>Ga0315540_10000009_pt1 | contig 93306 bp, 99 predicted proteins | sample SalMarSW160110MG_FD_203677 | JGI IMG/M metagenome (GOLD analysis project Ga0315540, IMG submission 203677) | Salt marsh sediment microbial communities from the Plum Island Ecosystem LTER, Massachusetts, United States - Salt Marsh Sediment SW1601-10 ...
CAGTTACAACGCTGCAAAATTTAAATGAATTGGATCGAGTCAAGCAAATAATAAGACAAAGACTCCCAATAGTAAATTTAAAAACCTATTTATGGACAAGTGTCAAAAACATTCCTGAAAATCTGAACATCAACAATTCCTTAATAGAAAATAATACAATCCCTCAAGACATTTCAACATTAGTTGCGTCAGTGCCAAGCGATAAAATAAGAGTAGACGCCATAGACAAACAATTAGTCCAAAAACTTACAGAAAACGGAAGAATGTCATTCTCACAAATTGCAAAGGAAATGAAGATAGCAACCAATACAGTTGTCAGAAGGTATAATAATCTAAGAAAGAACGGAACGATGAAAGTCTCAATCCAAGTTGATCCCGAAAAAATAGGGTACTGGGCAATCTTAGACTTTAATTTATCATTTACTTCTCAAACCACGACATCATCAACTATTGTCGAATCATTTATCAAAATACCGGATATTATCATAATTACGAAAACAAGTGGGGACTACGATATGCAATTAACAGCAATGGTAAGAGATATAGACCAAATGTTTAGAATTCAAGATGAAATCTCAAGTATATCAAGCGTCACCAAATTTGAGGTTAGTGTGAGAAAAATTCCTGAAAAATGGCCGACTCCACTGCAATATATTTCTACAATGTAACTAAATTTTCCAACTTTTTTATAAAATAAGCCAAAAAGCAGTGAAAGGTTTGCTGAGGCTCTGGCCAAATAAATGGAGAAAAGAGAAAATGTAAACTCTTTTTCAATAGCTTATGGCTATTCTGTGAAATGTAACCAGAGCCTTCTCAGCCCTTTCTTTTTCAATGCATTTAAAACAAAAAAAGAAAAGAGGGTTTGTTGGTTTAGTTTTTGTTTTCTTATGGTCGTTTTCTGAGCACTAATAGTACTAAGACGAGTACTATAATGATCAAAACGAATAGACCGGCGATTGCTGGGATGAAGTACATGTCAGCTGTTGATTGTGGTGGTGCTTCTGTTGGAGCGGTTGTTGGTGCTGCTGGGTCAACTGTGAAACTTGTTTCTGCGTATGATGGCCAGTAACCGTTTGTGCCATGGAAAGTAGCTACGACCGTGTAGTCTCCAGGAATATCAGGCATCCATGTTAGAGTGTATGCTCCACTTGCGTCAGTAGTTGCAGTTCCAATGTTTCTATAGTTGCCGTTAGAGTCAAGGACATCGATTGTAACATCAACACCCATGAAGTTGCTTGGTAATGCCTGTTGTTGGTAAACATAGCCCATCCAGTCTTTCATGCTTGCGTCGGAAGCGCATGGAACGCCTTTTGTAAAGCGACTTGCTTGCTCGTTTTGTTGTGTGCCTGCGGAAACATCGTAGAGTGAACCGCGAATTACTAGATTTGAGCCTAGTGTGCTAGCAAGTGTGGGTGCTTCTACGTTTAGAGTTGTTGGTCCTTTGCCTACGCTGTAGATTTGGTTGTCATAGCCGTTGAACCAGGTTGCGTAACCGTCTGCAACTGCATAGCTCATGGCGAAGAACTCGCCTGTGTAGCTTGAGAGAGTCCAGATTTCTTCGCCGGTGGTCGCGTTGATTGCTCGTGCTAGTGCGCCTTTGTAGATTGGTGTTTCGACTGTGTGCTCTGAAGAGGCGAGGTATACAACATCGTTGCCGATTGCTTGGACGAATATTGGGTAGTGGCCTGGTACTTCAAAACCGCTGTTTGTGCTGTTGCCAGCTCCGCCATTGCCGTAGGTCCAGAGGAGATCGCCTGTGTTGGTGTCATAGCAGTAGACTATGCCTCCGTAACCCATTGCGTATAGTTTGCCGTATGCTATTGTATCGGTTATGCTGCCGGAAGAGGGGCTGCCGTAGTAGTCGAGCGCTACTTGAGGTGTTGTTGGTCCCCAGATTTTTGCGCCTGTATCTAAGTTGTAGCCAACAAAGTTGTTGGTTTCTCTTAGAGTTTCAGTGAAGACTCGGTTTATTGGATCAACACCTGATTCCATTACAGTAAGGTTGCCTGCTGGTGGCTTAAGTGTGGTTGACCATAGAAGACTTCCCTGGTGACCTTCAGCAAGACTGATGGCGTAGTATGTGTAATCGTTGAAACCCAATGTACCCATGAATGCGGCTCCTTGGGATGGTAATGTTCCGCTGTAGCATAGAAGTATATCATTGTATAAGGCGCGAACTACAGTTATTCGTCCTTCTGAGTTAAGAGCTGAAACTGAGACATTCCAGTCATAGCGGTCAGGAGTGCTAGCGTCGGCTGTGCTCGAAATTGATGGGGATAAACCAGTGTAACTCCAAAGCTTAGAGGAATTCCATTCGGCCAGATACCAATCTGGACTACTACTCGTTCCCTTATTTGTTAAAATGAACCGTAGCTGTTCTCCCTGTGGACCAAGTGCCATTGAGTACTGATTTGCTGATGGTACGCCAGTTACATTGAACAATGGGTTTCCTGTGTCTGCATCAAAAGCGCGTCCAAAGTTGCTTGTGAAGAGTATTGCTGGGTAAACACCGTGTTGGTTGGGGTCTTGAACATCATAGATGTAAGCAAAACTGATTGCGGGAACATCATCTCTTTGCCATATAAGTTCGCCTGTTCGCAGATCAACACATGTAAGTGGTCCTGAGGCTCCAAAGAATGACACTACGAAAGATGTTGTTTGTGTGTAGTAGAGTTTACCGTTCACAATTATTGGGTTGGTGAATCTTTGGTTATATGCTGAACCTTCGAAGTAGGTGTCTCCTTGGATTGCAAAGTTATCGCCTCCAACGACTCCACCTGTTTCATATGGTCTTGTCCACATTATGTGAGAGGTCAATGGTCCAACTACGTCTTGTGGGCTTATCAGTTCGCCGTTTCCGCCTGAATTGTAACTGTTTGAGAAGCCACCGTAACCGGGTGACCCGCTGCCTAGCCAGTTAGAAGATATAGTATACCAGAAAGTGTTCTCACCGTATATGGGTCGTGTCCAATACTCCGATGGCAAAGGTGCTTGGGGTATGTTTGAAATTGCTTCTTCTTGAACAATTAGTGATGTTGTTGCGCTGCTGGATAAGTACGTGTCGTTAACATATGAATTGTCTCTATGAGCATAGTCGTTTATGGCTTGTCCTGGGAAGTTGAAGGTAAGGTTATATGTTCCGACTTGGTCAGGTGTGAAGCGATAGCCTTGGTTAGATGTTGTATCCTCGATAGTGTCGAAAGTTTGGGTTGTTACTGTACCATCAGGGGCTGTTATGGTGAGCTTGTAGTTGTGGAATCTGTAGTCGTTGCCGATTGCTGCGCCGTCGTAGACTTTGTTTAACCACATGTATACAAGGGTTGATTGACCGACGCCTATAGGATTGGGGTTAGCTGCTATGTAAGCATTAGTTGTCAGATCCCATTCAGGATCATGAGCAGAAGTGGTGGGCACTAGCATCATTGAAGCTGCCATTGAAACTGTTAGCAATATTACGAGTGCAATAGAGGTTTTTTTGTTTTTATAAAACTCCATTCTGTTTTTCTCCTTTTTTTGCAAATTCAATGTCATTAATAGCATTATTTAAAAGTTCGCAATTTTAAAAGATCTATTGCATAAAATTACTATTTTTTGCCAAATTTTGGCAATAATATAAAACCAAATTTATTAAAAATAACTAACAAATAAAAAAGTCTTCAAGACGTTTATCAAATTTCAGCAAAGCTTGTATAAATCTTCCAAAAGACAACTGAAACATCACTTTCTAACAAACAGAGAAACAAATTAACCTTTGGCAAGCTTTCCTCTGTAATACAAATAACATATAAAAAACACAAGAAGCATCACCACCAAAGCTGCAAATTAAAATAAATAGGCAGATTGTCATTTTATTTGTGGTGCTATTTTGTCCTCTTTAGAAGAATTACTGCAAAAAATAAAAGACGAACTTCTGGAAAAAAATCAGCTTAGAGAAGAAACCCATGAAAGCATGCGCAAAGCCACAAGCCTTTCAAAACAAACTATCCTGCTAATTCACCAAAAAAAGATCCCCGAAGCAAAAAAAATGATTACAGCTGCTGAAGATATTATTTCAAAGCTACAAGCTCAATCTACACACTACCCAGAAATAATCTACAGTGGAATGTTTACCGCGGCTCTGCAAGAATACGCAGAAGCCAACATCCTTTTGACTTTAGTTGTGGAAAGACGATTTATCATGCCGAAGGAGATTAGGGTGCCCTCGGTCGATTATGTTCTGGGTTTGGCAGATGTCATCGGTGAATATAGGCGTTTGGCGTTAGACAAGTTACGTGAGGATGACGTCAAGGGAGGCGAAGAATGCCTAAATATAATGGATCAAGTTTTCATTGAATTATTAGCGTTAGATGAAGCCTACATGCTGGTTCCTGGGCTCCGGCACAAACAAGACATTGCCCGAAGAATCATCGAAACCACCCGAGGCGATATCACTCTTGAAGTGCGCCGAAAATCGCTTGAAGACTATTTGAAGCAATTCAAACCTGAAAATCCGAAAGGATTAAGAAAACAAAAAAAGGCTAAAGCTTGAAAGACAAAACACAGAAGAGAAATTCATCATTCAAAACACTCAAGAAAGCCTTTTTGCGAATAAAGCAAAGTAAATATCCAAAAACTAAGTAACTAACCTTAGGACGTGAACACGTTAACGGAAGAAGTATCATTTGCGGAGTTTGAAAAATTCGACTTTCGAATCGGAAAAATAATCGAAGCAACCCAAGTTCCAGACTCAAAAAAACTGATCAAAATCTTAGCGGACTTCGGCAATGAGAAACGCTATGCAGTTGCAGGCATACTTAAGTTTTATAAGCCCGAAGAGTTAGTGGGTAAAAAATGTGTTTTTCTCCTAAACTTACAACACCGCATTATAGCAGGCGTTGAATCGCAATGCATGATTTTAGCAGCTGAAGATTCTACTGGCATAGTTTCAGTTTTGCAACCTGAAAAAGATATAAGTGAAGGCAGCCAAATAGGATAATTTTGTTATAGGCAGTTCATTTTCTTTCTGGGGAAAAGATAAATTAATCGTAAAATAAGGTAATTGTATTACTCATTGTTGAAGGTTACTTTAATGGCAACTAACGAAGAAACACTTATGTGGGTTGAGAAGTATCGACCAAAATGCCTTGACGAGGTCGTCGGCTTAAAAGACATCGTGGAAAGTCTCAAGGCGTTCATGAAAAAACCCAAAACTATGCCACATCTGATGTTAGCGGGTATTCCAGGCACAGGCAAAACCACCATTGCCCTCGCCATTGCACATGAATTATACGGAGCAAACTGGAAAAACTTCACACTGGAGCTTAACGCTTCTGATGAAAGAGGCATCGACACTGTCCGCGACCGAATCAAAGATTTCTCACGTTACAGCCGTTCAGGGTTCGGAGACATACCTTTCGCCCTAATTATCCTAGACGAATGCGATCAAATGACAGGTCCAGCACAAACCGCACTGCGCCGGATCATGGAAATCGGCTCTCGCACATCAAGATTCATCCTAATATGCAATCAATCAAGCAAAATCATCGAGCCCATCCAAAGTCGATGCGCCATTTTCCGGTTCTCACGCGTAGATCTCCAAGCAATGAAAGACCAACTCCAATGCATCGCTAAAAAAGAAAACATAAGTCTGCTTCCTGAAGCTACAGAAAAAATTGCAGATTACGCGGAGGGCGACTTAAGACACGCTATTAATGCCCTGCAAACCGCTTCAGCCTACAAAGAAGGCATCGTTGACGAAAAAACAGTTTTGTTGGTAATCGGAGAAGCAAGTCCCATGCTAGTACAAAAAATGATTCGTAAAGCTTTGTATGGCGACTTCATTGATGCACGAAAAACCATGTATGATATCATAGGCAACTTTGGATTTTCAGGCTCAGAAATAATACGACAAGTGCAACGCGAAATCTTTAAAATGTCAGATTTAACACCAGAACAAAAAGCTGACTTATCCGGCTTGATCGGTGAATACGATTATCGCCTAACTCAGGGTGCCAACAGCGACATTCAGCTAAGTGCTCTTTTAGCACAATTTTCAAAATTTGGAAAAAATCTAGAGGAAAACTATGCTGAGAAATGAAATTCTATGGGTTGAAAAATACCGCCCCAAAAAGATACAAGACATCATAGGGAATGAAGAAGCTAAAGCAACTTTTGCAGAATGGTTACAAAACAAACATCACAACAAAAAAGCAGTACTGCTTTATGGTCCACCGGGTGTGGGAAAAACCGCGTTGGTTAATGCCTCTGCAAAAGAATATGACTTTACAATAATCGAAATGAACGCCAGCGATACCCGCTCCGAAAAAGCAGTTAACGCTGTAGCCAAACCAGCAACCTCATACAAGGCACTTGACAATTTTTCAGGAACAACTAAAACCAGAGGAAACATGCTTTTTCTTGATGAAGTGGATGGGATCGCAGGAAACCAAGACAGAGGTGGAGTAAGCGCAATAATCAAGATAGTAGAAGAATCCCTTGTGCCAGTCATAATGGCTGCAAACGACCCCGACATAAGCAAACTACGACCCCTAAAGAAGGTATGTTTGCTAGTACGCTTTCAACAAGTGCGGATTCCACTAATCATTGCACTGCTACAAAAAATTTGTCTTCTAGAGCATGTCAAAGCAGAGTTTGAAGCACTCGAGAGAATTGCCAAGAACAGCCGCGGTGACGTTCGATCCGCCATAAACGATTTACAGAGCTTAAGCGAACAAAACCACACCCTAACTTTACAAGACACTATGATGTTACGCTCTCGAAACAAAGCCTTAAGCATGGACGAAACCCTCAGAGGTTTCTTCACAGCAGAATCAATCGGCGAAGCATCCCGTCTATTGAGTTATTCAAATGTTAATTACGACGACTTTCTGCTATCCGTCAGCGACAATCTCCCAAAAAGATATATAGACCCAAATGAGCTGGCCAAAGCATACAATCTCGTTTCCCAAGCTGATGTTTTCCGTGGGAGGATTGGAACAGAGAACTGGCATTTGCTAAAATACTTCTATAATGAGTTAGCAAAAGCCGCTTCGGTGAACAACGTATCCTACAAACCATTTGAATTCATCTCACCTCCTATCCGCATCATCACTCTCTTCTGGACGAAGGGAAAAAGAACAATGTTAAATAATATCTGCTTAAAAATTGGCGCTCAATGCCATGTATCTAAAGAAACTGCCAAAAACGATTTTATACCTTTCATCAAAGTAATTCTTCAGAAGAAAAAGTCTAGCGGTCTTGTTGATTGGTTGAAGTTTACGCAAGAAGAGGTTGACTTCTTAGCTAAAATGAGTAGGTTCTGATTCGATGGTTATTGTTTTGAACAAGAACGGTTTTAAATTGCCTCGGATGGATAAAGATAAATTTGTCAACCTTATGCGTTTGGGGCTTGAATATAACCGCGACATTGCCCTTTTTTCAATCAAAAGTTGTAACAACATAGAGAAAATAATGGAAGCTGTGAGTGCAATCTTAGGAAGTGAAGTAGTTTTTCTACAAAGCTGTATCCGCTGCGGAAAAGATTTCCAATGCAATGGATGCAGTTACGTTGAATTATGTACAACAAAGAATCTTCCGTTCAGCTGTGTATGTCCGCGGTGTCTAAGCGATAAAAAACATTTCGAAGAAGCAAGTCTTAACCTTGGTTAAACATCTAAACTGCTTACTCCCCCATTATCCACACAAAATATTACATATATATATTTCAAAATTACTACCATATATTTTATCAAAAGACACTAATAATACTAAATTTTGGTCCAAATTGCCAATAATGAGTTAGAAAGAAGCCAGCTTCTGGAAGATAGTTCAATTCGGTATACAAAAGCATCAACAAAACACACAAAAAACCATGGCAATTCTTATCTAACCATTCGCAAACTTAACAAAGGTAAGTGAAGGGTTCATTAATGTCTGAAGAACATTCAGGATTAGAAGTAACGTTATCCCAACTCAAACTTGCCACAAAAAAACTTGGGCTTGACCACGGCATACAAAAAATGCTAAGCCAACCTAAACGCTCAATTTTAGTCAGCATCGACATCCGCCTCGACAATGGCTCTGTAGGCGTCTTCAACGGCGTCAGGGTGCAACATTGGGATGCACGTGGACCCTTCAAGGGGGGAATCCGCTTCTATCAAAATATAACCCTCGATGAAGTCACAGCACTTGCCATGCTTATGACCTGGAAATGCGCCATAGCCGACGTCCCATTTGGCGGGGCAAAAGGCGGCATATGCGTCGATACAAAAAAATTAAGCAACCACGAACTCGAACGCTTAACACGAAGATACGTAAGCATGATTTTTGAGTATCTTGGCCCACAACGTGACATTCCAGCACCTGACATGTACACAGACGCACAAACCATGGCATGGGTCATGGACACCTACAGCCAACTAAAAGGATACAGAGTCCCCGAAAGCGCCACAGGAAAACCCGTTGAAATCGGCGGTTCATGGGGCAGAACTGAAGCCACGGGACGAGGAGTTATCCATTGCGTTAAGCAAGCTGCAGAAAACAATGGTTTGAAACTTAAGAATGCCTCAGTAGTCATCCAGGGCTTTGGCAATGTTGGTTACAATGCTGCAGTAGCAGCAAGAGAAATCGGCTGCAAAGTCATTGCAGTTAGCGATTCAACAGGAGGCATATATTGCCCAGATGGCTTAAACCCAATTGACGTGCTGATTCACAAAGGAAAAACCAATTCTGTACAAGGATACAAAGACTGCAAAAATGTCACTAATACAGAAATTCTGGAACTTGAATGTGACATACTAATACCCGCAGCATTGGAAAACCAAATCACACGTAAAAACGCCGACAAAATCAAAACCCACATGGTCGCTGAAGCCGCAAACGGACCAACCACACCAGAAGCTGACAAAATCCTATATGAAAAGGAAATTTGCCTTATCCCAGACATCCTTGCAAACAGTGGCGGAGTCACTGTCAGCTACTTTGAGTGGGTCCAAAACCTAACTCGTGAACAGTGGCCTCTTGAGCTCGTAAACCAAAAACTTGAAGCAAAGATGACAAAAGCCTTCAACGATGTCGAAGCGATCGTCACCAAAGAAGAGAGCGACATGCGAACCGGTGCCCTAATGCTCGGGGTCGGAAGAGTAGCAAATGCTATAAAAACATTAGGACTCTGGCCATAACACCCTACTGAAAAGGTTTTTTGAGCCAAATTAAACCCTACTTTCCTTTTTCAAATGTTCATCCTGTCTATGCAAACCCTTAAGAATTCTCCTGCCATATGTTTTGAATCCCTAGTTGGGTAAACTGTGTTGAGATTGAGAGGGTTTGGCAGCGAAAATATGCACAATAGACTTTTACTACGAGAACTCAATGGTCAAAATTGTTGCTAACCGAAACTGCCCCGAAATTAAGCTCTCGGGGATGGCAGTCGGTCCATTTGACGAAGGCAATGAATACGAAGTTTACTTCTGGGTAGCAAAAGAACTTGCTTCAGCCGGTATGGCACATTTCCGAGAGGACGAACTTTTAGATTCAACCAAACTTTTCAAAGTTCAGTGGAAGGAAGGCGTACAGATTCCAGGCCAAATCGGCGAACTACCTGATGATTTCTACCCTAAACTACGCAGATACATAACAGAGTTAAAAAAACAAGCTCAGAAACAATCCGAAAAATACCAAGAGTACGACCGCGCAAAACAGTTAGCTCGCGATATAGTGAACTCACGACTTAAAAAAATAGTCGCGATCTCCTCTGCCCCAATACAAAGCGAGCAGGTTTTAAAAAAATTCACGAATGAAGAAAAAATCATGTATGACCAACTATTCAAAATCATCTCTGAATGGAAAACCAAAATCTTAGAAAGCGGGGAGAAACAACCTGGCTAATAAACTAGAAACCATTGATCCCCAGCAGCGATTCCAAGAATTCTTTAAAAAAGAAAAGTACCGCCAAAGAATCGCTCAGTTAGCCATCAACGGTAAAGGTAGCTTAAGAATCGATTTTGAGGAGCTTTACGGCTTTGATCAAGCATTAGCTGAACGTCTGTTAAACAAGCCTGAAGAATTCCTCCAACATGCAGGTAAAGGTGCCTATGAACAACTGAGAATAGAGGACGCCGAATATGCTGAGAAAATCGAGAAAGTAATAGTTCGAATTGTACAATTACTAGGTAAAGAGCAACTTCGCAAACTCGGCAGCAAACAGATGACAAAGCTAGTTATGGTAGAAGGCATCGTTGTCCGTGCAACCCCCGTACGACCAATGGTTCAACAGGGAGCATTCAAATGCAAACGTTGCGGCACTCTAAATTTGGTCGAACAAACCGGACAGTTCCTTAAAGCTCCATCAGTATGCATCGCCCCAGACTGCGGCAGAGATGGCCCTTTTGAATTTTCCCAAGAAGAATCAACATTCATAGACTCACAAGACCTAAGATTACAAGAAAAACCTGAAGACCTCCCGCCTGGACAACTACCTCGAACATTAGCCGTGAAATTAGTTGGAGACGAAATCGTGGATATTGCAAGACCCGGAGACCACGTTTCTATCGTAGGTATTGTACGTGCTTTTGCACCTTCGTTAATGGGTATGGGAAAACTACGCACCTTTATCCTCCAATTAGACGGCAACTCTATCGAAGTTTTAGGCAAAGAACCCGAAACATCACCCCCAACACCCGAAGAAGAAGCAAAAATTCTCGAACTATCTAGGGATCCCGCAGTACATAAAAAAATTATGAGTTCGATCGCGCCCTCAATTTTCGGTTTGGAACACCTAAAGGAAGCAATCATGTATCTGCTCTTTGGCGGAGTCTCAAAAAGTCTCCCAGACGTTAACGTAAGGGGCGAAATGAACGCCCTCATTATAGGTGACCCAGGTACAGCCAAATCCCAGATGTTACAGTACGTTTCAAGAATAGCACCAAGAGGTTTGTACACTTCAGGCAGAGGAACAACCGCCGCAGGCTTAACTGCCGCTGTAGTTAGAGAAAAAGGCGGAAGCATGAGTCTAGAAGCAGGTGCACTTGTCTTGGCAGACAAAGGCATCGCATGCATCGACGAAATGGACAAAATGAGACCCGAAGACCGCGTTGCCATCCACGAAGCCATGGAACAGCATACCGTTTCAGTCGCCAAAGGAGGAATCGTCGCAACCCTAAATGCCCGAACCGCAGTTCTTGCAGCCGCTAACCCATCACTTGGAAGGTACGAACCTAACCGAACCGTCGCTGAAAACATCTCCCTGCCTGTTACAATCCTTTCCCGTTTCGACCTAATCTTCGTGCTCCGAGACGTACCAAACAAGGAATCAGACAGCAAAATGTCACGCCATATCCTAGAAATTCACCGAAGAGGAATAAGCCCCGTTGAAGCACAAGTCGACGCCGAACTTTTACGCAAATACGTTAGTTACGCAAAAGGCGTCAAACCAGAACTTAGCAACGACGCCCTTAAGCGACTCAGCGACTTCTACTTAGCTATGCGTAACGCAAGCGAAACCGAAGGTTCACCAGTAGCAATCACAGCCCGTCAACTGGAATCACTTGTCCGAATAGCAGAAGCCAGAGCACGTGTCGCATTGCGAAAAGATGTAAGCGCTGAAGATGCGGAAGCAGCAATTGCCATTATGAAACGCTCACTTGAAGAAGTCGGCATCGATTTGTCCTCCTATAAAGTTGACATCGACTTAATAATGACCGGCAGACCCAAGAGCATCAGAGATAGACTCGGCACAGTTATTGCCACAATTATGGAGCTGGAAAAAATCACAGGAATCGTTGAAAGAGACACACTCGTCAACGAATTGGAAACCAAACACAAGATTCCAAGAGGCGAAGTAGAACGAATGATATCCCAGTTACTGCGAGAGGGAACTATTTATGAACCTCGAGAAGGGTCCTTAAAGAAAACATAGAGGAAACGCTTTGAAACCAATCGTTGTGGTTGCGGGAACCCGCCCTGAAATAATAAAGATGGCACCGATAATTCGCGCCCTAAAAAAAGCCAACCTTCCCTCATCATTTGTTCATTGCGGACAACACTATGACTACAACATGGCTCAACAATTTATCGAAAACCTTGAACTACCAACACCAGACTACTCTATGAAGATTGAAAATTCTTCGCCTGGAGAACAAACTGCGGAAATCATGATGAAGATGGATCATCTTATCGGAAAGGAGGATCCCTCTGTTGTCTTGGTTGAAGGCGACACCAACACAGTCCTATCAACAGCTTTAGCTGCTAACAAGCGAGTCGTACCAATTGGACATGTGGAGGCTGGACTTCGAAGTTTTGATTTGCGAATGCCCGAAGAGCACAACCGACGATTAACCGATCACATATCCGAATACCTTTTTGCCCCAACCAAACGCGCAGAAGCTAACCTCATCAAAGAAAACGTTTGGGGAAAAATCTTCATAACAGGCAACACTGCTATCGACGCAGTTGCTGAACACTTGCCTATTGCGGAGAAAAAATCAACCATAATGGAGAATGTCCCCTTCAAACAATTTGTTTTGGCAACAGCACATCGAGCAGAAAACGTGGACAACATAGAAGTTCTAGAATCCTTTGTTGAGGTTTTCTCAAAATCTCCGCTTCCTGTAGTTTACCCGATGCATCCAAGAACCAAAAAGCGCTTACAAGAAAACAACATGCTCTCAAAGATGGAAACACTCAAGAATTTGTTGATTTTGCCACCGTTGGGTTATTTAGACTTTTTATTATTGATGAGAAATTGTTGCTTGATTCTTACGGATTCAGGTGGCATTCAAGAGGAAGCAACAGCACCTGCAATCAGAAAAAGAGTACTTGTTATTCGCTTGTCGACTGAACGTCAGGAAGCAGTTGAATCGGGTTTTGCTAAAATTGTTGGCACCGACAAAAACACTATCTTGACCGAATTAAAAGGAGCAATGGATAAAGAGGAAGTTTTGCCGTCTGTATCTCCTTTTGGAGACGGAACAGCAGCCCAAAAAACTGTGGAAATAATAAAGAAAAGTTTTTCTTAAGATATATACGTGGTTTTCTTATCTTCTTCCTTCTTTGTTTCCTCAGCTTGAATGGCACGTTTTTCTTCGATTTGCTGAAGTTTTGTAGCCATCGTTTCGGCTTTGGCAATTTCCTCGTTTAAGCCAGATAAGTCTAATTCAAAGTTGAAAGTCGACTTCAAAACCTCGAGCACACTCTTGGCAGCAAGCGGGTCCGGAAGGTAACCACGAGTTTCTCCAAGCAAACATAACGCTTCCATCTTTTTGAATTTAGACAGGCCAAGAATTAAGCCGGCGGTTCCCACAATGGGACTTCCAGATGAACTCAGAAGCGCACCCGACTGCAATGCCTTGTTTAGGAGTTCAGGATTGGTTGCAGCAATGAACACCTTAGGTTTGTCTTCTGGTTCCATACGGTAGCCACCAATAGTTGCGATGCTTTTGACTCCATGTTTTTCTGAGAAGTCAAGCATACAATCGGCGATTTCATATTGTCCTTCGATTGTTTGACTTTGGCTATCGCCAGTGAATAGAAGTATATCGTTGCCTTTAGGGTTCTGATAATAGTAAAATACTCCTCTGAGCAAACGAACATTACCTTTCTTGTTAACGAGCACAAAATACGGAAAATGAGGCGAGTAGAGATAAGCGATCTTTTTGGCTTTAAGTTGCTTGATTAAGTAGCGTAAGGCAATTTTGCCCACTAACCCAAGTCCCGGCAACCCTTCAATTAAAACGGGGTTATTAGGTTGGATTTCTTCAAATTCTTTAATGTATGTTTCCTTCATTGTTCTTGACTCCTTTTCAATGCCATACGATATTTCAGGTACTTGTCATCTGGGGAAAACTTTGCTGGATGCGGAATTCTAACTGGCCCACCGCAAACTGGGCAAGTATCTTTATGTAAAGTGTAAGCACCACAGTTCACACACTTACATAATTGCCAAACCACTACTTTTCCCTTCTAAAACTGCCCTGTCCACCAGCTTTGGCGACGTTTGCGATAACAGTGTCGGCGGTTTTCTGCATAACTTCTTCAGCACGCTTATAGTTCTCGGCTTGGACTTCAATGTTATATTTCGGTGCAGCAATAACATAGAAAGTAATTTTGGCATCTTTAATTTTTTCGGCTTTAGCTTTATGAAAAGCTTCTTTGATTACCTTGACACCGTTGGGCTTAACTACACACATTTCCAAAATACCCTTAACTTTAACCATTTTTACGTGAATACGTTCCTGCGCAACTTCAGAAAAAGCTTTTGCAAAAATCTCTGGCGCGCCAATCTCAATCAAGGCTTCAGGTCCTTCGAAAGCTGCCTTTTCAAAACCCTCATATAAATCAAACGTCTGCTCCACGACAACACCTGCTTTCTGATAAACTTCGTCACTTGTTAAGCCAAGTTTCTCTGCAACTCCACGAAGAAGCGCGTCGGCTTTACGTTCTTTTTTCCATGAAAGAACTTTCTCTATACGTTCCCGCTTGGTAACTCGTCTCAACGAAAGGTCAATATGATCTTTTTCCATGTCAACTCGAAGGACTTTGAGAACAAGCTTTTGCCCGTCCCGTACAAAATCACGAATATGTCGAATCCACGAAGAAGAAAGCTCAGAAACGTGTAGAAGCCCCCGTTTTTCGTATTCATCAAGCCTAGCGTAAGCACCATAATCAGTAACTGTTTCGATAGTGGCGATAACTAAGTCGCCAACTTCAGGCCAGTTAGGCTTACGCTCAGCCATCTATACGGTCTCCGACTACTCGAGTACCGCTTGGACATCGCCGTTGATTATTGCTCTTCCACCAGTTGGTTGCGCTAAGTTTTCACCGCAGACGTTACATGTTATAATGTTGGTTGTATTACTGAAGATTAGTTGTTCGTTGTTGCATTTTGGACATTTTACGCGAAGAAAGACGCTTCGTGGCTTGGGGATAAGCTTATTCCATTCAGACATATTTTCTTAATCTCCCATAATTTATTGGATTGTTAATTTTCTTAGGCGGATACCATCTTTGTGGTACATATAACTACAAACTTTGCATTTTAAGCGCAGAGTTTGCTTCTTGGTTGTTTTGGCAAATTCATGCTGCAAGGGGTATTTCTGTCCGCCGTAACCTTCCTTTTCGCGCTCGTGATGTCTTTCGCCTCTAGCGAGCGCTCGGCGTTTACCAGCCTTATAGAGGGATACAGTATGAATGCTGTGAGCTTTACATTTAGGACAGTACGTATTGATTTCTTTGGGAACGTTCACGTTGTTCACTACCAGCTTTGCATAAAAGAAACATACAGTCTCTTATACCTTTTCACATATACAGCAAAAACCAACAACTTGCACGAGGAATCGCTAAGGCAGCTCATGCAGTAAAAGCAAAAAGAAGTGCTGTCAGAAATTAAAGGCTTCTAACCACTAAATACTGCCAGAAAATAACCCTTCACAAAAACGTTACAACCAGACAAAAACCAGCGACTAAATTTATTAACTCAGAGTGTAATGTTTAGCATACTACCTGAATGGATATTGCGAGGAATAGAAGGATATGTTCAAGCTTAAAGTGTCTGACGCTAAACTTTTAAGAGATATGGCTAACGCCATTTCAATTCTTGTCGATGAAGCAACATTCAAAATCGACCCTGAAGGCTTAAAACTCCGCGCCATGGATCCGTCGCGTGTTGCTATGATTGATTTCGAATGGCCAAAAACAATATTTCAAGAATATGTCTGCAATGAGCCGACCAAAGTTTGCCTCAACATAAGCGAACTTTTAAAACTCCTCAAACGTGCAAGCAAAGACGAATCCGTCGAACTATCAATAGACGACAAAACCGGACGTTTATTAGTAGTCATATCGGGCAAATACAATCGAAACTTCACTATGCCAACACTTGAAGCCTCAGAAGAAGAGGTGCCTACACCAAAAATAAGTTTCAACGTCAAAGCTAAAACCACAACACAAGGCTTAAGCCAAGCAATAGAAGATGCACAATTAGTCAGCGATCATGTGCGCATAGAAGCAGAACCAGAAAAAATGATCTTGTCTGCATCAGGTGATTTGATGGGTGCAACAATCACTCTACAGAAAGGTAGCGATGCTCTCCTCGACTTAGAAGTTAAAGAGAACTCTAAAGCAACTTTTAGTCTAAGCTACCTCTCTGAAATCATTAAAGCAGCTTCCGCAACTTCTGATATCGCAACCCTAGAGTTCTCAAGTGACATGCCAATCAGAATCGACTTCCAACAAACCAAAGAAGGAAAGTTAGTCTTCTTCTTGGCTCCAAGAATCGAAACAGAGTAAGGAAGTCAAAATTGCAATTTGAATCGGCATTATCTTCGGAAGATTTTGCCAAATATCCTTTTTTAAGACAAGCCTCAAAACAAATAGCAGAACTAGAATTTACGATTGCAGGTTTATCTTCAGAAGAACCCATTTTTGACCGAGGCAAAAACCGCGTAGAAAGCGCGATCTTGGAATTAAATACGGGAGAAAAGGTAAAGGATAAAACCACAGAAATTTCATCTTTCGCAGCATCACTTATTCTAGTTATAGCTACCAAAAATTCTTGGATAAAAAAAAGGTACGCGGTCGCTGTGGCAAAAACTTCTCAGGTTCAGATGCTCAAAGAAAAAAAAGAAAAAATTGTCGCCATCGCAAGAGATTTTGACTGGGATATTAGTGATGGGATGCCATACAAGGATTTTCGTTTGGGGTTCAATTTCTATTTGAAAAATGCCGCACATATACATGGATCGGAATGGAAACTGGTCAACCAGATTGTCGATAAAGGCAACGTTTTTTTGAATAACGCCAAAGCAGTTCGTTTGCTTCAAGAAGAAGTAAAAAACCGCGTGGAAAAGAGGTTGGATGTTCCAGAAATCAGAAATCTACCTGAAGAAATCAGCCTCATCGTGGATGATCTACTGAAATTAGCTCAAGACCAGATAGGTGAAGAAATGGATGATATGCCAAAAGTTGTGGTACAGTCAGCTTTTCCTCCATGTATTAACGCTTTATACAGCGATGCATCCCAAGCACATCATCTCTCACACATTGGGCGATTCACACTAACTTCTTTCTTAGTAAACATAGGAATGACGCCTGAAGGATTAAACGAACTCTTCAAGACCTTCTCAGACTACAATGAGCGGTTAACCCGATATCAAATCGAGCACATTGCAGGTGAACGGGGGTCTGGAACTAAATATACGTGTCCGCAATGTTCTGTGCTCCAGACTCATGGTGTATGCAAGAACAGAGATGACCTATGCCGCAGTATTTACCATCCGCTTAAGTACTACAAAAGAAAACAAGCTGCACTAAAGCCAAGTTAAACCGTTGTCAACCTTTATTAGGTCACTGTACAGCATATAGAAATGGTTTTCATGGGTTACCGACCAGAGAACAACAACGAATTTAACAACTCTCAAATTGGAATAATCCTGCCGACATATGGAGAAGCCCAAAACATTTCTAAACTAATCAACGCCCTCGAAGACCTAAATATTGATGCAACCATCCTTGTTATCGATGATTCGAGCCCCGATGGAACAGCAGAAATCGTTCGCCAAAAACAAAAAGAATACAAAAATGTAGAGTTACTCATCAGACCCTCCAAATCAGGATTGGGAACAGCAATTACGGACGGCTTTAAAATCTTCCTTTCAGGTCCGCATCAACCAAAATATGTCGTCACAATGGACGCTGATTTTTCACACAATCCACAAGAACTGCCAAACCTTTTATCCACCATAAGTAAAGATAAATGCGCCATTGTCATTGGAAGCAGGTACTGCAAAGGCGGGAAAATTTTAGGTTGGCCAACGACAAGAAAAGTAATCAGTAAAACAGCCAACTTCATCGCAAGAGCTTCGTTGGGTCTAAAGATGCACGATTGCACCAGCGGTTACCGGTGTTATTCCACAGAATTTCTACGTGAAGCGGTAGACACCTTGCATAGTCACACCTACGAAATTCAGATAGAGACAATTAGGCAAGCATATCTAAGAAAGTTTGTAGTAAAAGAAACGCCTATAGTTTTTGTGAACAGAAAAAGAGGTAAGTCCAAGCTAACATGGACCGAAGTTAAAAGTTATTTATCCTACACTTTAAAAGCAGTCATGAATTAAAGATGCCAAGTTGCATTTGACTTGCTGTAGCAGAATTAAATAAGTCCTAGGTGCTATTTTTCGCTACGAGAAATCAAAAAAATGAAGTTTGGTTCATACAAAATTCTCTTACTATCCGCCATAATTTTGCTAATTCTAAGCATCAGTCTATCACTTACGAGTTTATATTCGAACTCAACCGACGATATCCAGTCAAAAAGCATAATTGACAATTCTTTTAGACTTCGCCAAAACGAAACGTTCAGACAAGGATTGGGTGCTTTTCACGGAGGAGAAAACATAACTCTCACTGTACAATGCCCAACCACGTTTATGAAAAATTTTTCAATAATAACCTATGACGGCCCTATATACGTCAACTCTTCGAAACAGGACATTTTGCATACTTTTACTGTAGACGCAGTCTATTATGAGGCTGCCTTCTACTCAAACTCACCAAACGCAAGCTGGGTTAACTTTAAAGTTTCAGTCCAAAAAACGCTTCTTAACTCGCCTTATTCGTGGCTAAACACGCCGGCGAAAATATCGTTCTCATTGGGCCTAACCTTGGCGATACTCGCATTCCTCAAAATTGAACTTTTCAAACAAACCAACCCAATTAAAAAAGATCATTTTTCAATATTCTTAAGTCAATTTAACCGACGTCTCTTAGCATTTGTGTTAGTCTCACTGGCGGTATGGCTTTTGCTCTTGGCAATAAACTCAAATCCGCTGGCAACCCTTGAGAACTGGTACACCGACCACGCAAGACACACCTATGTCTCAAGCTTATTCATAAAAGACGGCTTTTCAGTTTTCAGTCAACCCTTAGGAACTCTTTCAAGCATTGACAATTCTCACTTTATGTTTGTAACTTGGCCAGAAATGCCACACCTATACCCGTTAGGAAGCCTCTTTTTGTTTTTGCCTTTCGGCACTTTGTTGCAAAACGGTTTCGACGGCACATTGATTTACAAGCTGGAAATTGGACTCTTTCTTGTTGTTGCCCACGTTTGCCTCTATTTATTCTTGAAAGTTTTCTTGAAGAAAGATATGAATTTGTTCTTGAAGTTAATCGGCGTTTATGTAATCTACGATGTTTTGGTAGTTTATGCAGCAAACGGAATGTTTGATTCAGTCGCGTTCCTTTTTTCACTTTTTGCGATAATGATGTTCGTAATTGAACGTTACGACAAGTTCTTTTTTTTTACATCTGTGTCAATCTTTTTTAAATATTCAGCAGGTATCTTCTTCTTGCCCCTGATCATTTTTGGCATGTTAAAAATTTTGGGGAAAAATCGCTTCAAAAGTTTGCAGGGAAATAGGGGAATTATCTTTAGCGCTTTGTTGATAGCCATCAGTGGAGCAACTGCCTATTCAAGCTTGCCGTACCTTGCCCAAACTAAACTAGAGTTCATAATGAACGGCATCAACGCCTTCTGGCCTCACGCCCAGATCTCTTGGAACCTACAAGCATTCTCAGTCATTCTCACCCTGAGCGCAACAATAGTCTATACCTTTTATATGCTAAACAAGAACAACATACTTTCGCTTTCATCTCTTCTTCTCTTGCTACCCAGCTTCACATTACCATATTTTCAAAATTGGTATTTTCCGTTCCTTTTCGTATATATTTTGATTCCGCAACGCCGAAAAGAAACTGAAGCAACTATTATTTGGTTAATTTTCATGGTGGCAGTGCTTTCATTTGGCAGCGCCGCCTTTGACCCTCGGAAGATTTTAGATACTCTTAGGGGTTTACTTAGAATCTAACAATTAGTTTTTTGTCTATATATAGTTAAATTTGAGGGTGGAACAATACTATCACATCAAAACGGGGCAAGGGATCATGGAAACTTCTAGGGAATGGGTTTACCAAAAATTTTCTGAATACTACAAAGATCCCGCCGCAAAGGTGCCCTCACCGCCAAACACTGAGCAACGAGAATTCGGCTACCTCATGTTCAAAGAGCACTTCATGGTTAGACATAGACGGTTCAGCACTATCACCGGCCTTAGGGCTGTTCTTGCTGATACCGTACCATCAGATGTTTACCATTCATGCGCCTATTATGAGAACCCAGACTACGACATGGACAAAAAAGGTTGGCTCGGCTCAGACCTTGTCTTTGACATAGACGCTGACCACATTCCCACCTCATGCAACAAAATCCACGATGAATTCAGATGTGTCAAATGCGGCTTCAGTGGACGCGGAATAACACCCGAAACTTGCCCATGCTGTGAAGCATCAAAATTTAATACCAAAATTTGGGCATGTGACCTATGCATACAATCCGCTCGTGAAGAAGCTGCTAAACTTCTGGAGATGCTGGAAAACGACTTTGGCTTTTCTCAAAATGAATTACGCGTGTTTTTTTCTGGGCATCGTGGCTACCACGTACACATTGAAAACGAAACAGTACGATCGCTAGATGCAATGGCGCGAAAAGAAATCGTTGATTATGTAACTGGACTAGGGTTAGCAATCTTGGACAAAGAAACCAAAAAAAAGCGCAAACGCCGCAGCGGAGCAAAAAAGTTTAATCTCCACAATTTTGGCTGGAACAGGCGAATAAAGATAGGGATGCAGGATCTTTTGTTAAATGCAAACATGCACGACCTGAAAGCTGTTGGACTAAATAATAAAGCCCTACTAGAAAATAAGGACACAATCATTAAACGAGCTATACTGGAGGGCAAATGGGAAAGCATCAACGGAGTCAGCGTGGCAACATGGCTAAAACTTGCAGAATGCATTAAAGAAAAACAAAGCTCAAAAATCGATACCGTAGTTACCACCGATATTCACCGCTTAATTCGCATGAACGGCACCCTACACGGCAAAACTGGACTAAAAAAAATCGAGTTTCCAGCTAAGAACCTGCAGGATTTCGACCCTTTCACTGAAGCGGTAGCTTTTAAAAAGGGCGAGATCAAAGTGTTGATCTCTGATGCACCAGAGTTTAGGTTGGATGGAAAAACAATGGGTCCATATAAGAACCAAACAGTTACGTTGCCTACTGCTGCGGCAGTAATGTTAATTTGCAAAAGAAGAGCAGAGGTGGCGCAATAGTGTACGATCAGCTTTTTGCTGCTTGGCGAAGAGAAATCGAAGATGCCTCACTAGGAGAGTTACCACCTGACTTCTATGGCAAAATCGCAGAGTATATGCGGCGCATCAAAGAAGATAACGAACTCGACCAAAAAACTATAAAACTAAACCTGCTTGAGCATGAAGCCCTAAACGTTGAGTTGATGCTTGCAGAAATATTAGAGTTAAGGTACAAAAAAATCATAAAAATCATCACCAAAAATCAAAAGATTCCCCTTGAACTGTTAACGGTCGAAGAAGGCAAGATGTCAGAGACGTTTGCAACTTTTTCAGCGGAATACCAAAAATTCAAAGAAGACTTAAAGCAAGGACAACTAGCACCGCCGTCACCAATCAAAGTTACAATAAAAACAGATACCAAACTAACTGCAACCCAAACTACCCCAGCTCAAAAACGTTTGACTATTCGCTTCACAAAAAACATCCCCGCCATAATGGGGGCAGACATGAAGTCTTATGGCCCCTTTAACGCTGAAGATGTTGCTTCCCTGCCAACACTTAACGCACAGATTCTAGTTAAACAGGGGTTAGCGGTGTTGGTTGAGGTGTCCTAGTTCTCGTCCATAACCAATGACTTCCCAACAAAATCAAAGGGTAAGACACAATCCAAGCCATTGCATAGAGGGGTCCATAGTAGAAGTGAAACATTTGCACTTGATCAGAGGAAGCACCATATTGCATTCCGATTGTAAAGATTACTGCTATTCGTAAAACATTGATTAGGTAGGTAATGGCTGCCCCAAAAGCAAAGAAACCCAGTTTAGCTTTCCATGAAACGGGCATGCGCTTAAGAAATAGCAAAGTCACAGCCGTAAAAATTAAAAGACTCTCAACCCCGGCACAAGGCCAGGCTATTGCAAACTTTGCCGTACCCAAAGACCCGGAAGCCTGCAAGGTGGGCATACCATTTTCTGTACCAGAAACCGTATTATAACCAATGATACCTAACACGCCGGAAGCTAACAATGCAGTAGTTGGAACTAGAAGCTGAAACGGCGTAAACTGCCCGTAAGGAAATACATTATCGATAGTATACAAAGCACCAACTAAACTAACAAACAAAGCGGGTAAAACAAAAATCTTCAAACCCTTTCGTCCAAAAGTTGCAAGAGTTAAAAAACAGAAGAATAACGCGAAAACAAGATATTCCACCGCAAGGGGCATAGAGTCAAAAAAAGCAACCCCGCTTTGAGATGCCCAATTCGCGATTACGTTATTGATACCAAAATAGTTCTCTGCAATTACGTAAAGAGAAGGAAGTAAAAAACCAATTACATAGAAGAGGACTAATGTTCTGTTGTGTTTGCTAATTCTTAGCTTAATAGTTTCCCAACTAAGAATTAACTCTAAAGCTACTAACCAAACAAAGAACAACTGGAAAGTTCTACCTTTCCACATCAACTGAAAAGAATCCTGCACCGACAGCTTCAAAAACGGATCAACAGGGTTTAGAACAAATAACAAAACTATAGGAGCAACAAAAGCAGATAGCGGCAAAATTTTGATAAGAGCAAGCCAAGAGACTCTATTTCTCAGCAGATACAGCGGGTTCAAGAGGTGCACACTATGGAAGTGTGGATTCAATTTTAAAAAGAATGTGCAATATCAAAGTTAAAGAAAAAAAGTGAGCTTTAGCTGTATTCTCGGAATGTGTAGCTGCATTTTGTGCACCGCAAAAACTGAGTTGAAGACTCATCTGCCCCTCGGGTTTGAACTTGCCAAACATATGCATTATTGTTACCGCATCTTGGGCATTCAATACGAACAGTTGGAAGAGTGCTAAGCTTCTGCTCTTCTTTACCGATTACTGCTACAAACTGCTGGGGATTATGCTGAATAACTTTTTGGGCAACTTTGGGCTCGATTTTGTCGCCATCTGTCTTCTTATAACCACATTTAGGGCAAGCTAAAATCAGCGTTGCTTCTTTTCCACTTTTGGATTTCTTGGGCTCAAGACGGGAACCGCATCTAGGGCAAAATTCCATGTTTAGTGACTCCAAATATTGTTCCGTTTTGGGAATCCATAGCGCAGTAGCTTTTAAACTTTGTCCAAGTCAAACTCATCTATATTGGAAACTCCAGACGCAACTAAATGGGCAACCCGAAGCGGCTCCGGAAAACTGCTCCTTGTAGATGCCAATTCAACAATCTTTTTTGCATCTTCTAAGGAAATTCCCGCTGTTTCCATGTAAAGATGGGCACCTTTGTTGGTGATTTCATAAATTTCCCCTGCCGCTTCAACGATTCCCCACCGCTCATCAATTTTGGGTAAATGCGTCAATGCACTGCGAATTGCGTCCAAGTTGGGCTTGTCCCGAGTTAACGCCAAAATAGGAAGTGAAGTTGCCAAATGAAGCCCCTTAATGTTTACTAAATTGAAGCCCCCTAGAGTTATTCCATTGAGCATAACCAAACGCAGCTGCCGACAATGCGGGGAATTGTTAATCATTTTAACCAACTGCTCAGTCGCATTTGAGCCATCTATGTCTACGGTACTATGCATTACCCCTTCAAGCCACAAACCGCCACGAAAAACTACACCTACAACAATTACAGTTCCTTTGGAATGGGGCATAAATTTTCCATCGTCAATTCCAAGAATTCGAATCTCTGGTTTTATCACACGGAAAAGTCTAGAGTTGGTAGTCAAACCCTTAACCTAACTATAATACAGAGTTTCTAATTTAAAACCACTCTATAATTTAAACAACCGTTAACAATTAAACAAAAACTTGAAATACATTAAGCCTTAATTGCACGTTCAAGTTCTTTACCGAACGCGCTATTGGTTTCTTTTACTTTTTCGACGGCTTCAATCAATGCATCTTCTGGCTTGTTGGCACCCTTCATCCGAAGATAGATAATTGGGCTTGACGCCAAAGGATGCGGCACATCATAACCAGCAAAGTCCACTCGTTTATCTTCAAGTAGTCTTTTCTGAAGTAGATTGCAAAGTCCGTGGCTTGATCCCTGGATTTCGATTTTTAGCTCATTTTCTGATTTCTTTAACACTTTAACTTTTATTTTACTTCCCTCTCTATAATGGTTCTTTCCCATAATCTGGAGCTAACTTGCGTCTTTCAATATTACCACATTTGGGACATTTAAGATCATAACCCTGCTGCTCAAGTAGAGTGCTATCCTTTGAACAGAAAGCATGCAAAATGCCTAAGCTTTTATCATTGGTAGACAAATGGAAAGCCTGATTTTTTGCGCTGATAACTTTGGCTTTGACAATGTCACCTGGCTTGCACACGTCACTCATTGAATCAACGTACCTGTCAGAGACATCAGAAACATGCAAAACACCGCCGAAGGTGCCACTGATTTTTTTTCGCCCAACCATAAAGATTTTAACCAAAACGTTATCGGATTGTGCGTTGCCGATTTGCCCAAGGACTATTGAGCCTACTTTGGGTACAATTACGCCTTCAACCACGGGGTAGACGGATACGCGTCTGTTTTGTAGATCCACTAGTGAGCGTCCGACAATCTCGGAGTATATAACTCCGTCTTTAACATATGTTCCTGAGTCAGGACTGAACTCTTCAATAACACCTAAACGTTCTCCAGGAAGTACTAAGTGACCGCTTTTTTGTTCCGCAGGTTTCAATGACATACTAATTCCCTTGTAAATAAGCCTAAATTAATAAGCGCATATCCTTATCTTCCAACCCTCGCAATAAACCTTTTGATAAATAAACAAAAAATAGCTAATTCACCATCCAACAAAAAAGAAATTATTGCTGCTTCTTTTTTATGACATATAAATCAACGACAAAGTCATGTTTTATCTTCTTATGAAAACCAAACATTCGTGGAATTGTCATCAACATAGCGAACACCGATTCAACATAGCCATTATTCTTTTCAACAAGCCGCTCAAGAAAAGGAGACGCTTGCAGAGTCAGAAAACCTTCGCTGGATTTTAGCCGTTTGATTAATCGATCATCAACTTCAGGGTGACTATGAAGCGAATACACTGAAGAACCAACTTCCAGAGCTTTCACTAAGAAGGGACGGTCAGCTTCACGTCTTTGAACCCCGAAAGGGGGATTTTGCAGTACAGTATCGAATTGCCCCGTAATTGAACCAATATCACCAAGAATCCACTGAACATTGCTCTTTAAATTAGAGACCTTTGAGTTTTCAGAAGCGGTCTCGACAGCTGACCTATCGATGTCAATTCCCACAACTTGTTCTGCGCCCAAAAAAGCAGCTCCCAAAGCAAACCTTCCTGTACCGCAACCCAAATCCAGCACTTTTTTGCCTAAAATATCGCCGTTTGAGTAAGCAGCAATATACAGCATGTTAGCTGCAATTTGTTCTGAGATTGTGTACTGCTCAAGCTCAACCTTCGGCGACGGTTGAGGCGCAACCCTGGAAAGAAACAGCTCCAAATCTAGTTTTCGAATAAGCCTTTTTTGAGCAAACTCTCCCATGAAACCTCGCCGCAAACCACCAAAAACTCGTTAACTGTCAAAATTGGCTTTTGAAACTTTCCAGGAGCATCCAACGAAATTCGCGGACACGCGGTGTTTACGAATGCATCAAGAGTTGGAAACTCTAATATCGTTTCAGGAGTAATCTCCCGTCCTGCCAACAAGAAAGCTGCAAATGAATGCTTATCTGCCAACTCTTTGACCCTCAAAGCGGCTTCTAAATGTTTTTGCCCCACCTTAACTCCAATTAGGACCCCGAAAGCTTTGGCGCTTTTTGCTTCTTGAATACTGGCGAAACGTTGTTTGAGGATCCTGTGAGCTTCGTCATCAATCAGGTAAGCTCTATTATCATATGGGTCAGCTACTACGGTGGGTTTAGAAGTATTCAAAGCGATCCCCAAAGCATGAAACAACCCGCCACCTAGAAAAACAAAAACATCAACTTTGTCAGCGATGGTTTTTACGTTGCTGTAGTTGCAGCCACTAACTTGCCCAGCATACTCCACTAAACCCTCATCGCCTATGACTACGGTTTTTCCAGCGTTACTTAGAATTTGTTTTGCCTTATCGAGTGCTTGGATATGCTGCACTGAAGTGGCTAACCCAACTCGATCATAATTGCTTAACAAAGGCAAAACCTGCGAGATAGCGGAATCGACAGCTACGTTTGCCCGGGCTTCAACATATAAAGTTGGAACACGAGTGTGCTTAATCATCGGTGCGTGACCAAAATGGACAATCAAATCAACTGCTAAACCTTCAGCTTCACTAATTTCCAAGTCACAAGCACCGTAACATGGGTCAGCAGAAATTATGGGCAAAGCACCAGTTTCTTCTATTATTTTAGCTATCTTAGGAGCCTGAGGTTTTAATCCCTGAGGAAGTTGCAGTAAAACACATTTCGCAGCAAGCCTATTTATTTCATGTTTGATTCGCTCTTCCTCAAAATCGAACCCTAACATAATCTACCCCTCGTCGTAAAAACAATAGAAAGAAAAGAAACTAATAGGTTACACGGATAATTCGGCGTATTACCATTCCCAATCTTGGGTTGGCTTTTTGAGAGGTTGACCATTCGCTATTGCAGCTTGCTCGGCTAGACGTTCAAGAATTATCTTCTGCTCCACACTGGCAACATGTTTTCTTGTTTGCACCACAGCGTCATTGTTGACGGAGATGCTATCAATACCAACACGAACTAGGAATTCTGCAAAGTCAGGAAGGTTTGATGGACCTTCACCACAAATGCTTACAGTGCAGCCGTTTTCGTGTGCAGCTTTTATCAGATGTGCGATAATGCGTTTGACTGCGGGGTCGCGTTCGTCAAAGTACCCCATTTGCCCTAAGCGTTCAGAGTCGCGGTCAATCATCAAAATTCCTTGGGTCATGTCGTTTGAGCCGATGCTAAAACCGTCTACGAGTTTGCTGAATTCGTCAGCCATGATCCCGATGGAGGGGGTTTCTGCCATGAACCAAACCTTAAAGTCTCTGTTGCGTTCTAAACCTTCTTCTTTCATTATTTGAAGGACAGCTTTGGCTTCCCATAGTGTTCGTACCATGGGGAGCATGACATAAACGTTTTTGAGCGACCATTCAGTACGGCATTTCTTGATAGCTTGACATTCCAAACGGAATGCTTTATCATACCATTTGCTTATGTAGCGACTGCATCCTCTCCAACCCAACATTGGATTTTCTTCTATAATTTCGTATTTTTCGCCGCCTTTTAAGCCGCGGTACTCATTAGTTTTGAAGTCGCTTAAACGAACAACCACAGGTTTTGGCTGGATTGCCCTTGCCACGGTAGCTATGCCGTCAGCGAGTTTGTCGACGAATTGTTGACTTTGACCTGCATCGACAAACGCCATTGGATGTTGACCTATCGCACTGGCCAAGATGAATTCGGTACGCATTAAACCGATACCCTCGAAAGGCAGATTCTTATACTTCTCAATCATTTCGGGGGTTCCAAGGTTCATGTAAATTTTTGTGGCTGTTACTGGAGCAGCTTCAGCAACTTGCATAGATAAGCTGCCATTGTTCGATGAAGCTGGTTGAACTGCCTGCGCCATTATACCTGCGTATATAACGCCGTTTCTGGAATCAACAGTGTATTCTTGACCCGTTTTCATAAGTTGAGTAGCATTTTCTGTGCCTACGACACATGGGATGTTGAGCTCTCGACTTACGATAGCTGCATGGGAGGTAATTCCACCTTTGTCAGTAACTATAGCGCTTGCCATCTTCATAAATGGAACGAAATCAGGATCCGTCATGCCTGTTACAAGAATATCGCCTTTGCTCATATCACGGTTCGCATCGTCAAGGTTTAGAACAACTTTAGCTTTGCCTATTCCATAGCCTCGTCTTCCAGCGGAGATACCTCGAACAACTACCTTAAGGTCTTGAGCTTTGTTTTCTTCCATTTTAGATTCTTCCGTTGTTTTTGATCCGAAAACAGTTTCTGGTCGGGCCTGAACTAACATCATGTTTTCGGGGAAAGATAGGTCTTGGTCAATTGCCCACTCAATATCCATAGGTTTGCCGTAATGTTTTTCTATTTTCTTGGCAAGCTTTGCAAGCGCCGTAATTTCTTTGTCATCTATGCAAACTTCTTTTTGCTCACCTTCAGGAATCTCTAAATGCACTGTTTTACCTGTTTTCGAATCGCGGATGTATTTAATTGTTTTGCGGGCAATTCGACGCTCTTTAATTTGCAGATTGTTTTTGTCAACCACAAAATCATCTGGGTTAACAGCACCTGAAACCACGGTTTCACCCAAACCGTAGTTGCCTTCGATAACGATTTCCTCATGGTTTCCTGTAACAGGGTTTATGGTGAACATAACCCCAGCTGCGCGTGAGTTAACCATTTTTTGAACTCCAACACTTATGAAGACTTTCTCGTGTGGAAAACCTTTTTCATTTCTGTAAAAGATGGCACGTGGAGTAAAAAGGCTTGACCAGCATTTCACTACTTTATCAAGCAAGTCCTCTGCGCCTTTAACGTTTAGATAAGTCTCTTGTTGACCGGCAAATGATGCATCCGGCAGGTCTTCAGCTGTCGCACTTGACCTTACTGCAACAAAAGTTCCTTTTAATCCGAACCGTTTGTTTAATTTAGCATAAGCTTCTCTAATGGCTTTTTCAAGATCTTTGGACATTGGAGTTTTTTCGATTAATTCACGAATTCTCTTTGATGCTGAGTCATACTGCTTGGGGTCATTGGGATCTGTTACTGTTTCCTTAATAATTCTATAAATCTGCTCAGCAATTTTTTTCTCTATAATAAATCGTTCATAAGAATAAGCGGTTACTGCAAAACCAAAAGGGACAGGTAGACCCGCATTAATCATTTCACCCAAGCTTGCATTTTTACCGCCAACAATGGATACATCAGTATTTCTTAAATTATCAAACCATAAGACCAGCGCTTTCTCTTTGACGCTCAAATCGTCTCCGTCTCCGGCTGGGCATTCTCTGTCTGGCTTGGAGAAGCTTCGATCTTGGAGATTACAATTCTGCAAGGTATGGGGAGTTTTGCGCTTCCTCGTTTAAGGGATTCTTTAGCTACCTCAGCTTGACCTGTTTTAACGCGTACTGTTATAATGGGTTGACCAGCTTCCACTTTGGCAGCCGTGCCGATTGCTGACCCAAAAGAGCGTCGCATACCCTGTTGAAGACGGTCTGCATGCGCTCCGAAAATCATTTTATTTTCACGCAAGATGATATGCGGATACGGATGAACAACCATAAGGTAATCGTTGACAACTTTGTCCATCAAAATACGGTTAGTTGCCACACGCATTGCTTCCAAAGCGCTGTGGCGTATCTGGGCGCGCTCTAAAGCGATGAGTTGCCCTTGAACTTCAAAAACGCCTTTAGTGTCACCCATTGTGAACTTTACGATTTTTGGTGGCGGAAAGCCTCTTGCATATTCTTTCCGCGTGTAGGCTCTATTCTTAACGTGCCGGTAGTTTTTTGCATGCATAGGAAAGTCCCCTTGCGTAGCATACTCTCATCTTTAGCGATATTTAAACGATTTGTAAATAAACGGAAATGCTGCCGTGTTTTTTTTTAAATTCCAATTGTATCCTTAAAATATTTGATTCTGAAGGCAACCTGTTATCTGCTTAAATACTTAGATTACGTTTGATTCCCGAGATGTTATCCTACTCGTTTATTTCGGGAAAAAACTGGATTCTCTCGCTATCAGAACTATCCTCATATTTCCAAACGAGAAAAATCAATTTCGTAATTCAATATTTTAGCCGAGAATTCTTCGTTATAAACTTTGAACAAAAACTTGACACATCAATAATTGCTGATTTGGGCGGAACAATAAAAATCGGTGAAATAAAAACAAGCTTAGCAACTCAAATCATTAAAGACGCTTTTGGAGAAAAAAACATACAAGCTCAAAAACAAATAAGCGAAAAAATAGCCTCAAGCGAAGCAGCAGACAGGATAGCAAATTCAGCTGAGAAACCATTTTTTGGCGTAAGCGTCTATTGTACAAACAATTATTTGAAATCATCACTCGGAAACATTCAACGCTTTGTCGGAAGAGCCGTAAAGGAAAGGTTGGCGGAATTAGGGAAAAAATCGCAGTTTATGGGGTTTAGAGACAAAAAACATGTCCAACTGAGCCACGTGGAAGTAATAAAAAAGGAGTTAGTGGAAAAACTATCGGAAGTTCTCTTTTGCATAGGAAAAGATGAAACGTGGATAGCAACAACAGTAGCGGTGCATAACCCCTTCGATTTCCAGAAAAGAGACATTTACAAGCCTAACCAACGTGCAATTTTTGGCATGCCACCTAGGCTAGCAAGGATTATGGTAAACTTGGCTTCCTGCAATGCTGGAAAAACTCTGCTGGATTCCTTCTGCGGAGTAGGCACAATACTCCAGGAAGCCTTGTTAGAGGGAGCAGCAGTAGTTGGCATAGACGTTAATTCCTGGTGCGTAAAAGCAGCTAATGAAAACCTCGGCTGGATAGTCCAAGAATACGAGCTCAATAATAGCGATTTTCGAGTTATACAAGGAGATATTAACAGGTTGGCTGAAAAAGTTGGGTTGGAAACTATTGACTGCATAGTATCAGAACCTGACTTAGGACCAGCATTAAAACAGTTTCCTACAGAGCCGTACGCGCAAAAGATTATTGAAAAACTTGAGCCTCTATTTAACGATTTTATCGAACAAGCATACAGAGTTTTAAAGCCAAATGGTCGGTTAGTACTTGCTACTCCCTTCATTAAAACTCGCTCAGGACAAACAGCAAGTATGCCCATCGACGAGTTATTAAGAAATGTCGGTTTTAAGCGAGTCTATGTTTTCTCAAATGATCTCTTTGCTAAAAGGATAGATGTAGGCAGATTAGTTAATACCGCTTCCCTAATTGAAATGGATGAACGCCACAAAGTAGGCAGAGAAATCCATATACTCCAAAAATAAACTTTTGCGGCATGTAGAATTTATTAATTCGTTTGATGAATTATTTTTCTAAGAATAATATAGAGGCAAAATACGTGGAAACTAATTTTCGACCGAATTGGGACAGGTATTTTCTAGATTTATGCGAAGCCGTAGCTAGGCGCGCAACATGTAACCGCGGTAGAAGCGGCTGCGTAATAGTTAAAGATAAGCGTATTATGACCACTGGGTACGTTGGCGCACCAGCAGGGTTGCCTCACTGCGACGAATCCGGGCACGATTTGCGAAAAGTCTTCAACTCGAATGGAGAAGTCACCCAACATTGCGTTCGAACCTTACATGCAGAACAAAATGCGATTATTCAAGCAGCGCGATTTGGAATTTCGCTGGAAGGCTCCACGCTTTTTTGCAAGATGACGCCTTGCCGAACCTGTGCTATGATGATAATTAATGCAGGGATAAGGCGAGTTGTTTGTGCTAAACGGTATCATGCAGATTCAGACACAATTGAGATGTTTAAGCAAGCAGGAATTGAACTGACCATCGTTAATGATGAAGTCGAAAAATACGATAAACAATAAAGATAAATGAAAAAATTTTTTATTTACTTTTTGAAAATAAAAACAAGGTAAATAAGATTGAAAAAGTCCGAGTAAAGGAGCTATTTCTTTTCAGGGACAACAATCCATTTAATATTATTAAACCCGTATTTGGAAATTAAAGGGTCTATAAAGGCAGGCGCTAAATTATCGTCAATTTCTGCCAAGACCACGGAGTCGCCGATTCTGTAAACAATCCCTATTTCAGTCAGATCCTTTAAGCCAGCGTATTTGCCCTTAATATCCCAATATCCAGGCTCATCTTTACCTACTTCAATAATCCAAGAGTATTTATCTTCAGGATGTTTGCCCTCGGTATAGTTGAAGGCGCAGACAATATCTCCCACAACTTTTGGATCATCATCAGTTTTAACGTAAAACCAAATGGTCATATAAACACCAGATAATATTGAGGTAGTTCTGCTTTAAATGATTTCTTTGCCAGATTATCGTTTAGCTTCAATAAGTGTCAAAGTTTCAAAGAAAGGTAATTTCTGTTCAGCTTTAACTTTTGCCATAAGACGATTTTCCCCAAATTTTTTGAGTGTTTCTTCGACACCAGTAAGGGTTGATTGCATTAAAAGCACTCTGCCTTCCGGTTTTAAATGTGGAGGCACTTTGGTAATAAATCGGTCGACAACATGCCGCCCGTCAACGCCTCCTGCCCATGATCGTCCTATCCAAGAAGTACTCTCATTCGATTCAGCGGGTAAATAAGGTGCATTGAATAGAATCAAGTCAAATGTCGTTTTATCACTAAATGCTGAAAACAAATCAGCTTGAAGAAAAGCCATCCTTTCACGCAAATTATTGAGCAGAGAATTCTGTTTTGCGAAACTAACGGCGATTGGATTTAAATCAACTGACAAGACAAAATCAGCTATTTTTGCCGCCAACACTCCAAGAATACCACAACCAGTACCCAAATCCAAAACCCGCTCATCTTTTTTGACATTAAGGTTTTCTGCGAAAAGAAAGGTATCTTCAGCTGGTTCATAAACTTCATCGCAGACATCAAAAATAAGGTTCTCAAAGTGAACGCGTTTAGTCGGGCAGTGCATTTGCTATTGCTCCGAAATCTTGAGGTGACAACTCTCTAACTCTTTTATTATGGAATGGAATATTAAGGGCAATTTTTTCGGCATCTGATTTACATAACTTGAAATATGTTTTTATGTAGGGTGCGAGAGCTTTGGCTAGTTTTTTGTTACGTTGAGTAAACAGCCACTTAACTAATCGCACAAATACTACTTTATTCTTCACTTCGAAGTTTTTGATATTTTGGTGCTTTAAACAAAGGATTACAGAGTCCACTTCAGGAGAGGGATGGAACATTTCTTTTGGTACCGCATCAAAAAGCTCAACTTCTGCACACTGACTAGCAATAACGGTTAACCAGCCGTACTCTTCGCTCCCAACAGTTGCAGTAAGCCTGTGGCTGAACTCTTTCTGTAAAATCATAACGGCAAGGTCAACTCTTTTTTCCAAAATCCACGTTATCAAGAGTGAAGACAGATAATAAGGCGGAATCGCAACCACTTTGTTGAACGGTGGCAATTCCGCTTTTAACACGTCTCCTTCGATTACAAGCACATTATGCAAGCCCTTAGTTTGTTCCTTGAGAATTTTCGCAACTTGTAGATCTTTTTCTACGGCAACTACAGTCTTACATTTATTGGATAGAAAATGGGTTAGGAACCCAAAACCAGCTCCAGCATCCAAAACCACATCAGACTTGTTTAGTTCGGCATACTCACTCATTTTTTTGTATAGTGAAGGCTCAATCAAAAAGTTCTGTCCTAAAGACTTTTTGGGGTTGATATGATGAGCATAGAGTAATCGTCTGATATCATCAAGGCTCATCGTTTATGCCTTACTGCGCTCGAGTGAATAAACGGTACTTGCTGTCACCATCGAGCTCTTCCAACACTCTTTTCGTAATCAACTTTACAGGATTTGGCAATTCTGTTCGTTTTTGCAAATCTTCAAAGCTTTCAAAAGGTTTGCGTTGTCGCTCATTTATAACTTGCCACATATATTTTTTGCCAATGCCGGGAACAAGCTCTAAGGCATGCATACGGGGAGTAATTGCTTGCGTGGTGTTGAAGAAGTGGACAAACCATTTCTCGCGGTTCTGTACAATCTTACTAATAACAGCGGATAGTTCTGCTCTCGCCGAAGCTGTTAACTCCTCATAGCCTACACGACCAATGATGTACGTAACTTCATCCCGAGAATCCTTACCCACGTAAACGCGGTCCCCGGGCTTTAACATTAAACCCTCTTTAACTAAAGCTTCCAAAAGGGTAAAGAATTCTTCCCCTACACATTGAATGAGAGCTCCTGCTCGGTAACCTGCACGTCCGGTTGGACGAAAACCTGCCTTACCATGAGGCAGAAAATCTATTACGTAAGCATGCGCTTCATACCGCTTTTCCATAACAATCACAGAGTCCTCTAACTGTATTCTCGCTTTCTGCTTAAAAATACTTGTTTGCTTTCCTCTACTTGAGTATCCTGTTTTCACTCAAAAGTTCTACAATTGAATGTAGTTTAGAGGTCTCGATGATTTTTTTGCCTCCTGCCAAGAAAACTCGAAGTTCGTCTACGGTTTCAGGCATGCAATTAATAATTTGGACTGCTTCAGCTTCGTTGAGTTCGTATTCTTTAATGAGGGTTTGCAAGAGGTCTTCAGCTTTTACAGGGTCAACCTTTGCGAATTTGCAGGCGTAATCTAGGGTTCGCCGCTGGAATTGATCAAGATTTTCTTCACCCACGGTTTCTAAAAGCTTCTTGACCTGTGGGATCGTTAGACGAGTTTCACTGACTTCTCTCTTACTCATGTTTTTTCCTCAAGTGCCCGTGTAAGGTTCTATATGTTCGGGTCGTACGATTATATCTTTTATGCTGTTTCCTTGCGGAACGCTAACAACATATCCTCTGCCGCGTTTCTCTTTTATGGTGCCGATTTTGCCATGGAAACGTTTATGGGGCATACTCTTTTGTATACTGGAATCCATTTTTATAATAACTTGGGAACCTAAAGCGTAATCCTGAAGAATTTTTCCAATATTTGGTTTTCCTTTTTCACGAGTAGGCTTACGCAGCAAACTGCGAGTTCCAGTGTAGTAGCCTTTTGAACCTCTCATCTAATTTTCACCTATTTATTCCATCATTACGTTGATAACGTCAAGCTTAAGCGTCTTGGCTGGGTTTCCGAGTGAATCTGACACGTTTGGGATTGTGCGTCCTTCATCTCCAGATACCAATTCTTTCACATAGAGCCCGCCCTGGCAACGAATTTCCAGTAGAGCCCTCTTAAGCGACACCTTCTTAACTTTAACCTTATATATGTACCTTTCCCGTACAATATCTGCCCTTCGATGCACAACACGCAAGGGGGTCTGCTGCTTAATTGTGACTTTAGAAAAGTTCTTTTCTATTATACCCAGATCTTTGTCGGTGAGGTCTCTTTCAAACTCAGCAAGTAATGCATACTCTTTCTGAGCATTCTCGCCTTTCTTGAGACGTCGAACAACTTCCTTAGTTGTGAAATGAAGCCCTGAAACTTCAATTTTTCCGACAGTACTAGCATTAACTTCTTCCTCTAAAGCAATCAGATTCAAAAAACGCTTTTTTGGTTTGGAGATTTCAATCACAAATGGCCGTCCGTTTCCTAGCATTCGTGCATCAATATCTTCGCGTCCTGAAGCGTGGAAAAATACTTCGTGACCTTGTGAAGCTTCTAGAAGCAGTTTGGAGGACAACGATTCTACTGATTCAGGGTACAATTTTCCCGTTTTACCACATTTGTTGCAGCCTTTGCCTCGGCAGTTTGAACAGAACCAAGTGGATTGAGGAATGTCCCGCAAGAATTTGCGGTATCTGCCTGCGATGAATAAGGGGTTAATTTGGAGGCGAACTTTTTCTAAAAAAGGATTAACAACTATTACCAAATCAGGAATTAAATACTCAGCCTCTTTGCATGTAGCTTTGGCAATTGCTTTACCAAAGATTCGACCAAATTCGTGACGCATACTTTCGCCGAAGCTTACATTGAATCTAGCTTTAAACTCATCCTCGCGCTCCTCAAGTTCAGCAGGCATTTCAACACCTACAAGGAATGTGGTAAATTCGTGATCCCCGATCACTTGAAGAGCTTTTAGGGTTAAGTTCTCAACTGACTTGAATTTGTCTTCACAGAGGGAACATTTAGTTTCTTTGTCATATTTTTGAAGGTGTTTAAGATGTTTCAGGGTTTCTTGAGCTTCCATTGAATAGCCATTGGTAGCTAAAACATTGAGTTGTTTAATACCTTCATCATCATTTTCATTAACACGATCGTTGGCTTGCATAGTCAAACTAATTTTTAGCGCTTGACCACGAACGTTGTTTTCCATGCTATAACCAAGCTTCGCAAATTGTCTACCCAAACAGTGGTCACAAAGGGGATATCTACTGAGCATTTCGAAGGCTTTTTCTAAAACACCCATTATCCGTTGCCTACTTATAGCCTGGCGGCATACCCATTCCTTTGCCGCCCAAGCCAAAGGGCAGCTTCTTTTTGCGTTTAAACATCTTTAGCATTTTACGCATCATAACGTACTGCTTAAGAAGTTCCTTGACGTCCTTTTCGGTTGTTCCTGATCCACGAGCGATCCGCCTTGCTCGCGAAGAATTTAGCAGTTTAGGATTCTCTCTTTCTCTAACAGTCATGGATTGAATAATAACTCGCCATTTGTCCAATCGCCCTTCAGCTGAGTTCAGCATATCGTCTGGAATATCGTAGGACATGCCAGGTAACATCTTGAGAACTTTGCCGAATGGACCCATATTTTTAACTGCGCTAAACTGTTCATACATGTCAGTTAACGTGAAGTTTCCGCTCATGATTTCCTTAGCTTTCTTTGGGGGGACTTTAATTTCAGCTTCATGCACTTTCTCCAACAAGGTTTCTAAGTCGCCCATTCCTAAGAGTCGACCAACGAATCGTGAAGGGATAAAGGCTTCAAGGTCTTCGATTTTTTCTCCTGTACCGATAAACTTGATAGGTGCACCAGTCGCTGCAACTGCAGAGAGAGCACCACCTCCACGGGATGAACCATCAAGTTTGGTTACGATAATTGCTCCGATTGGAGTTGCTTCGTGAAAAGTTCTAGCTTGGATAAGGGCTTGCTGACCTATGGTACCGTCGATAACCATTATAACTTCGTCGGGATGGATGTGTTTTTCAAGGTCTTTCATTTCCTTGATTAAGTCCTTCTCTTCTTTGTGACGACCAGCTGTGTCTACAATTATGAGGTCTTTGTCATTAAATTGTTTGAGGCCTTCCTTAACCACCTTGACTGGGTCTTTAGCTTTGGCGTCACCAAAGATTTGAAGGTTAATTCTCGCTGCTAGTTGTTGAAGTTGAGCGAAGGCGCCAGGGCGGTAGGTATCTGCGCAGATCAAACCTACTTTTACACCACGTTTTTGGAAGTATCTAGCTAGTTTTGCAGAGTGGGTGGTTTTTCCTGAGCCCTGAATGCCGACAAGCATTATAATTTTCTTTTTTCCGGGCTCCACTTTGAGTGGAACCGGCTTATCGCCAACAAAGTGGGTTAACTCCTCATAAACCACTTTGATAACGTGTTCTCGTCGCGAGATACCTGGCGGCATTTTCTCTTTCAAAGCGCGTTCTTCAATACGTTTAGAGATTTCCAAGACAAGTTGCACGTTTACGTCTGACTGTAAAAGTGCACGTTGGATGTCACGGACCAGTTCTTTAACTGCCGCTTCGTCTACTAAGCCGGCTTTAAACAGTTTCTTTATAGCCGAGGTTAACGAGGAGCCCAACTTGTCTAGTGCCATCAGATTCTCCAGCGCCTTAACATTCGTTAATTCTTTTAAATAAAGATTACATTCCAAAAAAAAGTATTTTGGTTATTGCTTATAGTTATCCGATTTCTTTGAAGCCTCAGTTTCCCCATTTGAGTATTCTTCACAATTCAGACGGCTCTTCATGCATCATTGGCTTCAGAGCAGAAAGCTTTGATCTAGAAAATAAACCTTAATTAATTAAATAGAGATGTGCATAATTTTTAATCTAATTAGCGCCTTTTCATCTTCATGAAAGCCAATGAAATTGTTAGACTTTTAGTCAATAAAGCAATCGCGCCAAAGAATAAAAAAGACGGATACCCCAAGATATTGCCAACCAAGAGCAGACAGAGTTCTTGCAGATTAAGGGTTAAAAAAACAACACATCATAATTGTTTTAACCTACCCGAAAATGAAGCCATTCCACATTATCTATAAGAACAGCAAAACCGACCGAGAAAAATTTTGCAGCAATGAGCTCCAAAAACTGCTCCCTCTACGCACGGAAGGGTTGGTAGAACAACAACAAGAATTTTTTAGGTGTTGTTGTTCTAGCAGACAAACAAAATGACGTAAAATAAATAATACATCAGAATTTTGCATGCTCTAAATTAAATAAATACAATGATAACTTTTATTCAGATATAATAAAGAAAGGAAAGGACTAATCGTTGAGTTATTTTGCTCTAACGATTTTTACTCTACCAAGGATCTTCCAATATTCGATCTCTGCGCCGGCAACGAGTTTAGCTTTAAGGTCTTCCTCCTCGGGATAGGGAGCGTCAATGTATTCATATGTTTCCAAATCCATGATTTGGACTCCTGTTGGGTTGACTGCAAAAACTTGACCTGCACGTTTGTCAACTATTGGCACTTCTGCACTACCATCCACTGATTTAACAAATTGCCTTTTTTGATTATCAAAAACGCCAATTGCTACGATTCTGGCTTTTGCCGCCCCATGCTTTCCGGGCTTTGATTTTGCAATGTCTACGATTCGGCATGGATCTCCGTCAATCATCATATAACCGCCAACGCGTAAACTTCCGACATCTGTAGGTCTGCTCATACATTCACCACAGTTTTGTTCTTACTCTCTTCATTCTGAACAACACCCATATATAGATTAAGGTTTTAGCTAATTATTCAGCGGTGGAACAGTGTACAAAAACGTTGGAATAGTGGCACGATACGACAAAAAACCAGCCCTAAAGCTCACGGAAGACCTTGCAGAGCACCTCAAACGCAAGGAGTTGAAAGTCTACATCGAAGACACACTCAAAGGCAAGGTCGCACACAATAGAAGCTTTGTTCCACTTTCTAAAATGAACACTGACTTTATAATAACGATCGGTGGCGACGGAACAATATTGCGCACCTCAATATCGGTGCCAAAACCTGAACCACCAATTTTAGCTATCAACATGGGTGTACGGGGATTTCTAACCGAAGTCGAACCAAAGAACGCTTGTGAAGCGGTAGAAAAAATTCTCAAGGGCGATTTCAGGATAGAAAAATGCACTAAACTATCTGTTTCAATCGGTGACGAAGCCCTTCCTGACAGCTTAAATGACGTGGTTATTTCTGCGGGAGAACCCTCAAAGATATTTTACGCCCAGATATGCAAAAACGGCAAACCAATCCTAAGATGCCAAGCCGACGGCTTAATTATGGCGACCCAGACAGGTTCAACTGGATATTCCCTTTCCGCGGGCGGTCCAGTTTTGGATCGAGAAGTCGACGCCTTTGTGCTAACGCCAATTTGTTCTTTGACAACAGTAGGGTCCTTAGTTTTTCCAACAGAGACTAATGTCACCTTTAACATAATTAGACCAAAAGAAACACTAGTTTTAATCGATGGAAACTACCGTAGACTAATTAACTCCCAAAAAATGGCCATTAATGTGACAAAATCTAAAAACGTGACCTCATTTATCCGTTTTGAAAGTGACTTTTACGACAGGCTTCGCAATAGATTGCTTTTTAAGGGAACAGAATGAAAACTGAACCAAACTCTAAGAATAATCGCGTGATTGTTTTAGATACTTCGGCTTTTTTGGCTGGGTTTGACCCCTTTTCATTTTGGGGAGAGTTTGTGACTGTACCCAAGGTTGAAGAGGAAATTCTAAGAAATTCGATTGTAAAAACGCGTGTTGAAACAGCCATCGAAAGCGGTAAACTAAAAGTTCAGTTACCTTCGGAAGAGTTCTCCCAAAAAGTTGAATCGGTTGCATGTAAAGTTGGGGATTCGTTTAAGCTATCTGAAACGGATATGCAGCTTTTAGCGTTGGCTATGCAGTTAAACACAGAAGGCGCCATCCCTCAAGTTGTGACAGATGATTATTCAATCCAGAACGTGGTTAAGCAGATGAATATAGAGTTTGTAGCTCTCACAACATTTGGCATTAAACGTGTCTTAGAGTGGATTAGGTATTGCCCCGCATGTTACAAAGAATATCCTGCGAGCACTAAATCGAAAGAATGCATAGTTTGCGGCACTGAATTGAAAAGAAAAACTCGCAAGCAAATCAAAAGATAGACAGCTTAATTGTTTAGAATAGCAGTAGAAGCAAGAGCAGAATCAAACTTTCTAATCCAAATATTGGAATAGCCAGTTGCTTTGCTTTGGCAATTGATTTGTCGACAAGTGTAGAAATTGAGTTCAGATGCTCCTTGCCTATCACCCTTACTTGCGGTACAGTGAAACTTTTGCAGCCCACTTTAGCTTCTTCAAAGTTGGCCTTCGCCTTCTTGGCGGCCTCATCAATATATCCAAGCAGAACTTCTTGATTTATCACTTCGCCAATGGGATAATAACCACGTCGCCCAGTTACCAAAGCGCTAACTGAATGAGTGTCTGTTGTGAAAACTTCACTTTGGTCAAAGCCCAAAGAAAACAAATGATCAAGAACTTTCTCACGTAAACCCGAAACCATGTTATTACCATCGATTACTACATAAACGGTTTTCTGCTTACCTACTTCAAAGGCTATTGCGGTAATTCCACCTGCACCCATACCCTGCTTTAAAGTGAATTCGTTAGCGTAAACAGTTGCCGAGCCAACCATAAAAGGTGACGTTGGAAGTGACGCTACTTTTTGGAGACATTTAGATGCTGCAACTTGCAAGGCAGCAATGTTTTCTTCTGTATCAATTATGTCGTTTAAGCTATTGTGTGCGTTAACTACAATTGCGTGTTTTAATCCATATTTTTTTGCCTCTTCACTAACTATTTGACCTAATTCTTGAGGCAAATCTTCTGTCGTTTTAGGTGCAAGTGAAAAAGAAACAAATACAGTGTCCCCAAAAATCTGGCAGATTGCGTTTGCGACCCCTTCTTGAACTCTCACTGATGGCGAAGCCAAAGCGTTTGTTGGTGAAAATTTCGCTGAAGCAATGACCTGAGAAATAATTTTGTAATTCTGTGTTTGAGAAGCCAAATCAAGTTCATGGCCGAGAATCCCTAAAGGCACACATGCGTCGCAGTTGAACTCTTCTTCGAAGCAATGTTTTAAAGTCGACGGGAGAAGGCTGCTTCCGATGTTCTTGAAAGGACCAGGGTGAACCAAAGGAAGAATAATGGCGGACTTAGGTTTGGATGAATCAAACTTGAGAAGAGACACTTCAATGTTTGTGTCTTCTCCCATTTCTTCAAGAAATTTTTCGAGAGGTTGGTTTAGGTCTGTGACCCAGTTGAGTAAAAAAGCCTTAAACAAAGGCAGTGCAGGCAAAGAATACTTGCTTTTCCCCAGTCGCTCTATTGAATTCAGGATCAAATAAACGGCGGTGTAGGATATTATGGGAGCTAATACTATGAAAAGAAAAACTTGAAGAAATAAAGCAGAGGGCATACTTATCCAAAAAACAAGAAAAACCAAAATGGAAAGCGTTGGCTGAAGAAAAATTGAAACCAGCTGGCGCCATTTTGCTGCATTGGATGTTGCAGTGAATACAAGAACTCTGAGAGTTAAAACCGCCGCATATCCCAAGAGGGAAAATTTGATCCAAACCAACCAGCCGAACCATAGGCTTAACCCGCCTCCCAAAGATAGGAGCAAAAACCAAAAAAGCCAGCCAACTAAGGAGAGTACAAGAGTTCGTCTCATTGTAAAAATTGGATCCCGGTTCAAAACAAGTTGGCTGACTGCTGAATCTGCTAAAAGAGTAACAACGAAAAGGGAAAACCCAAGCAAAAGACTTATGATGGATGGGAAGAATACAAGAGCAACAACACTTACCCCCGCAACACAAATAACACCAACAGCTAAAAGCGCTTTTTTTAATGAGGGCAATGAGAACATAGAGGAATAGTGTTTCTTAGCGCTGTCCAAAGATGTGTTTAGGGAACGTGCGTTCTCCATTCTTCCACCTTAAATTCGTCTTTTAAGGAAGAGGCCTTAACTATTAAATTTTAGCTAGATTAGAGTACGATTGCTGCACATTAAAGACATCTTTTTCTATAACACAAAACAGGCAAGGTAACTATTTATCATGAAAATATCAAAAGGCAAGGTCCTCAAAGCGTCTTTAGTCTTCCTGACTGAAGAAAGCAACATACAGCGACAGGGGAACTGTTTTATCTCTAGATGCACAATCATATTAATTTGCTAGGCTTATGCCAGACCTAAATTTGCCTCCATCGATATTTCACATGTTGGAACGAAATGTGGGCAAAAAAATTAGAGTTATTTTAGATCCCGCTTACGGTTTTGAAGGTACATTAGCTGCAGTTACGCATGAGCCTTCTGGAATATGGTTATCTGATGCTGAAGCAATCGTTCTTCGATCAACCATAGCTCAGCCTATTCCTCAGATTGCTAGTCGAGAAGAAAGAAGCGAACTATTTCTACACTTAAATTCGGTTCAGAGAATAGAAGTCTTGCACACCGCAGCGCCAAGACGTTAATAAAGAATTAACCTCCAAAGAAGATTTTAGCTAAAACAGAGACAACTATCAACGAGACAGAAAGAACCACAAGTAGCTCAGGCCTAATTTTTACGCCTTCAGTTTCTTCCTCGAAGAAACGCAACAATCCTGCACTAGCAGCAGGCATCGGCCCTGTCTCTTTCTTTTTGCGTCGACTCACTTTACATCCCTATACAGATTATTTTGATACATGCCTAATATTGCTTGCACTAATTAATCTTGCGCCGACATACCAAATAAACCCAAAATACTCACTAAAGGGGCATTTTTCTGTTTTGGAAGTCAACAGGTCTACTTTAACAGTGTCGGTATACAAAAACATCAGTCAAATAAGAATAAGCCTAAACAGTTTTAAACTTTATAACGCCCAAGAAATTAACCCTAAACAGTGAATTTGAATGCAAATCCGAGAATTTCAAGAAATGATGAAACAACTATACTTAAAAAGAGACTCTAAGAGAGGAGTAGAAGGCACATTTAATTGGCTTGTTGACGAAGTTGCAGAATTGGGTGAAGAACTCAAAGGGTGTAACCGTGAAGCAACAGAAAAAGAGTTTGCAGACGTCATCGCCTGGCTTGCATCCCTTGCCAACATTAATGGGAATTGACTTGGAAAAAGCGACCGTTGACAAGTACAACTATAAATGTCCAAAATGCCAAAGCTTACCATGCTCCTGCACTTTTTAACTTAGACGTTTCTGACCATAACCAGACGAAAGCCAAACATACCGCCTTCTGCCTTTCCGTTCCACTGTACCTTCGTTTTTTAAAAGGTGAAGATGGTATAATACAATTCTATAGGTTAAAGCACTTTTTTGGGCAATATTGATTGCACTAGACCCTTGTTCATCCAGCAACAGGAGGATTTTGCTTCGGGCAGCAATTCCACTCTTTACGTTTCTTATGTTCTTAAGGTAGGCGTTGGGATGGCATGTTTGCTTAATTTTTACTCACCGATAGAGAAGATGCTGCTTGGCTTGAAAAGCTTTAGCTACTTAAAGTCAAAAAGGGTTGATTGTTTGGGTTTCTTATTATCAAACATAGCTGCAATCTCTTCTTTAATCAAATCCATTCGTTGCGTGTAATACTTGGGTAAACCATATTTATCAACAAGTTGCTGGGCAGCAACAAGATACTTCTCGATGCCTCCACGATATACCGTAAGCGTTAAGTTTCCACCACAAAAGGGACATTTTCCTTTAAGGGGTAAACGACGAAATTTCTTGTTACATGATTTGCAGCGAAATCCCTGTGTTGAAAAGGCTCGCATGTTACCGGCAATATCACGCATGAAATGTGTATTAAGAACTTTAAGAGCAACACGCCTAGCATCAACCGCGTCGATTTTTTCTCCTAACTCCAACTGCATATCAAGCTTGTCAATCATCGATTTGAATTCCTTGTAGGAACTGTTGGCGTTTCCCAAATTGATGTTGGTACATGGCGTGGTATATTGAAAGCCTTCAAACTGTGCTTCAGTACCTAATCGGTGGCCGATAACATCCATAAGGGCGCTAGCTGGTCGAGCATCGTACCTTTCCAAAGTCTTGTTGTAGAACTCGATTGGATAGCTAGAGCTAACGTCAAAGTCGTGAGCTTGTCGTTGTACTTCCTTAGTGTTTACGAAAGGAATGAGCAAGATTGGGGCATCCATGATTCCACCAATTTGAGCTGGAAGATAGACCCTAGAAAAGTTGATGAGGGTATCAAGACCAAGCATTATTGCATCTTCATCACCATCACAATCTCTGCGTTTGGCTGAATGCCAAACTGGGTGAGCATAGATGACATTACGATCAGTAAATCCAACCACTCGACCTAAGATACAAGCACAGGTATGAGGCGCTAGCCCGAAAATAAGTTGCCCAACCATTTCCGACGCATTTTTTACATTGTAGAATGCTGGTTGCTTGTAAACCCGAGTCAAAAGATCATCGATGAAGTTAGCTATCTGAACAAAATATTCGCCTGCCCGCCAAGGTATCACGACATCTTGTATCTTTAATTCACAAATTTGAATAGGATCAGTTAAGGGCAATCCATTAATATCTGACAAATAGCCCATTTGATGCATTTTTTCTATAGAGACGCCAATCTCGCCTGGTGAAATATGAGTTAAAGGCGCGTTGGTTGCGTCAAAACGTATAGTTCCATCCTTATAGACGGATAGACCATGCTTTGCCCTTAGGATCCCCTTTTCGATAATTTCCGGAGTCTTATCCTGGTTAGTTAAGCCCTTAACACCACGCAACATCTTGGGAGGCTGACAGCCGAGAACGGTTGCGGCGTTATCGACTATTTCTTTAAAATTTACAGGTTGCTTATGGTACATGACTCCTTCGGTTTTGCATATTGGACACCCTGCATCTCTTACGCTTCTGCCGCAACGCGGGCAACTCTTCTCTGGCACTGTTTCGCAGTTACAGTTTGGGCAATGAATCTTTAAGCTGTAAGTTTTGCAGGTTGGGCATTTACGTTTAGCTAAGTCAACAAACACTGGTCCTTGCCGAGCAGCTTCCATCAAATCCCTGTGGGAACCGCCCTTCAAACCGACTGGAAAAAGAACGTGAACTAGGGGTTTCATTTCGCGGTGTTTTGCTTTTTCAGGTCTGCCCATGCGTCCGCCCACGTAAGTTGGTGCTTTATCCTTGATTGGAACATCCGATAATAGATTTAGTGCCTCTAAAACCGAAGCTGCCGGCAAAGATTGCGACAGCCGTGATGTACCAAAACCAAGAGTAAACCCAAAGGCAGCAGCATCTTCACCGTACAACACCACTTTTCCATCTACGATTCTATGTGGAGCTAAAATTTTTCGGAGCGCCTTGACTACTTCGTTATTATCGGGACCAGTTATTTTGGACGCAACGCCATTTTCAACGATGACATCGCAGCAAGCCAGCCACTTTTGTAGCACTTCAACTTCCTGAGGACCGGTTAAACTTGTCCAGAAGAATGTGCAGTTAGGAGCTAGTGGAACCCCTAAATTTTGACTAAGAACAATCGCTTCTTTTACAGTTGGCTTGTTTTGGAAGGGATCAAATATGAAAGCCTCCAACGTCTCTATAGATAAAGTAGACAAATCTGCAGCTATTTTAATGTCATCGTTAAATTTTGAGTGAATAGCGTTCTTGAGGTCTTTTGCCCACCATTCTTCAACATAACCAGACGGTTGAAGCGTTTTGTTGCAATAGAGGAAATCTCCAAAATCTATGAGTATGTCCCCTAAGAAGAGTATTTTTTGAATTTTACCTTTAACTTCTGGATAATTTTGAAGTGATACCCGAACCACAGAACCATCTTTGAGCAAAACCACGGGCTTCTCGATGCTATCTACAGGCATCGTAACCCCGCCTTTACCGGGCAGTTCCAAACGCATTTGTGTACCAGCAGCAAGAAACCTTTCAACTACCAACATTGTTGCAGGATGAATACCTACAGCCGAGAGCCCAGTGTTTCTTGACCTACCATATCTCAGTCTGAAACCACCGCGAGTAGATGGAAAAGCAAAAATTGGCCGACCTGCAATAACATCATCCATAAACCCTCCGGATTTTTTTTCAGATTTCTTCTTGAAATTTTTTAGCCATTCCCAACCTTGAAAACCTAACTTTTCAATGATTACGTACACTTTCTGGGCACGCCCAACAATTCCGTCGTTGACAACTCTTAGAGCGCCTCCCCTAACACGGTTTGTTTCAACCCTCTCCAAGTTTCTGTAGGAGGAAACTTCAACCGGGTCTGATTCAGTACCTGTACATTCAACCGGAATTAGGTTAAGCGCTTTTCTCAGCTCCTCATCCGGAATGTGATATTGAAATCGTCCAACTGAGCGTTCGTACAGACGCAGCTCCTCAATAAAGCGGGAGACTTCTTCCTCGGTGGGCTTATATTTATCAAGATTAAGTTCACGTCGCACATAATCCCCCACGACTAGTGTTAAGGCTTGGTCAGTGCCTCCTGCTGAACGAATAGGACCGGCGAAATATACTGCTAGGTAACGAGTTCTGTCAGCGTTTGTTTTTACTTTTACTTGAGCGATACCTTGAATGGGTGCTGCAGTTAAGCCTTCAGTAAAAATTGCAAGTGCAGTTCTAATCGCTTGTTCAGCTAATTGTTCTTGCCCTTGCTCGCCTTGAGCGAATTTGCCTTGAGCAATTTCTTGTGCAACCTTAAAAGCAACTTCTTCACGGGGCATCTTCGAACTATGTTCGCGGATGCTAAGAGCGACGTGTCTTGGTCCAACTAAACCCTCGACTAAGTCTGCAATGTCTTGAGCGCGTATACACTCAGTTCTTAGGGCAGGATCAAGTCCTTTGGATCGAGTGCTGTCGCTAATGGTGTACAATTCCTTTAGCAGTTCATCTAATGTGTCTACATAATTTTTATAGCCGTTGCTAATGTTCAAATCTACAGCACACCTGCAGGAATAATAATGAATAGGTTATTTTGGCTTTCTAAACTATCCTGAAAAATTCAGCCTTGACTTTATTATCGAGCCTGAGTTTTCTTTGCACCTTTAATTGCGTTTACCATTTCTGCAATTCTTTGCATCGCATCACTGGATTCCGTTACGTTTCCTGTTACAATTACGTCGGCGCCTGAGGACGCTGCTGCTAAAGCTTGTCCTTTGGTCCGTATCCCTCCACCGACGATAAGAGGAACATCAATCAAATGTTTAACTGCTCTAATCATTTCTGTCGGCACGGGAATAGCAGTACCTGAGCCCCCTTCTAGGTAGATGAACCGCATACCAAGATATTGCCCAGCCAAAGCATGTGCGGCTGCAAGCTCAGGCTTGTTATAAGGAACTGAGATTGCTTTTCCTACTACGCCAGCTGCTCCTCCGTCACCTACAATAATATATCCCATCGAAATTGGCTCCACACCGTATTTTTTGACTATTGGAGCACCAAGAATTTGAGCTCCTATGAGGAAATATGGGTCAACTGAATTTAGTAGGGACATGAACCAAATAGCGTCAGCGTGACAACTAATACCTGTGACGTTGTTAGGGAAGAGTATAGCAGGGATGTCTATTTTGGATTTTATTGCTTTAACTACATCATCAAGGTGGCTTTGTGAGGAAAATGTTGATCCTCCAATCATTATTGCCGTTGTTCCACTGTTCTTGGAGTTTTCAGAAATGGTAGCGGCACCTTCTGCTGTAACTTTTTCTGGGTCAATAAGGGTTATGTGGATTGAGCCATCTTTCTTAATTTTTTCAATCAAGTACTTTTCTATATGCCCTACCATGGCAGTAATATCCTTCAATTACTCTTCTTTAGAGTTTGTTACAGGTGTCCTTTTTTGTGATCCGTAGATTCTATCGGTCAGCATACAGTAAACGTCAACTTCACCTTGAGCTTGTTTAATTTGAAATTCTTCCTGAAGCCCGCAACTGCTGCATTGCGCAATTGAACGACCGCCATCTTCTCTATTTATCTCCACGCGCACGGTTTCTTTTCCGCATGTAGGGCAAGAGAAGAATTTAGGTAAGCGTTTCTTTGGAATGTGAACAACTTTTTTCCTTCTTCGCCCCATCTTTTAACCTTCTTCATCTTCCGATAATGGTCATTAAATATTTACGCTTGTTCTTAAATACTTGCCTACAAACTTTGACAGTGAGGCTGCGTAAAACGTGAAGTTAACGCCCAATGTACTAGACATGGATTTTTCAACGGTAGAAAAAAGAGTCTGCCGTTTCATCAAAGAATACGTGGAAAAAGCAGGTGCTCAAGGCATCGTTTTGGGACTTAGCGGTGGAGTGGATAGTGCAACTGCAGCCGCACTCTGCAGCAAAGCCATAGGCGGAAAAAATGTTCTAGCACTTATGCTTCCGGAGAAAGAGACCTGTAAACGCAAAGATATAGAAGACGCCCAAACAATTGCCGATCAATTCCAATTACAAACTCAAACCATCGACATGACAGATGTCCTGAAAAGCTTCTATCAGAGAATCCCTGCGTTTGACCCTGTTGACCGTCTTTGCAAAGGAAATATCAAAGCAAGAACAAGGATGATTTTACTATACTACTATGCTAATAAACAAAACCGCATAGTCTGTGGAACCTCTGATAAGTCGGAGACCATGATGGGCTACTTTACTAAGTGGGGAGACGCCGCAGCCGATATAGCCCCAATAATCGACCTCTACAAGCTGCAGGTAAGAAAGCTAGCTTGTCATCTTGGAATCTCAGAAGAACTTGCATTAAAACCTTCAACACCAGCACTTTGGCCAAACCAGCTAGCCGAGTCAGAGCTTGAAATCAATTACGAAACACTTGACCTTATTCTGTATGGACTCGAACGATTTATGAAGAGTAAAGAAATTGCTAACCAACTTGATCTCGATCTCACAATCGTTGACAAAATCAAAAAACGTTGGATATCAAACGAACACAAAAGACGAATGCCTCTTCCTGCGAAGCTAGGCTTTCGAACGGTGGGAAATGATTTTAGGCTCCCTAGACACACCTACTAGAGATGACTCTGATGAAAGATAAAATCAAACTTGCTCTCTGTCAAATAAGCAGCAAAAGAGAAAATAAAGCAGCTAATCTGCAGAAAATCGAGGAGCTAACAAAAAGAGCTAAGCAAAAAGGAGCAGCCCTGGCGATCTTCCCTGAAATGTCATTAACGGGATACGTGCTTCACGATCAAGTCTACGAATTAGCGGAGCAAATTACAGGATCATCAGTCCAACAGATTGAGAATTTAGCAAAGAAAACAAAGATGCACATAATTTTTGGGATGCCTGAGCTATGCGAGAATACCAAAGCGACCATCTACAACACCAGCGTTATAATTGGCCCCAGAGGTTTAATCGGCAAATATCGCAAAATGTACCTTCCGACCCATAGCGTGTTTGAAGAAAAGAGGTATTTCCGTATTGGTCATGAACCAGCTGTCTTCCAAACCGACTTGGGCAATATCGGGTTAACGATTTGCTACGATGTTTTCTTTCCAGAAGTGTTTCGGCTATCCCGTTTGAAGGGCGCGCAACTCTTAGTTTGTATTTCGGCATCACCGGCAGTGCGCAGAAGCTACTTTGAAATACTAACCGCCGCCAGAGCACTCGAGAATACGGCTTACCTTGCCTACGTTAACCTATCTGGCGTGGAAGACGGATTGCAATTCTGGGGGGGAAGTCGTCTTATAAGCCCAACAGGGGATGTATTGGCAAAGGGAAGGTATGATGAGGAAGACTTTGTTCTCTGCGAAGTGGATTACACTGATTTAAGGACTGCTGAAGCATTCATTCCAACCCTTCGGGATCTGCGACCTGAACTTTTCGAAAAACTAAAGCAATATTCTGAATTACTATAACAAGTCACATACAAGCGATAATCCTTGGAGTTCGAAATCACAAGGTGATCACAGTTATGTGATATCAAGTGATTCATGCAGAAATCACCGTATTTTCGCTGTGAGGAGTGATGTCACGACGGTTTTTAATGTAAACATATGCAAGCATTTTGGATGAAATCAGATGTTTTTGATGTGTGATTATCATTAAAAAGTGTGTTTTAACTTCGCAATCTATAATTAAAAGGGGAAGCTTGTTACAAATGTACTTTTTTATTTAAAGTTTGGCTTGTTGGCTGGTTTGCTTATTCGAGGATTTAGCCTTTTTTTTGTTAACTATTGCAAATCATCGTCCTACTCAGCAATTAGGCAAATTAGTGGTTTGTTTTTATATTTTATCTTTATTTTAGGTGTTTTATAATTAATTATCGTCCTTTTTACTGTTGGATAAAGGTTAAAAACAAGAGTTAGTATACAAAACTGTATCCATTTAAAGTATGGAGATAGGCACAAATTTGAAGTTAAAAGATGGTGTAACAGCATGGTTAAACGGGGCATTAAACGACCCCATTGTAAAAATCTTGGCTAAAAACAGCCAATTAACTAAAACACAACTTGAAACGCTGCTTATTGACGTTTTAGCTGAAAATTTATCGGGTAAACAGCTAAAGTACGACGAAAAAGCTGCCTTACGCCTAACAAAGGCTAAAATAAGCCGCGGTTCCTTTAATAGGACCTTAAAACAGTCCCGTGAAAACGTAATTAAATCCATTTACACAGTGCTACTTTTGGGTTATTTGGGTATTTTTGACACCACAACTCTTGACCCATACCTCGAAATAGCCAATAAACTGCATGAATATGTGGAGGCACACCAAGATATTCCTAGTAAGGAAGAGGAATTAAAAGACCATCTAAAGGTTATAGAAATCATCCGAATAGAGCTCGAAACGAGCTTAAAACGCCTCTCAAACCCCTCAGAATGATAGCTGTGACGTCACAAATCACATATTTTTCGGCATTTCCATGAAGTAAAAATAAATACTCTTAAATGCAGAATTCAAGTTCTAATTATAAAAAGAAGCCTAAATAATCGTTATTTATAAATACTCGAGTACCATAAAAACCAATTATAATGAGTTGTGATATGTGATGTCATATTAATGATGTGATAAGATCACCGTAAGGCTTAATAATCCATGGAAAATACTGTGATATGTGATGCAACAAGTTAAATTAATAGAAATCACGGGTGAGTCACGGATACATCACGGGAGGCGAAGATTACGGTTGATTTCACATTAATAATCTTTGGTGTTTTATTATCTGTAACAATTGTAGTTGCATTCGAGTACTACAAGCAAATACGCAAGGCCCATATAGAATATGAAAAAGCTAGAGGCTTTGTTGAAGATATAGTACTAAGCTTCGACCGTGAACTCAAGCGTGAATCTATCAGGTTTGAATCAATGGCTTCAAAGGTCGATGGAAGTTACTCCACTGCAGATGCTAGCTACAGAAGGGCAGATAACCTTGAAAGAAGAATAGTGCCTTTTGAAGAACAACTTAGTGCTCTTAGTCAATCAATCCAATTGATGTCGCAAAACTCCTTAGAGAACACTCAAAACAACACCAACTTTCTCTCTGGCTTAGCAGGATTAGAATCTAAGCTTAAAGATATCGAAGACATCCAAGAAACTTTTGGAAATAAGTTAATAGTATTTGAAGAGGAAATCCAGAAACTTTCCGTTGCGCCAGCGCTGCAGGAAAATAAAAACGAAATCATGCTAACGCCCTTATTAATAAAACGAGATAAAGCTTTAGCAGCCTTAACTGATACTGAAATAACAGTTTTGGAAATGCTATATAAGGAAGGTGCGAAAACAGCACCCGAAATAAAAGAAAGAGTGCATCTTAGCAGGGAACATACCGCTAGGTTGATGAAAAAGCTCTATGAGGAAGGATATCTAGAGAGGGAATCAGGTAAGATTCCTTTCCGCTATACAATCAAGAAAGAGATGGAAGCGCTTCTACAGAAAACCGAAAACCAAATTTCATGAAATTCAAGTGAAGGTTCAGATTAATAGGTCCAATTTCTATGAAGTAAAAATAAAGTAGCTATGAAACTATTTCGTCTGCTGTTTTAAAGTTGCTTGAGGAATGTTTGGAGCTGTTTTATACTTGAGATTATTCGAGTTACCAGTACGCATTAGTATACCCTTAGTCGTCATTCTGGACAAGTATGTGGATATGGTGCTTAGGCTAACTGGCTCTTTAAGTTCCTGTTCATAAACGGTTTGAATATCCTTAGATGAAAACCAGACTAATGGAAAGTTCTTCTGGATGACTGACTTAACCTTTTCCAAACGAGATAGAACATGGTTAGGTATGTTTGGATTTGTATTTGCAACTTGACCTTCATTCGGTGTACCGCCTAGCAATTCGACAAGATCCAAAAGACGTAGAGCTTTATCGCGGGTTACTTGACCCTCAAAAGCTATGGTATATCTATTCCCATCGCTATCGAACAGCTCAACGCGTATTTTCCGAGCCGGCACTTGATGTACACCTAGGTTGTTCACAACTTTATTGCTTCACTTCATATAACTGTGATGGTGAAAACAGATATTTAAAAAACTTGTATTAAGGCTTTTTATTATTAAATACCTAAATTTTCGAGCGTATTTGAGATTACCAGCTTCACATAATAATAAAATGGTAAAATAAATTCAGTTAGTGCTTGGTTTGGGTTTTCCAGTAGAAGTGTAGGGGTGACCTATTCACTGTTAAAAGACAAAATTAGAACAAATTATCCTAAAAGCGGCTTGTTAAAGCGACAGATTAGTTATTATTTTACATGTATTCACAGCTTTGTGAAGTTATAGAAAACAAAATTTACGCGTAAAAGTGTCTTGGATGTTCTTACATTAAGATATTACTAAGGTATGAAGAGATTGGAAAGGTATTAGGCAATTTTAATTTTTTTTATCATGGATTAAGCTCTAAAGAGACACCCCTACGTTTCCTTTCGAGGATTTTGGACAAAATGAAGACTGTAAAGAGAGAAAAAAATATTTGCAGAAAAATAGTTTAATTTCTTTGATAACAATAATTAATATATATAATTTTTATTTACAACTCAGAGTATATTATATTATGTATTACTAATGTGTTTTACTTTATAGAAGCCATTTTTTCCAATAGAAACCTTGGGGTGCGTGTTTTTCCTTTGTTTACTTGTCTGTAATGATATTTTTTCATTTTTTTAGGATTGTTGTGTTCTAAAACCAGTTTTTTGTACTACATCCTTTATCTGTTCCATAGGAAGTAACGGTTGTACCTCTGAAGAAAAGCGATGATTAAGATGGGGAATTCAAGCGTATTAGATGATGTATTCGACAATTTTGTTAATGGCATTAAACTCTTTAAAGACCGCGAAGTTCTCAGACACGATTATCTTCCTGAAAAACTGCCTCATAGAGAAGACCAGATTCGTCTTTTAGGTGCAACTGTTGCGCCAGTTTTAAAAAATGCTAGATGTTCAAACATATTCATATATGGAAAGACAGGAACAGGAAAAACAGCTGTTGCAAAATATGTTTTAAGCCATTTAGAATCCAAAGCCAAAGAATATGGTGCACAAGTAAAATTCTGTTACATTAACTGCCGTATGACTGGTTCTGAATATCGTGTTTTTGCTAGTTTAAGCCAAAGTTTAGGGTTAGCAGTACCATTCACAGGACTCTCAGTTGGTGAAGTCTTCGACCGGTTCCGTTCATGTCTTGACCACTCTCGAATTATCTTCATAGTAGTTCTGGATGAAGTTGATGCCTTAATCAAGGAACGTGGAGATGCCTTCATGTACGAACTTACCCGAATAAACGAAACACTGAGCAAAAGTAAGGTCTCGATAATTGGCATATCCAACGATTTGCGTCTCAAAGAGTTCCTCGACCCTAGAGTCTTCAGCTCTCTTAGCGAAGAAGAGCTGGTGTTCAGACCTTATGATGCAGGGGAACTTCGTAACATCCTTCTCGAACGTTCAAGGCTGGCTTTCCAAGAGGGCGTGTTATCCGATTCAGCCCTGAGTATTTCTTCGGCCCTTGCAGCTGCAGAGCATGGCGATGCAAGACGAGCATTGGATTTGCTGCGTGTAGCTGGTGAAGTGGCAGAACGAGAGAATGCAAAGTCTGTTACTGAAGAGCATGTACGTCAAGCTGAGAAACACATTGAACACAACCGAGTTGTGGAGGCGTTAAAGAATTTGACCTTGCATTCCAAACTGGTAGTCTTGAGCGTTTACCACTTAAATAAGTCCAGTGCCACAACTGGTGAAATTTATGATGTCTACAATGAGTTATGCGGCGAGATGGGTGCAGGACTTTTAACTCAAAGACGATTGGGTACATTAGTTAATGAGCTTGACTCGATGGGACTTGTGAACGCCAAAGTTGTAAGCATGGGTAGATACGGAAGAACTAAGAAAATTCGCCTCGAAATTTCCAGGGGGTTAATCCGTGACGTCTTTGGCGACGATAACCGCTTTAACCAATTGCTGAGCTATTCTCCCAAAACTCCATATAAATTACAAAAATGAAATAACTGTCGTTTCCATCGTTTGCAGGTTCACAACTGGCACTTTACCAGGTGTAGGAACTAATCCCAACTTTTCCATATAATCGGTTTGTTCCTGCCAACCTCCCGAATTGACCACAAGAACCCCCCTATAATTACATAATCCATTAACATGCACATGCCCAGCATGAAAAATGTCTGGGACCTTATCGATAACCAAATAATCTCTATTTTCTGGAGAAAGCATCGTTTTCCCTCCATAGACGGGAGCCAAGTGTCTTCCTCGCATAAGTAGACGCATTGACTTTTCTGGATGCTGATGATCCATACCCGGGATTACGGCAATAATATCATCAAGACTTCTGCCATGGTACATGAGCACTTCAACACCATGCACGCTAAGATAACATGGGCTACCGACTGAATGAAAGTTTTTTTTGCCTTGAATTGCAGCCAAATATCCTTTTGGTATGGCGGGTTGGGGCAGCGATTTCCGAGAAGCATCATGGTTGCCTGGTGAAAGCACGATTTCTATATATTCAGGTATTTTCTCTAGGTATTTGATTGCGTAATTGTACTGTTTATGAACATCACGAATGGTTAGCTCCTTCTGTTGATCAGGATAGATTCCCACGCCGTCCACAATGTCCCCTGCAACTAAGACGTATTTGACTCGACTAGCAATTTCACGCATCTCAAGTGACCCATATTTCCCCCTTAACCAGAGAATAAATCTCCTGAAAGCTTCTTTGGTAAATTTTGTACTTCCAATATGAATGTCAGATGTGAAGACGGCGTAAACGGGTTCATGGGCACGTTGAGGTGGTTTCTTTCCTACTTCAGGAAAGATTATGTCCTCTGCCATCAGCAAGTTGCTCCTTGTCTTTACTACTGCTATACATACAACTTGATCTGGCAGGATCATTAGCGCTTTCTTTTTGACGTCTTCAGAGGCTTTCTGTGGCACGAGCACGGTTGCACTTGCATGCAAATCCTCAACTGAAAGAATAGTGTTGTTTTTCGAGTCACGTTTTTCAGTCAACATGCAGATGATTTTCAGCTTGGTTTTCGGTGGTGACTTTAAAGCTTCTGCAATAGGCGTTGCTGCTTTTACATCAATCCTTTGCCTTAACAATCTCTCTATTCGCTTAAAGCGGTCTTGGAAATATAGCATATATTCGCCAAGTGTGCCATTTGAGGTTAATTTTCCGGTTGCATCATCGAGAATTTTCAGATCCGATGGGATGTCTCTTGCATATGCATAAAACTCGGTTTGATTCCCTGTTAGAATTTCTTCTAGAGGTCGAATTTGAGGCTGAGGAACATATGACTGTGATCTGTTCTGAGTTGACGGTTCTGGAACTTGCATTTGGGGCGCCAGAATTGGCGCTTGAATAAGTGTTTCTAGAAAGCCTTTTTCTATAAACATTGGTTTTTCCTGCAACGCTTGGATTTTTTCCAAAGCCTGGCTTACGATACAGACGGGATCATTGCTTTCAGCATTTTTACACAAGAACTCAAACGCTTCACTATTTATTTGGTAGCCCGCCATAATGATCGATTTTATTGCTTGTTGAAGTTTTTCTAAACTCATCTAGTTCTTGCGCCTGCCCCATCTTAGAGGTCTTTTATGATTAGGCTTTTATGCTTCGGAGTTATTTACTGTTTTTTATTTGATTAGCAATCTAATTATTGATGGGTGGGTACCAACCTTTTACGAAAAATTATCCTTTTCTTTGATTCTATTTTGCAAACTGCGAAATTTGATTCCGTTTAAATAATTCATAAATAGTTTAGATATGTTACAACTTGGGGTAGCTGAATATGGGTGAATCGCGCAAAGTTCAACAAACGCCAACAGGAACCTTCTTTGTTTGTCTCCCTCGTGATTGGGCAAAACAGAACAATCTTGCGAAGGGGTCACTGGTTAATTTAGAGACCACAAGCGACGGCAAACTTCTTGTCGACCCCAAATACGATACTGAACCTCAACTTAAAATTGCCACTTTAGGTGTTGGTCCATTTCTGGGTCGTGAAATTGTTGGTCGTTACCTTCTTGGCTATGATACCATAAATATCGAAGCTAAAGACCGCATTGACGCAAACGCAAGGAACATCATTAAATCAACAGCTATTTCTCTCGCAGGTTTAGAAATCGTTGAAGAAACAATATCAAAAATTTCCTTGCAAAGTATCTCTCAACTACCTTTCGGGTTTTTGCCCGGAAAAATATTGCAACGGAACTATGGACTTGTTACGGGAATGATTAGGGATGTTTCAAACTCGTTTATCAATGGCGATCTGGAGCTTGCAAAAAGCGTAGTTGCCAGAGATAATGAAAGCAATAGGCTATATTTTTTGCTTGTTAGAATCTTGCGTACAATAATTCAGAACCCGCGGCTAAGCGATAAACTTGACATCACTCCGATTGAATGTCTAGATTACCGTTTAGCTGCAAGTCTAATTGAAGGAATCGGGGATTCTTGTGTTCAAATAGCTCAAAATACTTTGGCCCTAAACGGTATAAAATTATCTGATGAGGTGAAGAAATCACTTGTTGAATTGCAATTGATTTGTTGTGAAGCTAACGAACACGCTTTCAAGGCTTTCTTGGTAAAAGACATATCTTTAGCTGAACAAGTCCGAGACTTATATGGCAAAGTGGAGGCGAGTTCTTCTAACGTTGAGCGAGTTGCTAAGGACTTATCGGTGGACTTGCTGCCTCAGCTTCTAGCAGCGGTTTCTTTTCTAAAGCAGATTTACGAGCGAAGTGTGGACATGGCGGACTTGGTCGTTTAACCCTACTACGTCGATTTTGAAAGAGACTTGGAGCACTCTTTTTTTAGGGGAATTGCCAATTGGCAAGGGTTAAATTCACTAGTTTGTATTCACAATTTAAGGAGAAAAGTTTCATGACGTCTAACATCAGTAAAATTGCTAACGCTTTATACTTATCAGGTTGCTTAAGGTTTGGATCTTTCAAAATCAAATCTGGAGCAAGCAGTCCCTATTACATTGACCTATCACGTATCCTTTCCGATCCAAAACACCTGTGTACTGTCGCTGAGGTTGCGTCGGAAAAAATAATGGAAATAGCAAAAGAAGAAAAAATAGATAAGTTATCTTCGATTGAGCTCAAAGGCGCCCTAATAGTGCCCAGCATTGCATGCCAACTAAACTTGCCATGTGTTATTATACGAAAGGAAGAGAAAGGTTATGGAGTCACAGGCAGAATTGCCGGTGCGGATGTAAAGAAAGGAGACAACATTCTTTTTTTTGATGACGTTGTAAGCGAGGGGCTCTCTAAAATCGAAGGGCTAAAACCTCTTCACGAACTTGGTGCCAACGTAAAGCACTTGTTGGTTGTGGTTAACCGTCAGCACGGTGGCAAAGAAAACTTGGAAAAACTTGGTTACAGAGTCCATGCATTAGCTACTATCACTGAAATAGTTCATTCCCTCAGCCAAGATAAGCATATATCGGAAGAACAAGCAGAAAAAGTCTTGAAATATGTTAAGAGCTTTCAAGCTTTTTAGTTTTGAAAGTTTAGTTACATTTCTTACTCGATTGCTACTTAGAGCGCCTTTGCAATGGTCATTGATTTTTTTTCTTCAAATTATCCTCTAATTCCAAATAAGTGGCAAACTTGCTTTTAACCTGCTGAAACATAAGCCTACTTAAACAATCAATCACTTACTTACCCCTAACCTTTATTGGCTGCTAACTCAAAGAATTATATTAAGGGAGATTTCGAATGCAAACTCAAAACAAAGTTGTTGACGCCTTACTTAAAACTAAATCCTACCCTGAAGAAACAAGCAAAATCGAGCTCATTCAAACTCACATATCGTTTGTATTTGTAACAGACAACTTTGTTTACAAAGTAAAAAAAGCAGTTAATTTTGGATTTCTGGATTTCTCAACTCTTGAAAATCGACATCTTTATTGTCAGAAAGAATTGGAAATCAATAAGCGACTTTGCCCAAAAATATACTTGGAGGTTGTTCCTCTCAACCAAAAAAACAAGATTAAGATAAAGGGCGAAGGCGAAATAATTGAGTACGCTTTAAAAATGAAGCGTCTCCCTCAAGAAAGAATAATGACTATTTTACTAAAAGAGAGCAAAGTTTTAAAGGAAACTATTGACGACATAGCCAAAGTTGTATCTCAGTTCCATCTGAAGGCACAAACAAACCTTGAAATTAGTCAATTTGGCACCATTAATATTATTAAGACCAATTGGAATGAAAATTTTTCCCAAACTGCAAAATATATTGATCAAACAATTCCAAAAGTAACCTTTCAATTTATCCAAACTGGAATTAACACTTTCATTGAGAAGAATAAGGCTCTTTTCGAGGATAGAATTGCTAATAATAGAATCAGAGACTGTCATGGAGATCTTCATTCGGGCAATATTTTCATTACTGATCAGATTTGTATATTTGATGCAATAGAATTTAACGATCGCTTCCGTTACTCTGACGTCGCCGCAGACGTAGCCTTCCTAGCAATGGACCTTGACTTCCAACAAAGAACAGATCTCTCAAACTATTTCTTAGAACGCTACTTGGTTTATTCCCAGGATAGACAGTTAATGCAGCTTTTAGCATTTTATAAATGCTACAGAGCCTATGTACGTGGCAAAGTAATAAGCTTCAAACTAGATGACACTAATATTGAACAAACGGAAAAAACATCTGCAATTAAAGAGGCGCAAGCTTACTTCAAGCTTGCCAATGAATATGCAAAGAGTCTCTAATTAAACAAAACTATGAGTCTGTATTTAGTATTTAGTTCGGGTTGTTTGAGCCAACATTTTTGCTTCGTTTTTGCGTAATTTTTTCTTTTTGGGGATGGGTTATTGTGAAGTGTTCTCATCCGATCTTTTGGTGGTGGGAGTGTTTGCTTTTTTGGTTTGGAATGTTTTTTAGTTGTTGTTGGGATGGGTTATGTGTTTTTTTGTTTGTAATTTATGTTGGGTTGGGTCGGATGGGGTGAGGACGGGGAAGATTGTCGTATTTCTATGAAGGGTGGACTATATTTAGAAACATTAGTAAAACTAACCATTAGAGCTATACACATAACTATGAAAACTGCTTTCTTACCCAACTCGGAACATCGACTGTCCCCATAATGATTGGTTTTTGGTGGCAATCGCTTCCCCCCGTCATAATCAACCCGTGCTCTTTGGCAAAAGAGACATAATTATTTGTGGTTTCTAAGGTGTGCCTTGAATGCCAGCATTCAACTCCATCAATATAAGTTAACATTTTTTCCGCGATAATCTGTGTTTGCTCAGTCAGTACATTGGTTAGAGATGATAGTGATGTTCCATGTGGGTCGTTTGGATGAGCAATCACCAATTTTCCGCCTGCATCCTTTATGAGTTTTGCAGCTTCTTCCAAATACAGGGGAAACTTTGGCACATCGCATTTGACTAGGTATTTGTCAAAGGCATCTTGGCGTGACTTAACAATATTTTTCTTTACAAGATAATCAGCGATGTGGGGTCTTCCAATAGAACCGTCGACTTTTTCTTCAATCTGGTGTAAATCTGCCTTGGTCAATTCGTCAATGTTTTCTTTTTCGAATTCAGCATTTAGATTGTTCAGGATTTTGGCTGCTCTTTCCTCTCTGTATTTCGCCATTGTTTCAAGTTTGCTCGATAATGCTTTGTTTTCGGAGTCAAATTGGTAACCTAATAAGTCGAGTGAAACAGTTTTGCCATTCAGGAACTTGGGATGGGAAAAAGCTATGTTTAGCTCAACACCAGTAACGTAGTTTATGCCGCTTCGTTTTGCTTCTTTTATGGCTTGGGGTTGGCAAACAATAGAATCATGGTCTGTTATTGCTATGAAGTTGATTTTTCTATCTTTGGCTTCTTTAAAAATATCTTGAACATCCATCTTTCCGTCCGAGCTTTTTGAGTGGATGTGTAAGTCTATTTTCATTGGTTGCTGCTCTTACCTTTTATCCATGTTAACCACATACCATTGGTCAATTTCGTCATGGCATGTGTCAACCATTAAATGGAGTATATTAAGCGATGGATATTTCCTATTTAGATCATCTAAGTTAACAGGTTCGAATTTGTTCTTGTTAGCAATATATGCCTCTTCGGTCAAAGCGTTTGATTCGTATTTTTCTTTTGTTCGCCTCATAATTCTGGCAATAGATACTTCTTTGGGGCAACTAGTTTGTAGAATAACAAAGGTCATCTTGTTTTTCGCCGCTATCTCGGCTGCACGTTGGCGAAGTTCTTGTGTAACAAATGTGGCGTCTAGGATTAAGCCATCATTACCCTTTGCAGCTTGTTCATTTGCCCTTCGAAACAATTCATCATAGACAGATAATCTTTTGTTCATGTTTCCTGCGACTTTGGCATCGAAAATGTCCTCGTTCTTGAGGACTTCTAGTCTAATCAAGTCACTTCGAAGAATAGGGTACCCTTTTATTTTAGAAACTTGCTCTGAAGTTTCTGTTTTGTAACTTGCTGGCAACCCACATGTTATCAATAGAGTTCTGGGGACCAATTCTTTTCTTACAAACGATGTAAAAGGCTCTTTCATTATGCTCCCTGAAAGTATCTCTGGGCAATGCATAATTAAAGTTTTTTTAGCGCTAACATCTAAAGCTTGGTCATATTGGGAGGAAATTCTAATAAGTAGAGAATACAATGTTTCAGAAAAAGAAGGATTTCAGATGGACCAATTTCAAGTCAAAGATAAGAGTCTTGCACCTCAAGGGCATTTACAGATTGAATGGGCAGCAAAACATATGCCTGTTCTTAATATAATTAAAACTCGGTTTGAAAAGGAAAAACCTCTAAAGAACCATATTATAGCTGCATGTCTACATGTGACAAAGGAGACTGCTGTTTTGGTGAATGTATTGGTTGCTGGAGGAGCTAAAATTGCTCTCTGTGGCTCCAATCCACTTTCAACTCAAGATGATGTCGCTGCTGCATTAGCTGATAGTGGTGTGCACGTTTTTGCTTGGAGAGGACAAAATACTGAAGACTACTATAGATGTATTGAAAAAGTTCTCGACTTTAAGCCCACCATGACTATGGACGACGGCGCCGATGTAGTTGGTATGTTGCATAGCAAACGGCAAGAGCAAATAAAAGACATCAGGGGTGGTACTGAAGAAACAACAACTGGCGTTGTTCGATTGCGCGCCATGGAATGTGACAATACTCTAAAATATCCAATAATAGCCGTCAATGATGCATTTACCAAATATCTTTTCGACAACCGCTATGGCACAGGTCAAAGCACAATCGACGGTATTTTGCGGGCAACTTCAGTTTTGCTTGCCGGCAAAAACTTCGTTGTTGGAGGCTATGGCTGGTGCAGTCGTGGCATAGCGATGCGTGCCCAAGGTTTAGGAGCAAATGTCATTGTTACTGAGGTTCAGCCAACTCGAGCATTGGAGGCAGCCATGAATGGACTACGAGTTATGCCTATGTCTGAAGCAGCACCGATAGGCGATATATTTGCGACAGCAACAGGTGATCTTAATGTTATTCGCAAAGAGCACATGCAGAAGATGAAAGATGGCGCTATCCTGTGTAACAGTGGTCACTTTAACGTAGAAATTAGCATATCTGACCTGGAAGGTCTCTCAAAATCTAAACGGACAATGCGTCCAAATATGGAAGAATATTCCCTTAAAGACGGGAGACGATTATATCTGCTCGCTGAAGGCAGACTAGTAAACCTTTCAGCAGCAGAAGGGCATCCATCCGAAGTTATGGATATGTCTTTTGCCAATCAAGCTCTCTGCTCAGAATATATAGCCAAGTCAGATAAGCTCCATACTAAAGTCTATGGCGTTCCCAAAGAAATTGATGAAAAAATAGCAGAATTAAAACTCCATTCCATGGGGATCAAAATTGACGAGCTTACCGAAGAGCAGAAAAAGTATCTTTCGACTTGGGAAATGGGCACTACTTAATCAACTGCCCAATTGAAAATTATGACAAACTTTAAATTGTCTAAGAAGATACATGGCTATAAAGTGGTGAATCACTAAATGGTTAGCAAAGATCAAGGTATAGGTGGAGCAATACTAGTCGTTTGTGTTGTCGTAGCTGTTGGTTATCTGGTTACATTATTCTATCCAACTTGGCTCAGTACTATCGGTTTAATCGCAAATACGGCTGCCGCAAAGCAAAACGCGCAATTCTGGACTATCGCAATACCAGTCTTCATTGCATTCGTGGCTATTCTTTTCATTGGCGCCTGGATCGGTTGGACAATGGCAACAACCCCGCCTCCAAAACCAATCGAAGAAATCACTACCGAAATTGAAGACAAGAAAGAAGAGCCCAAAGCAGAAACTGAACCAGAAAACATGTCGGACGCTCCTGTAGCCGAAGAAAAACCAGTAGAAAAGAAAAAGTAATAGTATCTTTAGTTTTTTCTTATTTTCCTTTCAGTTTTTTTGATTTATTTTCTAATTCTCTATTATTGGAAGAATTGTATTTATTACCGGATTTTTCTTTTCATGCAGTCAATGACATTTTTGCAAACAAGACAAGGTTCAGGAATTTCATCGTTTTGTGTGCGTTCACTAAGGTATCCAAGGTGATATTGACATGTTTGCGACTTTTCTAATACCTCTTTTGCCTGCTGTTTGTTTCTACGCTCAGTTTTTTCAGGTGCGCCCTTTTCTGTTCGAGTTTTAGGATCGGGTTCTTCTATTTTGGTTAAGCAGTAAGGGCAAGCTGAGTACGGTTCAGGAAAGATATCCCGTAAATTAATGGTTTTGAGAGGTGATGCAAAGGTTCTTCTGCAAATAGGATTCTGGCACGTTAACGTTCTCTCAACTCCGTCCTCAAATTAAAGTAGCTTTCTTTGAAATGATTACATTTAACTATCTTATAGTTTTGATGGGGACGAAAAGAAAAATTTTTAGTTTATTAATCTTCGCAGGTTTGATATGGAGACGCCATCTTTCTTAAAGCGTCAGCTCCTTCAGCGTATCCTGAAGCCACTAAAACATCATCTGTTTTAATAACCGTGTCTGCCCTCGGTCGAACACATTTATTATCTCTTTTTATGACTAAAATCCACATGCCGGTTTCCTCATGAACTTGCGTTTCTTTCAATGTTTTACCTACAAGCTGCGAATCCGCAGTAACACAGGCTTGAGCAACAGTATCTTCAGCTTCTCTTATTGCTAATTCTAAGATTGGATGTGGTTCTATGCCTCTTAATACAACCTCTGCCATGTCAGCTGCTGCGTCAGCTATTTTCTCGGTTGCAATGCCCAGTCTAATTAAGCCGAGAAAGCCTGATGCTTCTTCCTTCTTGAAATCACTTGTTAACGCAAGTAACTCAACGTTTGTGTGCAGCTGGTCCATGTGTTCCTCTAGTCCCTCTACTTCTTCGGCGAGCTCTTTGCTGTTTAGCATTAACGCTGAGTAAGCTAAATCCATCATTAACTCCGAGGTGTCTTTAAGCTCCACAAACTTTGAAACAATTTCTTCAAACTTTGCTCTTTTATCAATGTCTAATGTCGCAAGTTTTCCTTCTGCTAAATCTTTAAACTCTTCAACTCCCGAGGGTGCTCCACGAGTTATTAGAATGTCTCCCTGGAAAACTTTTTCTTCGCTATTTGGGTTTAGTAACCAGTCGCTGTTTCTGCGAATAGCAATGATGTCTACCCCCATCTTTACTTCCAAATCCAAGTCATCAATTCTTTTGTTTATTATTGAAGAATTGGGTTTGACTGTGACTTTCATTAGGCGTTCTTGTACTTTTTCAAAGATTTCACCTACGATAGGATGAACTCCTATGTCTCGGGTTACTATCGCTGCTATATCGGCTGCGGCGTCGGATATTTTATCGGTGGAGGCTGCAACAATTGAAACACCAATTAATGCCTCTGCATCTTTTGCGTCTCTGGCAGCAATCATTATTTCCATTTCTAGAAGGTAAGATAAATTGTCAACTCTTGATTCTAGTGCAAGCACGTCTTCCGCTAGATCTTTATCGTTGTATAATGCTGACGAATATGCTAGGTCAATCATTAATTCAGAAAGATTTTTCATTTCAAGAAGAATTTCTCTAACTGGGACTGGTTTGTATTCTATTTTTTCAAATTGGGGCAATGTTAACTGAGCGCTCCAGCTAAAGGATATCTTTTGCTTATATTTTAATTATGGCGAAGATGCGTTAAAGAATCATGATGCTAAGGACGGTAAATAGAGCGATGGTTGTTATGCTGTCGGCTAAAGTGCTTATAACTGGGATGACAAAGTTGTCTGGGTCTAAGCCTCTTTTAAAAGTGACAATGGAGATTGCATAGGTTATAATAACAATTGCAATGAAAGCAATTATGTTAGTTAAGAAAAGAGTAGGCAGAAGGCTCGAAATTCCTGGAAGAGACAACTTGTTGTTTATGGCTAATGCAAGAACACCAAGAACTCCAAATAGCAGAATCGACGAGAGCCATGTGCTAAATATGTTTTTGGCATGATTTTTTATTGATGAAAAAGAAGGAGCAAGTGCTCCCAATGCAAGTTTTGTCGTGGCGGCTGATCCAACAATAAGACCCACGTCTCCGATCAAGTCAATAATTGCTGGATAAACTATGAAGATTTCTCTTCGAATGCCTGCTAAAGCATTAACGCCTCTCAGAGCCGTGCCAGTTATATTTACGACAAAAGCGATTAGAAGCAGTGTTGCCAATGATTCCTTTATTATTCTCAGAAAATCTGCTTTTCGAATGAACCTATATAGTGTAATTAATACCAGTCCGACATTGAAGATTCCGAATAAGATGATAGTCCACTGACCGAGGTCGCTTGAAAAGTATAAGTTTAGAACCCCTATGTACATGAAAGTTATTACAATATCTGCCATCGTAGAGATTGCTGGGAAAACGATTACCTCTGGATCAAGGCTTCTCCTAAAAGAAATGAACATGACTTTTGTTGTAATTAGGGTTGTGAGTAAACCCAAAGACATGGTGGCGACCATAACTGTTAGGATAGCAGAAAAATCAGCTAATGTTATTCCCCAAAATAGTGTTCCAAAGAGTATGGCTATAACGCTGATAGTTGCGCTTGTAGTAAGAGTTAGAACCACTATTGCTCCGATGAGTTTATAGAAGCTTTGAGTGTTCCCAAAAAACTTGGGGTAAACTGTCCCGAGGTGTAATGCTGTGCTTAGACGCCCTGTTAGTAAACCTGTAGTGACTCCTTTGACGCTAACTACTGCAGGATAAAGTGCAATGGCCCAGGGTGAGAGTTGAAATATCCCGAGCTGGAGAGCTATTGCAAAACCGGCGATTAAGCCGCCTATGTCAAACACGCAAGACAGGGTGGCCTCTTTAAACATTCCGAAGAAATTCTTAGAGAGACCGGCATGTGAAATGCTGGGTGCCTCCTAATGTCTGCTTGTTTTTAGGTGGTGCAACTTAAAAACAGTATTTGTCTTTTTGATTGTCGAAGTATTAGTTTTATTGAGTAGAGCTTTTTCTATTTCTGCCTTGGCTAAATTTATTGTGGTGTGGACTCCGTTCATTTTTTCGCCTTCTTTTTTGTTTTGGCGGTCCACAGGCACTGAAACGCTGTGTTTGCGGGCTGCCAAAGCCTATTTAACTGCCTGTTGAAGTTTTTGAGAGTCGTCTTTTGCTTAAATAGTTTTTTGGTTCATAGACACACCACGGATCTTCAGCTAAGTAATCTCCTTTTATTTCCGATGGAACATGCAAATCGCCACAATAATCTATGAAGTCACTTGACAATCCGTAGGCCCGGGCTCTGCATCCCCCGCAGATAATTCTGTATTCACAAGCGCCACATTTGCCTTTTAATGTATTTGAATCACGTAGTTGTTTGAAGACTTTTGAGTTGAACCAGATGTCTTTGAAGGTGTTTTCTCGAATGTTGCCGAGTTTTATTGGCAAGTAGGGGCATGGTGTTACATCTCCGTTTGGGTAAATACGGCAATAGTACAATCCAGCGATGCATCCACGTATCCATTGTCGCATGTCTAAACCCATACCTTTAGCAATTCGCATGAATTGCGGGGCGCATGAGGGTCTAACATTTAATTTGTGCTTGGCAACCTTTGCAAAGGTCTTTGTTATCATATCCTCGTATTTTTGAGGTGAAATATCGGTTAATTTTTTGCCTCGTCCTGTAGGGACAAGGAAAAATAAATGGAAATTCTCGACTCCGATATCTTCTGCTAGTGACATAATGTCGTCGATTTGATCGTAGTTGTGGTGTGTTAATGTGGCGTTAACTTGTACGAGTACATCGTTTTTTCGTAGAGCTTTGCATGCGTTGACGGCTTTTTCAAATGCTCCCTTTACACCTCTGAATTCATCATGTTGGGCTGGAACGTTTGAGTCAAGGCTGATTGAAACGGTTGCGATTCCGGCATCTTTGAGTTTCTTTGCGATAGAATCATCGATTAGGTAGCCGTTGCTTCCTAAGCCCATTTTCAAACCTTTGCTTGCACCATATTCTATGAGTTCAAAGATGTCTTTACGCAGGAGTGGTTCGCCACCGCTGAGAATAAGTAAGGGTTTACTGACTTGACAGATTTGGTCCATGAACGCTTTTGCTTCTTCGGTGGTTAATTCATTTTCAAGCTTTTTATCTGTGGCATTAATGTAGCAGTGGCTGCATTTCATGTTGCATTCACGCGTTACGTTCCAAGACATCACAAGGGGCACAAACTGTTGAGTTAAGTCTGCGATGGGAGAGTATGCTAGTTTTAGGTAGAATTCGCACTTGCTATCATTTGCGATTAGTTTTGGTTGCCAAAGAGTGAATGGGAATGGTAAAACTGTGTCAAGCATGGCTTTGGCGTGAGCAAAGCAGAATTTGCGGCAAAATAGTTCTGATACTTCCTTGGGGGTGCCATATTTTTCTTGAGCGTACTTATGGCTGCCGTATATGGGGCAGTTCAAAAACTCCATGTGCCCGTCTAAGGTTTGGGTGCTCATTGTGTAGTTGATGAAGTGGTCGCTTAACATGACTGATTGTAGTTTTTCGCGTCGCATTCCAACTTTCAGCGTCACGTCAAGAGCGATTTTGACGGTTTCTTGACCGAACTTTTCTTTAACCCGACTCATGGCTGCTTCAAGTGTGGGCAAACCAATTTTTTTTGCAAGTTCGGTGGTTACGAGTAGTCCCTTAATTGTTTCATATTCTTGTATGAGTCGCATCTGTACAACGTGTTGGGTCCAGTCTAGGAAGGCTTTTTCAAGTGCTGCTTTTGCTTTGGGGTCTTTCTTTCTTAGTAGATCTTCTGCGATTTTGGTTTCCTGTTTGAGCTTAGTGAAGAGTGATATTTTTTCCTCCGTTGCTAATCGTTTAGTTTGGATTGTTTGAAATGCCCTTGGAATTGAACCTAACGGTTTTGTTAGTTGTTTGGCGTCAGATTCGAAATCGCTGTAGATCCTGTTTAAATCTGGTTCTATATTTGGTAAGCTGACCTTTAGCTCTTCGAGAAGTACTTTGCTTTCGGATTCCATTTTTGTAACCATAGCCATGTGATAAAGGAGCGAACCTGACATTCCTGGGTCTGTCTGCTTTCCGCCAAGAGATCCATTGAAAATTTGATTGGCCGCTTGCTTCGCAGCTTCAAAATCTTGGCGGTCAATGTCTGCGTAAGCTTGGTCGAGTTTTTGTTTGCGCTCTATAAGAAGTTGAGCCCATTTATGGCATTGTCTAACGTCAAAGTTGGTTAATGAATCCACACCCTTTTTGGCTTTAGATTCTTTTTTGTAAGTAAAAAAGGTTAACGGTGAGTTAGTTGGAAAGGATCAATTAACTTTGAAGGTGAATTGGCTTTCGATAGACTAATTAAGTCCAACGGAAACAATGCCACCTGTAGACTAGGTGATGAGATTGAGTTACGATTTGGTTTACGCGTTAGTTGGCTTTCTAATAATGTTGGGTATGCTCGGCGGTATCGGTATAAATAAGCCTCGCGGGATGAGTGTTAAAATGTGGTGTGTTGGTTATCTTGCTGTTGCATTGGGTTTTGATGCGTTAGCTGTTGTAGGGTTAGTTGGGGGCTATTCATGGTTGACCTATTTGCTTGTCGGGCTTTCGGCGGGTGCAGCTACCGGTTTAGCTATCCACGTGATGCACCACATCAATGAAGAAGATGCCCATCCGACGTTAATGGGCTAACAAGTTTTTTGTTTGGCTGCTTTTTCAGCCAAAGGCTCTATATAGTTATTCTGTGCTAAACCAAATAGGTGAAAATATTTGCGAAAAACGATAATCGCCGCTTTCGCAATAACCTTGTTTCTTGTTGTCTTAGGCGGATATTTGGGTTTGACATATTTTTTGGCTCAAAACCATGATAACTCAAGCAACACGGTTTTTTTCATGGAACAGATACGTGACCAAGTAATGGTATACATTGCGGCTAATCACACGGTGACTTTTCCTCTAATGCAAAGCCTTTCTTGGAGCGAAGGCAGAGAAGCTTCTGGATTGCTTGGTTCAAAGACATATATGTATCATAGCGGGAACTGGGATATTTCGTTACAGAATCCTGTGGTTGCAAAGTCAATTTACAAAATATCTGTCAATTACTCATCAGATGGATGCGTCTTCGATTGGGTTGGAACCTACAAAGATGGCTTGATATCCGAAACCAGCAACACTATCAATAATGTCCCTCAATTAGGTTTAGATCAGGAACAAATTAGAGATTTAATTACGCTGTATATACAGGCTTACCACAATCAGACCGAGCCGTACATGCAATCGTTAACTTGGATCGGCGGCAGAATGACTCCGATGGGTATGATGGGTTCTGAATTTTACTCTTATCAAAGTTCAGGCTGGAACGTCACTATGCAATATCCTGTGACGCCAAATCCAATCTATACAATAGAGGCACAGTACAAGCCAATGCAATACTGGAACACTGGAGATGTCCTGATATCTTGGCAGGGTAAAATGCACAACGCTATCATAACGGAGACTACTTACAAATTTAATCCGTAGCGTTTTTTTCTATCGATTTTTCCTAACTCGCAAAGTAATCAAAAATTATCATTTTGCTAATCCTTTGACTTGCACAATTTTTGGGCGGTTTTAAGACATTTTTCAAATCCTCCAAGGAAAGTGAACAATTGAGTTGCAGGTGACTGCTCAACCACTAAGCAATCGCTGCTTGCATACACACAACCGTCAAGCATTAAATTATCCGTTAACTCCATTTCTTCAACTAACATACCGTACGAATCTCTTAGTTTCCCGTTCTTGTCTCTGTCACCTTTGCAGTTGAGTGTTCTTATTGTCCGTTCCGTAAAAAGTTCAGTAGTGTTAGTGTAAGCAAATACTTTTTTGCCGAGTGCGTGTGCAAAACCCATTTCGTAGGCAGTTCCCACATCTGCACTTGGTCCACGGAAGGGCGTAATGTTTGCAACAAGTATATCGCAGGTTTTAATCAACTCTTCATTTGCTGTGCTGATGCAAAAACCTATCTGCCTTGGGCTTTTACCCGTACCCTCTATCTCTTTATCCAAAGGGAAAACACCCTCAAATCCGTATTTTCTGCAGAGTTCTTTTTTGGCTTGACTCATTTCTTTTGCATTTTTTAGAAAAACTTCGGGACCTGCAAGATAAACACGTACATTCTTCATGAAATATCCTGTAAGATAATGGTTAATGCAACTAAAAAATTTTAGATGAGGTGTAAACGGTTCATTTTTTAGTCAAGAAAGTTTGACTATTGTTAGTCAAGGTTTCTTTACGAGAACGCTTTTTACAGTAAAAATATGGTTTTGTAATTGTCAAACTGGATGGGTAGATGGCATTCTCAAACCTGCCCATTGTGGGTTAAGTAATCAAGGAGATTGAATGATGAGTAATGTCTTAACATTGATTCGAAAAAAAGAAAACAATTGCGCCCTATCTGGAGTAGTCAATTCTCTGGATGCTGAATGCAAAAACTGTTCTCCAATATCCCCTCTTCAATGTATAAACAGATGTCAGGTTTACAAGTTGAAAAATGAACTGCGTGGATTAGGACAAGCAATGGCTAATCCCCACTACATTCGAGACCTTTTCAACGCTCTTAAAAACGAAAAGAGGCTTCAGATTTTAAAGACAATTGAGAACAATCGTTTTTCCGTAGAGCAGCTTCAGCGGGAAATAATAAAAACTCAGCAGAAACATGGTAAAATTGCTATTAATGAAGAATATCTACGTCTTTTATTGGCAGTTGGCTTAGTCTCTGAAGTTCGAGAAGAATATTGTGCCTCCTCTTTTGGAATTCGCCTAACAGAACGACTCGGCTGTTTTCCAGATTTTGTGGATGACCTTCCTGCCCGCTCTGAGGGTCATGAAGAGGCTCTTTTGCAGTTCTTGATTTCTGGACCTAAAACCTTTGAAGAACTTGAAGGTGCTATTGAACCAAGCGTGGTCTCTCGGACGCTTAAACGTTTGCGAAGAAATGGTCTGGTAAAAAGTTCTAAAGAGAAGGATTACGTTTTTTTCTTCAAAACAATCAGAGATCCTGATAAAGAAATCCTCACAGTTAACGAAAGGAAGGTTCACTCCGCAGTTTTCTGTGACGGTATTTCTGCAGGAGAGCTTTCAAAGCGACTCAGAATATCAAAGCGTTTAATCTACAGGTACCTAAAACGTTTACGAGGAAAAAAATTGGTTTTTGCCCGAAGAACTTCCAGAACTTACCGTTTAACCTGTAAAGGAAAAAGTTTAGCATTGGTGCTGCAGAATATCCAGCGACTAGTTGAAGATGCTTGGGCCTCTTCTCAACAGGTTATTCAAGGTACAGATAAGTTCTCAGCTAAATCGAGCGGATTATCAAGAAACCCATTCTTACATTAAACCTTTCATTTAGCCCTTTGGTGGAGAGTCTGTCTGCTAGAAAAACAACATTTGAAAAATTTTGATGTTGTTCTCCCAGCTTTCAAAGCGGAGAGAGGCAATTTTTGGTGTTTGTGCCTGCAAAATGTTGCCTGGGAATTGCTAAAAGTATGTTGATGGCGCCGGGGAAGGGATTCGAACCCCTGCGAGCACGAAGCCCACCAGCTATCTTGCCGTTTGATCTGGCGCCCTTCTTTCGATCTCGAGGCTGGCGCGATAACCACTCCGCCACCCCGGCTCCAGCCTAAAGATTGTGGTTCTGGCTAAAAGAGTTTTCAGTTACAGGAGAAATTTTTTATGCCTCGGAAAAAAATTACAGAATATTCTTGGTGTTTTTCCAACGAGTAGTAATTTGGGTTTAACTTTGAGCGATGCACCAGATGGAATTTAAAATGATATTACACAGGTTTTTCTAATATTTCCAAGTATGTCTGCAAATCCAAAATGCTAGCGTTCAAACCCGTTTTTGCTTGAATTGGAAATGAGTGTATTTTTTAACCGGAATTTACGTAAAAAGAGGTTGCATTAAGGGCATACTAAAGTTTCAAACGTCATAGAATTGATAATTTGTTTATTCTTTAATGTGTTGTTTCTTTTGCGTTATTGATGGTAATGTTTATAACCCCTTATACTATTTGCTAAAGGCGCGAAGCGGAAGTACTATGGGACATCGTAAAACTCATGCTCCAAGACATGGTTCATTAGCTTATTTACCTAGGAAACGTGCCAAGAAGCCAGTAGCACGCATTCGATACTGGCCAAAAATCGCGGCAGACTCTCCTAGACTCTTAGGTTTCCAAGCCTACAAAGCAGGCATGACATACATCTTCACAATTGAAGATAAGAAACGTTCGCCCAACTTTGGGAAAGAAGTTGTACGGGCAGCAACTATACTAGAAACGCCACCAATCTTAATTTGTGGCATTAAAACTTACACAAAAACACCATACGGGCTTCAGAATATAACTGAAGCTTGGATGAAAGAGCCTCCAGCAATTCTTGATCGCTCACTGGTTTTGCCAGATACCTTTGATACAGATGTAATGCTCCAAAAAATGCAAGACGCTCTCGAACAAACCAACATTGTTCGAGTAATTGCTGCTACACAACCTAGCCAAACAAGTCTTTCTAAGAAGAAACCTGAAACTAGTGAAATCCAAATTGGTGGAGGAACAATCCAGCAACAATTTGAATATGCCAAGCAACTCTTGGGCAAAACAGTTACACCTGAAGAAGTCTTCAAAGACGGGCAATACATCGATGTAGCCGGCATCACAGTTGGTAAAGGCTACCAAGGTCCAGTAAAACGTTGGGGCGTAACCAAGTTACAGCACAAAGGTCGAAAAACCAAACGTGGTATCGCCACAAACGGTCCATGGAACCCTCACCACATCATGTACTCGGTTCCAAGAGCAGGACAAATGGGTTATCACCAACGCACAGAATACAACAAACGTATACTAAAAATCGGCAAAGACGGCAAAGAAGTCACTGTCAAAGGCGGATACATACGATATGGCGAAGTAAAAGGACCATACATCTTAATCGAAGGCAGCTTACCAGGAACAGAAAAACGCCAAATCCGTTTGCGTGTACCAGCACGACCACCAACCGAAGCACCCGAAGCACCCCCACAGATAACATATGTTTCACTGGAATCACCACAAGGAAAATAGGTTGAATAGTCATGGCACAAAAAACCGCAGAAATTTTCAATTTAAAAGGAAAAACCACTGGCAAAATAGCGTTATCGGAAGTTTTCCAAACACCCCTAAGACCTGACGTAATTAAACGAGCAGTCTTAGCAATACAATCTAATCGAATACAACCACAAGGCAGAGACCCAATGGCTGGAAAGAAAACCACCGCTGAATCACGCGGAACCGGTAGCGGTACTGCAAGAATTCCACGCGTTAAAGGCGGAAGCGGCAGAGCCGCATTTGCTCCAAGCACTGTGAAAGGACGTCAACCACACCCTCCAAGAGCAGAAAAAATTATTGTTAAAAACATACCTAAAAAAGAAGCTAAACTAGCCCTAACATCAGCCATCGCAGCAACTGCACAAAAAGAAATCGTGGCTTTACGAGGCCATAAAATAGAGAACGTCGTTGCATTGCCATTGATTGTTGAAGATGTGTTTGAAAGTTTATCAAAAGCAAAAGACGTTGAAGACGCGTTCACAAATCTTGGAATTGGAGACGACCTTGGAAGAGTACGTGATAGCCGAAATATTCGGGCAGGAAAAGGCAAACTCAGAGGCAGAAAAATGAAGCAAGCCGTTGGGCCTCTAATTGTAGTAGTCGACGGAAAAAGCCTCGTTAACGCAGCAAGCAATATTCCAGGCGTACAGGTAACCACTCTTAGTAACCTAAACACCGAGATGCTTGCTCCAGGAACTCATCCTGGCAGGTTAACGGTTTGGACTAATGGAGCAATCGAAAAACTAAACATGCTTTATGGGGAAATAGCATAATGAACATTGAAGAAATTATTTCTTTTCCATTAATGACTGAATCAGCCAGCGTGATGGTTGAAAAAGACAATAAACTCATCTTTATCGTTAACCTAAAAGCTGGAAAAGCAGACGTTAAACGTGCTGTGGAGCAACTCTACTCAGTTAAAGTTAAAAAAGTAAACTTGCTCATTACTCCTCAAGGCGTAAAAAAAGCATTCGTCAAGCTTACTCCAGAATTTAGAGCGTCAGATGTAGCAATTAAACTTGGAATACTCTAATCTATTAGAAGGAATGATTTATGGGAAAACGTATTCGTGTTCAAAGAAGAGGTCGCGGCGGTCAAAACTGGCGCGCTTCAACTCATAAGCGTGTAGCTCCAGCGAAGTACCCTACTATTGCACCCAAAGAGTCTTTTGATGCCGAAATTAATGGTACAATAGTTGATTTGGTTCATGATCCAGGTCGCGGTTCGCCCCTTTCACTAATAGAATTCGACAACGGATTATCTGTTTACAGCATCACTCCTGAGGGCGTTTTCACTGGGCAAGAAATATGTTATGGCGGAAAAGCTCCAGCTGAAATTGGAAACATTATCCCATTAGGAAGGATGCCTGAAGGAACTTTAGTCTGTGACCTTGAACTTCGCCCAGGTGACGGAGGCAAAATGGCCCGTTCTTCAGGTGCATACGCAACTGTTGTGGGTCACACACCGCAGGGTACAATGATACGATTACCTTCAGGAAGAACAAGATACGTTAATGATTACTGTTTAGCTACTGTTGGCGTAATTTCTGCTTCAGGACGAACAGAGAAACCGTTCCTTAAAGCAGGTGAAAAATTCCATCTCATGAAAGCTAAAGGTCACAAGTACCCAAGAACCAGTGGTCGTAAAATGGTTCCAGCGGTTCACCCGTACGGAAGCAGCAAACGAAGTGCTCGTAGATGTACCACAACTTCCCATGGTGCTCCTCCAGGACAGAAAGTCGGTCTTATCGCCGCTCGTGGTCCAGGACAAAAGAAAAAACGTGCACTCCGAGGATAAATATAATAGAGATATAATTGGAATTTAGGTGAAGATGAAAAATGCCGAAAGAATTTAGCTATCGCGGATACAGCCTTGACAATTTAACAGGTATGTCTATGGATGAATTCATTAACCTGCTTCCTTCACGCCAACGCAGAACCCTACAGCGCGGCTTAACACCAGAACAACGCATCCTACTCGAGAAGCTACGTGAAGCCAAAGAATCGCAACAAGGAAAAGAGAAGGGCATCAAAACCCATGTACGCGACTTAATTGTCTTACCAGAGATGGTGGGCGCAAAGATCAGCGTTCATAACGGCAAAGAATTCGTTGCAATCGACATAAAACCCGAAATGATAGGCCACTATCTTGGCGAATTTGCCATAACCAACAAACCTGTCCGACACGGAACGCCTGGTATCGGTGCGTCACGTTCATCAATGTATGTGCCGCTGAAATAAACCCAGCTTTTTAGCTTCTTTTATTTTTCTCCTGTTTTTGTCAATACAAAAGTGTGAATAAATCCAAATCATAGATTAGTAAAGGAAGTTTTGCTTTCGATTTTGCATGCTGATTGTGATAGAATCGATTATTTGTTAAGACAATGGAACCTTCCTGGTGATCCGTAGTTTAACGTTTTTTAGGCGCTGTAGTCTCGGCCTTTAGGTTTTGTGCTTGGCGGTTTTCCTGTTTCAGATATCTGCGGCAGTGGAATCGGGGGCGGAATGTTCAGGGTTCTTGAAATAAGAACTGACTCGATGAAGACCACATTGGATATCGACTGAATTATTATTGGCGCTGGAGGTTTTTTTTGTTCATAGTCTTTTAGGACTTTGTCTACTTCTTCTTTTTCGCCTGTCACAAAAGCGTTTCCTTTGATGTTCATTTGCGCTATTGAAGGATTGTAGACTATAGATAAGACAAAAGGCACTTCTAATGATTCGTCTTGTTTCTTTTCCATTCCCACAACGTTGATGTTCGTGTTGATTTGAATCGGTGGAATGGGTTTACGGATGTCCCAAAAACGTTCTGCTGAAATACTGCTGATAACTACATTAACTCTAAGCATGATAGGTCAAAAAGAATAATTGTGGTTGGGGAATTTAAAACTGCTTATTTTTGCTTATAACGAGTGAAACCGCAATGTCCACAAGTGTACCTTGCGTGATGATCTGCCATGAAGTAGCCTGGTCCGCAACGCTCACAAGTTGGGCGTGCTCGTGAGAGCTTGTCCCCTTCAATTTTGTACATCGCTTTGACGCCTTTCTCTTCTTTGTGCGATTTTTCTTGTTTTCCTTTTTCGACTTTTTTTGCCCCGGAAGCTGCTGCATCATTTGGTTGCGGCATTATGCGGTAGCCTCTTCTTTAGGTTTTTCAGGAGGACTGTTTCTTTTTAGAATATAATCGGGTTCTACTATTTTCGCTTGACTGACGGATTGGTAAATATTTGCAACTCCTTGAGTGATGCTTGTTCCTGTTTTTGTTCGCATTTTCTTTACAAAAACAACGTCATCCCCTACCTTTAGTTCAATGGCTATGGCTTTCTTTGCTTCAAGCCGTTGTGGAGTTTTCTCTTTTGGACCCTGAACAATGGTGAAACCTACTTCTTTCCGTTTTAGAAGCGGGTTGTCCTTTGTGGTTTCTATTTTAACTTGCATTAATGTTCACTTAAGGCGTAAGTTCATACATTATTCTTCTTATTTAGCTTTTCGAAGGTTTCATACTGTTTAGGAACGCTTTTACTTGATCTTTTTTCTCAGGTGTGGCTTTAATGATTACAACGCCTGTATAAGGTTGTCCATAAACCACAATAGAGTTTTCTGGCGCATATAAAACAGCGATTAGTGCCAATAAATCCTCTTCGCCATCAACAACAATGTGTATGTGTTGATTTCCCTCCAGTGCTTCTTTTACTGCAACTATTGCTTCATGTGTTATCGTTCCTTGAGGATTCTTAACATAAACTGTTTTATCAACTGCGGCTTCTTTTGGAAGTTTCTGGTCTCTGAGCGACAAGTTATCAATAATGGTTAGCTGCGGATTAATGTTGGATTTGTGAAGATTTCGGGAAACTATGTCTCCAACAGAAATAATCCTTATTGGTTTTTCAGCTTCAACAAGGTTCTTCATTTTGTTCATTGTTTCGAAAAATGAGCCTTGGATTAAGGTACCGAAGGGTTCTTTCAGCTTAACACGCAGTTCAGGCGTAATAGTATACGCAACAGTCATCTTTAAAGCCTTAAAAATAAAACACTCGGTAGGTTAAGAAGCTACCGTGGAATTTGAACATGGATCTCTTAACGAACTTTTAGGGCGTATCGACCTTTTTCTTTAATGTTCATAGCTTTGGCGATGGCTGAATTGTCTGGGTCAAACATAACAACTAACCCGCTGTAGTCTTCGCTAAAACTGGTTGATTTACACTTTGGACAAACGTTCTCTTTTGTGATGAAATGACAATTGGTACAGGCTTTTTCATTCACTCAAAATCCACCTTATGCAGCTTTTTCTGGACTCTCTGCTGGTTTTTTTTCTGCCGCTTCTTTACTTTGGTCAATTTTTAGCCAATCTAACTTTCCTAAGAATGGTTGCCTTGCGGTGACTCCGATTTTTCCAGAGCTTCCAGCTCTGCCTAATGAGACTGCTGTGATTCTAACTCTAACTTGGTCGCCAGAGGTAAGTTTACGTTTAGTTTCTTTGCCTAACAAGACACCTTGTTTTTCATCATATGAAATGTAATCGTCCATAAGCTGTGAAACGTGCAGTAGGGCATCGACTGGTCCGATTCGAACGAATGCGCCAAAATCAGCGATTTCTACAACGTCGCCTTCCACAACTTCTTGGATTATTGGGTAGAATGTTAGAAGTGAGAAGTTTACTTTGTGATAGGTTGCTCCATCACCTGGGATTATTTTTCCGATTGGACTAACTTCTATTCCTGTAACTGCTATAACGTATCCCAATTCTTCATCCACAATTCCTTCGTATTTGTGTTTAACTTGGTCTCGTCCAACTTTTTCAAGTGGGTTACCGAAGGTTTCGGGTGGAATGCGAATAGTATCTTGAAGAGTAATTAGTTTGAACATCTACGATATCAACCCGTCTATGTCTAGACGTGAGTTTTGTCTCACATAAATCACTGGGATGCTTATATCTCTTAGCTTCTTTTTTAGCAGTCTATCATTCGTAAACACCATAGAATTCCAACTCTTAGCCACCCTGACAATAACTTCATCTACACTTTCGCTTGTGGCCTCTATTGGTACAAATTTGCATTTTTCTGCCAGCCTTAGAGCATAAATCGCTTCTTTACTTGCCTTGGGCGCATTTCTAGATGCAAGAATTTCAAGTTCATGCTTAACTGGTGAGAGCAAAACAAACTCTACATTTCGATTTACCAAACAGCGAACTTCCTCAAAAATATCAATTTTGAACTTTAAAGATGAAAAGAGGGCGTTAGAATCTAAAATCACTTTTTGGGGCGTTTTTTTCTGTAACGGTGAAGCCGACACTTGGCAGGGCTCCTGATTTGTTAACGTGGGTTTTCTAGTTTAAAACGTTTTGTTCGTAATCAAATTTTTTGCTTATCCTAATTTTTGCTATTACTTTAAATACCAAGAGTCGATGAATTGGAGCATAATTGGGTGAGTATATTGCTTCGCGAGAAATCATGTGGCGCTGTTGTTTTCATAAAGAAAGATGACCAAATACTCTATTTACTTCTTAATTACGCTGCACACCACTGGGACTTCGTGAAGGGTAACGTGGAACAGGGCGAAACCGAAAAACAAACAGTGACCCGTGAATTGAGGGAAGAGACAAGCATAACTGATGCACAATTCATCGAAAGCTTTAGAGTGCCCATATCTTACTTTTATCGTCGGCAAGGTTTAACTGTCCACAAAGAGGTGGTCTTTTTCGTAATGGAATCTCAAACAGATAGAGTAGTGATATCTTTTGAGCATGTTGGCTACGTATGGCTTACTTTCAAGGATGCTATGGAAAAATTAAGCTTTAAAAATGCCAAGGATGTACTGCAAAAGACACATGATTTTCTAATCAAGAAAGGAATAATAAACGACTAAACGTTTTTTTATTTTATCAATCCGTATCCGATGAGTCTCCACCGGGCAGTAATTTTCCTGCTTATAGCAACTCTTGATCCCGGCAAAGCGCAGATTGGCCTTGTCAACTTTACTTTGATTGTATTTTGTTTTATTCCAAAGACTTTGCCTACGTTTACTGCAGATCCAATATGAAGCAACAATGTTTCATCAGGATTAATTTTTTCAACTTTTAAAAGTTCTTTTGTGCCTACCGCTCTTTCTAAAACGAATGTTTCAAGTGTTAGTTCAGTAAGAGTTGGTGGAAGCATACCTGTTTTGCCTGCGATGCTGCCTGTTAAGCCATCCGCTTTTGAGTATGATGGATCTAAAAGTGTTCCAACTCCAACTAATCCGCCGCATGTAGCTTCTTCAACACTTTGTTCGCCTGAATGTAAGCTGACTATTTCACTGATTAGCGGGTCGTATACTGTTTTGCCTTCTCTCTCTGCCATGATGCCTGGACGGATTTCGATTTCTTCTCCTACTGCAAATTTGCCCTGTGCTATGGTGCCTCCGATTATACCTCCTTCAAGGTCTTCGATTGTTGTTCCAGGCTTGTTTACATCGAATGATCGAATGATGTACATTATGGGTGGCAAGGTTGGGTCTCTCTTGGGAGTTGGAATGATCGTTTGCATGGCTTCTAGAAGTACATCTATGTTTATTCCCCTTTGTGCTGAAACTGGAATGATTGGTGCGTTTTCTGCAACTGTGCCTTTAACAAAGTTCTTAATTTCCTTGTAACTTTCTAAAGCCCTTTTTTGGTCAACAATGTCAATTTTATTTTGAACGACAATTATGTTTTTTATGCCGCTAACTTCTGCTGCTGCCAAATGCTCTCTCGTCTGGGGTTGAGGACAAAATTCATCAGCTGCAATAACTAATATGGCACCGTCCATGATCGCTGCGCCAGATAGCATTGTAGCCATTAATGCTTCATGTCCAGGGGCGTCGACAAAGCTTACAGCGCGGACAAATTCAGCTTCAGAGTTGCATGCCTCACAGTAAGGTTTGATCGTGTAGCTTTTTTGAGATGGACATTTAGGGCATTTATATATCGGCATGTTTGCATAGCCTAATTTTATAGTAATGCCTCTTTTGAGTTCTTCACTATGCCTTGACGCCCAAGTGCCAGTTAAGGCTTGAACTAGGGTTGTTTTTCCATGGTCTACGTGACCTATGGTTCCGATATTAACTTCTGGTTGCTTTAGCAAGGCTTTTTGAGTGTTACTCATACGATTTTTCTTTCCAATAAATGTACGTTAAATGAAGAATGAATTAATTATTGGCTGTTTATAAGGTTTAAGCCTGCACACTAACAGCATTATTGTTATTGTGGTGCTGGCTCAGGCTTGGCTTCGGGAGCTTTTACAGATGATGCTGGTCGTTCAACGATTTTCATATTTATTTGTGCAATTTCGTCCGTTACTGTGTCTCCACGAACAGTTTTACGTCTTCGTTCTCCTTTTCTTTTTGGACTAAAGCCTGTTCCTCCGCTTAAAACTACTGCTCTGCGTCCGCCTCCATGAACGTCGGCTCTCATTGGAACGCCATCTTTGTCTGAACCGCCCAAAATTTGTACTTTGTGTGCTGGTAAATCGACTATTGCGCCATCAAATATTTCGCCAAGTTTTCTTCCTATTAATGGTGCAGCGCGTGCTTCTTCTATCTCAACCACTTTAGATGTTCCAGCTTGGGGGTCGGAAACTATTACCTTAAACTTTGCCATTTACGAATTGTCTCTCCAGCGAAGTAAGAAAGTTAGACAACTCTCTATTAAGGATTTAGCAAGAAGAGATTTAATTTACTAAAGACGTCTTAGGCCTATCCTGTTTTATGCTATTGCGTACAACAACTTGTTAAATCCATATGTTACATCGATTAACGCTTTAATATCAACAAAAATGAAGAAGGCAAAAACAAACACGATCTACCATCGCAAATCGATATGATAATTGCTTTCTTAAAAGAAGAGCTATTCATTGAAGAATTACCCGTTCTCCACAATATTTACTATTGAAGTGAGTCAATCTTAAAATTTTTTCAATTGTACGGCTAAATGTTTTAATCTCTCTTTGGCGTGCTCCTCTGGCTATGTGGCGGTTAGGGTTCTTCTTTCACGATATGGCTTTTGGGTTACTTACAGTTTTCATACCTCTATACGTTGTAGTTTTCAAAAACACCAGCCTATTAGGTGGACCTTTGCTTGCTCTTGGAGTCATGACTTCTCTTGCTATCTTCTGCTCTATTCCCGCTTCGTATCTTTGGGGATACCTTTCGGATAAGACGCGTCACTATAAAGCCTATATTCTACTTTCTTTTGCCTCGATATCGATAATTCTTTTTCTAATGACACTTCAGTTTGCCCAAGACATAGTCTTTTTTGTTATTCTGTATGTTGTCATGCAAGTGCTTCATGTAGCACATGAATCGCCAAAAAATGTGCTTGTGACGGAACACTACAGTCGATGTGACTGGGAAAGCTCTTTTGGATTCTATGGAGGAGTCACCAAAATTGGTTTCCTAATTGGGTTAGTCGCTGGACTGCTTCTATTTTCATTTGGATTACTGTCCACATACACTTTTTATCTTTGTAGTATTCTAAGCGTGATTTCTTTTGTTTCTTCACTGGCACTAGTTGCCGACCCAATTATGGTTTTTGAAAGACGTTTAGTTGGAATTGAAAGAAAGGTTGATTTCACCTGCCGTGGAGTCGAAGTCACGTCAAAACTTATTGACGGGGTTCGTTGGAATGGATCCCTCAAGCAAGACAGTTTTCTAGGATTTGCTATAGCAATTGTACTCTTCTCTTTAGCAACAAGCCTATTTTTCACGCCGCTTCCAATATATCTTAAAGAATTGTTCAATGGGCAAGAACAACTCGTTTATCTTGCCTACATTCTTAACTCCATTGGTGGGATCGCTGGTTACTTTTTAATTCGACGTACTGCAAGATCCATGGATATCAAAAAGCAAATGCCACGATATATTTTTCTAAGCAGTCTTCTTACGTTTGCTTTAATTGCTGTTATTTCACTTGCCTTACTGCCCATTGCAATGACCGGTATTCTTCTTCTAGGCTTGGGCTTTGCTTACGCCATGTATTACATTATGATGATTTCGCTTTCAATGGAGTTAATTCCTCAAGGAAAAGCAGGTGTATTCGATGGATTAGTGAGCTTAGGAGCCGGGGTAGGTGCTTTCTTTGGACCCTTCCTTGCTTTTAACTTGAATTATTTGCCAACTTTCATTATTGCTGCTACAATTTTCTTAGTGGCCTATTTGACTCTAAAAATACTTCATTGAAAAAGTAGAAATAAGAGAAAAAATATTGGTGGAATTTAGTTTTGCTTCTATTTTATTCTGTGTGGACGCGGAATAAGTCGATATCTTCACGCATGCTTGGTGTCAGTTCAAGGAAGTCTCGGACAGCTCGTTCGATATCTCTGCTTTGAGTAACGTATCTGCCAACGATTAGTATGTCTGCGCCCAACTCAAGTGCTTCTTTGGCTGTTTCTGGAACTATACCGCCTGCTACTGCAATTAGGAACTTCTTGTTAGGGAATGTTTGCCTTATGAGTTTTATCCGTTCAAGTCCACAGGTTCTGCCGCTTTCTTGGTCAATGCCTCGATGCAAGATAACGATATCAGGAAATTCCTTAAGTGACTTTAGCTTAGTCATTACATCGTCTACGTTTAACATGTCTATGACTGCGTAGATTCCAAGACGTTTGGCTTCGTGTACTGTTGCGTCAAGAGTTTCTGGTGGAGCTAAGCCCGCTGCAACAACTGCGTCTGCGGTGTCTTCGTAAGCAATGTCGGCTTCGACTTTTCCTACGTCAAGTGTTTTTAGGTCGGCAATCATGAATTTGTCTCTGGCTGCTTGACGTAATTCATTGATTACTCTTGTCCCGTAGCGTTTAATGAGGGGCGTACCAACTTCGATAATGATTCTGTCGCTGCCTGGAAGGGATTCGAGGACTTTCTTTGCTCCTTCAACTGAGGGTGCGTCGAGTGCAATTTGTAAGTATGGTGGGCGCCAGAGACGTGGGACTTTGAAGCCCATTATTGGGTGTTTTGCGCGATCCTTGTCATAGTTTATCTTCTCAAGTGACGGATACATCTTAAGAGCGCGTTGAAGGGCCATTTTTGTTGCTCCGTAGTTGTATTGGTAGATTTTTCGGAAATCTTTTGCTTGAGGGTGGATAAAGACGCTGCAGATTACGACCCAGTCATCTAGTTTGTTAGTTGGGATGATGCCTTCTTCGGCGGAGTCGGCAATGGCTTTTGCGACTGCAGCTTGGGCAGGACCGAAAATTTTTCCGGTGTCTTCCATGTTTTTGACGGTCACTTTGGGTACAATTAATGTATGAGGTTTTGGTGGAAGATTAGGTCTAATGACTGCTAGTAGAGGTGTGTGACCTGCAGACAAGCTTGTCATTCCAGTAGCAAATGCCTGACCGATGGGTCCATTTTTGTCGCCTATCATCAGGTCGATGTGTGCAACTTCGTTTCCTTCTCCTACTAAAGATTCGCCGATCATGAATGCTGGTCCTGAATTTTCTGTGTCTTCGTCAATAATTGTCGATATATGATCAATTATTTCTTTGAAATCGACATTGAACTCTTTTAGCCAACTGTAAATTGTGTCACGATGAATATCCATTTCTTTGGCTGTTCCTACAACTGTCGGTTTTGCAGGTCTTCCTTTTGAGTCAACTTCTTTTTTTGCTGCTTCAGTTAATATTTTAATAAGTTCATTCCGTGTTTCTGGCTTTTTAACGTCTGATCTCGACATTTAATTTGCCTCGGTCGCTCTCTGTATGCGAGCATGTATATAAGAATGTCGGATAAGTGTTGACGGATTAAGGTTAACTAATTTTTATTAACGATAATTTGTCGTTTCATGCTTATTTTATTTGGCGGTAGCTTGACTGCTGTTTGCGGTAAATCTTTATATTTAAAGCATGTATTGAATGCCTAAACTTGGCAGGATGATTCAATGTCTTACACTGATTGGGCATTGTTAGGCTTATTTATCGCTGGGTTTCTGCTTTTCCTCTATGGCGCCAACACTTACAGTGCACTTGCTGGATATGGCGGGGTTTACCTGTTCATTGGCTCAATTGCAGCCTACCTTGTCATATATATTTACAAGGAACTAACAAAGAAACAGCCTTGTTAAAAACCATAAAGCATGCCATATTTTTTGTTGAGATACTGCAGGTATGGTTCAGAATTCAAGGTTTCTCCAGTTACTCTTCTTATTAATTCTTCTGGGTTGTAGAGATCGCCTTTTTCATGAATGTTGTTCCTAAGCCAGTCGTTAACACCTTCAAGTTTTCCATCTGCAAGCTGAGTTTGCCACTGGGGAATTTCTTTGGTGATAGCTGCAATTATTTGACCGCTGTAGATGTTGCCTAGCGCGTAGCTTGGGAAGTAACCAAACAACCCGCTTGCCCAATGTGTATCTTGCATAACGCCTTCAGAATCATTCTCAACCTTTACCTCTAAGTAATCGGCGTATTTTTGGTTCCATACATCTGGGAGTTCGTTGATTTTGATTTTTTCGGCAAAGAGATCTCTTTCAATCTCAAAACGAATTATGATGTGAAGGTTATAGGTAACTTCATCAGCTTCAATTCTGATTTTTGACCTTTGCACTTTGTTTATAGCGTGGAGAAATTGATCTAATTCAAGGTTTGCTAGACTAGGTGCCGCTAGCTTGATATCAGGTAAGAAGCTCGTCCAGAATTCTTTTGAACGTCCAATAATATTCTCGTAGAATCTTGATTGGGACTCATGGATGCCAAAAGAACATGTGGATCCGACAGGTTGGTATTGCCATTGGCGATTGATGTTTTTCTCGTAGAGTGCATGTCCTGTCTCGTGCAGCACTGAAAAGATGGAGCTGGCAAAATTGTTTGGATAGTAATGAGTGGTAATGCGTACATCATCACAGTAGCCCGTAGTAAACGGATGTTCGGTCTCATCAACTCTACCACATGCCAAAGCGGAGGTTGTGTCATAACCTAGCTTTTGCGTTATCAACTGTGCTATAACGCGTTGATTTTCCACTGGCACAGAAAGGCTACTGCTTTTTGTTAATGGATCAGTCTGGGAGTCTTCAATCTTCGCAATCAATGGTTTTAATCCTCCAAGTAGCTGCTTGAAGGTTTCAGTTATTCTCTGAGCGGAAATTTTAGGTTCAAAGTTGTCAATCAAGGCTTCATAAGGAGTGTTGGTTTGTTTTACTTCCTTAAGAATTTCTGCCGTCTGTTTACTTAGATCTAAAAGTTTTTGTAAATCGGTTTTGAACAATTTATAATCTTTCTGAGCTTTTGCTTTTTTCCAAGTGTTAACCGTTAGGGCTTCTTGCATGGCTATGTCAGAAACCAATTTTTCCGGCAGAGCGGTTTGTTCTTTATAGTTTTTTTCGATTAGATACAGGTTGCGTTTTTCCACTTGCCCAAACTTCTGGTATTCTGGGCTTTTTTGAATCGTGGTTACGAGTTTGCCTATTTCGGGCTCCGTTGCCAACTGGTGATGGATGCGGCTAAGTAATGCAAGTTGCTCGCTACGTTGTTCTACTGCTTTGGGCGGCATAAAAGTCTCCATGTCCCAGTGGATCACGCCTTCAGTTGTCGAAAGCACTATCACATCTTTGAATTTAGCTAAAAGTAGTTTGTACGCTGAATCTATGTTGTTTGTCAAGGTTATTCCTAAACGTTGAATGTTAGTTGTGTTTTATTTACTATGAGGTAAAGAGTGTTTGGGAATCGCAATCTCTAGTCATAGGCCTCTTTTTCTTTATAAAAAACCTCCGCGGCAGTTAATTGGCAAGCTTTAATTTATTTGCAAAACTTTTTATTCCCCTCAATATAAAGCGCTTCTATTGAGGACAACAAATGAGCAGCTTAGGCTCTGACAAAACCTTGGCTGGCATTGGCTCGATATTGGTCTGTCTCTTTTTTGGCGTTACTTGTGGTAGTATTCATATTTTACATATTGGCCGCGATGACTCTAAGAAAAACCTTTAACACTCTTGCACAGAAATCAAGTGAGCACATGTTTGAAACTGCTGGACTGTTATTGTTCTTAGGCACCATAATGACTGTAGTTTTAGTGGGCTTTTTGCTGATTTTTGTGGCCTGGATAATTTGCCACAATTGCATTTTTCTCCATAAAAATACCCACCTATACGTTTCCACAGACAGTACAACCATTACAAGCATCACGTTGCTGCCCCAATTGCATGCACTACAAAACGCAATCGCAATATTCTGTTCTCACTGTGGACGACAACTTCCCTCAGAATAATGCTTTTTCATTAAGGTTGTTACTGCTTATGCGCTACAACATAGGTTTAAGAGAGCGTAAACTCGCTTATCTTTGAAGGTTCCTCTTATGCAAGAAAAAGAATCACCCAGTATACCAAAAGCACCTCCAGTGCCTGAAGAACCTATAGACCGAATGGCACCAAGTCCTTTAGTTTGTAATATTTGTGGTAAAACTTTCAAAACTCATAGTGAACTCGATAGACACATGGAACATATGCATGGTCATCCCGAAAAAACTCATTTGGGACCGCATGTTGGACCTCATCCTTGAAAAATCTAAAAGTCTAAATTGCTTGGAAGTCTTATTTGAGTAATAGAGTCTGCAACTATCGCAACTATATTATACCTCACTAAAATCAAAAGATAGGTGCTCCGGCCGGGATTTGGACCCGGGTCGCCGACTCGAAAGGCCGGCATACTTGACCGGACTATACTACCGGAGCGTTTATACGGAAAGCATCAAGCAGAATACAATTTCCCTCGAATAAACCTTACCCTTCAAATAGCTCTCTTTTTACTGCGGGGCTTAATTTTTTTAGGTTTTTTCGGGGTAAACAAGTGAGCAGTTATCTGTTCAATGAGTTTACTCTGGTTTTTGGAGGTTTTTTCAAGTTCGTCTACTCTTTTTTCAATGTCGTTTGAAATTATTTTGCCTTCAATACGGTTTGCGCTACGAAACATTAGTAGCATCTTGAATACTTCAGAAACCGCTTGTTCCAGCTCTTGGGCTGACGAACGTTTTATTCCAGCAACCACAGACAACAAATCAACATAATGTTCTTTGATTTTCAGTTCTGCGTTAACTGAAGGATCAGTTGGAAAAGCAATGGATAATGGCGTTTTTTTAGCGAGTTCCGCAGCGGTTGGGAAACGGATAACAATATCACCTCTTATCCATGAAGCCACAAATTCGGTAACATACTTGCGGATTTCTTTCTCCGAAAAAAGCAGGGTCGGCTCTGTTTTTTGCTCTTCTGTTTTTCTTTTGATTTTGACATTTATGATTTTTTTGTCTTCAGCATTACCTTGATTTTCCTTCGACACTGTGTTCCCTTCAAAGCTGCGGTAATTATCTCCTTAAGCAGGGACTAGTATTTAAGAAACAGCGTGGAAAAACAACCCCTAATACGATATTTTTGTTGCAGAAGGAATTTTGCCTAAAATCTTTGCTGTTGCTTTCTCTATCTTTTCACGTTTATTTTCATCTGTGTAAACTCGTAAGATATTCATGAAACCTTGGAGGGTTTCAATTATTCTTGAGCTCTCGCTGAGTCGTTGGGGGATTTTTTTTCCTGTTGGGGTTCTCGAAAAAACCGGGATTTCCATGGATTCCATCAAAACTGCATGATGATAAGGCACTGAGGGAACTGTAGGTACATCGATAATTACAGATTCTACTCCAACACTCGCTTCCTTGGCTATTTCGCTCTGAATTTGCTGCCTATACGATTCTCTGCCAAAAAGGTTTGACATCATTGTGTCTTTTTCATAGAAGGTTCTCTCATAGGCGCATTTGAGCATCCGTCTTTGTTCCAAATTAGCGATAATGCTGCGTGATGCCTCGCATTTTTTCAATGCAGACCAAACCGTGTAGTCATCTAGTGCCATATATTCTTCAGGTGTTTTAAATGACGTCAAACCGAGCTCTGGGTTAGCTTTTTCCATGGCAGTTGCCAACATAATCTGAGCTGCTCTGCCGACACGATGGAAATAAATGCTTTTGAAAGATTCGATGCGGGCAATTACGATTGCCTCCAAAGCTGACAGGGCGCCAAGTTCAACAGCCAAGTTTTCACCTAAAACATCTAGTGCGTGGATTAGCCGAAAAACGTCGATAAAACCGTACTCTGCACCTGTATGGTATGTGTCTCTGACGATGAAGTCTTGCTTGTCAACGTCTACTGCACTACTAATTATTTGGTCTAAAAAAGCGCGGTCTTTCTTGTGAAGTTTTCCAACAGCTAATTCGCCGATTTCATTTGGGTCATACCCTAATTTTAATAGTTTATCAGCAACTTCACTTTTCTCAATAATCCACGAAGTTAGATCCTCATGGGTCTTATCCAAATTTTTAATTAATATTCCTTCAAAAATATGCGAGAAAGGTCCATGTCCAACATCATGTAGCAATGCCGCGATTCTACAAACATCTACTTCTTTGTCGTTAACCAGTTGCGAGATATGTGGGTTTTCCAGAACTTTGCCTGCAAGGTACATAACGCCTAGGCAGTGTTCAAATCGCGTATGATTGGCGCCTGGATAAACATATTCCGAGCCCGCCAGCTGACGTAACCTTCGCAGTCTCTGCATTGGGTAGCTGTCAATTACGTCTTTTTCTGCCTTTGTAATGTACACGTAGCCATGTACAGGGTCTTTTATTTCTCCCCAATAAGCTTTAGGCAAAACGTTCACTCACAGTTTGTTAGGTATATTTATTTATCCTCTTATAATGTGTAACGCTATCCAGATGAGTTGAAAAAATGGGCAAAAAAGGAGTTTTCATCGTAGTTGAAGGCTTAGACGGAAGCGGCAAGACCACTCAAGCTGGACTGCTCGCCAAAAAACTATCCAAGAACTACAATGTAATGCTCACTGCTGAACCTAGCAGAGGAAAAATCGGTACTTTCATTCGCGAGGGTTGCCTTTACGAGAACAAACGACTTCCAATTGAAGCTGAAGCTTTACTTTTTGCAGCTGATCGGATCGAACATATGCAAACCGAACTAAAACCCGCTTTAGATGAAGGAAAAATAGTCATTTGCGACCGCTACGTTTACTCATCTTTAGCGTATCAAGGAAGCGCTGGACTTAGTTTGGATTGGATTAAAACTATTAATGCCCGCGCATTGCAACCTGATTTTAGCGTATTCATTGACTGCCCAGCTGAACTGGTACTGTTTAGGTTGCGGAGAAAAAAATCCGTAATGGAAACCTTGGATACTCAACGAAAGGTTAGAGAAGTCTATCTGAAATTTGTAGATGAGGGTGAACTAGTCAGAATTGACGGCGACAGACCCAGAGAAGTTGTTGGGGATGAAATGTTCAGTGTAGTCTTTGGCTTGCTAAATAATTGCAAAGATTTTTTGATTTAATGAACTTCTTGGACTTTGATTCTTGGTTATTCTCAAAAGTATAAAGAAAAGGTTGTTTGGGATTTAGTCTTCTCTCCATTTAAACAGTTTTACTGCCAAAACAAAGATGACAAGAGTTATAATTCCAAGAATAGCAATGTCGATTAATGCACCGTTAATGTTTCCATAGACCATGACATTGTTCAAGCCTTCTGTCACATAGAATAAAGGCAATACATGAGCGAAGCTTTGAAGGTAAGCGGGCATGCTACTGATTGGAAAGAATGTGCCTGCCAAAAACATCATGGGGAAGGTCACTATGTTGCCTATAACGCCTGCAGTTTCAGGATTCTTGGTGACTGTGCCAACGAGCATACCGAGTGCTGCGAAAAGCATGGGACCTAAAACTAGAAAAGGTATTAGCCAAGCTGAAATAGTTACGTGTGCTCCGAAACCAAAGACTCCAACGCCCACCATCAACAAGAAACCTGCGATTGTTAAAACAATATACCATATTACTTTTGAGGTTAACCACTCCATTTTTGTGAGTGGTGTTAAGGAAAGTTGCTTGAATAGTTTAGTTTTCTTGTATTCTGAGGATATATTGACTAATGAGAACATGGGGCTGGTTAGGATTGAGAAACCTATTAAGCCAGGAATTAGGTAATCAACATATGTTTTTTGTTCTGTGCTTACACTTGCTGAAGTTAACCCAATTACCAAGCTCCCATTAAATCTCTGCAGATTGAAGTAGTTTGCATACCCGTTTACTGTTCCGCCAACTATACCGCTGGTACTAGATGCCGGGTTACCATAAACTGTAACGTTTACCTGTTGACCTGCAAGATATTCAGCCGAGAAGTTTTGAGGAATAACTATACCGTCAGAAGCTGAATGCTCCTTTAGGTATTCCGCAAAGTTCTCTGAAGCGTTAACCGTAATTACTTTGATGGTTGTTGACTCATTTAGTGCAGAGAGAAATTGAGAACCAATGTTTTGCCCGAATACTCCATCATCCTGGTTTTGGGCATAAACGTTCACGGTTCCAGTGCCGCCGCCGGAAAAAATCGCTCCGAAAATCAAAATCAAGATTACGGGAAAGACTAAACCAAAGAACAACCCGAATTTATTCCTCAAATATCCTATGCTGAAAACTTTGAAATCTGCGTAAATACGCTTTGCACTTGCCATTTTTAGCGCCTCTTCTTTTTGTTGGTTCTTTCTGCCGATTCCATGTTGCCTTGTTCACCGATCGGTTCGGTGACTAACTTTACAAACACGTCGTCAAGGCTGTCTTGACGCGTTTGGATTTCTCCCCACTCCAATCCTGACTGCTCCGCTGCGGCTAACGCCGCCAATGCGTCAATTTTTTTCCTCAGTGGGACGATAACTTCTCCTTTAGAGTTGTATTCAACTTCTAGTTCTGTGTTGGCTCTAATGTAATCGGCGAGTTTTTCGCTTCCATGAATCTCTAGACGTTCACCTGAGCCGTGTTTTTGTATGATTTCTTCAGTGGTTCCCATCGCAACGATGCGTCCATGATCCATAATTGCTACTCGATCTGAGAGGTGTTGCGCTTCATCTAAGTAGTGGGTTGTTAAGATGATTGTTTTGCCTTTTGCTTTTAACCCGCGTATAACTTCCCAGATGGCTCGCCTCGCGTTAGGATCTAAACCTGTGGTTGGTTCATCCAAAAAGAGAAGTTCAGGCGAGTTTACCAATGAGAGTGCAAGACCAGTTTTCTGTTTTTGCCCACCGGAGAGGTTTTCAAAATTTTGTTTTGCCATATCCTCAAGTAAGACCTCTTTGAGAATTTCATCAGCGTCAACCTTCACGTTGAAGAGGTTAGCGTAATATTTTATAGCCTCTCTTGGAGTGGTTTTTTCAAAAAAAGTAAATTCCTGTGGAATAACACCGATTTTTTTGTGTAGCTCGTAACCATTTTTCCAGGGGTCCAATCCTAAGATTTTGACATCTCCAGAAGTTCTTTCACGTAACCCCTCCATAACTTCGATAGAGGTTGTTTTACCTGCGCCGTTAGGACCTAAAAGTCCAAAGACTTCTCCTTTGTTAACGGAAAAAGAAACTCCATCTACGGCTTTGATGTCTCCGTAATATTTTTTGAGCGATGTGACTTCAATCGGTAACATTTGACTTTGCCTCTGGCTTTATTTTTGTTTATTTTTTGCTTGTTTTACGTACAAACTAGGAGAAAATATAACTTTCGGAAAGCTTTAGGGGTTTAATCTTGTGAAGTATTTTTCTTCAAAACTTTCCTTATTTTATTCTCGTTTAGTTTGCATTGTAAGAAATCCACTAAATCTTGGGGCGAAATGTATCTTGGTCCCCGCTCATGAAAGACCTGAACCTCAAGGGTGCCCTTTCCAAAGACAGTTCGAAGCAAATAATAATCAAACTTTAACGATGTCTTTTTCTTTTCCTTGCATTTGTAGTATCTTATAGCACAAAAAAAATCCAGCACACCTAGTCGTTCCTTATCTAGCGCCTTTAGCATTTTTTCGAGTTCCTCTTCGTTGATAAAGTTGAAATTTCCATTCTCTGCTAGGCCAAACTCAAAGATCACTATACCCTCGGGAATAGTTGGGTAAGCGACTTCCTCAAAACTTAGTTCTTTGCGGTTGACATCATTTAATAGCTGGATTAAGTTCTTTTGCAGTTGCTTTCTTGAAAGCGTTGAGCTAAAAGTCTCGAGCTTGTGTATATTTTGAGGAAAATTTTCATAGTAGCCCCGAGTCAAAACGCTCGTGCTCAAGTCTTTATTTTTTTAATTTTTTCTAAACTATTTAGCAATTCGGATAGTGCGAGGGTGAGTTTTTGCAGTTCGTCTACGTCTTGGTTTTTCTCAATTTTGCCTTGAATGTCCTGCACCTTTAACATTAGTGTGGCTTCTAGTTTGTCGTATGCTGAGCTTGCGGCTGCGGCTTGTTTAGGTGGTTCTTGTCCTTCCTTGATGACTATTACTTTTTTCTCGTCTTTGGCGCACCAAAGTGTTTCATCGTGCAGTCTAAAAAGTGGTGATGCACACTCTGGACAAGATAAGTCTGTTAGAGTGGCTCCTTGCCGTAGTAGTTCTGCTCCACGTTTGATAAATGAGTCCTGGGATTTCGTTTGCATTTATAGACCCCAAAGTAAATACGTCTCAATGCTTATATAACTTGATTAAGCCAAGGTAAGTAAAGGGGAACTATTTATGGTGCGCAAGAAGAAAGCTGAAGAGTACGAAGCAAAAATTAAGCAAGCGTTGATAGTGCTTGGCGAAGTCTCTGAAGATAGCACCACACCGCGAAATATTCGACGTAGCGCTAAAGATGCAATGAGTACCCTACAAAGTGGTGAGTACACTCCTGCTGTACGGGCTTCAAATGCTGTTTCACTCTTGGATGAAATTCTTCAAGACCCCAATATGCCTCCGTACACGAGAGTCAAGCTTTGGAACGTTATGAGTTTTATTGAAGCCATAAAAGATTAACCCCGCTATATGTGCGGGTTTTTTGAGATGACTACTGTGAACTTGACGTTTTGAGTAATCCTTTTTCTTCCTTATATGAGCGTGCGCAATGCATGCAGCAAAAGGCGGTTTCTTTGCCATTTATGACTTCTCGGTAGGCGCCCTCGTAGACTTTGCATCCGCAATGAGCACAGGTGAACAAACTGGGCTCGATCGCTATTGAGATCAATTCGGCAAAACGCTTGAAAAGTTGTGTGCAGAGTTTTCTCCCCTCATATGTTAATTCAAAGATTTTCCGTTCTTTCTCGCCGATAGGTTTTGCTGTATGTTTAACTAAGCCTTTGCCTTCGAGTTGCTTCAGGAAAGGATAGACTAAGCTTGGGCTGACTTCTTTCTTAACGCGCTTCTTGAACTGATTAATAATACTGTAGCCGTGGGTTGGACCTTCATAGAGTATAGTTAGTATGTAGAACCGTGAAAAATCGCTGATTATTTCATTCATTCCCTTATTTGCCATGTTGTTCTTGTTTCATGTGGTGTTTTGATATATTAAATGTTTATTAGATATATCGTAAAAATACACATTCGCTACGAAAATTTACACAAGCTAACCGGCACTAACAA
>Ga0315540_10000010_pt1 | contig 82184 bp, 71 predicted proteins | sample SalMarSW160110MG_FD_203677 | JGI IMG/M metagenome (GOLD analysis project Ga0315540, IMG submission 203677) | Salt marsh sediment microbial communities from the Plum Island Ecosystem LTER, Massachusetts, United States - Salt Marsh Sediment SW1601-10 ...
CTACACTAACATACGTAATCTTGTTCCAAGCAAGAGGGTAATTTGTACAAGTCACAAAAATACCATCAATCTTTAACACCCCACTACCCTCGACATTAATAATAGCATCAGGAAGAGTAACAAGATAACCATCCTCAGTTCTAACAAGCTCTCTATCCCCCCCAATTAGTTTAAAAAATTTAGACGTACTTGTACTTGTTAGGGTGATGTCTTTGTTAACTGGAATATCAAGTTGTTCTGTAAGTGTAATATCGTTATCAAGAGCGATAACTGTAGGTTCTACAGCGTTATTAACAGCATTTCTAAGTTCCATCTCGTTACTAACTATTCTGTCTGGTGTACGGTCCGCAGTTGTTTGACCTGCAACTGGAGACAAAAAAAACCCCAAAAAAAGACGTTGCAATCAACAACACAAGCAAGGACGCAAAAAATTTTACAAAACAGTTTTGTTTTACCATCCATTTTGTTCTTTCAAAGACATTAATGCTATGCATGACTTACACAAAGAATTTACGGTCTTGAAATGTTATAAAAGATTTTTCGTCAAACTTTCTTGACTAAATTTAACTAATGCTGACGTAGTTTAGTCAAAGTTTCTTGACTAAGCTTGTTTTTTATCTATGTCTGAATAGTATGGGTTAAAGAATAAAAAATCATAGTTCCAAACTCCATTTTACTTTTTTGTTGGTTCTTTTTCGGGACTAATGAAAAACTGGCATTTTGGGATTACGCACTATTTACGTTTCTTTTTTGATGAGTAAGTAGATAAATATGCGGTTGTAGTATCCAAAAGAAGATAAAACAATCGCAAGAACAATAATTACGAAGTTAAACTGGAGATATAATAATGAAGTACCTGCTTGTTGTTGGAGACGGAATGGCTGACTATCCTCTGCCAGAGTTGGGAAATAAAACACCTCTCCAAGTAGCCTACAAACCAAACATTGATTCCATTACTTCTAAGGGCAGAAGCGGCTTAATCAAGACCGTCCCAGATGAATGCACTCCAGGCTCAGATACGGCAATCTGCTCTGTTCTTGGATATGACCCAAGGCTTTATTGTCCTGGAAGAGGACCACTTGAAGCTCCAGCCAGAGGCATAGAACTTTCAGCTAACGATTCAGCATACCGATGCAACATAATAACTGAAAAAGACGAAGCGATATTGGACTATTCTGCAGGGCACATAACCACTGCTGAAGCCGCTCAGCTAATTGACATGGTAAGAGAAGCATTGGGAAAACCGGGAAAAATCGAGTTCTACGCCGGTTTAGATTATCGTCATTTCCTAATTCTACGAGACTTTCCAAATCCAGAACTCATAGAGTGTACTCCACCGCACGATGCAGCTGGAGTGAAGATAAGTCAGATTTTACCTAAAGCTAAGTCCGCAGAAGTTGAAAAAGAGGCAAAAATACTCAGAGAACTAATTTTGGGTTCAAGAGATGTTCTTCGAATGCACCCAGTAAATATCGCACGGGAAAAAGCCGGCAAGAGATCGGGAAATTTGATTTGGCCTTGGGGCGGTGGCAAAAAACCTTCAATGCAAACGTTGAAACAAAAGTACGACTTGAGGTCTGCAGTTGTTGCAGCAGTTGATTTGGTAAAGGGAATTGGATCGTATGCAGGCATGGAAATCATAAACGTTCCCGGAGCCACAGGTTTAGCGGACACAAATTATGAGGGCAAAGCAGATGCTGTTTTAAAAGCCTTTGAACATAATGACTTAGTGTTTGTCCATGTGGAAGCTCCAGACGAAGCCGGGCATGTTAAAGATTACAAGTTAAAAGTGAAAACTATCGAAGACTTAGATAAGCGATTATTGGGCAGAATACTAAATGGCATGAATGAACCATTCGCAGTAGCAATTTTGCCTGACCATCCAACTCCAATAAAGATTGGCACTCATTCACGCGACCCAGTTCCTTTCTCTATTGCTTCACCTGCCCTAAAGCCTGACGGGGTGAAAATGTTTGATGAGTTTTCAGTACAAAAAGGCGGATTTGGACTAGTGGAAGACGATTATTTGATTTCGCTTCTTATTGCGTCGGGCAAGAAAGTAGATTAGTCAAACTACTAGACCTCCAAAGAACGAAAAAGAAGGAGTTTCGCTAAAAAAATGATTCAAGCTTAGAAGTTTCCGCCTTCTTAAGCACCTCAGCACATACCTTTGGATCCAAAGCTTTAAACTCCAGCCCCAACGAGACCAGCGTTCGCTGCACATCCTTCCCTAAACCAGGCGCAACTAGAATGGCTCGGATTTCACGGTTTACTTTAGCTTTGATGGGTTCGATGTATTTTGCCAATTGAAAAACGGCTTCCTTAGAAGCGGTTCTACGTTTAACTTCAACAATAACAAGCCTGCCGCTTTTGTCTTCACCGTATATGTCTACAAATCCAGGTTCAACATGTTTTTCCCAACTAATCGGTTTGAAACCATCCTCCAGTAATTCTGGCTTAAGAAGTATGGCACGATGCATGTCATCTTCGCTTGCATGCAAAAGAAACTCACCAGCATCCACCAAGGCAAGTGCAGAAACCATCAAAACCTGACTAAATGTTACTCGCACGTTTTCTCGTGGCTTTTGCCTAACTGCATGAACCTCCAATTCGTCGTCTTTAACTTGTACATGAAAAACGCCTCCTGAAGGTTGCCAATTAACGGGCTCATAACCAACTGGACGATGCACCAACAATGAACCATCAGATTTGATAATCAAAAGGCGTTCGCCTTGTTCTAGCTTTGAGCTTGCTCTACCTACATAAACCACATGGCAATTACCAACGACTATTAGCGTGTTTCTTTTGGCAAAAGCTTTCTCAATTAGCACAGCAGCTTCGCTTAAGGTTGGTTGTGTAAGCACGGCAAGTCTATTATTCTCCAGCAATTCCATTCAGCCAACCTATTTTAGGTGGGGTTTAGGTACATAAGATTTCTGAAGGAACAGACCTTGACTGGTTGGAAAGATAAACGCAAAGTCATACAGAGATACGATATAACAGCGGAAATGTACGATGAACGCTACAGAGAAGAACAGACACGAAAATACTGTAAAGCCCTCCAGCACATCGACATTACAGGCGCGGTTGTTTTAGATGTAGGATGTGGATCAGGGCTTTTTTTTGACAAAGTTTCTGATAAAGCGAAAATTGTTATCGGAATCGATGTTTCTCGCAAATTATTAAATAAAGCCAAAGAAAAAGTCAACGTTCGTGGGAACGTCTATGTTTTGCAAGCTGATGCGGACCATCTACCATTCTGCGACAAGTTTTTTGATAGAACTTTTGCTTTTACGATTCTTCAAAACATGCCTGTACCTAAAAAAACATTAAAAGAGTTAAAACGTGTGGGCAAACCCGGGGGAAAAATGGTAGTAACTGGGTTAAAGAAAGCTTTCCCTCTGAATGCGTTCATGGACATTTTGGAAGAGAGTAAATTGACTGTTTCAGCATTCGTAGATGATGAAAACGTAAATTGTTACGTCGCAGTTCTAACCGCTTAACATCTGAACATCTTCAACTTGTCCCGTATCTGCAAAGAGACCCACCGATACTTCGTTAATGCCACCAGAAAATGTTCGGTCAAGACTCAGAACAACGTACCAGTATGGAATCAACGCCACCGAGTTACCTCTTGGATGTGGCAAAAGCTGCACCGAAACTGGTTGATCCGCAGTGTTAAAACCCGTTACTTGCTTACCATCGATGGTCCATGTTAGAGTTTTTACGTAGTTTTTGGCTCTATCTATGGCTTGGTCCTCAGAAATGGCCAAGTCGGTATTCCCCACTGTAAAAAGGAAGTATCCATCAGTTAAACCTGTTAAAAGTCGGTTTTGAAAAGTCATCCTCAGGCTTTTAGCAGAAAAGTCAATACCTCTCTCAGAATACATCCATAAAAACTCTGTTTCATCTGCAGAACTTGTTATCTGCAATTTTAAGTTACCTTGGATTATTGACAGATTGTCTGTTTTATTAACTGCTGATAATAGGTTACTCATTTCTTCTAAATAGGAGTCACCGGAATAAGAGTGGTACCTGTCAAGTGTTCCCTTGGCAATTTGCAGAATGTCGCTTGGTTGGGTTTGCTGGTAAATTGGGGTGCTTTCAATTTGAGTAAGCTGGTAACGTGACAGATGGTTAGCTCGGAAACGTAAGTCAACATCAATGTTGCTTTGACTGCTGGTTAAAGAGTACTTTAAGATTTCTTCAGTAACTCCGAAGTCTTGGCGGAATTCAAGTGTGTTGCTAAGCAACGCTATTTTATATTGTGTTGTATCAATCTTGGCAACGTTATCTAGCAAATTGGCTACTTTGTCGGTGCCTATGCCCCATGATAGAAGTTGCTGGTTTTCAGCCATAAGCGAGCTTTGTCTCTGCATAAATTGATTCAAGGAAGCATATTGGAGAGTTGAGAAGGCTGTCAAGAGAATAATAACAACCAATAATGCTGCAAAAACAGCTCTCCATTTAAAAGATAGTTTTAGATGACGTTTGGGTTCAGTTTCTGGGTCTTCTACGCCTTTCATTGCGCTAATAGTAGCTAGCCCGAAAGAAGACAACTTGTAATTGTTGTTATCCATCTTAAAGATCAATTCGCCGAGACATTCCAAATGGTATGTCAAATGGGAGGAGGAGACACCGAGGAGATCAACCATTTCCATAAAAGTCATCGGCTTATTCGCTAACATACGAAGGATTTTCCGTCGTACAGGATGCTTTAGGGAACTAAACATTGTTGAATAGATTTCTTCTTCAGAGCTTTCCATTAAACCCCAACGATATCCTGTATGCGGGGAGCGTAATTAAAACTTGCCAAACAATTGAAAAAAAAAGATAAATGAAAACTCCAATACAATAATTTTTAAAAAAATACTATTCGTTTTGCCCTTCAGTTTCCTCCGAATCTGAAGTCTTAGGCTCAAGATAAACGGCCTCTTCTTTATTCTTCTCCGTCGCCAACAGAAACTCAATTAACGCTTTCTCATCGACTTCAACTCTTGTCCGCCAATCTAAGTACATTAAACCCTTATCATCCTGCATCAAATATCCGCTTCGAATATAGCGATCTATGTTTAAACCAATTTTCCAGCCCGGCATTTTCTCACCTAAGAGTTTCTCAATTTCCTTGCGAGTGGTCTGCCCCTTCTTACTTATTATGAAAGATATTGTTATAGCTAAGCCTGCCAAATCGTCTATGCGCCAACCCATTAACTTGTCCTTAGTTACTGAGCCATTTCGTAATACTACGAAGAATCTAGCCTTGTCAAGTTCCTCGATAGTTGGTTTTTCAGGCTCTTTGTCCTCTTCAAACACAGATTTAATCTGCAAATCCATTGGTTTTAAGTAATCATCTAACACGTCAAGCACTTTGGGGTAATCAGCTCCCAGAGCCTTGTGGAGTTCCCAGCCTTTAACACCTGGTTTCTGATGTCGTTTGTAGAAGAGCATTTGCACTGCTTTCTTGATTTTACCAGCGTAAACACCTTTCTTTTTCATACTCAAAGTTGTTCGCCTCTTTTCCATTTCTGCCAATCTACACAGGACACAGCGATGGGAACCGAAGTTGACTGCTCAGTTAAGGCTTCTTGCCTTTGCTTCTTATAGGGTAAAATGTGAATTGTTTCTTCCAGCCTATCAATTTCCAAGGTCGCATAACCATAAGTTACAAGAAAGCTCGTCAAGAACGCACGCTGTACAGTCTCCTCATAAGTGTCAGCCCCAATAAAGTCCCAATAAGCAATCTTGCCATCAACTCCTTTCTCCAAAACATTGTTTTTTAGCTCCAACCAATACGCCTCCAACTCCTCAGAAAATTCCTTATCACTCAAGACACGTTGCCTAACCATTTCATCCCTGCTAACTGACCCCATTGCAACTGCAGAGACATCTATATCTTTCCAACGTTGATCGATTGGAGCCAAAGCTTCCCAGTACAGCAACCCCTGAGCTACATTATGCAAACTAAGTTGCTCAAACTCAATAACGGGACTCCAAGCACCCAAAAAAACATCTACCATCTGTTGCTTGCCAGTTTGCCGAATCTTCTCTTCCAGAAGAAAAGGGTCAGTATACAAAGAGTTTGAGCGTTGCTTGACCCATTCACTTTGCATCTTGATTACAGTAGCCAAATGGTGAAGAGCTTCCGCGTCAAGTTTTAATTCATCAGGCTGGTCCCAATGGGGAAAATATACTTTAACGATTTTAATTATTTCATTCACGTTTAACGTGAAAGGGTCAACTTGGTGGCTTTCGATGGCATTGCACATTTCAATAATACGCTCTAACCGTTCCTTCCCAAGCTTCTTATCATCTTTTCTCTTTGACATTAGCTAACCTGCCGCACTACTGACTTTCCTTCGAGGTTTTGGACTGTTATGACATTTGCATCTTGCTGGGCAAATGTAATTTGACTAGGAGTAATGACAACGTACTGAGAGGCAGCATCTTTAATCAGGGCAACTAAAACTTTAGCGATCAGCTCACGGTTTTTGGGGTCCATATGAATGTCATACTCATCGACTGCACGGAATGGAGAACGTACGTGCTGCTGAAGAGCCAAAAGAAAACCCATGGTTGCAGTTGTTCGTTCTCCTCCACTCTGAGTGTAAGCATCTAACGCAACCGGCTTACTTCCTTTAAACCCGACATAAATTTCCAAGCCAGAAGCCTCAATATCCTGAGCGCTAGAGAGTTTTACTTCGCCAGTGGCTAATGTTTGGCTCATGATACGCTGGTACTCTAAGTTTACTCGATCCAGAAGATTCTCCATGACAGATCGCCAAGCTTGCATTCTAGTTCTTACTTCTTCGAGTGTTTTTTCGCGGTTCTCCACTACCAACTGCATCTTCTCTTTGAGCTCTAAGTAAAGTTTTGAATAGGATTCATATTGACGCTCAATTTCCTCCGAAACACTCGATAGTGCGCTTAGGTGACCGTCAGTTTGTGCGATTTCATCTTGAATTTCGGAGCTATTTTTCAGAACAACAATTCTTTCGCCTAATTGCTCTGCTTTAGCTATTGCAACAGTTACGTTTTCTTGAGCTTCCTGCATAGATTTCTCAATATTTTTTTTCTCAGAAATCGCGGTTTCACGCTTGAACTCTAACAGCGCAAGACTCACACGATTCTCCAATGTATTATCAGAAATTCGATCAGTGGAACCCTCCAATTTCAGCATTTTTGTCTTGTTCGCGTTCATTAGTTCAGTCGCTTTGGCAATTTTGTCGATAGCATTCTGGACAATTAGTTTCAAGTTGCCAATTCTGAGTAATTTAAATTGATCTTTGATTGCATTTTCTTCAAGTACCTGAGCTTCGCCAAGAAACTGCCCAATAAGCAATTGAATGGATTCGCTATAAGCAATTTCTCGCTCCAAACTCAACCGATCATCGAACAAAGATTTGACTTCGTCCCTCAGCTTCTGAGTTTGACTCTGATGATCGTCTATTTCACTTAGGATCCTTTGTCTTTCGTTTTCAATTTTACCCAGCAACTGCTGGTTCTTATTGAAATTGTTCTGCAGAACGCTCACAGCGTTTTCTCGTTTTTCAACTTCAGCCCAAACAAGTTCTCGATCCAGAAACCTTCTTTTAAGCTGAAGTTGCTTTTTCTCTTGGAACTTCTCGTATTGTTCGCGCCAATAGTTGAGAGTTTGCTGGGCTTGTTCCAGAAGTTTACCAACAGATTCTTCCTGACTTAGTATACGAGTAAGTTTAGTTCTTGCTTGCAAAACGTTTTCACGAAAAGGCTCTAACCCGACAGCTGCTTCAACCATACGCAATTTTTCCACGTTGCTAAGAACGCTGAATTGTTCCACCATGCTTTGGTGCATAATAATTAGCATATTGTTAGGATCTACGCCAAACTTACCTAACAATCTTTCAATATCTTGTTTACTAGCGACTTTATTTTCCAATTCAAAGGAGTACTTTCCATCTCGTCGCAACACACGAGTTAGGAACAACTGGTCTTTACTGTATTTAGCAACTGGCCGGTTGTTGCCTTTTTTACTATTATCTAAAATTAAGGTTACTCGAGCTTGATCTTGCCCCCACCTTATCAAGTCACTGAGTTTTCTACTCCGTTCAGTGTAAGTTTGTCCTAAACCCACAGATATCGCAAGAAGAAGCGAGGATTTACCTGCTCCATTTGGACCTCCGATTACGTTAACGCCCTGCTTAAACGGAACACGGGCGTACTCATAACTCATAAAGTTTTCAACGATAAGTTCTTGGATAAGCATACCTTGCTACTTTGCCTCTTGAGATGTAGAAAATAACAGTTCTATTCTCTGTTATTTAACCAAAACGGAGGATTTTACAACAAATAAAGGTTATTTTCTAATATTTTCGCCTTCCTAAAAAAGCAACTGTGTCTTGTGGCCATGCATAGTTTCAACTATCGTCTAATATTCTACATGGTTTTCTTGTTCAGTTTTAGCGGTTCTATGATCCTCCCTCACTAAGATACTTTATTAAATTCTTGGTAGGCTCTTTTTCGGGAGCCAGTGATGGGGCAGATAAGTATTTATTATAGCTTAATCCTTAAATATACCTTTCTTATACCTATTATATGCCAATTTAAAGGCGAATAAAATGTACGAAAATGAAATCCCAAGAAGAATAAGATTCTTCACTTTCAAAAAAATACTTGTAATAGCCATAATCATAGCAATTGCAATCGCTTTTCCAATAGCAACGATACGAACAGTCCCAGCAGGAAACAAAGGTATACTTCTAAACTGGGGAGAAGCAGTCCAAGTTAGAAACGAAGGACTTCAATGGGTAATTCCTATAGCGCAAGATATTGTCTTAGTCAATACGCAAATACAAAAAGCAGTCGCCACAGAATCCACAGCTTCATCTGACCTACAAGAAGTCACAACAACCGTAGCTGTAAATTATCGCCTCGACGCAAAACAAGTTTTAACGATCTACAAGGACTTACGAAACGACTACGAAACCAGGGTCATCGCCCCAAACATTCAGGAAGCACTTAAAGCAGCCACAGCAAAATATGTAGCCACAGAATTAATCACCGAAAGAGAGTCAGTTAAGGATTCATTCCTAAACATCTTGAAATCTAAGCTATCAGTCTACGGCATTGAAGTTCTATCGGTATCTGTCACTGACTTCAAATTTTCACCATCCTTCACTCAAGCAATCGAAGCAAAAGTTACAGCCGAACAAAACGCTCTAGCTGCACAAAATAAACTAAAACAAATAGAGTACGAAGCACAACAGCAAGTTATTCAAGCTAATGCTAATGCAACAGCTATAGTTACGCTAGCCAACGCCGATGCAAATGCTACTGTTATTTCTGCAGATGCTACGGCTCAAGCGGTACAAATAATCCAAGAGCAACTCACACCTGAATACATCAATTATCTGTATGCTATCGGGTGGGACGGAAAATTACCGATCTATTGGTCCTCCGGAAACAATACAGCACCTTATCTATTATTACCGACGCCGCAAGAGGTAACGCCATAATGCCGAAAAGAGAAGTATCAATACTACACGCAGACGGAAAATCCTTCATTTTAGAAGGCACGGTGGGCAAAGACTACCGTTTTTCAATCCCTAAACAACTTAGAAAAATGATACTTCCGAATTCGAAAGTGAAGATCATCATAGAAATCATTTGAAACAAATAAACAAACACCCCTTTTTCTTTTTAAGAAAAATACTTGAAAGTAAAAATCTTTATTTTTAAGATAAAAAAAGAAAAGAGGGAAATTTTTTGGTTGTTTATGGTCTTTTCCTTAGCAAGAGCAGTGCTAAAACAATCCCAACTATTGCTATAGCAATAATTATGCCTGCAACAGCTGGAACAAAGTATGCATCAGCCATCGATGATAAAGGTGCTTCTGTTGGTGCGGGGGTTTCTGGAGCAGGGTCAACTGCGAATGAAGTTACTGCGTGTGATGGCCAGTAAGATTCGCTGCCTGCAAAGGAAGCGTAGACCATATATTGACCTTCAATGTCCGGCATCCAGTTCATAGCGTAGAAACCATCAGCATTAGTTGTCGCTATGCCTATGTCTCTGTAGTTTCCGTTAGCATCAACAACACTGATAGTAACGGGAACTCCAACTGTGTCCATTGGGCGAGGCTTTTGCATGTAGACATATTCCATCCATGCACCTTGGCTTTCGTCAGATACTGCAGGAACACCATTCGGGAACCTACCAGCTTGTTCAGTCTGCTTGGTTCCAGTAGCAATATCTGTCACAGCTCCTCTGATGACTAACGATTGACCTAGTTGAACAGCTGCTGTTGGTGCATCTACGGTCATTGCGCTTGGTCCTTTTCCGAAGCAATAGATTTGGCTGTCATATGAGTTGAGCGTCGTCAAATAGCCGTCTGCCACTGCTGCTTGACCGCCATACATTTGATTGCCATAGTCCAAAATCGTCCAAAGCTCTGTTCCGTCAGTAGCGTTAATGCACCGATATTCTGCACCTTTGTAAAGCGGGCTGTTTGGCGAGTGTTCCGTGGTGTCAAGGTAAACTTTTCCATCAGCAATAACGCTAACAAATATTGGATAACGACCGTAAGGTGTTACGAATCCGCTAAGTGTGCTGTTGCCTTCTCCCCCGTTGCCATAAGTCCATAGCAAGTCACCATTTGTTGTATCATAGCAGTAAAGAATCCCAGCGTAACCTGCGTAGTAGAGTTTGCCGTATGCAGCTCTTTCTAAACCTATAGCCATGTAGTTGTAATCAGTCGTAAAGTCATCTGTGAGGACTGTTGGACCCCAAAGTTTGTTGCCATTGTCGAGACTATAGCCTGAATGCGTCATTGTTTCTTTGTCAGCGAAGATAAAGACGCCGTTATCTGGATCCCACTCTGTTATAAGCCGAGTATTATTACCTGGTTCTGGCTGATACGTCTGTGACCATAACACATGCCCTGTAGAGCTACTCTGAAGACTAATAGCCGTGATGTTTCCTGGATCGGTTGTTATGGTTGCACCGTAATCGCCTGGATGACCTCCGAAAGATCCTTGCGTCAAGAGCAGCATATTATCCAAACTAACGAGGGGTAATACGCTCAATGATGCTTGTCCAACACTCCAGCCTGTTCCTTTAAGCGATGGAATGGACATGTTCCAGTCGTAAGCGGATGGTGTGTTTGCGTTTACAGTACCAGAGTACCAGTTGCCTGCACCCATCATGCCTTGATTTCCACCAAAGACATTAGATGAGTTCCATTGAGCTAAGTACCAGTTGGGGTTTGAGTTGCTCCCAAGGTTGGTAAGAGTGTAGATTAGATATTCGCCTGAAGGACCGCTAGTTGCAACGCCAGTAGGAATATTAGTGATGTTCATTGAGGTAAGTTTGCCGGTACTAGGATCGTACGCCGCCCAAGCAGAAGTTCCGCCCATCATGCCAAATGGAGTTGGGGTTCCGCCATATGTGTAAGGCGCAACTAACAAGCCGTTTGGAAGTACGCCGTGCTGATTTTCATTCTCATAGCTGTAGAGGTAGCCAAAGGATGGTACGAGCATTGTGCCTGTTGCGGCTGGATCAATTCTCCATACTTCTTGTCCAGTTTGCAAATTGACTGCAACGTAATCTCCGCCAGTTCCGAATAATCCGCCGCTGCCGCCAGCATTACCGTACGGTTCTTGGTAAAAGAGCATTCCTTGCATTATTATTGGGTTTCCAAACCTGACATTGTATGATAGACCTGAATAGTACATTTCACCTGGAATTGCAGTGTCAGCTCCTCCAACAACTCCTCCGAATTGAATTGGTTTTGTCCACATTACGTGAGCACTGTTAGGTGCTAGACCGTATGGCTGATATGCACCAGGAATACCGTAGGAAGCACCAGCACCTGTAATATAGGGTCTTCCAAGCCAATTTGAAGCAATGCTAAACCAGTAAGTGTTTTGTCCTTCGATTGGACGCGTCCAGTACTCGGTTGGAAGCGGGTAACTGTCTATATTTACTGGAATAGGTTCCTCCTGAACAGTCAAAGTTATTGTTTTGCTGGCCGCTGTGAAAATATCACCCTGATATGCTCCGCTCCACTCATAGGTTTGCTCTGGATAGTCAAATTTAAGCGTGTATTCACCGATTTCTGAAGGCGTGTACTGATAATATTGCACACTTGTCGTGTCTTCAATTACATCCCAATGCTGGGTATCAATTTTTCCAGAAGGCGAAGTAATGGTTAGGGTATAATCATGGCGCCTAATGTCATTAGTTACGGTAGCGCTTGGCAAAGGATCGTCAATCCACATCACGATAGCAATAGTCTGACCAACACCCACAGGGTTTGGTGCAGGAACCATATAAGCATAAGAAATTATTTTCCATGGTGGCGTATGAGCGTCTGCTGACTGTAAGTTAGCAAAAGGAATTGCAATAGAAAGCAGTAGAATCGAAACAATCAAAATTACTAAATTTTGTCTTTTTATTTTATTCATTTTTTTTCCTCATTTAATTTCTCAATTGAGCAAAAACAAAGCTCAATCGAAACTTTACTCTTCTAACTCTACGTATAAATAATTTTGCAGAATACACAAAAAATACAATCATAAAAAATAATTAGCAATTTAAAATTAAATCATTGCTCAGCACCAAAATAAGCTAAAAACAAGCTGAATCTTCCCATGTCTCTTTTTATGAAAAGAAATTAGAACCATATCGAATAATGTTTATCAACTAAATTCATTTGAAAATAACCCCAAAAACCTACTTGTCATTGAAACTCTTTAATACAAAACGGTTTCAACGACGTTTCCATCGCCTAATCAGCCGTATTTCTGCGGACTGAAATTAGGTGATGCTTACGTTCTGAATGTCAAAGTATCGTTTTGCCAAAAAGCGCAAACGTTCGGCGTTCTTGCCGTTCTTACCTATTGCGACACCTTTGTCTTTGGGGTTAACGGTTATTACAGCCATCTTTTTGCCATCGGTGCGTTCTGTGACTCGAATTTCGCGTACCGTTGCAGGTTTGAGAGCATTCTTCATGAATGTTACGGGGTCTTCGCTGTACTCAATGATTTCGTGTTTTTTACCGGTCATTCGTTCAAGTGTATGGATGTTTCTGCCTCCTTTACCTATTGCTACGCCTACTTGGCCTTGGTTGACGATGAAGATTGCACGTTGCTCTATTTCATCGATTATACAGTCTTTCACGCTGGCGCCGCTTATGCTCTCAAATAGTGCGATGTACCGCATTTCGTCGCAGGTAATTTTTATGCCAGTTGTCAGTTTTTTTCCTCCATTTCCTATTTTTATTGTTCAATTACTTTAAGAATTTCTGAGTCCCCTGTTTCCCGTATGCTGAGGGCTGAGATAATGAAGAGTTTGCTGCATACTTCAGCCATATCCATTGAACTACCTTTGTAGGTAATCACAGGAACACTGGAGAGTCCTCCAAAATATTCAATTTGTTCTTTTATGTCTTTGGGACAGTTTGTGGTTAAAACAATCATTTTAGCTTTGCCTGTTTTGGCGTTCTGCAATGCAACATTAGATCCAAAGGATACCTTGCCTGTTTTCACTGCTGACGCTAATGCTTTATCTATGTCTATCATTCAGTTTTTCCTCCTTTTTTATCTTGACGTTCGAAAGTTGACATATACAATTCAACTAAGCCGGTCCCGATTGGTATGGATTGCCCAACTATAACGTTTTCTGTAACTCCAGCCAAGGGATCGCTTTCTCCTTTCACAGCTGCTTCAACGATGTTTGGAACAGTGATTTCGAATGCGGCGCGCGCAAGCACACTAGCTTTTTTGCCGCTGATACCGTGTCTGCCGATTTGCTGAACATCACCTGTCGTAGTCATCATGTCTGCTACAAGCATTACGTGTCGTACATCGACGTCTAGACCTTGATCTTCCAGCACACCCTTTGCTTCGTTGACCAATGAGTTTCGGGATGCTTCAACACCGAGGGTTTTTGCGATTTCGTGAATGTTGTTAGTGGTTGTGCGGGATGTGTCAACGCCGTTAACTTCTAAGACTTTGCTCAAGTTAGAGCCATCGGTACGAATAACCCATTCGCCGCTTTCTTCGGTGACAAGGACACGTTTGATGTCTGGGACACCTTTGACTTGGTAACCTGGAATTTTGGTTAACATACGTTTTATTTGTTCAGCTTTCTTAGGTTTGATTTCAACGGTGGTATCTGTGACGGTTACAGTGGCGTTTTGAAGCTCTAAACGATCTTTTAGTTCGTCCATAGTTATGTTGCGATCATCCATCATCTGCTTGTTTAGTTCAACAATGATTTCTTCGCGAACTGGGTCTTCATAGATTGCCGAAGCCAAGTTCTCAACGCTGGTGTAGATAATGTTTCTTGCAACTTCAACAGCGCCTTCTTTGCTTTTAGCGAATTTGCCATTCAAGTAGATTGTCATGATTGGAGTGGAGGGTATTCTTCGTGCGTCGACGATTTCTATTAGGCGGGGTAAACCTAAGGTGACGTTTTGTTCTTTGACACCTGCATAGTGGAAAGTTCTAAGAGTCATCTGAGTACCTGGTTCGCCGATAGATTGGGCGGCAACGATGCCGACTGCTTCACCTGGCTCCATTAGGGCACGTTTGTATTGTTCGGCTGTCTGGCTTGTAGCTTTATTTACTCCTTTGGCAGTAAGTTTGTTCTTTGCAAAGTTCTGTTTAAGTTGATCCAGCAAGATTGGGGTAATCTGGTTTTCAACACTTTTGAGCTGTTTCTTTATGTGGTCGGTGGATGCAACTTCTCCTTTTTCTTCGCCGATCTTTATTTGATTAATAAGTCGCTTAACGTTTACTGCTTTGCCGTGATCACTTTTTGCTGGGTCAACACCATCTTCACCATATCTAAACTGGATTATGTCACCTGCAGAATCGCGTACTGTACTGTCGTATTCTAAGCGAATGTGTTCCAAGGCGTTGATTAGTCTGCGCTGCATGTAGCCACTTTGTTGGGTACGAACTGCAGTGTCGACTAGACCTTCTCTGCCTCCCATAGCGTGGAAAAAGAATTCTATCGCATCTAAACCTGTTTGATAAGAGTTATAAACAAAACCCCTTGCTCTTGGTCGAGGGTCGTTGGGTATGAAGTGTGGAAGAGCACGTCCTGTATAGCCTCTAAGAACACGTTTGCCTCGGACTGATTGTTGACCAACACAAGCCGCCATCTGACCAATGTTAAGGCTTGAACCTCTCGCACCGGTTCGGGTCATGACGATACCTGCGTTTTCCAGTGTGAAGTCATCGTCTGCAATTTTCCCAGATTCGTCTCGGGCTGTTGCAAGTTCATGCATAACATAGATTTCGAAGGATTCTTCAATAGTCTGCCCAGGAAGTCGTGGAAGCGTTCCATTGTTAAAGTTCTGAATGTGCTCATCGATTTTCTTTTGAATGCGATCCATGGTTTTTGCCATGCGATTGCGAGCTCTAGGTGAGAGAACTAGTTGGTCATAGGTATAGCTGAATCCCCTCATGGATATGAAGCATTTCAGCATATGTGTAATGTTGTTTAAGAATTCCCTTCCAGCTTTGGTACCGTAGTCTTTTATGATCCTATGAAGCAAACTTTCAGATTGCTCGGAGCCGATTGAACGTCTATCAATAATGCCTGAAACTAACTGACCATTTCTGACAACGACATATGCATCGTGTTTGCATTCTTCTTCTTCACATTTGTTGCAACCCTGGCAGATGTTGGCTTTCAAGACATAGTTAAGCGTCTTAGGTAAGAAGAGACTGAAAATTTGTTTACCTGACCACATAGGTTGGGGGGTCTTAATTTCTGGAGTCGGAAGATCACCAACGTAGTTGGTTGTAGTCAGTATTCTATTTACTTGGCCTCTGGTTAGGTAACTTCCTGTTCGAGTAAAGTAGTACGCACTTGTGATAAAGTCTCTGATTGCACCTATGATGGGACCGCCAAATCTTGGCGAAAGAATTTGATCTTGAACCTGCATAAGAAGCAAAGATTCAGTTCGAGCTTCTTCGCTCTGTGGAACGTGAAGGTTCATTTCGTCGCCGTCAAAGTCTGCGTTGTATGGAGGACATACACAAAGGTGCATCCTGAAAGTCTTGTAGGGTAAAACTCGAACGAAATGAGCCATTATGGACATGCGGTGAAGAGAAGGCTGTCGATTAAAGATTGCGATATCGCCATTCTTGAGGTGACGTTCAATTACGAATCCTAATTCAACGGCTTCTGCGATTTTGGTTCGGTCAACAACGAATTCGAGACGGATACGTTTACCATCAGGGCGTATAATGTAGAGTGCACCTGGATAAGTTTCTGGACCGTTAACGACAAGTCTCTTCATTTCCTCAAGGTTCCAAGCCGTAACTTTTTCTGGAACAGAAAGACGCATGGCAACATCTTGGGGAACACCAACCTCATTTATGTCAAGGTTTGGATCCGGCGAAATAACGGTTCGAGCGGAAAAGTCGACACGTTTACCTGAAAGGTTACTTCTGAAACGACCCTCTTTACCCTTAAGACGTTGAGAGATAGTTTTTAACGCTCTGCCACTGCGATGCCTTGCTGGCGGAATGCCTGAGGCCTCGTTATTAAAATATGTAGTAACGTGATACTGCAAAAGTTCGGAAAGATCCTGTATGATTAGAGTTGGAGCACCAGCTTCCATGTTTTCTTTAAGACGTTGATTAATTCGAATAATGTCAACTAGTTTATGAGTTAAGTCGTCTTCAGAACGTATGCCTGATTCGAGCGTGATCGAGGGGCGCACATACACTGGTGGCACGGGTAAAACCTGTAGGACCATCCATTCTGGACGAGCAACCTTTGGGTTAAACCCTAAAACTTCAAGGTCTTCATCCGAAATACGCTCCAATCTTTCTCGAATCATGCTTGGTGTTAGAGGTTCAGAACCTGCTTCTGTTTGTTCAATAAATTTTGTTGGTTTCTCAAAAGTTATTTTGAATTGTGCTGCGGCGCAGTAAGGACATTGTTTAGCTTTAATTTCCGCCATTATTTCCTTGTAAACTTCATCAGGTATAGTTCCTAAAAGCTCGTTAAATCGTTCTATTCTTTGGCGGGCTTTTTTTGATGCATCTTCGGATAAAAGAATCCGTCCACAAGTACGGCACGTAGCTTTTAAGAGATCAAAAATAATTTTGGTAAATTCAATATGTACAATTGGTACAGCTAATTCTATATGTCCAAAGTGTCCCGGGCAGCGAATGGCAGTGTTGCCACAAGTTTTGCAGCGTTGCCTCGGTTCTAAGGTGCCAAGTCTACCGTCCATAAGACCTGAGGTTATTGGTGCACCGTCTTCGTCATATGTGTCTGGCGTTTGAATTTCAACTACGGATTGTTTTCGCAGATCTTTGGGTGAAATTAAGCCGAATGAGATTTCATCTACTACTTTGTGGATTAATTCTTCCTGTTGTGACATTATGCCTTCTCCTTAAGTCTTAATTTGGGTGTAATACACAAGCTCTGAAGCTCTTGCAACAAAAGCTTGAAAGCGTATGACACAATAACTGGGGAAATCTTAGCTTTCTCATCGCATATCTTACAGACATAACGCCTTTGCTTCATGTCAAAGAAAGCAATTTGTCCGCAGTTCTCACAAATGTAAAGAGTGTACTTGTCTGATTCTTCTAATAGTCTGTCCCGAAGAAGCATGGCTGCTCCGTGTCCGATGAGGCAGTCTCGCTCCATTTCCCCGAACCTCAGACCACCGCCTCTTGCTCGACCTTCAGTAGGTTGGCGCGTTAGCATTTGGACTTGTCCTCTTGCGCGAGCATGGATTTTGTCAGCCACCATATGATGAAGTTTTTGATAGTAAACTAATCCAACGAAAATGTCTGCTACAAATTTTTCGCCAGTAGTACCGCTATAGAAAACTTCGCTTCCTGTATGGCTAAAACCTAGCTTTACAAGGTTTTTGCGTACTTCGTCTGGTCCTTCGTTTGAAAAAGGTGTGCCATCACCTGGCTTACCTCTGGCAGCCGCAGCTTTACCTGCTAATGATTCAATGAACTGTCCTATGGTCATTCTTGAAGGGATTGCATGTGGGTTGATTATTAAGTCCGGAACGATTCCGTCTTCTGTAAATGGCAAATCTTCTTGCGGAACAATTAGGCCAATGACACCTTTCTGTCCGTGACGGCTAGCAAATTTATCGCCAAGTTCGGGGATTCTTTGATCTCGAACACGAACTTTGACAAGTTGACTTCCTTCGCCTGATGCGGTTACAAATATCCCGTCAACTGTTCCTGTTTCGCTTGGCCGCATATCTATGGATGTATCACGCATTGAGGGTCCTTTGACTTCAAATTCTTTGTATTCTTCAAGGAATCTGGGTGGGCTGATTCTTCCAATTAGTACGTCTCCTCCGACTACTTGCGATTCCAAGCTGATGATTCCGTCTGGTTCAAGTAAACGGTAATACTGTTCTCCTCGATATCCACGAGTTCCTGCTTCGGGAACAGTGAATTTGTCTTTTAATCCGCCTAAGTATTGTCGGCATTCTGCTTCATAGATACGATAGAAAGTGGATCTTGCTAACCCTCGTTCGATGGACGCTTTGTTGAATATTATAGCGTCCTCCATGTTGTAGCCTTCGTAACTCAACACCGCAACAACGCAGTTTTGTCCAGTGGGACGCTGCTTATAGCCCATAACATCCATGTTTTCTGTTTGAACAAGCGGGACTTGAGGATAATGGAGAATATGCGAACGTGAGTCAGTGCGGTTATGGAAGTTTGTACCATAAACGCCCAATGCCTGTTTTGCCATTGCAGCCTGATATGAGTTTCGAGGTGACTGATTGTGCTCTGGATAGGGAATTGTAGATGCACATATTCCAAGTATAGTGTAAGTTGCAATTTCTGAATGTGTAGTATCAGGACCGATTGATTCGTAAGATAGGGCAATGTAAGCGTTTTCCTCCTCTTCAGCATCCAAGTATTCAACCAAACCGTTCTTAACGAGGTCTTCCCAGGTCCATTCGCCTAAACCTATTTTCTCAAAATGTTTAGATTGAAGTTTAGGTACCCCATTTTCAACAATAATGAGTGGACGCCTAACTCTACCTTCGTCGCAGTTTGCATGGACCTCTTCTGTTTCGGTTTGTTGTTTAGAGAAGTATGTTACGTTAACTTCAGTTGAAATTTCTCCTGATCGACGTTTTTCTCGGAAAGATTTTACCATTTCACCCGGGTTATTGCAGTAGCCGATTATGTTTCCGTCAACGAATACCTTGGCTCCTGAAATGCGCATCTCGACAGTTGCCTCATAGGCTGGAACAGCGCCCATTTCAAAAAGCAATTGCCGAATTCTGTCAGGGTTTATTCCAACAGCGATGGAAGCTGACAATGCGAGGTTCTTTACAAGACCACAATTTGATCCTTCGGGAGTTTCGTTTGGACATAGTCGTCCCCAATGGGTTGGGTGCAAGTCTCGTGCTTCGAAGTTAGGTTGGCTTCTGCTCAAGGGTGATTGGAGTCTTCTGAGATGACTAAGTGTTGAGATGTAGTTTGTTCGGTCGAGAAGTTGGGTAATTCCTACTCGTCCTCTTCCCCAGTTTCCAGTTGCCAAAGCATGCTGGAATCTTTCAGTAATGATTCCTGGACGAACAGCGGCTGAGACAGTAATGATTGGTCCTTTAACACCGATACGTTCAAGCTGATACTTTATGTCGCGTGTTAAGTTGCGGAAGGAGACACGGAAAAGGTCAGCTAACAGAGGACCACCAAGACGTAGACGTTTGTTTTTGAAGTGGTCTTTGTCGTCCGGTTGACGTTTACCCATTTTCAGTTGAATAACACGGTAGGCCATTTCACCGAGGAAGATGGCTTTGTCTCTTCGGTTTTTGTCACTTCTGCCCAAATGAGGAAGGAAGTTTTTGTCTAAAGCAGTTTCTGCTTTTTGAAGACGGTATTCTTCTACTTGACCATGAGCAACACGGTTACCGATAAAGAGGATAGCGTCGCTTGGTGTGTCAACACCGATTGCTTTTTCAAATGAGGCTCCAAGTTGGGTTTGAACATCGTTATCCAGAGAAACTGCTTCAGCTATGTCTTTGTCTTTTTCCAAAGTCAAAGCGCGCATTATAACCACAAAAGGAATTTCTGTGGGAACGCCGGGCATTGTAACGTAAATTGCGTCGTCTGATTTGAGTTTAAGTTCAATTCTAGCTCGGAAGCCAACTGTAGTTGAAAAGATCTTTGCTTGATAAACGGGTGAAGTTCCCTTTTCGTCAATATCAACGATTACTCGGTTTGGCGCCAAGTCTTCCATTGCAACGATAACACGTTCAGAACCGTTAACAACAAAATATCCTCCTGGATCATCTGGATCTTCACCTGCAGCGATAAGTTCTTCACGGCTGAGCTGAGAGAGGAAACAAAGTTTGCTTTTCAACATAACAGGAATGTTGCCGATATAGACAAGTTCGGTGTCCTGTTCTCTGCCGTCAATAACTGGCGTCATTTCTAATGCAATAGGTGCAGCGTAAGCCAAATTTCTTAGACGCGCTTCCATAGGATAAATTTCATGTTTTGTTCCATCCACTTCAGTTGCGTATGGACCAGTAATACGTGATTGGGGATCAATTACCCAGATTTGACCTAGTTTAACTTTATAGGGGGATTCGGGAACCTCGATTGGAATTTCAGCTACTTCATCAACCACTTCTTGAAGTCCATGATCGATGAATTCGTTATAACTGTCTAGATGCTGACGCACTAGACCCTTTTCAATAAAGAAAGTTTTTAAAAGATTATGAACATCGTCTTTTTGGATTTTTTGTGTTGTGGTCAAGTTTTCAGTTCTCCCATAAACTTTACATTAAATGTGATTGGGTTAGCCTGATGTTTCTCAAATCTTCTATTTCCTCCGATGCTGGGTTGGTCCAACTCGAAAAAGATTTCAAAGATTCATCTAACTTTTCTAAGAGCACAAACACATGCTACATAGCATGCTTATAAACCTTGTTATAGAGTTTGCGCGAGAAGACAAGGGCTGCTAAAGTTAAATAGATGTATTACTCGAAAAAACAGTGCAACGACGCGTTGAATGGAGAAAAATCCAAAATAAATCAAAGAAAAAGCTGTAAAATGCAAATAGTATGCGAAACCGATAGAGGTATGGATAATACCTCCTGCTTGGCGCTTTTTCGATAAAATGTCGTGCTTTTATGACTAAAATAGTGCCATTGAAAAATGAATTATTCTCAAAAAATTTTGTGTTAACTCAGAATTGATCTCAAACCCTAATTTAGGGAGGTAAACAAAGAAAAATTGTTTTGAGCGATTATTTTTTGCCGTTCTCTGAGGGAACCAAAACTGCTGCTGCGACGGTTGTGGTCCACAAGCCGTTTTTGTCCCCTGAAGCAGATTGAGTTGTATTGGCTGTCTTTATGATTAAACCTGTTGTTTTGAAGATCTTTTTTCGTTCATCCCACGCGGTTTCGGGGTCAAACTGGATACCCATTGTTGTTGCAAGCATAGTGGCTGCGAGGTCTTCTGCATAGTCACCTGCGGTTTCATCGGTTTGCCCAAATGAGTGGTGTTCAGAGAGGTAGCCATATTGGTTTTTGCCTGAGGGAATCGCAACGCCGATACTAGAAGCAACTAGGCGGTGAGGTTCGTTAGTTGAGTTGCGAGCAATCACAACGAAGGTGATTTCGCCTGGATAAATCATTTTTAAGCCTCTTTCCCGTGTCACCAGTTCACACCCGGGGGGAACAATACTAGATACGCTAACTAGGTTGGCCATTTGGATGCCAGCGTCTCTTAGAGCTAACTCGAAAGATTGGAGTTGTTCTTTGTGTTTGCCAACCCCTTTTGTAAAAAAGAAGTACTTAGGTATCATCGTGGTATCGGAAAATAGGATTGCAAACTTCATTTATTAGGCTTTTGTTTTAAAACTCAAATACGCTTATTCAGATAAGTCTTATGTTAGGGTTAATATTCCTGTTGTTTTGCATGCAAAGCAAAATAAGAAATTAGTTGTGGATCGCTGTTTCTGTTATGGTTACATCTCTTAGTTGATGCACTGCCTCACGAATACGCCTTACGTCTTCAAGATTTGTTCCTTCAGCATACAGAATGACATCGTAGTGCCCCATGACGGAATGAACCACTTTAACACCTTCAATTTTTTGTATCTGATGAACGACATTAGCATTTTGGCCTATTCTAGTTCGCAGGAGAATATAGAATGGAACGACCATTTTAGTTTCACCTGTCTTATTTTAAGAGAAACGATAATGTAAAGTTTGCTATATCATCATTTATCGAACAAAAAATTAGGAAACAGGATAAAATTGATCAATTATTTAGGGCAAGATTTAAAATTTTAATACAAACCTTATACCTTTGTTCTTTAAAACCTAATATTGTCCAAGAACAACCAATTTGCAGCTGAGGAGTTTAAGTCGTGCCGTATCAAAGCGTGTTTAAAGATGAGTCGAAGCTTGACATAAACTATATTCCGCAAAAGCTGCCGCACCGAGACAAAGAACACCGGCTCCTAACAGAATTCTTTAGTTTCATCCTAAATTGTCCAGATAGGATGTCTCAACGCGTCATCGTGACTGGTGAGGTTGGAACTGGAAAAACAGCCCTAACCCAACGTTTTGGCGCAACCTTAACCTCTGAAGCCAACAAACGCGGCACCAAATTCCGCTATGTTCACGTTAACTGTCGAGAATATCGGGGAAGTCTTGCGCCAATTCTGCATCGTGCACTTGCAGTTTTTGAACCAAGTTTTCCAGCCCGTGGTTACTCAGCTGACGAACTTCTCAATTTCCTTCTTAAAGCATTAGACACAGAAAACACTTACATGATTCTCTCATTAGACGAGTTTGACAGCCTTGTAGAAAAAGAAGGCTCAGATGCAGTGTATAAGTTAACGCGACTACAGGAAATGCGCCAAGGATTGCCGCAGCGGTTATCGTTTATCTTCATTATGCGGAATTTGAAAGCTGTTGAACATTTAGATGAAAGCGCTAAAAGTACACTACAAAGAAGCATCATAAATTTGGAGCGATACGGAAAAGGTCAACTCATTGATATTTTAAATGACCGAGTTGCGATGTCGTTTGAGTTAGGCGCAGTGTCAGAGGATGTAATTGACTTGGTTGCAGATCTAGCTTATTCTCAAACGGGAAACGCTAGGTTTGGGATCGAAATGTTGTGGCGTGCTGGAAAATACGCTGATTCCAAAAATTCTGATACCGTTGATCCGGAATGCGTGCGCCAAGCAGTTTCCGCTATAATCCCAGGCTTACGGCGCAGCGAACTAGCATCCCTGGGTTTACATGAGAAACTTTTCTTGCTTGCAATAGCCCGATTCTTCAAGGAAAGCAATGAAGCATACGCTTCGCTCTCAGAAGTCGAAAACGCTTATGCAGTAATTTGCGAAGAATACGACATCCACCCTAACAGTCATACCCAGATCTGGAGTTACGCACAGTATTTGTCATCGCTTGGTGTTCTAAAAGCTGAAGTTGTAGCTGCCGAATCTCGTGGACGCCAAACAAAGCTTTCATTGCCTACCGTTCCAGCCGTAGAATTAGAAAAAGAAATGACTGCGACTTTACAATCGGAGAGAGCATAGTTGGAGTTAGAAGATGTTTTTTCATCCAAACCGCGGATGAAAATTTTAAAGCTAATCTACACCTTGGGCTCGTTAAACGTTTCTGATGTAGCACGCCGAGTTAAGATGAATTACGCTTCAACAGCAGGTCACCTCAAGGTTTTGGAAAATGAGGGAATCTTGCAAGAACGAAAATATGGTCGAATCAGAATGTACCGCTTAAACGAGGGTACTGCAAAAGCCAAAGCGGTTGCTACACTTATTGAAGTTTGGGAAAAAACTAATCCTTAAAAAGCCGGTTTTCTCCTGCATGGGCATCTCTATTTTTGTTTGCAAAACCAATATGATGGATCGAAAAACGAAGGTCCGCTTAACAGTTGCCTTAAAGAGCAAGAAAAACTAAGTTATCTAAAGATCGCAAATCAAGGAAGGATAAAGTTTGGCTATGGTTGATGTTTCAGGAAAAGCGCAGGTTTTCAGGGAAGCCACAGCAACAGGCTCCATAAAACTAAAACCAGAAACAATCGATTTGATAAAAACAAGCAAAATCGCGAAGGGTGATCCACTCTACACTGCTAAGATTGCAGGTGTGCTTGCAGCGAAAAAAACAAGTGATCTAATTCCTCTTTGCCATCCACTACCTCTTACCAATGTTGAGGTTATGGTGAAGGTTTCAAACAAAGCAACCGTTGAAGCCACTGCAACAGTAAAAACCAGAGCGCAAACAGGAGTCGAAATGGAAGCACTAACAGCAGTTTCCGCAGCACTTTTAACTGTCTGGGATATGACCAAACAATATGAGAAAGATCCCGCTGGACAGTATCCTTCAACAGCTATTGAGAATATTTTTGTGGTTAAGAAATTAAAGCAGGCATAATTATGAGCGAAAGTTCTAAACAGCACAAAGAAAAATCAGAAAAAACTTTGAGATTTGGCGTTTTTATCTGCAGTACGTCTCGTTTCAAGCAAATCGAGGCAAACGAAAAAGATGTTAGTGACATTGGTGGAGATACGGCAGTTGATTTAATCTCTAAAGCGGGGCATAAGATTATCTTTAAGAAAATAATTGCTGATGACGAAACTCAAATTCAAGATGCTGCAATGTTCATTTTGGGGTTGTCTGAATTAGATGTCGCCATCTTTTCAGGTGGAACAGGAATAACACCAACAGACATCACGATCGAAACGGTTACACCCTTTTTTGAGAAGACCCTGCCAGGGTTTGGAGAGTTTTTCCGCCGCATAAGCTTTGAAAAAGTCGGCTCTGCGGCGATTCTGACTCGTGCGGTAGCTGGAGTCGCAAAAGGAAAGGCAATTTTCTGCATCCCGGGGTCGCCTGACGCTGTGAAGACATCGGTCGAAATGCTTATTTTGCCCGAAGCGCCTCACATCGTTAAGCACGCACGGGAACAACGATGAGCTTAAGAGACAATTGTGGTAGGCCGCTTCTTAATCTTCGGATTTCAATTACTCAGCGATGCAACAACAAGTGTGCTTATTGTCATCGAGAAGGTGAAGTACAACGAGCCAACCGCTCTGCCGAATTCATGTCGGTTGAGGAAATTGTGCATATAGCCAAAATCGCTTTAGGATTGGGCATTTCCCGAATAAAGTTGACTGGTGGTGAACCACTAATGCGAACAGACCTTGCAGAAATAGTCTCAGGCATTGCTGGGCTGCAAGGCTTACGGGATTTATCTTTAACAACTAATGGACTTTTGCTTGTCGGTGGTATGGCAAAGAAGCTGCACAATTGCGGACTTAAACGTGTAAACATAAGTTTGCCCTCACTTAACCCCGAGACTTATCAAAAACTCACAGGTGGAAAACTCGAAAACGCCTTAATCGGAATAAAAGCGGCTATTGAAGCGAAATACTGTCCTGTAAAACTAAACATGGTTATTTTTAAGGACGTAAACGTTACCGATGTACCGAGTTTAATCGAATTTGCTGGACAAAACAATATTGTTTTGCAGCTTATCGAATTGGACCCGGTGAATGTTAGCAACAATTATTACAAAGAACATCATCGAGGTTTAGACGAACAAGAAGCCTTGCTCAAGGCAAAAGCGATCTCGATCGAGAAACGTCCCTTTATGCATAACCGATTAATTTACCATTTGCCCAACGCAACTGTAGAAGTTGTTAAACCTATCGAAAACACCGACTTCTGCATGCACTGCACACGACTTCGAGTAACCAGTGATGGCAAACTTAAACCTTGTTTGATGCGAAACGACAACTTAACAGACATTTTAACTTCAATCCGCCAAGGCGCAACAGACGAAGAACTAAAACAACTGTTCGTGAAAGCTAACAGTTTAAGAGAACCATACAATAAAAGAAGCAGATAAGCTCGCAAGTTATGCGGGTCTAGAATATTTTTCGTTGAAGCGTTTTTGTGCATTTCTAAACTCGTTCCTAATAGAATCGTTCAAGGATTGAGGCTGTTTTTGATTTTCCTCTTCTGATGTGCCTTTTGTTTCCAAGAGTTTATCAGCTATTTGTTTGGCTTCTTCTGTTTTTCCTAGCTTACCTAACACTATTCCTTTAGCCAACAAAGCATTTGAAAAATCAGGTTTAAGCCGCAATGCTTCATCGAATGAACTCAAGGCTTTTTGGTAATCCGCCAAATTGCTCCACATAACTCCTATGAAATAATCGATTCGAGGATCATCGGGTTTTTGCTTTTTTGCCTCAGCATAGCAGGCGAGAGCTTCTTCAAAGCGTTTTAATCTTTGAAATGAAAGCGCAAGAGCTAAACGATACTCCAAGTTTGCTGGATCCAACTCTAAAGCTCTTATAAAACATTCTGCTGCCTTATCATGCTGATTAAGTGAAGCAAATGTTGCTGCTTTTAGACGCCACACAGGCACATGGCTGGAATCCAAATCAATTACTTTGTCATAGCATTTGAGCGCCTCACTGCATTTGCCGAGCTTACCATAAATTACACCTTTGATGAGCCAAGCATCAACATAGTCAGCTTGAATTGAAATCGCTTCGTTAAGGGACATAAGAGCGCTTTCATATTTCCCAGCACTATCATAGGCCACTGCATCTTTTAGTTTTGTCGCAGGATCGGTATTTGAGGAGGATTCAGGAAACATTATTGATCTAAGAAAACAGACAAGGACTTTGTCAATTTATAGATAATCGAATAAAAAAGTGCAAAAAGCCGCCGTAAATTGTATGGTTTTTCAACGCACTTGATGAAAATTAAGTATTATAAACAGCAGCAACTGCGTAAACAGCAAAGAAAAATGGTTTTAGCTATAAATAGCCTGTCAGTATTGGACTAAATTTAGAGTTCGAATATTTGTGTTTGCCGCTTATTTGTATCTAAAATTGCAATAGTTGGTTTTCCTGTTAGGTATCCGCATGCTTCTCCTGGGTTAATACTTAGAGTCTTGCCCTTTTTCTCAGAGCCCAAGTAATGTGAGTGCCCATGGATTACAGCGTCGTAGTATTGACTGTCTACTAGGGCATTTAGAAGTTCAGCTTCGTGCCCATGCAAAACTGCGATCCTAAAGTCTTCGTCAACACTTATTTGAGCAAAGCGGTCGTGGAGTTTGCAATTGTTTGTTTCACTGAACTTTTTTTTCAGGAGTTCATGGTCACCGTCGTTGTTTCCCAGCACACCAATTAGAGGGCAACTTAGCATATTGAGTTTAGGAATTACAAAACCGGCAACATAGTCACCAGCGTGGAATACTAAACTCACTTTTTTTTCGTTAAAGATTTTTACCGCTTTCTCTACAAGCGGCAAATTATCATGCGTATCTGATATTGCGCCAATTAACATGCTACTCACTTGTTGTTTTTCTCGGACGCAAAGTAAAGTTTTTCGATATTAAATCGCTGCTAAAATCTAAATGCCTGCTTTTTTAACATTGATCAAGCGCAGTCAGTAGTTCATTGAGATTTTTAATCGTAAAGTCCGGACAAACTTTATCAGATTTCTGCAATCGACGTTCAATGTATACAGCTCTCATTCCAACTACTTTGGCCCCCTCAATATCAGAATCAATTGTATCACCTACAAAAACAGCCTCTTTGGGGGAAACGCCAAGAATTTTTAAAGAATCGTGAAAGATTCCTGGACACGGCTTTCGTTTGTTGACTGCGGCAGAAACCATAACCACGTCAAAATAACTATCCAAACCTTCAGCTTTAATCAGTTCGAATACGCATTCAGGTATTGCAAAGTTGGATACTATTCCTAATTTATATTTACTATGCAACCTCTTGAGCATTGCCTTGGCATAAACATCTATTTTCACATAGGTCATGAATTCCTCACAGAACTCATTAGTTGCCGCCGCTACAAGGGGACTGGAAATTTCATAGTCAAAGCCTAAACTCCTTAGAGCCTCAAAAACACGAACGTTAAAGTGCGGTTCCTCAAAACTATCTTCAACTCGAGCATAAATTCTATCTCGAGCCTCCACATATGCTGCATTAAACTTATCAAAAGACACTTTGACACCATGCTTGTTTAGGTATATGAACATCCGCATTAGAGCTGGACTGTAGAACTCATGGTTTTTTTCAATTAGAAAAAGTGTATCGAACATATCGAATAAAACAGCTTTAACCGTCATCAGATTATCCTAACAGATAACTCATTTTAAAGCTTAAAATTGTTACCGCAAACTAAACTTCTTTTGTTGTTGAGATATCATTCGTTTATGAACCAAATAGTAAACGGTTCCAATAGTCAAGAAAAATACCCCAACAATCCAAGCATCAAGAGAAACAAACAATACAAACACTAGCAAAAGCAAGCATGTTGCAAACCCCACCAACGAAAACACCCTTAACCGCCGGTCCCCGATTTTCAACCTAAAAGCAGCAACATTAGTAACTGAATAATAAAATAGCAACGCAAAAGTGCTAATCGCCACCACTCTAGTCAAATCTATAAACAAAACCAATAATGCCATCAAAAATCCACTAAAAAGAATTGCATAATAAGGCGTGAAAAATTTGTGGTGTAACCGCGAAAGTGCACTGGGCAAATCGTTGCGTCTTGCCATAGAGTAGGCCATGCGTGATACACCCAAAATCGACGTCAACAAAACGCTCGCAGTTGCAACTAGCCCTCCAACAGCTACAATCTGAACCGCTAACGAGCTCCCTGTAATACCGATGGCTTCACTTAACGGTGAACCTGAGCCTGAAAGCCCAGTTGAACCCAACAACCCCACAGCAACCAAACCTACCAAAACGTAAACCAACATCGAAATCCCAAGAGATAGAAGCATTGCACGGGGCACATTTCTTTTTGCGTCTTTAACTTCCTCTGCAACAACTGCCACCCGCGCAAACCCCCCATACGCAAAAAAGATAAAAAACGCGCCAAACAAAACACCGCTGGAAAGGGGCACAAACGGAGTAAAGTTGGCTTCACTTACATGTAAAAGACCGAAAAACACGAAAAAAGCCAACACTAAAAGTTTTATGGTTACAAGTATATTGTTGACGCTAGCTGATTCCTTGGCTCCAACTAAATTTAAACCTGTAAAACCCAAACACAGGATAGCTGCAACAATATTGCTGGCTATACTTGGAAAAGCTGATGCCAAGTAATAGGCAAAGCCTAGAGAAACTGCTGCACCAGTAAATGTGTTAGCTACCATCCACATCCAGCCCGCAATAAAACCAACATAGGGTGACACCATTTGGCGACCGTACTCATACACGCTCCCTTCTACAGGTTGCCAAGCTGTTAACCGTGAAAAACTGAAAGCAGTAATAAAAGCGATAATGCCCGCAATTATCATGGATATTATGAGGGCTGAACCAGCGTAACCTGCAACAATACCGGTAACAACGAAGATACCGCCACCTATAATTGCTCCAACATTAATGGCGACGCCGCTCCACAAGCCGATTGAACGCTTAAGAACTCTCTCTTCCTTCTTCTTCACAATACCACGGCTAAACCAAATTCAAGCGCATTCCCTATTAAACCTTGCAACTTATTTATCCCAGTATTCTCTTGTCCTCAAATATTGCACTTTCGCTTTAAGCAAATCCATATAGAAGGAATCATCGTCTGGGTGCATTTTGCCCAAAATTCTCGAAGCCGTCTCAGGGCCAACGCCCTTTACTTGTAGAGCTCGCATCGCCTGTTTCCCATAACTCAAAATTAAATCTGCCTTGCGTCGTGCATTACTTAGTTCTTTGAGGTCTTCAGGCGTTAGTTCTTTGCCTTCTCGGCGTTTATGCAAATCTCCAGCGAGTTTATCTGCATCTTGGCTTGTATACAGCAATGCAAGTAGATGTGAGTGGCAGTTTTCGCATTCAGGCTCGTCAGATAATTCTTTTATTCGGATTTGTTTTGTCCACACAACGCAGTTCAGGCAGAGTAGTTTGGCTGTTCGGGCATCGATTGAATGTCTCATTCGGTCAATGTTAGTTAATAGCACACGTTCTGGCACCATGAGTTCAGCGGTATCGGCGTATTGCATCAAAATATGATAGGCCAATGGGGAGGGCTTGTTCCGCATCATTGCGGAAACGCGGACTTTTCCGTCGCCAATATCATGAATTATCTGCTTTACTTTTAAAAGATCAACTTTATCCATCATTGCCTCCCGCAATGTCTCGTCGTAGATGGGCGTACCTTCAAAAGCTGCTTTGAGCTTCTCTGCTCGGTCAGAATGAGCCAAAGTCTTGCCTCTCGGCAAGGCACCGAATCGTTCTGCAATGGCTTTCATTCTGGCCACAAATGGGAATTTTGAGTTAACATATGTTAGGAACGCGTCATCCACCCGCTCTTTAGTTAATTCGAAGAGTTCTTTGGGTAACGTTTCAACATCCATTTTGGTTAGTTTATGGGAAGTTTCTATGAGGATTCTATAGCCGTCTGTCCACCAACCAGTGATGGCTTCGCGCTCGGAAAGTATAGAATCAAAGATTCCGCCAAAGGTGCGGTTGACAAGCTCACCAAAACACGCATGAACAACAATATAGCGGTCTAGCACTTCAATGACTATGTTGTTTTGTGTTGGAAGGGGCACACCTTCTCTTATGTGTTCGTCAATTTCCAGGGCAGCCTCAAGAATGGTTTCCTTATCGGCCTTAAAATCAGCTGCCAATTCTTCCGCCGTTGCCTCGGGTTTTTTTCCCTGTTTTAGCATTTTGCCAACTTTCTCCCGAATAGCACCTGTTTGCTGCGCCAAGTCAAATGGAACAGGTAGAATTTCGCCATCCCAACCGGGAACAGCAGCAGATGGGTCTTCGGCAGGCAAAACATGGACAGTGCCCGTTTCGTCCTCAATTTGAACCATCCGCCAAACTTTCCCTCTCATGATAAAATTCAAGCCTACACGTGCATGCAGGGTCATGAATTCATCACCGAGTGTGCCGATTTTTCGGTCTGATATTACGTTGATTACTGGATAGCGTTTTTCGTCAGGGATCATGGATAGGTTTGTATAGTAATATTCACGTGTTCGACCTGTTTTTTTCAAAACTTTTCCGTCCTCTTCTGTTCTTAGTTTGTAGAGGCTCTCCAAAAAAATTGTAACATCTTGTAGCTTTTCCTCCGTTAATGTGCTATATGGATATGCACGGTGAATTATGACTGAAAGCTCGGTTTGCATGATGAGTTGTTTATCTAGGATAATGCCTGCAATTTGATGCGCCAAAACATCCAACGCATTCTTGTGGAAAATTACTGGTTCAATTTTGTTTTGATTAGCATTAGACACCGCTGCGACAGACTCTAAAGTATCGTCAGGAAACGATGTAACAATGACGCCCTCTGAAAGACGCCCTAAACTGTGACCGCTTCTGCCTACGCGCTGTATTAAGCTGCTAACTTGCCGAGGCGACATATACTGCACTACCATGTCCACATTGCCTATGTCTATGCCTAGTTCTAGGGTGCTGGTGCAGATGATTGCACGAAGTTGCCCTGCCTTGAATTGGTCTTCAATAGAAACCCGTTCTTCCCTAGACAGGGAGCCATGGTGCACGGCTATGTCTTGACGTCCCAGCTGGTCAAAACGGTGCCCCAGCAGCTCCGCGATTGTTCGGCTATTTACGAAAACCAACGTAGACTTGTGGCTTTCGATAAGATCCAATAATCGGCGGATACGTGCTGCAGCTTCAGGTGCAGTTTCCAGTTTGGCTGCTAACTCATAGTCTTTTTCAGTGGGCGAAATGGATTCAACGCTATAGCGGTAGTTCTTTGCTAGAATTGCCTGTTCAACAGTGACCTCTCTGTCTGTTCCAGCTATGAAACGGGCAACTTCTTCGGGGTTGCCCACTGTAGCGGATAAACCGATTCGCTGAAAATCCTTTCCTGTTGCTTCAACTATACGTTCCAGCGCCACCGTCAACTGGATACCCCGTTTGCTTTCAGCCAAATCATGCACTTCATCGATAACGACTGTTTGAACGTTTCCAAGGTGGCGACGCATTTGTGAGCCAGGCAGAATTGCTTGAAGAGTTTCAGGTGTAGTGACGAGCATTAGGGGTGGTTTTTTAGCTTGCTTGCGACGGATTTTCATCTCCGTATCGCCATGCCGTACATCCACGGTTATATCAAGTTGCTGACTCCAAAAAGTTAGTCGTTTTAGCATGTCACGATTAAGGGCACGTAGAGGTGTGATATAGATGACTTGGATTCCTTTTGCTTCTTGAGTTTTCTGCTCTACCAGCTTCGAGAAAATTGGCAACAACACAGCTTCAGTTTTTCCCGTGCCCGTGGGAGCAATCAATAGAACATTCTTACCGTCCAGAATAGGCGGAAAAGCCAATGTCTGCGGCAAAGTCGGCGTCGAAAAACCAAGCGTTGCTAAAGCTTTGCGAACAGGTTTAGCAAGTAGCTTGAAAACTGAACTGATGCTTTCTGGTTGCATTCTCTTCGGGTAAATTACCGTTGCCGGATTGGTTTTAAGGTTTAGCTAAAAACAAACATAAATTATCCTAAATCAACTTCAAGAAAGACATGCCTCTTTGGCATTAACCCACCAACTCAGACAAAGCAAAGTTTCAGTATCTAACAATTCTGTAACGATTTCGCCCAAGCTTCTGCCGGCGACTCAACTGAGCCTCAGTTAATTTAGAATTATCAGTCTTAACCTCAAAAACCGTTGGCTCCCCAACCTTATTTCCAAAAAAGTCTCGTTTCTGAACCATAAAATCGCCCCCCTCACGAATTTTGATGCAGTCATGACCTTGAATTGCTTGGTCAAAAGCAAACCGATCCTTGGCAAGGTTACCTTTTAAACGTCTGCCGGTTTGAGTAAACCTTCTAGAGGCATTTCCAAACCCCATAGGTTTCTTATCTATCGAGATCTTCTTGCTCAATTATCAGTACCTTGCTTGCTAACATCTAGAGGAGAGATATTAATCGTTAGCGTTTGATTATTTCAACATTTCCAGCATCTATACCGATTTTTTGGGTTATCACCGACAACAAGTCATTATCGTTTTCATATCCAATGCTGCTACGCTCATTTTTAATAGCGACTTTGACTGTAGTCCCTGAACCTAAGAAGGGGTCAAGGACAATCTCGCCTTTAACGCTAAACATTCGGACTAAACGTTCCGCTATTTCTTCCGGATAAGCAGCTGTTCTGCGTTGCAGATCCTCCGCAGCTTGGCGCGTTCCCTTTAAGCTCCAGATTTGGCTAAACCATTCATCTCTCTGCTCCTTTGTAAAAGCGCTGTCATACCGATTTGCATCTTTGGGCTGAAACTTACGAAGACCTCCTTTCCTAAAAATCAAAATAAACTCACAATCCAAAGTTACATAAGCGTTCGGAGGCAAAAAACCTGAACCTAAAAAAGCACCTTTACCCTTGTAGACAGGTTTGTTGGTGGTTTTCTTCCATAGAATATATGGGAGCGTTGTAAAGCCAATTTTTTCGCAGATTTCGGTGATACGTGAGTGGTTAGGGAAAAGTTGAAATTTGCCGTTGATGCTACGGGTTGCATCTCCAATATTTATACAAGCGATTCCGCCATCGCAAAGTACACGGTAGCTTTCAATCCAAACTTTGGCAAGGTTTTCATGCATGGAATCGTAAATTTGCCGCACATTTGCATCGTTACCAGTTGACTCCAAATTTCTCCAATATTCTGCAATCTTGGGATCTGCCTTACAAAACAGTTCATCCCACATTGCAATCATAGGGTAAGGCGGCGAAGTCACAATCAAGTGAACATGACCTTCAGCGACTTCGCTCATTTGTTGGCTGTTCCCAAAGATAATCTTGTGGTTAGTCCGCATCTTCCCTTACTATCGATGAATGAGTCTTTTACTTTTGCGGTAACATGTGAGAATGATTAATAAGACAGTAACCAGACAATTTTGTACTGCACTATGCTACGGTAACCAAGCCAGGTCAAAGGTGAAGGACTCAAGATCAACATTGGCCGGCAGGTCTGGCCCTATGATGGGAAATCCTTTCCCGCAGGGGTTCGCAGGTTCGAATCCTGCCCGTAGCACCAAATAAAAATTATTTTATGAAAATTACTTCTTTTAAGTCTCTAAAGTGCTCATCGCCCGTCACTACTTTTCCATCAAGATTCCTTGCCGTGCAAAGAACTATTGAGTCTGCTAGACCCCAGTCTCTGATTTTCTTTTTCATTTCTAAATCTGTTTTTCCTGCTGTTACTGCGAGATCAAAATCTAAGGCGACTACTTGGCTGTTGGCGCTTATGAAATCGAGACGCTGTAGTCTGCCTTCTGTGGTTTCATTTCCAAGTTCTATTTCTTTCTCCAGTTTTCGGCTAATTTCAGCAACAATTATACTTGGGGTTACTGAATCAGCGTTTTCGATGTATTCTTTGGCAGTTTCACCGTATTTTGAGGCTCTGAAGTATTCTATCCAAGCGTAAGCGTCTAAGACAAATTTAGAGGTCATGGAATTCCGCTTCATCATCTTTTGTGAATGTTTTTAGTCTACGGTTTGAGCCAAACATTGAGCGGGGAATCTTTTTTCGTTCAATAATTAAGGTTTTTATGACTTGGTCGTGGCTATTGGCTTTCATTTCTTTTTTGATTTTGTTTAGCATTAGCAGAGTTTTTTCGTCAACTTGAACGGTTGTTGGCAATTTTATTCCTCACCATAGCCATAGTTATAGGCAAATAAAAAATTTACTCTTTCAGAGTTCTTCCCCGCAGGGGTTCGCAGGTTCGAATCCTACCCGTGGCACTTTGCCCCTTTTACGAAATAGCTTAATAATATTGGTTGTTTTAATAAATAACCTCTAAAAAATCGATTTCTCCTTTGGGTCTCAACCACCGGGACGGTTTAATACCCCCGACAGTTAAACCCTCCAATCATGGAGGCTAGCTTGTAGGGAAAGAGTTTACTCGAGCTCTGCGCAAAGTCCATGTTGACTAACCCCAAATCAATTTGCCCAAGAAGCAAACAAGGGCAAGTCAAATGGAAGAGCACCTTTCCAAAGTGAATTTTAGTCTATAATTAAGGATCAATTGGGCGCATTTCACTAAGTTCTAAAATTTGAAAACGACTTGAGCTTCAGTTCAACTCTTATTCTTTTGTGCAATTGCTTAAAAGCAAACTCTTGTTAAGTATGTTTTGTTGGTTAGCCTCTTGCAAGCAAGCGATATGTTTTCCTCGCCTCCTTAGTTGGAGCGTGAACGGTTTGCAGTGGTTTCTGTCATTGTTCATAATTTTGTTAGGGTCTTGTTTATGCCGCAAAAAGAGGTTTCAAGGAAAAATCAGTCATACTCAATTAGCAATCGACGGTTTGAACGACGCAGTGAAGCTAGCCCGTAGCACCATTCTGGATAAGAATTTGTACTGTCCGCCGACTAGTGGATTAACTTCTAACTCATTACTAAGCACGCCAAAAACGCCCGTTAGTGGCGCTCTGTAAAAAAGCCATAGATTCAGACGACATAGAGACCTTAAAACATGCACAGACTATACTCAAGCATTACCCTGGCATAGTTCCTAAAGTAGAGGCAAACTAGCTAAGATGGACAGAAGAGGCAAAAGCTGAGTGGATACAAGTTTTCGCTGAGGAACCGCCAGTCCCACAAACTTGGAAATAGGCAACTCTTAGAAGAAGAAAAATCTCTATTTTCTGGAAAAAAGACAATTTTTTCTTCTTTCACAAATCAGATTAGAAACGCATTTTTAATATTAAAAGAGAAACCGCCCAGTCATCTTTTATTCGTTAGTAGTCGTCGTCCGGCAAATTCAGCAGACGACTACTACTAAACTAAACACACAACAGCCTCCCCAAAACCTTTCATGTTGCCCGTCCAGCCCGTTTAGCAGATAAACGTTACCGATAAACTGACACCATAGAAAGACGGAAAATTTGAGAACTCGAGAACAAAATTAGAATAAGAGAATTCTTTCAACAGCAGGAAAGTTTCTTCCGACTTAAAGCTGATTCCTAAGTCAAGCCATCAATTTTAACTGAAAGAAGAAGAAGGTTAAAAAATTTCTCGCTTCTTCTTCTACTAAGTTGACTCAACCCAATAAGTGGAGTCTAATCTGAGCTTGCAGGAAAAAACCACAATACATCATTAACCCAAACACGCAATGAGCCTAAACACGATAATAACAACTGGACATACAAGCAACCATATTGTATCTTTAATATTTATCATACTAAAGAAATTGCCTGATGCTTCGTACTAGAGTCTAAGCGCATTCTTCGCCGCCAATAAACCAACGCTGCCACAGTAACGACGACTAATGTTCCCAAGACAGTTACCAGAAACGTCTGGGCTTGGTTGATTTGGCTGCTGGTTGATGTGGCGTTTGATGCCTCGGTTGGCTTAAGCAAGGGAGTTACTGAATGATACCCGATTGCAGTGTAAGCTTGTTACAGCGCTTGTTGTTAAATTGTTACTTGGGAGACTTTCAAAGCTGAAGCCGCCAACAACATACACTTATCATCTCAACTTATTTCTTAGTCTAAGCTTCTTGACTAACTTCTCTTTGCATGGATCACGTGTTTTTTGTAGTAGACAAACAAAACCACGCTAACAACAGCCACACCAATTACAGACCCAATGACTAATGTTTTTGGAAAAAGCTCGGTCTGTGGTGGTTCTGCACCAGTATTAATGGTTGGATGCTGTGTTGGAGTAGGCGTTGCCGATGGAGGGGGAACGCCCAAAGCAGAAATCTCAAAATCGGTTATCGAGTTGACTAACGGATGGTAATCAATGCTTCTGTTCGTTGCCCAATTAACTTCGTCGACATAAGGGTTATCCCAGATCCCTGAACTGCCCACTTCGGTGGCGTTAGGATAGGAGGCAGCGTAATTGCTCCAATAGTTTCTATCTACAAGGGGTGCATCCGCCAAATCAACAAGCGTTCCACTGTTAAAGAAGTTGTTTTCCGTAATTACATCAAGCCCGCCGCGGTTATAGTCCACGAAAACTCGAGCGTTAATGAAACTGTTATGTTTTACTAGGTTGCCTACTCCACTGCCGCCTAGAATGTGTATGCCTGCGTTCTCAAAGCGGTTGCCGATAAAGCTGTTGTTGTTTGAGGCCGTGTATATGCCTTCTAAGAAATTGTAAATTCGCAGATTCTTCACTAAGACGTTACCATAAGCATTGAAGGTTTCATCATGACCCACCAGATTTATCGCTCTCACATTTACCGCCTGATTGCCTTCAAGAGTGTGCCCCGCTCCATCTATTACAATTCCTGCTCTTTGAACTGTTATGGTGCCAAAAATATCTACTATAAAGGTGTAGGTGTTCCCGTTTCTTTGAAGCCAAGTAAAATCAGTGTTTGGTTCAATGCTTCCATCTGGCTCGATTGTTAGGTTGAGTGGTTCTTGTGCTTTAACTGGTAATGCGACGATAGAAAGACAAACTATCAGGCAGACAGTAACTAAGGCAATGCAGGCTTTCATGTGCTATCAGAAACGTCATGAAGTTATCACCTTATAGGTATTTTCGTCAAGAAAACTTGACTAAGCAATTAATGGACGCGAGCAGTTTTCATCAAAGTTTCTTGGCTAACCACTTTAGGGGACTGAGTCCAACCCAGAAAAAGTGATTCGCAATCAATCAACCCTGAGAACCAGACTGCCTATTTACAAGAGTGTAAACCATTTTCTAGATGGAACAATCTCAATGTTTTACAGAAAGCGTTAATACTTAGTCTTCCAATATTAAGAAAAGCAAGCGATTTCTGAAGATTTCAACTACTCTAAAGATTTCTGCATGTTCTTAAAAAAATAGAAGGTAAAAAAAATGCAAACAATAAAAAACACAATATTCTTTAAATGCCCGAGTTGCCACGCAAGTTTTGAATTTGACGCAGTAGGAGAAAACGAGTTTGTTGCCTGCCCAGCCTGCGGATCTCATTTCATAACAGCCAAAAAAGCAAAAAAGTTACGACTTGAAGCTTTGGCTGAATGCGAATCGACGTGTGCAGCACCTGTTCTGGCATAAAAAATGGAAAAAACTATTACGCCTTTTTTAGATAAGATTCCAAAAAAATAACCGAGAGAGAATAGACAAAATGAGGAACATTGATTTGAGCAACCAAGTCACATGGGATTTAACAGAGCTTTTCCCCAGCATATCTGACCCTAAAATCAACCAAACCATCGCAGAAGCCACTACTTTCACAAATGAGTTCCAGAAAAAATATCGAGGCAAAATAGCCGGCTTATCAGCTGATAATTTACTGGAGTGTTTTCGAGAAATTGAAACATTTGATGTCAAACTTAGTAATCTCTCTCTGTATTCCAGTTTGTCGTTTTCTACCAACATGACCTTGCCCGAAACCCAAGCACTCAATGATAAGGTTGAAAAACTTGAAGCTCAAATTAGCAAACAACTAGCTTTTTACTCACTGGAACTGGGCAAACTAGTAAAAAGCAAGCCAGAGCTTATTCAAGAGCCCACCTTAGCTAATTATCGACATATGCTTGAGCGTCTACAACGCCGCGTTGAGCACCAGCTGTCTGAGATTGAAGAGCAAATTATAATAGAAAAAGACCAGTTTGGCGTGGCTGCATGGGAGGAACTCCAGTGCAAATGGCTTAACACACGGTTGTTTGATATAACAGTCTTGGGGGAAAAAAAGACTCTAAGTTACTGTGAAGCTAATGGGCTTTTAGCTCATCCTAATCGCTCCACACGCGAATCAGCTAACCGCAGCATCTATGGGTTGCTGGGCAAGGATGGAGAAATTTTTAGCTCAGCATTGAGGGCTATTTGTAATGATTGGGTAACGGTTTCAAAACGAAGAAAATATTCGACCCCTATGGAAGCCAGCTTAATCAACAACGATACTGAATTAGGCATAATTGAGAATCTGCTCAAAACAGTCGAAGAAGGCGCTATCTCGTATCAACGCTACCTCAAAATAAAAGCTGGATTGATGGGGTTACCGGTACTGGGCAACCATGATCTAATTGCTCCATTACCTGACACATCAGAAAAGAAGTTCACTTTCAAACAAGCCCAAGAATTAGTCATCAAGTCATGCAATCGCTTTGACCCCGCTTACGCCACTGCAGTTGTGGAAATGTTCCAAAAACGTCATATTGACGCCACGCCACGTTTTGGCAAACGCAACGGAGCGTTTTGTGCTGGCTACTATGAGGGAAAATCCGCTTACATATTGCAGAGCTTTAATGGAAACCTAAGCGACGTCTACACATTAGCCCACGAACTCGGACATGCCACCCATGACTGGTATGCTTCAAGAAACCAAACCCTGTTCAATATGCATGCTCCCTCTGTTGTAGCTGAGACGGCTTCGATTTTTGGGGAACTCTTACTAACTGATTCGTTACTTCAAGAGGCAAAAACAGAGACCGAGCGTAAAGCTCTTTTGTGCTTAGTTTTGGACGAAGCCGGAATGACGACTTTTCAAGTAACCGCTCGTGTGTGGTTTGAGCAAGCAATATACGCCTCCATTGAGCACGGTGAATTCTTAGATTACCCAACTATATGCAACCTCTGGACTAAAGCACGTGACCGCATTTACGGCACCGCAATCTCATGGCTGTCAGAAATGCAAGCAGAATGGACGATGAAACCTCACTATTTCATGGCAAACTACCGATTCTACAATTACCCCTACGTCTACGCTCAAATGTTCGTTTATGCACTTTATGAAAGATATTTGGAGGAAGGAAAAGCGTTTGTACCTAAACTAGTAAAGGCCTTGTCGGCTGGCGGCAGCTTGTCCCCACTACAAATTGGCAAAATCGTTGGATTAGATGTAGCTGCACCAGAGTTTTGGAGTGGAAGCTTGAAGGTCTTTAGGCGATTTATTGAGAATTTAGAAAAAATCATTTAAATCCTCAACCTTTTAGACCGCTAAAAATCTTTTTATCTTTTAGGGATTAGTATCGATCTTTCCAAACCATTTGATGAACCATTTAAAGCTGCCACATTCTGCATTAGAAGGGCAGGTCAAGCAAGGAAATTCTTGTCCAGCTGCAGTAATTAAATCTATTATTTTTTGCGACGCCTCGCTATCGGTTATTTTTTTAATTTGATTTTCAAATTCACCTGACAAAAACATTCCTCATGAATTACCTTGGTTTTACCAAAAAAGTATTTATTGATTTTGGTTTGCTATATAGCGTTTCCTAGAAGCCTAAAAGTGCCAAAGTTATCAAAATAACTCCTAACGCAAACGTGTAAGCAGCAAAATAATGAAAGCGGTTACTTAAGACCAGTTTCTTAACAAGTGTAATAGCTAAGTATCCTGCAACCGCCGTGAACATTAATGCAATCACAAGATTAATTGGATCGATACCAACGCCTTCGGAAACCAATATCCCTCCCTGTAAGTAGGCTTCAACGCCCAAGTCGCCTATTATGGCTGGGATCGAGAGAAGAAAAGAAAACCTGAAAATTACTTCCCTTTTTGCTCCAAGCAGAAGCCCACTGGATATTGTTGAGCCGCTTCTGGAGAGACCTGGAAAACTGGCAAAACCTTGAGCGACCCCTATAACTAGGGCTTTGCGATAGCTTATTGGGCTTTGACTTTCTCTGCCGTATTTGGAGACAGTTAACAAGGTAGCACCGATTAGGAAGGTTATGCCGATTATTAAGAGAGTTTGGTATAGGTCCGCAACAAACTTGTTGTAGAGTATGCCGATTATTCCGGTGGGGATTGAAGCGACTATGATTAGAGGGATGAATCTGCCATACTCTGAATGAAAATCCCGATGGACCAACGCTTTAAGGATGATTTTAATGTCGCGTCTAAAGTAGAAAATCACAACTCCCAATGTTCCTAAATGGAGAAAAACATTAAATAACGGTGTTACTTGGAAACCAAAAAAGTGTTCGGCAACTCTTAGATGCGCTGTACTGGAGATTGGAAGCCATTCCGATAAGCCTTGAATTACGCCAAGGATTATTGTGATCAGCAGTTGGTCAAGCATGGTTTATGGTAGTTCCAATGTTGTTATTAATAGGTTTTTGCATAGACCACCAACTTAGCTGAGGTTGTTATGGTTTAGGCAAGGTATAGACTTGAATTTTCAATATTTTGTTTCTGCTAGGTTTGCTAAGAAAAGTAAAGCCCAAACAAAGCCTCGGCAAAGGGTAATGTCTTCTAAAAGACAAGTGTTGTGGCAACTATTAAAAAAATAATAAAAAATGAATTTTAACTCGAAGAATCATCAACAAGGATAATAAAATAAAGAGTAAGTTAAGAAAACTTACTTTTCTTCTTTTTCTTGGAAGAGTTTCTTAATTGCGCTGATTCTTGCTTTTTGCGCTAAAACGTCGCTTGTAACCAGGGTTATTGCTTCTTCAGGGCACCATTTAACGCATTGGGGTCCTTCTGGGTTGTCTTTGCATAGGTCGCAGACATAAACAATTTTGGTTTCTGGGTGAATCATCATGGCGCCATAGTCACAAGCTTCGACGCACCAACCACAGCCGTTGCATTTGTCTTTGTCTAATTCGATGGCTCCCGTCTCTTTTGATTGGGTAAGTGCATCTCGTGGGCAAGCTGCTACGCATCTTGGTTCTTCGCAGAGTCTACAAGTAACTGCCATGTTCGCTAACTGGTTTACGCGAACAACACGGATGCGAGATTTAAGGGGGTTAAATACTTTTTCTTTATTAAAAGAACAGGCATACTCGCAAATTTGGCATCCGACACATTTTTCGGGATCAGCTGAAACGAATTTTCGCTCATGCAGCTTAACCATATTCTAAGCCTCTTTTCCCAGGGTTATATTTTGGTAATCTTGAAGTCCTAACTTCTGAAGTGTATCTTTGGTTGGAATTCCATCAGCATTCCAGCCTCGGGCTTGATAATAATCGTCTAGCAATAAATCGAGCTCTTCTTGGGTTACCACAGCACCTTTTACAGGACCCTCTTCTGTTATGGGTTGGTTCATGACTTTCCACGGCAAGGTGTCGTCTTTGCGACTAAAGCCTTCACGGATGTTTATTAGTTTAGCCAATGTGCTTATTCGTTCTGCTGCAATTCCTAACTGCTCTGCAGTCATTTCGATACCTGTAACCAAATTGTAGAGTTTAGCCATTTCTTCAATTTTCTTATATAGTGTGCCTTTTGCATTCTTACAGATAATCAGCGAATCAATTAGCACATAGATGTCTTCTGCATCTTTAACGAGTTTTCCGCGTCCTTTTTCAGCCTTCAAACGGTCAACTTTACCTTTCAATTCCATCGAGTAAGCGCCACTTCGATTATGGTCTGCACCGCGGAACGAAACTGCAAAGCTCAATGCGGTTGTTTTAAGACAACGTAAATCGTAGCCTGGAACTTCCAAGCCTTTTATCTGCTGTGCAAGTTGGATTGAATTTTTACCGATCTTTTCCGCAGCCACTTTGACTCCGTCAGCGAGAATATCTCCAATTCCTTCGCGTTTGCCAATTTTTTCAACTAATTGTACCAAGGCATCTGCGTTACCAAAATGTGCGTCAATTCCATCTAATTCTTCGTGACTTAGGATTCCGTTTTCGTGGCAATCCATAAGAAAACTGATTGCAACACCAGTGCTTGTTGCATCTAAACCATAGTAGTTGCATAGTTCAGCTGCCTTAATTATGGCGTCTAATTTATCGACACCGCAATTCGGTCCTAAAGCCCAGATATTGTCGTATTCCATTCGAGCAAGAGTGCCTTTGTATGGACCTTCATGAACGACTGCTTCATGTTCACATCGCATAGCACACGAGTTACAAGCGATTATTTTTGCAATATAACGATCGTTTAGGGCTTCTCCACTGACTCTTTCGGCATTCTCAAAATAAGCGTTATTTCCGTTTCGTGTTGGTAAGCAGTATAGTGAATTTTGAATCAGCAAGTTTCCTGCTGTTCCAAGTGTCCGATATTTCTGTGCTGCTGGTCCCTTCATACGTTCATGAAATTCTTTAACCATTTCAATGAATTCTTCTGGTTTAGCAACAACTATGTCGTTGGTGCCTCGGACAGCGATGGCCTTAAGGTTCTTGCTGCCCATGACTGCGCCAAGTCCAGTTCTCCCGGCGGCGCGAGTTTTTTCGTTAATTATGCAGGCGATTTTGGATTGTTTTTCTCCTGCTAAACCGATTGATGCTACACGGACGTAGTAGTCCCCGATTTCGCCTTTAATTGCATCTTCAGTTTCGAAGGGTGATTTACCCCAAACGTTTGAGGCGTCAAGCAACTGGATTGCATCATCGTCGATCCAGAGGTAAACAGGTTTTTCTGCTTTGCCGGTAAGAATCACCGCATCGTAACCTGCACGTTTTAGTTCTGCACCAAAAGTCCCGTGGCTTACAGCTTCACCGACACCGCCTGTTTCAGGCGATTTAGATATGAAGGCATGCCCGTTTCCACCTGTTGGAAACATTGTTCCAGAAACGGGTCCAAGGGCTAATACAAGTGGATTTTCAGAGCTAAGGGGATTAACGCCCGCTTTTGAATTGGATAAATAGAGTTTCATACCAAGACCGATTCCGCCGACATATTTTTTGGCGTCATCTTCGCTTAGTTTTTCTGTGCGAGTTCTGCCTGTGGTTAAATCAACATAGAGGATTTTTCCTGCATATCCGAGCAACCTTGTTCCTCCAAGATTTTAAGAAGTATTTAGGGAGCCGAACAATATATTAAGGTAATGGGTTATTCGGGGAAAAACTCATGACTCCATATAGGTTCCCAAACAGTTTGAAACCATGACACAATTATCAATTTTTCAGGAGAAAACAACAAATTTAGAATAAAAAGAAATATCAGAACCAAAAAACTATCAATATCAGGAGCGCCAGAATATGCAAGTCAACGTACATTACATCAGTCTAGTAAAATCTTACACTAATAAGAGCCGAGAAGAAATCACTCTAAACGAAGGCGCATCAATGGAGCAGTTGCTTAACCAGATTGCCAACAGCTACGGTAAACAATTCAAAGAAGAGGTCTATGACCCTGAAAAGAAAGAGATGAAATCAACGTTTGTTGCGATGATTAACGGAGTTTTAATTGACCAACTCAAAGGCACTAGTACACCACTAAAAAACGGTGACAACATCATTTTGATGGCGTTAATGACAGGTGGCTAAAACCTAAATAAAGACACCAGCCAAAGAAAAAAGAATAATCGATTTTTTATTCAATAAAAAAATGAAAAACATTAAGCGCATTATAAAGCGCTAAGAGGGTTTTTATTTTTGTTTTTTGGCTTCTTCTTCAACGGTTTGGAACAGGTTCTTGACAGCTTTCTGACGATACTTTTGCGCCAAAGTCTCTGCGCTGACGTAAGTTAAGGCTTCTTCAGGACACCATTTAACGCATTGGGGTTCTTTTGTTTCGTTATCAGTGCAGCTGTTGCATGTAAATACGATTTTTTTGTCTGGATGCATGTTCATGGCACCGAATTGGCATGCACTAATACACCATCCGCAGCCGTTGCAAGCGTTCTCGTCAACCCGAATTATACCTGTGTTTTCTTCTTGTTTTAAGGCATCTCTTGGACAGGCGGCTACACATGCTGGGTCTTCGCAGTGGCGACAGGTTACAGCTAAATTCACTAAGGGACCAAGACGCATGGCTCGGATACGCGATTTGTTGGGATTGAAGGTTTTTTCGTTAACTACGCTGCAGGCGTATTCGCAGACACAGCATCCGATACATTTCTCTGGGTCGGCTGTTACGAATTTTCGGTCTTGGGGACGAGGCATTTTAGTTACCTCCAACTGTTGCAGCTGCCTCTTGAGGCTTGGCTTTTTTGGCAGCTTTTATTGCGTCCTCGGCGATGTAGGCTAAGTTGCCTAAACCTAACTGTTGCAAACGTTCAACTGTTGGAATACCGTCAGCTGTCCAGCCTCTTGAAGCATAATAGTCATCCAAGCCGACTTGCATTTCTTCATCGTTAACACAAACTCCCTTAGCTGGCCCTTCGTCAGGCACTGGGAAGTTCTTTATCTTGTATGGAACATCGTCGTATTTTCTTGTGCCTTTACCTTCGCGAATGTTGAAGAGTCGGGCGAGGTTTTCGATCCGGTCGCCAGCTGCCATCATTTCCTCTGGCGTGATAGGAATGCCTGTGGCTAAGGTGTAGTAATTAGTAAGATCTTTCCAGCCATCGTAGTATGTTCCTCTGCTGAATTTGCAAACTATAAGTGAGTCAATAATGTTGTACATTTTACTCTCATCAGTGATCATTTTTCCACGGCCTTTTTCGATCTTGAAACGGTTAACTTTGCCTTTAACATCAGGCGAATATGCCCCGTTTCGTAAGTGACAAGCACCTCTGAACGAAACCGAAAAGCCAAGTGCAGCAGTCTTGAGTGTTCTCAGATCATATCCTGGAAGCTCCAGGCCTTTAATATGACACGCATACTTGTATGCGTCTCCGCCAATTAATTCCGCAGCTTTTGCGACACCTTCAGCAAGAATATTTCCGAGCCATCCTTCACGTTTACCAATCTTGTGAATAATGGCAATAAGTGCTTCTGCGTTGCCAAATTTAAGATCGATTCCATCTGTTTGTTCTTTGGTAATTACACCGTTCTCATAGAGATCCATCGCAAAAGCGACAACAACGCCTATTGAAATGCCGTCCATGCCGTATTCGTTCACTATGCGCATAGCTTCGATAACTGCATCTAAGCGATCGACGCCGCAGAGGGGTCCCATGCTCCAGAGGCACTCGAATTCGAGACGTGAAGTTGAGCCTTTATAGGGTCCCTCAGGCACAACTGCGATGTGGTCACAGCGCATACCGCATGTAGCGCAGCCAACGACTTTCTTAACGTAATGTTCATTTAGGTATTCTCCGCTGACTTTGTCGGCGCCCTCAAAGGTGGCGTTTGTCCAGTTTCGTGTTGCCAACGCTGCGAGCGAGTTGAGTACTAAAACGTTTTCGGGGGTTCCTAACGTTTTGTATTTCTTGGTTGCAGGACCCTTCATACGTTCATGAATAAGCTTTACGAATTCCATGAAGGCAGGCAAGTTAGCAACATTGACATCGTGTGTTCCTCGAACTGCGACTGCTTTTAGGTTCTTGCTGCCCATGACGCCTCCCATGCCGCTTCTTCCAATGGCGCGGAACTCGTCATTTATGATGGCGGCAAAACGACAGAGTTTTTCGCCTGCCTCGCCGATAGCTGATACACGGATGTAAAAGTCGCCGAGATCGTCTCGAATCATGTGATCGGTTTCGTTTACAGTTTTGTTCCTTAGGTGTTCAGCGTTTCGTACTTCAACTTTGTCATCGTCAATCCAGAGGTAGGATAGCTTGGGTGCTTTGCCTTTGATTATTACAGCGTCGTAACCCGCACGCTTCAAGTCTGGACCAAAGAAGCCGTGGGCTTCGCCGTTACCGATGCCGCCAGTGGCGGGGGATTTAGATACAACAGCATAGCTGTTTCCAGCTGTGGGTCCCATGGTACCGCTAAGTGGACCAGTCAAGTAGATCAATGGGTTTTCAGGGTCATAAGCGTCTGTACCGGCTTTTGAATTGTCAAATAGCAATCGTATGCCTAAGCCTATTCCGCCGATGTAGTTTTTAGCCATCTCTTCGCTCAATGACTCAGTTCTTGTTTCTCCTGTTGTAAGGTTTACATGTAAAATTTTCCCTGCGTAAGAAAACATTCTTTGTTCTCCCTCAAGTACTTTTTATTGATAGTTATTCCTCGGGAAAAGTATATTAACGTAATGGAATGTCGGTACAAAGAATTGCGGTTCAATTTCGACCTGTTTTATGATTCATAACGCAAAAATCAACCCATTTTAGAATCTTTAAAGACCGAAAACTTAAACCATTTAACCTTAACCATTCAAATAGGGAAAGAATTGACGAGAATCAACAGCTTGAAAGGGAAAGTCAACGACCAAACCGACTTCCTTGTCTTTAATCAAATTAACATGGCCTATTTTTGCAATTTTGCGGGGGCTTTAGCGCTTCTTATTCCTCAAAAAGGCGACAACGTCCTTTATGTTAATGGTGTTAACTATGAACAGGCAAAAGCTGAAGCAAAAGATGTTACCGTAGAACTTATTAAACGAGAAGAAATCCTAATGGAGAAAATTGCAAAACAATCCTCGAGTAAAAGATTTGCTGTTGATACACTGCAAATTGAAGGTTGGCGTGCCCTAGCCAAAGCAGTTGGCGGAGAAGAAAAACTTGAGATAGCGAGCAAACAAATTCGAGAACTTCGCAAAATAAAAGATAATACAGAAATTCAACTTATTCGTCAAGCTTGTAAACTTGCAAACATTGGCATACAGAAAGCGTCAGAAACTATTCGACCAGGCATAAAAGAGAAAGAGGTCGCTGCTGAAGCCGAATATGCAATGCGTAGAGCAGGAGCAGACGGGACAGCCTTTGACACTATTGTCGCATCAGGTTTTTGTTGTGCCTATCCTCACGGCACTTTCCAAGAAAAAACGATTGTGGATGGTGATTTTGTAGTGGTTGATTTAGGCGCAAGCTATCATTTCTACCGCTCTGACATCACGCGTACCTTCATTGCTGGAAAAAACTCAGAGAAACAAACTCAGATTTTTGAAACAGTCAAGAAAGCTCAGCAGAGCGCCATTGAATCCATTAAGCCTGGTGTTCCAGCAAAAGAAGTTGACCAGGCAGCTAGACGGATTATTGAGGAGGCAGGTTTCTGTGACTTTTTTGTTCATAATCTTGGTCATGGAGTGGGATTAGAAGTACATGAAGCCCCGATTTTAAGTCCTGACAGCAAAGACATTTTGGAGAAAGGCAACGTGATAACGGTTGAACCCGGTGTCTATCTACCAGGATTTGGGGGAGTTCGAATTGAGGACACAGTTCTTGTCACAAAATACGGTGTTGAGAAATTAACAGATGCACCTTATTCACCGTAAAGTAAACCAAACAGAAGCTGTGTCAAAGGCTACATAGTGAATATTTCTATAAATGGGGCGGGCGGGGGTTAATTGTTTAATTACCGGTTTTCAGCAACTCCATTAGTTTGGGCATTAATTCGCATCCTCGCTCAATAATACCAAGACTGCCCTTTGCGCATTCCTTTTCACAGAATTTATGTGTACTACTTGTGCCGAAGCTATCTCCTGAAATCAGGACCGGAACAGGTGTGTCGCTGTGAACTTTAAGCGCACAAGGTGTTGCATGGTCGGTAGTTACACATATGAGGTTGTCTTGAAGCGTAATCTGCTTTAGTAAAGGACCAAAGAAATACTTGTCTATGGCTGAAATGACCTGTGTTTTTAATTGGCAGTTGCCATCATGTCCGGGTTCATCGGGACCTTTCAGGTGGATGTAGAAACAATCATGTTTTGGCAAAGCTTCAAGGAGGGCTTTGACTCTAACTTCACAATCTTTCTGAAGATTACCTGTTGGAGGAGGAAGAAGAGACGACTCCATACCCGCAAGTTGGGCTATACCTCGTTCAGCATGCATGTCTGCCAACGCGGCGAAATTTACGTTATATCGCTTGTTAATGTTGAAGAATTTCGGGAGCAAGTGCCCTGCGTCACGTGTTAAGACAACGTTAGCTTTTAATTTGCCTTCTTTTGCACGCTTTTCATTTATTGGGTGATTCTCCCAAAGCAGATGGGATTTTTCGATAAACTCGTTTACAAGTCCCGCAGAGACTTTTGATGCCTCGGTGTTGTCAGTTGGCTCACAAGTTTTGAGAACCATCTCCACATCAGGTTTTGCTACGCCAATTCCATTTATAATTATATACGCTGGGTCGCTGTTGGTTATATTGCTTGAAAGAGGATTAGCGTTGCTCCTAATTAGAAGGACTGCCCTATGACCAAGTGTGTTTCTATATTCAAAGGTTGCAGGGTAAGAGGTTAATTTGACTTCTCTGTTTACGGCTCGGGTTAGTTCTGACGCTTCTTCAGTGCTTAAGCTTCGAGCTACACGCCGATCCAGTATGGTTTTTCCCTGCCCCAAGGTTGCAAAGTTGCATCGTAATGCTAAGTCACCGTCCTTCATTTTTAAGCCAACTCCTGCTGCTTCTATGACACCTCTTCCGGTACTGTATTTGAAGGGGTCATAACCTAGAAGAGAAATGACAGCAACATCGCTCTCAGGAGCAACACCCTTCCTAACTGTATACATCAAACCTGTCTTACCCTTCTTAGCAAGCGAGTCCAAGTTGGGAGTTTCCGCCGCTTCCAAAGGTGTTTTGTTTCCCAAGGATTCAATTGGTAAATCACCCATTCCATCGATTGCAACGAAGATTAGTTTCACGCTATTTTGTCTCCTTCAAAGTAGAGCTAACACATTGGACATTTATTATTTTTCTGTATTAATGCTTTTTTAGCTAGAAAAAACGGTAAATTTATTTTGAGTTGATTTAAGGGTATTAGTGTTTTGAAAGTAGAAATAGCCCGACTTCGGCAAATAGATTGGGTAATATCTTGACAGTGTGATTTTTTGAAATGAAAATTTGATCTTCTATGGTTACGTTGATTTTACTGCAGTATTCCTTGAAGTCTGTTATGCTTAGAAAATGCAGGTTTGGTGTGTCGTACCATTCATAGGGTAATGAAGAGGTGACTGGGACTTTTCCGCGAAAGAAAATCGAGAAACGGTCAGTTATGTAGCAGAAATTGGGAAAACCAACGATGACTTTTTTTCCGACTCGTAAAGCTTCTTTTATGGCAAGATCAGGTTTCCTTACCTGTTGGAGAGTCTGATTTAGAATTACAAAGTCGATACTTTTGTCAGCGTATTCAGTTAGGCCCGTATCGATATCTTGTTGATAAACATTCAAGCCAGCGGCAACGCAAGTATTGATGGCTTGGTCACTGAGTTCAACTCCTTGCGCGTGAACGTGCTTATTTCTTATCAGCAAAGATAAAAGTTCGCCATCTCCGCAACCTAAATCCAAAACATTGGCTCCGCTATTAATCCAGCGCGAAATTACTTTATGTTCTATTACTTGGGTTTGTTTAGTCATTGATGCTGACCGTTTCCGTTGGATACTGCTTTCAAAAAGCCCTCGATTAATTGTGTTTCCTTTGTTATCTCCAAGAGAAATGCATCGTGCCCATAGGTACTGTTGATTTCGCAGTAGCTTGCCTCAACTCCAGATAGTTTACAGGCTTTTACGATTTCTTGGCTTTGATATGTGGGGTAGAGCCAGTCAGATTTGAAGGCTAAAACTAGCACTTTTGCCTTTAAACCTTCAAAGATATTGGCTAATCCGTGACCGTTAAGCAGGTTAAAGTTATCAATAGCTTTAGTAAGGTAGAGGTAGCTATTGGCGTCAAAACGTTTCACAAAGTTGTCGCCTCTATAATGGAGGTAACCTTCCACTTCGAAGTCTGCGCTAAATTTGAAGGGTTCCTTATCGTGACGGATTTTTCTGCCAAACTTCTCAGTCATGGAGATGTCACTCATATAGGTTATATGTCCAATCATTCGCGCTAGCGCTAAGCCCTTGGCTGGAGACGAGTGGCCATAGTAGGCGCCGTTTTTCCAATCAGGGTCTGACATTACGGCTTGGCGTCCAACCTCGTTAAAGGCTATTTGCTGAGGCGTGTGTTTTAGAGTGGTGGCAATTGGAATCGCTGAACGTATCCGTTTGGGATAGGAAACCATCCACTGCAAGACCTGCATGCCGCCCATGGAACCGCCGACAACAGAGAGCAATTTTTCGATACCTAAGAAATCGACTAGATGCCTTTGCGCTTCAACCATATCGTGGATACTGATCAAAGGAAAACTAAGACCGTATGGTTTGCCAGTGAGAGGATTGACAGAAGATGGACCGGTAGATCCTCTGCAGCCTCCTATTACGTTGCTACATATGACAAAATATTTGTCTGTATCAATGCCTTTTCCAGGTCCGATTAAGTTTTCCCACCAGCCACCTTGATCTGCAGTGTGAGAGTCCCCTGACAGTGCGTGTAAAACCAAAATGGCATTGCTTTTTTCTATGTTGAGGGTTCCGTAAGTTTCGTAGGCCAGCGTTATAGGTCCTAGTTTTTCGCCTGTTTCTAATGTTAATTCATCGGGTGGTTGGGCGAAAGTTAAGGTTTGTACTTGGGTGATTTTTTTTGTTGGTATAAGCTTTCTTTCCTCCGAAAAGAGAAGTCTGGTTGGTTTTTATTCTTTGGCTGAGGTTTTAAGGGCTTGATCTATGTCCGCGATTATGTCTTCTGGGTCTTCTAAACCAATTGAGAGTCTAATGTAGTCGGGAGTTACCCCTGTTGTAGCTTGCTCTTCTGTTGTGAGTTGTTGATGGGTAGTTGATGCTGGATGAATTACCAAGCTTTTTGCATCGCCGATGTTAGCAACATGCGAAAGTAGTTTTACGGATTCGATGAATTTTTTGCCTGATTTTAAACCACCTTTAATGCCAAAGCCTATTAGACCACCGAAGTGTTTTTTGAGGTATTTTAAAGCAAGTTTATAGTTTGGGTTATCTGGTAAGCCTGGATAATTTACCCAGGTAACTAAGGGGTGTTTTTTTAGGAACTGGGCGACTTGAAGCGCGTTCTCTGAATGTCTTCGTTGTCGAAGGGGCAGGTCTTCGAGTCCTTGGAGAAATAGGAACGCGTTGAATGGGCTTAATGCTGGACCTAAATCCCGTAATAGTTGAACCCTCACTTTGAAGATGAATGCTACGTTTCCTAATCCGGGAAATTTGCCGAAATCATCCCAGTATTTTACTCCGTGGTAACTTGGGTCGGGTTCAGTGAATTCTGGAAATTTCCCATTGTTCCACTGGAATTTGCCTGAGTCGACGATTATGCCTCCGATGCTTGTGCCATGTCCGCCAATGTATTTAGTTGCGGATGTAGCAATTATGTCCGCGCCAAAGTCAATTGGCTTTACTAGACCGACACCAACTGTGTTATCTATAACCAGGGGGATGTCGACTTCATGAGCAATTTTTGCTAAAGCTTCAAAGTCTGGCACATCAAGTTTTGGGTTGCCAATTGTTTCAGCATAGATGGCTCGGGTTTTTGGTGAAATTGCATTTTTGAATTCGCTGAGTTTTTGTGAATCGACGAATCGTGTTGTTCTTCCGAGTTTTGGGAATGTGTAGTGCAGTAGGCTGTAGGTACCGCCGTATAGGTTATTTGCGGCCAGGATCTCGTCACCTGGCTGTGTTATTGTTAATAATGCAAGTGATATTGCAGCTTGTCCTGATGCGACGGCTAAGGCGCCCGTTCCGCCTTCGATAGCTGCGACTCTTTTTTCGAAAATGTCACTTGTTGGGTTCATCATTCTTGTATAAATATTACCTACTTCTTTTAGAGCGAACAGGTTTGCTGCACTTTCTGTGCTCTCGAACACGTATGATGTTGTTTGGTATATTGGAACTGCTCTTGATCCTGTTGTTGGATCAGGTTTTTCTTGCCCTGCATGTAGGGCGAGGGTATCTATTTTTTTGGTTGGCATTTTTCTTATTGCCTCTTGTTTTGGTTATACACAAACATTGATAACAGCGTTATATGGGTTGTTGTAAGAAATATTCCAAAAAGAATATTAAACCACCAAATCCATTCCTAAAACATGTTTCCAACCCTTGAAGACATCGCCAAACGTCGAAGACAACTTGGTCTTAAACAAAAAGAACTAGCAAAAAGGGCAGGAGTAAGCCAATCCCTTATAGCCAAACTCGAAGCAGGAACCATTGACTCGTCATACACAAAAGTTAAAACAATTTTTGATGTTCTCGAACGATTGGAATTTAAAACCAAAATTCAAGCAGAAAAAATCCTTCATAACGAAGTTATCAGTGTACAAAAAACTGCTCCAGTATCAAAAGTCGTAAAGATAATGAAAGAACACAGCTATTCTCAAATCCCAGTTTTCGAGGGCAAACAATCAGTGGGAAGCATATCGGAAAGAGCAATTCTTCGACAAATCCTCTCAGGTAAAGACTTAGAGGATATCTCCAAACTTCCAACAGAAAGCATCATGGAAGAAGCTTTCCCACAAATAAATGAAGACGCACCATTGCCGTTAATTACAAGCCTTCTCCAATCATATTCAGCTGTGTTAGTATCCAAAAAAGGGTCTATAGTTGGAATAATTACCAAAGCAGATTTGTTGCGCATGCTGTAGCGGTACAGACAGTTTTAAAGACATCATTGTCCTTTCATCATCGCTTACCGAAGTTTAAATCTTTACGTTGCAGTCTTTCTAAAGTTGCAAAAACATTTTTTAGAAGTATCCTTATATTTTTTGCGCGCTAAATTTTCGCAACAACAGCGAAGAGGACTACTGATGAGAAAAATCTGGGTGCTTACCAAAAAAACGTACAGTCTCTCATTAGTTTTCAACTCACTGTTAACTATTGCATGTGCCGTTGGGATCCTAGCGGGGTTCTACTGGATTTTTCCCAATTGGCAGCCATTTTACCCTTTCCTTTTAAACGGCAACTTTATTTGGTTTGCAATCGCTGCGGCTATCCTAAACATTTTTCCAAGCGCATGCCTTGGAAGATCTTTAAAAACTGGGCGTTTTCTGTTTCACCACTATTTTTACGGGTTTTTAGTCCTGTTTTTCACAGCAATCTACATATTTTTCTATAGCCCAGTATCAATCCTCTCAATTTTCTTTGTTAACAACACAACTATCGCAGTTAATGTCGGACGGTTCTTTCTGCTTGGCGGCTTAACATTGATTTTGGATGATCTCCCAGACGTCTCGAAAAAAGTTGAAACTGTCTTGAACGGGTTAAAGTCTAAAGCTTACCAGGGTAGAAAGGTTCTAACGATAACTCAATTTGCCATGGGGGCAGTTTCATTGTATCTTTTTGCTTCTGTGTGCGTTTTTATGTCTCAAAACCCACAATGGCTTACTGCTGCCAACATCTTGTTTGTTAGCACGGTGTTCATCACTAGCGTTACATCATTTGTTTTCGCTAAAAGAAAATTTTGGTCAAATATAGCAGATAATTAGAAAGTTAAGCCGTGTTCTACTCATTGAATAATCAGTTTCCACTCGTTATCTGTCTAAATTAGTGTTGTAGAGTTTAAGAGTTAGATGTAATACTCTGGCGCATCATCAGATTTAGACGAGCCTTTTTTGCAAAAACTAGTGCAAAGATGACAGAAATCAACAGTTACGTCGCCAGCACTGATTTCTTTGTTCACTATTTTTTTTGCAGTTTCAGAAGCCATGGCTTGAATTTTAGGAAGAAATTGTTCAACATGCTCGATTCCTTTGATGGCACGTTTTGAACTAAGATATTGACTTACGGCTGCTTGAGTGGTGCCGAGACGTTTGGCAGCCTGCGTTTGCGAAAAATTGTATTTTTCCACAAGTTCCCTCGCAAGTAATGATCTGTATATTGGCAGAACGTATTTGCCGATCATTTCGCATTGAGGGTCCATGAATATCAGCTTGACTATAACACACTTATATTAATAAAATCTTTTACGACAGAACCCATTATCCTGTATTATATTGTTCGAGCAGAAAAATTTCCATACGAAAAAGGAAAAACAAAGTGCCATGTTAAACAAAAAATTATTAGGCTAAGAATAATTCTATTGTGTTTAACAAAAGTAATTAAGAAATAGAGTTACGGTGCTTTCTAAACTGAATTTTGCCAATTGATATCTGCCAAAAAACTGTATGGGTACTCTACAAAAAATTTAATAACGAAAAACATATTTCTTGAACTGCGAACCAAATATTTCAGTTTTTGTTATTGTCTGAGTTGAGGTCATTGGAGAACATAAAAGAAACATTAACAGCGAATGACGCTAAAATTAAGATCATAAAGGATGGACCGTACTTTGTTTCTGGAAACATTCCCTTGTATCCAATGACAATAAAATGTAACAAGGAAAAAACTCCAGCCGAATGGTTAATTGGAGAAAAACTGCAAACTTCGGATAAATACTCTCTTTGTCGTTGTGGAAAATCAAGAAAAAAACCATTCTGCGATGGGTCCCATATAAAAGCTAATTTTGACGGGGCAGAAACAAGTGAAAACTTGCCTTATGAACAGATGGCAAAAGAGTTTAATGGTCCTTCTTTGAAGTTGAAGGATGCTGAGATGATTTGCGCTTCAGCACGTTTTTGTCATCGCGGTGGAGATATTTGGGATATAATATTGAAAACTGATGAGCAATGGGCAAGGAAAAACGTTATAAAAAACTCTTCTGATTGCCCTTCAGGTCGCTTAGTCGTAGTTGACAAAGAAAGCAGAAAGACAATTGAGCCGGCATTTGAAAAATCTATTGGTTTTATCCAAGACCCCGCTATGGGTGTTGATGGCCCGCTATGGGTTCGTGGCGGAATTCCTGTATTTTCTGCCAACGGAAAGATGTATGAGGTTAGAAACCGTTTAACTCTTTGTCGATGCGGAAAATCCAGCAACAAACCGTTTTGCGATAGCAGTCATTACCCTGAAGAAGATAGGGAGATATAAAAAACATGTCTAAAGCAGATAAATATAGTAAAAAACAAACCCAAGACAATTTAGATGCGGAGTTAGAATCCAAGGAGAAAGCATTCGTTTTGTTCTATGCTTCATGGTGTCCTCATTCACAGCGGTTTCTACCGATATTTCAAGAGTACGCGAAAACCAATCCACTTGAGTGCCTAAGTGTAGTAGTCGATGACAAGCCCGAATTATGCGACAAATACGATATAGAATACTATCCCACTGTACTATTATTTAAAAAGGGCAAAGTTCGCAAAAGGCTTGACGCCACGCCTGGAGTTGGACTAAGCAAATCACAGTTGTCAGAACTCACATCTAATTCCTAAGATTTTCAGTCTATATTTTTTATTGTTTTACGAGTAGTTCTTGATATTCAGGATTTACTTCACCATGTTTTTCAAGAATTATATTGTGTATTTTGCGCCAATCTTCGCTTATGCTTGGCCATAATGGACCGCCAATAATGCTTTTCTTAACGTATTCATCTAGTGATTTTTCGCGTTTTATGACTCTTTTGTTCCAGTCTACGCTGATTAATCCTGATCGTCTCAGGTATTGAAGGTTTCTTGCCATCTGGTTTGAGTTGATAGGATAGGTTATCGCGGTGTTTAGGTCGTCGTTTAAGGATTCAATAGAGAATTCATCGACTATTCGGAGACTTATTGTTGCAATCATGTCCTGCATCAGTTTAGCTGTCTTAGTAACATATAATGCTCTCTTGGGCACCAGAATCTGTTCGAGACGATAGGCGTTTCGTTTGTAGAACCAGATTTTTACGATTTCAGTAGTTGCCAGGTATCCACCTAATAACGCTGCCAATGCGAGGTAAAATAGTAACGGGGGTGCAACAAAACCAAATATTTCACCAAGCGGAGTGAAAGGTACTGTTAAAGCGAATGTTACGATTGCTGCGCTACTAATCAGAAGGTATTTGCTTGGTTTACTCTTCCAAAACGGTTTTCGCCTGGTTCTTATCACGAAAACAACTAGTACCTGTGAACAGAGGGATTCGATAAACCATGCAGTCTGGAACAAGTGCTCTGGATATTGTGGATTTGATAATAGAGCGACGGGTATTATTGGAATAAACACAAAGAGCATTGTGAAAAAGGTAAAGAAATCAAAAAGGGAACTTACGGGACCTAATGAAATCATAAATCGTCTGATGAAGGCAATGTCCCAGCGTTTGGGTCGTTCAACGTATTCGTCGTCTACTCTGTCGGTTGTGATTGTTGATTGGGACATGTCGTAGAGAAGATTGTTTAGTAGAATTTGGACGGGTAACATGGGTAGAAAGGGTAAGAATACCGATGCACCTGCAACGCTAAACATGTTTCCAAAGTTTGAGCTGACGCCTAGCTGAATGTATTTCATGGTGTTGCCAAATGTTTTTCGTCCTTCCAAGATACCTTCAGCTAGAACGGTTAAGTCGCTTCTGGAGAGTATAATGTCAGCTGATTCTCTCGCTACATCAACTGCGTTGTCGACCGAGATGCCAACATCACTTGTTCGCAGGGAGGGAGCATCGTTTATTCCGTCGCCCATGTAACCGACTACGTGGCCGTTTTTCTTTAGCAGTGTTATTATTCGGTCCTTCTGGACGGGGTTAACTCTACAGAAGACGTTGGCTTCTTCGACGATTGCCATAAGTGCTTCGTCTGTTATGTTAGCTATGTCGTTTCCAAGGGCCACTCCTTTTACTTCGAATCCTAGTTCTTCACATACTTTTCTGGTAACTAACTCGTTGTCACCTGTTAAGATTTTGAGTTCTATTCCTGCTTTTCCTAGTAACCGTAACGATTGTTTGGCTGTTTCCTTGGGAGGATCAAGAAAAGCCACAAAGCCCAAAAATACCATGTCTGTTTCATCATTTATCGAGTAAACCGCTTTGTCTACTTTTAGCCGCTTGTAAGCGATACTTAAAACTCTAAGACCTTCTGCACTGTAGTCAGTATATTTCTGCTCGATTCTTTTTCGGGCTTCGTCACCTAGGTCAGCAACCACCTTGTCTAACTCGTAATAAGAACAAACTTTGAGAATTTCTTCCGGAGCACCTTTAGCTATGAAGAATCGTTCACCTTCATTCTCAACCACAACGGAGACACGTCTACGAATAAAGTCAAATGGGACTTCATCAATTTTCATGTATTGCGAAGTATCAACTTCTTTATGTCTTAGAATGGCTTCGTCCAGTGGGCTTCGCAGTCCAGTTTGGAAATTGCTATTCAGGAATGAGTAAAGGAAAACTTTTTCGTCTTCTTTGCCTTCCAGGTCAACGTTAAGAATGAGTTTGATACGGTTTTCGGTAAGTGTACCTGTCTTATCGGTGCAGAGCACGTTCATGCTGCCAAAGTTTTCGATAGCGGATAAACGTTTTACTATGACGCCTTTTTTGGACATTGCCATAGCACCTCTAGAGAGGTTAATGGTGATTATCATCGGTAAAAGTTCAGGAGTTAACCCAACTGCCAAGGCAACTGCAAAAAGCAACGCGTCCACAACACCATCTGTTGTGGGATTTCGCACAGAGATTATCAAAAAGACGAACATAACCAAAAGGAAGGTTACTTGCATGATTAAGAAACCAAAACTCTTGATACCTCTTTCAAATTCGGTCTCCGGATGTTTTTCGATTAATTTCTTGGCGATTTTTCCATATTCAGTTGTACTACCGGTTCTAACAACAACTGCTGTTGCAGTGCCGCTTACAACTGAAGTACCCATAAAACAGTAATTGGTCCATTCAACAATAGAACCGGAGCTAGCTTTTACTTGGTTGGAGGTTTTCTCTACAGGAAAAGATTCACCTGTTAACGCGGATTGGTTGATGAATAAATCTTTGGCATTGATTACCCGGGCGTCAGCCGGAGCTATGTCGCCGGCAGAAAGAAAAATTATATCTCCCGGGACAATTCCTGGCAACTTTATTTCTTGTTTAACATTGTCCCTAAGAACCGTTGCTGTGGTTGTGACTTTTTGTTTCAATAGTTGTGCTGCTTTTTCAGCTTTCGATTCTTGATAATAGTCCAGAATAATACTGACAAAAATTATAACAAAAATGATAGTGGTATTGGTTAGCTGTCCCAAAATGCCTGTGATTATGCCTGCAATCAGAAGAATGATTACAAGGGGGCTTTTGAAATGTTGTAGGAACTCTTTGATAGCGGAGTGTTTGTGTTCGCGGGCGAGTTCGTTTGGACCATAGGTTTCGAGGTTTTCGGATGCTTGCTCAGAGCTGAGTCCCCGTGGCGTTGTTCTTAAGCGTTTTAGGAGTTCTTCGTGGGGCAGGGTTATCATTTCTTCGGTGCTTAGAAATGTCAATGTGCTAGCAACAGTATCATTGCTATTGCCATTCTGATTAGTTTTTGACATGCCCTCCCCGCCTTAAAACTTACAATAGACAGCTTGCTCTTAAAGGAATTTCTCAGCGTTGACCGTTTAGACTCAAAAATTATAAAAAAGTTGTAGGGGTTACTTCCATTTGGTGAGGATTTCTTCGCGTTGAAAGGTTGCCTTGCTAAGGTAGAACAATGCTATATCTGCAACCGCTAAGGCTACAATTACCGCTATAGCTATTATTGTTGAGAGTTGCGCGCTAGTTGAGGCAAAAATCACAAGGAAAATCAACGGCAACACGATTAAGCCACCTAACTGCTGCGCCGCTCGTATGTCGTTTACTTTGGAGGAGACAATTATGTTTGCTTCGACACTCATGATGCATGCAAGAGGGGCAATTACGCCAATAACTATCAACCAGTATTGGTTTGGAATTAAGATCGTTCCAATTTGACTTGTAGTTACTGACCAGACATCAATTATTATCGCTGATATTGCTGCTCCAACATACGTTACAACCATACAAGGAATGAATGAAGCTAAGCTCTTGCCAAGTAATAATTCGCCATCTGTTGTTGGAGTTGCGAGCAGAGGCTCTAAGCTCTTTTCTATTTTTTCCCCGACAAAGCTATAGGAAGCTATAATTGAAGGGAGAATCGCTGGAATTAGAACAAAATACATTGTTGCTAAATTTACAATTTGACCCGCAGCAGCTAACGCTTGCTCATGAGAAAGTGCTCCAGAGGTAATTTCGCTGTTTAGCGCAAATATGAAAATTATTGGTAGAACCACCCCAAGTATGATGGGCATGGCAATTAATGAGTAGAGAACATATTTGTTCTTGCGGAAAACACTCAGGTCTTTTTTGGTTACAATTAAAGATTTCCAAAGTCTCATTGAGATTGAGCCTCCCGTATTAGTTTTAAGTAAACGTCTTCAAGTGTGGAGCGTAATTCAGTTACGTACTGTATGTTTCCATCTGCTTTTACGATGGTTCTTACCACTTCAGGGTTATCTTTTTCAGGGTTATCAATATCAAGAATCAGCTTGTTATCACTTGTTCGCACGTTCTTAATTGATGATAATTTTTCTACGGCATCAATTATTTTGTTCGATATACTTTCTAAGTGAATGATAGTTTTGCGTTTGTAGAGACTGTGTTCCAAATTTTTGGGGGAATCAACCGCAATCAGCTTCGTTTTTAGAATAGCGATTCGGTCGCAGAGACGGTCTGCCTCATCTAAGTTATGTGTATTAATGAAAATTGTTCGTTTTTCTTTCTTAAGTTCAATGACGAAGTCTCTAACTGTTTTTGAGGCTTCAGGGTCAAGATTGGCAGTTGGTTCATCAAGGAATAAGAGCTGGGGATCATGTATGAGAGCTCGTGCAATAGCAAGTTTTTGTTTCATGCCTTTGCTAAATGTCCCTGCTGCATCTTCGCGTCGTTCCCAAATCCCAAGCAATTTTAGAAGATGTTCAATGTTTTCTTTGCGTTTAGACTCTGGAACCTCGTATAGTTGTCCGTAAAAATCAAGGTTCCTGTAAGCACTTAGGCTGTCGTATAATCCGACGTTTTCAGGAAGAAAACCTACCATTTTTCGGATCTTTAAGCAATCTTCTTCCTTATCTATCGTGTAGTTTCCTATTGTAGCTTCGCCGCTGGTTTTGCCTATTAAGCAACAAAGCATGCGCACCGTAGTGGTTTTACCTGCGCCGTTGGGTCCTAAAAAACCGAATACTTCTCCATCTTCAACTCGAAGCGTCAGGTTGTCAACAGCGGTAAAGTTGCCGAATTTTCGAGTTAGGTTTTTAGTGTCAATCATAGCATGCACATGCCAAATGCTTAATTAGATTATATTTTTTCGTATTTAGAGTCTTCTATGTGCTTCTTTTCAAGTTCTTCTTCGCTTAACTCAGGTTTTAAGTCTTGTTCTTGTTGTTTCGCGTCTGGTGGCCAAGTGATTGGGTCTTTTGAAGATGAGTAAATGTTGACCCAACTCCTTTTTCCGCAAGCTGGACATTTAATATAATGCAGTGGTCCAACGTGTGGCGCTAAGACAGCTGTTCCGAAGTTTTGTTCGTAAACGTTATTGCATTTTTTGCATTTTACTCGGGTCATGTCAATCATATTTTGAAATCATGTTTAGGGATTTAAAATGTTTGCAAAATAAGTGCAGGTTTTTCATTCCAACTGAATGCCAAGTAGTTTGTTAAGATATTTAGTTGTGGCTTGCCCAATTTTTCATAAATTTACTTGCTGATTTGTTTTAATGTTTAAAGATTTGACAAACACTTAATAAATCGGGCGTTATTTCTCCCTTGCAAATGGAGCAAAGACTATGTTTCTCGATGACATCGTGAAGGTTCTTACTGCGCCGCATAAGGCGTTCAAGCAAATCATTGATAATCCCAAGTATCTTGGAGTAATAGTTATACTTCTTCTCTTCATAGGGTTGCAAATCGGTTACGAGTATTCTCAGTTTTCTAGAGCTAGATTGGAGTTGACTTCTCCGGTTGCTGGGTTGATGCAGACCTTTACAAACGCCACCAATTGGGATAGCAGCTCAAACCTTGAGTTAAGTAATACTTTTGACGATTATTACAACAATACAATTTATGTGACAGGTACACAGCTTCCGCCATCGGATCCCAATGCTTACTATAGCTTGTTTGGAAACAGCAGTTTACAGATGGATGCTACAAACGCGAATTCAGTTACCGCTGCGTTGACTAATACATCTAATGTTGATTGCAGCCCAAGCGGCTTCCAAAACCTTTCCATGACCATTAAACTTGTAGAACCTCAAAGCGCTCCTCAAACAGTGACTTTGACGCTTTATTCACTTAGTGATTCAAATTACTACACATATGACCTCACCCCTTTGCTATCTGATGTTACATTGATTGATCAATGGAACAACTTGACCATCCCATTGGGGCCTGATACGGCTGGTTGGACAGAACATGGTTTTCCTATATGGACAAACATAACCTCACTCACACTTCAATTTGACTATTCAACAGATTCTAACATAATCATGCGTTTAGGCGCGTTGTATTTCCGAGGAGAATATGTTACTCCAACGCAATATGATCCAGCTGGAGTGTTAGTGCGTTTCCTACAGATCTTCCCGCTGCAATTCCTCTTCACATGGTTGCTTCTAGCAGGAGTTATCTATATCATATTGAGAGCCACAAAAAACACAACAACATGGAAACCGCTCTTTGTAGCTGCAGGGTTCGCAATGGTCGTTATGGTAATCCGAGGACTAGTAAACATTGTAGCAACTTTTGCAATGCCTGTAACCTATTATTCCTACGATGTGTCTTTTGGCTTGCTTATTGATCCATTAGGAACAATATACTTCCCTGCCGAGGCAGTTGGGGTGCTTACAGCTCAAGCTCAAATGGTTGTAACGAATACGGAAACAGCACTTGCAACATTTAGGACTATAATAACCTCCATGTTCGCTGTGTCTTACGTGTGGCTTGGCGCGTTAACAACTTTTGCAGTCAAAGCAGTCAAACCCGAATTTTCCACTGCAAAATGCATAGCAATCTCCGCGGTGGGCGTTACAGTTACCCTTGTGGCATTGGCTTTCTTCCTCTTCGTGGTTTAAAAAACACCGCCTTTCTTTTCTTTTCTTTCTTTTTGTCCCAAAATTCAGTTAGCAAGATTTATATGATTGAAAGACAAAAAGCGTAACGACAGTTTAGAAGTGAATTAAATTGGTTACGATTAAAGATTTGCATGATGGTATGAAACGAGTTGATGTTGAAGCTAAGGTTGTAGAGAAAAGCGATCCCCGTGAAGTTAAATCCAGATATAAAGATGAAACATACAAAATTGTGGACGCTGTAGTAGCAGACGAAACTGGCAGTATAAAACTTACCCTTTGGAACGAGCAAATAGATATGGTTAGCATAGGCGACAACATTAAAATCGAAAACGGCTATGTTACCAGCTTTAAGAGCGAACTACAACTGAATGTGGGTAAATTCGGGAAACTAACCGTTATTTAACCCACAGACTATTTCCCGATTTATAGATACGGTCTTTTTTGAATTTGTGCCCCTGCAGACTTTTGGATTCCCTTGAGGGTTATGCCGTAAGTATGGGGGTTAAGTCTTGTCTTGTTGTGCTTTCTGGCGCTATTTTTTGGCAGATCATAATTAGTGAGTTTTCAGCATAGTTTAGGACGTTCTTTCCTTGTTCGGTTAGTTTGTATACTTTTTTAGGTCTTTCACAATCCATATTCCAGGCGCTTTGTATGTAACCTTTTTTCTCAAGTAAGCCAAGCATCGGGTAGATTGTGCTGGGTCCAAAGTATACTCCGAATCCTTTGCGTATTTTTGTGATTAACTGGTAGCCGTGCATGCTTTCTTGCTGCAGGTATTGCAGAATTATCGTGTCTAAGAGTCCTTTTGTGAGTTTTGTCTGGACTTCTTTTTGATATTTTGTGTTCATTTGTTATCTTATCCTTGTTGTCTTATGTCTTCTTTATCGTTATACGCGAAGATAAAGCCTTGCACATAATCAAAGCATATAAAAAAGCGACCTGTAAAACACAGCTACAGATCAATACGTAAAATATAGCGTCTAAACCAATATTTCAAATCTCAGAGCATAACGAAATGGAACTGTACAACACACAAACACAAAACGGTCTAGCAATGATCAATTATCTTTCCGCCCAATATGATTTTCCAATTAAGTCATGAAAAAATCTAAAACTAAGCACCTTAAATGCGATAAACTTAAGCGGGAACCTTTGCCTGAAGCCAAAAATTAGTTAGGAGATGCACAAAAAGAAATTATTTTTGAAAAATTAAAATTGAAAAGAAAAGGAGAGTTATTTTATTCAGTTGTGCTTTCGTCGTTTTCGTCTGTTTGGGCGGCTTGGTCGGTGTCTGTTTCTTCTATTGCTTCCGAAGGCGCCTGCGGAGGCGCTTCTAAAGGGTGGGCTGGAACGTGGGCCTCCTCCACGATTGTCGGTTCGATAACCGGCTCAAGTATAGGGTCCATCACTTTTTCTAGTGTTGTTTCGACTGGAGCGTGTTCTGTTACATCAAATGCTTGAAGTGGGACATCAATTGCTGGCTGTTCTGCTACAGCGTCTTCAATGATTTCGGTTGAAGCTTCGACCTCAGCAGGGTCTTCAATTGTTGCTTCTTCAACTTGATCTGCTTCCTCAACTTCCATTACTGGAGTCTCTGTCTCTTCCATATTTACTTGTTCTTCTACAGCTGGCTCGATTATTAGTTCAGGAGCAGCCTCGCTATCTACTTGAGCTTCCTCGGGGTCAATTATTAGCGCTTCTTCAACTGGGGCAGCTTCTTCGACCATTGCAACTTCAACATCTGAAGTTTCGATTGGGGCTGCTTCTTCTACTGGAGCATCTTCAAAGATAGGAGCTTCAACTGGAACTTCAATTGGAGCTGCTTCAGCTTCTGCAACTTCATATGGAGCAGTTTCAATAGAAGCTGTTTCTTCAACTGGAGGTACTTCAACCTGAGCACTCTCAATTTCAGGAGTCGGTTCTGCCGCCATGGTTTCAATAGGTGTTTCAATTGGGGCAGATTCGATTGAAGCTGGCTCAATTGTGAGTGTCTCTGTGATTGGAGTTTCTAATGGGGTTGCTTCAACAGGAGTCTCTAAAGGAACCGTTTCTACAGGAGCTGGCTCAACAGTAACTTCGGCTGCAACAGTTGGAGCTTCTGGAGTTTGAAGGGGCATTTCTTCGGGAAGAAGCTGGTTTGAAGCGTCTTTGATTATGCTGAGTTCATGTCGTGTTGCATCAAGTGTGTTTGAAAGTAGATTGATTTCTCGAGTATAGATTTCGTCTTCTATTTCTCCAATAACATGTTGAATTTCATAGTTAGCGAGAAGCATTTCTAATGTTTTTATTTGTCCTTCTAGTTCTTGGGTTTTTCCTTGCATTCTTTCAGCGAGGTCTTTACGTTGTTTTTCAATTTCCACTATTGCAGACTCAATGTCTCCGGCAAAAGAGTCTTTTGTGGCTTGAGAAATTTTGCCTGTTTGATACAGGTTTTCTAGAGCTTGCTTCTTTTTGTTGGCAATTTCGTACTCTTCGTTTAATTTTTTAAATGTGTATTTCCATGAAATCACGTTTAAGGCACCGTAGTGTGCTACGGTAAAATTAGAGATAACGTTTGTTAACATGCACATATATCGTTAACTATTAAAAGTTGCCAGTATAGCAAGAAAATGGTAATTTTGAAGTTAAAAACCGTTGTCTCCCCATGGATTTATGAACATGAACATTGTAATTTTTCTCGAAAAATGCTATCTTGCCTCTACATATAAATGTTAACAATCGAACTTCTAGATAGAGTTATGTTGACATATATGAATAGGATTTTTTGTTTAATCTGACGTTTCTTAGGGACAGGGACTACTTTTAAGCGTCCAGTTTGTTTATTTGTTCATACTTTTTCTGAATTATTACCACTAACCGAAAAAGGTTCAGAAACTATTGGAACCATTTTTAGTTCGCGACAAAATCAAAAGTTTTATAACAACAATCCTGAAAGCTAAAAAATCGGTCAGCCCTTTGCATTTTATCCATTTTTTAATCGAAATACTAAAAAACCCCTTCGCGTTTTCCTATCAGCGCAATTAAATAAGCGCGGGTCCGTAGCTCAGTCAGGCTAGAGCACCGGACTTTTAATCCGGGGGTCGCGGGTTCAATTCCCGTCGGACCCGCTCAAACATTCGAATTTATGGAGTTTTCTTTCATCCCTTTTTTCTTTGCGGTTCTGAGACTACAATTCAGAAGAATTTAACCGATTTCGCAGCATCAAGTTCTATAAGAGTAAGGCAGACAAATCGGAAAAAATCAGCTAATCTTGAGTAAAATAAAAATAGCACTTAATACAAAAAAAGAAACAAGTGAGCCTATTGAGCTCTAAACAAAAAGCAACCTGTGAAGTGTGCGGTAGGGAAATCACCAAAGAAGACTACAACAATTATGAAGGCATGTGTTGGGAATGCTGGGATGACCAGCTAGCAAAAGAACCTGACAGTGCATTCGACTACCCAATGCAGAAGATCGATCCTTTTTAAGCGCCTGCAAATAGAAGTTGAATTGACACCGATTAATAGATGAGCCTCAAAAATGCACTATGCTTATTTCAGCGCAATAGTCCTTTAGAAAGAACTGAATTATTAGAACCCAAATCAGGTCCGACAAATGCAATTCAAATTTTTTCGGAGGCTTATAGCCTCTCTCTACTATTAGTTCAGCTAAATCCAAAAAAATCATGAAGTTGAGGTTCATCTTTGGGATTGCAAAGGCGACTTGTCAATTGCGCATGAAAAGAAATCTATAACTATGTAATTTGATTATTTTGGTTTCTAATAAATTTCCGTAGTGAGTTTGTGTATTTATTAGATTGCTTTTTCATATTTTTGAGAATGCAGCCCAAAAAGAAGAAGGACCGCCTTAACCATTGGGAGCAGTATAGGTGCCCAACTGGCTTTCAAGGAAAAAGAGTCGCCACCCAGATGAACCAAGCACACAAAAACTTGTCAACTTGGGGTCTGAAACACGTTAAAGTTGAACCAATGTTTGTTGTTTTAGATGTAGGTTGCGGAGGCGGAAAAACACTAAGCAGACTGGCGAAGCGCGCCTTTAAAGGCAAAGTGTACGGTATCGACCACTCAGTGGACATGGTGAATTACTCAAAAGAAGTCAACAGCAAACTTGTTATCCAAGACCGCGTAGAAATAGTCAAAGGCTCAGTTGATAAGACGAAATTTAGGGATGAATTCTTTGACTTGATAACCGCAATTGAGACTTACTATTTTTGGTCTGACCTTCCAAAAGCTTTCCGTGAAATAAGAAGAATCCTCAAGACCGGGGGGTCTCTGCTTATTGTGAATGAAATGGTTAAAGACGGGGTCTTCGAGGTTGAGAACGCTGAAACTATTGCTAAAACTAACGTTCACCTTTTCCCGTTAGCTGAGATTAAGGAGTTATTGCGTTCGGAGAGCTTTGTGAGTGTGAAGGTATTTAGAAAGCGTAAATCACCTTGGAACGCAATTCTTGCTCAAAAATAAGCGTTTACTCCATTTGGAGAGTCAAGGAGCTAAACGTTCTTTTAGTTGTTTTTTCCAAGCGATTCTACTTTTTTGAAACGAAGCTGCTTTCTTTAATGTAAAAACGCCAGGGTTTGTTTTTCCATTCACCAGCATAATCCACGCCAACACGCGCGGCTTCCATGATGTCACTTTCAGGTATTGTTGGTGCGTCTCTAACGTAGAGTGGTGGAGTAGTTATGTCTGTTTTGTTCTGAGCTTTTGATATATCCATTGCCATGCAAAGCCTGCTGGGACCACTTGTTAGTTTAATGAGCTTTTCTGAAACAGCGCCTCGTCGTTTAGCCATAATTTTTTTTCCTTCTATGGGTTCGAGTGCTCTGAGAAGGACGGCTTCTGGCTTTCCGGCAACATTGCCGGCTGTTATGTTGAAGCAGTAATAAAGCCCATAGATAAAATATACATAGGCGTGCCCTTTTTTGCCAAACATAATTTCATTTCTTGATGTTCTTCGTCCTCCTGAACTGTGCGCAGCTTGGTCTTCGGGTCCCTGGTAAGCTTCTGTTTCAACTATTCTGCCCGTTGTTGTGCCTTGTGAAGATTCATGAACTAAGATTTTTCCAAGTAGGTCTTTGGCAACAGTTATAGTGTCACGTTCGTAGAAGGGTCTTTGTAAGATCATAACTGTGGATTAGCTAACCAAACAAATAAGCATAGCACATTTCTGTTTCTCTTGTAATGTTTCAAATCTGTTTCAGTACTGTTTCAGGCAACTACTATAAGCTTTTATGCACATATACTAATATGGTGATAAACAAATGCAAAAAACAAAAATCGTAATTGCCTTGGTCGCAGTCGCGGCATTAACCTTGGTTGCAGTCGGGTTGGCTTCAGCCCAAATCGGCGCTAACCAAACCTACACGGGCACAGCCCCCAACCAAGGCCCGAACAATGGATTCTTGGGTTGGATTGGCAACTGCTTTGGCTACGGGTACAACCAACCGTACAACAGTCAATATGTTGCGCCTCAAGCGCCAACCGAAGGCTCAGTTCCCGCTCCAGCCCCCTATCAAGACGGCTATGGAAACGGATACGGCTATGGTTATGGCTACGGCCCCTGCTGGGCAAGATAAGCACCCAGCTCTTTTTTTCTAATTTCTCTTTTATTTATTCTTGAAGACTAATTTCCCATTTTTTTCGTCGACTACAATGGCTACGTTTTTGTCTACTTTGTCTTCTAGGATCATTTTTGATAGTTCGTTTAGTAAGTTTTTCTGAATCACTCGTTTTATTGGTCTGGCACCGAATTGTGGGTCATATCCGATGGTAGCAATGTAGTCTATGGCTTTTTTGGTGACGTCTAGGTTTATGCTGCTTTTTTCAAGTGTTTTCTTGATGAGATTTATTTGGAGCTCCACTATTTTTCGCACTTCTTGTTGCGTTAGGGATTGGAACATGATTATTTCGTCGATGCGGTTTAGGAATTCTGGTTTAATGCTTCTTTTCAGCAAATCGAAGACTTGTTTTCGTGTTTGATTTATGATTTCTTCTCTGTTTTGATCGTTGATTTTTTCGAGGTTTTCTTGGATTAGGTGGGAGCCAATGTTTGAGGTCATTATGATTATTGTGTTTTTAAAGTCTACGGTTCGGCCTTTGTTGTCTGTTAGTCTGCCGTCGTCAAGGACTTGGAGCAATATGTTGAAAACGTCCGGGTGTGCCTTTTCGATTTCGTCTAGGAGAACAACTGCGTATGGTTTTCTTCTGATGGCTTCAGTTAGCTGTCCGCTTTCTTCGTAGCCTACATATCCGGGTGGTGCACCTATGAGTCTTGAGACAGTGTGCCGCTCTTGATACTCTGACATGTCAATTCTAACTAGATTGTTTTCGTTGTTGAATAGGAATTCAGCTAGAGCTTTTGCTAATTCGGTTTTTCCAACACCAGTCGTGCCTAAAAATATGAATGAGCCGATTGGTCGTTTGGGATCTTGCAAGCCTGCGCGGTTTCTTCTAATAGCATCAGACACTGCACTGATTGCTTCTTCTTGTCCGACAACCCGTATATGTAGTTCTGTTTCTAGGTTAAGCAGTTTCTGTTTTTCATTTTGGAGCATTCGGCTAACTGGAATACCTGTCCACCGGCAAACTACTTCAGCGATTTCTTCAGCATCAACTTCTTCGTTAACTAGGGCTGATTCTTTCTGGATCTCCGAGAGTTTTTTCTTTAACGTTACAATTGTTTTTTCTGCTTCGGGAATTTTGCCGTAGCGAATTTCTGCAACTTTCCCAAGATCGCCTGTGCGGTTAGCGGTTTCTTCTTCGAATCTAAGTTGTTCAATTTCGTTTTTCTTTATCTGAATCTTATCAACTAATTCTTTTTCAGATTTCCATTTTGCCCTAAGTTGATTGCGCTCATCGCTAAGGTTTGCGATCTCCTCGTTTAGTGATTTGAGTTTTGCTTCATCTTTTTCGCGTTTTATAGCTTCTCGTTCGATCTCTAGTTGGCGAATTTTTCGGTCTAATGATTCGAGCTCTTCGGGTGCAGAGTTTATTTCGAGTCGAAGTTTTGATGCTGCTTCGTCAATTAGGTCGATTGCTTTATCCGGCAAAAAGCGGTCAGAAATGTATCTTTGGGAAAGCTCTACAGCTGCAATTATAGCTTCATCTTTGATTCTAACGTGGTGGTATACTTCGTAGCGTTCTTTTAATCCTCGAAGAATAGAAATTGCATCCAAGGTGTCGGGTTCGTTAACCATAACTGGCTGGAAACGTCTTTCCAGGGCTTTGTCTTTTTCAAAATATTTTTGATATTCGTTTAGAGTGGTGGCACCGATTGCACGCAGCTCGCCTCTGGCTAATGCGGGTTTCAGAATGTTTGCAGCGTCCATTGCTCCCTCACCGCCGCCGGCTCCGACTAGAGTGTGAATCTCATCAATGAATAATACGATGTCGCCTTCAGCCGCGACAACTTCTTTAACAACACTTTTTAGGCGCTCTTCGAATTCACCTTTGAATTTTGCACCTGCAATAAGAGCACTCATGTCCAGGGAGTAGATTTGCTTTGATTTCAGGTTCTCCGGGACGTCCCCGTTTATTATGCGGTGGGCTATTCCTTCTGCTATTGCGGTCTTTCCAACTCCTGGCTCACCGATTAGAATTGGGTTATTTTTGGTCCTTCGGGATAGAATCTGAAGGACACGTCGGATTTCTTCGTCGCGTCCGATGACAGGGTCCAGTTTTCCTTTTCTTGCCATGTCGTTTAGGTTTATTGCGTATTTGTTGAGGGCGTTGTAGGTTTCTTCTGCGGTTTGGGAAGTAACTTTTGATCCTTTGCGGAGTTGTTTGATTGCTTCTTTTAGGTCTTTTTCGGTGACGCCGTAAGATTGAAGTAGTTTTGATGCGGCATCATTTAGCGATAAGATTCCCAATAGAATGTGCTCGATTGAGATAAATTGGTCTTTTGACGCTGAAGCTAAATCGGAGGCTTTCTGCAGCGCCCGATTAGAATTGGGTGAGAGAAATTGTTGCCCTCCAGATACTTTGGGTAAAGAACTGATTAGATTATCAAGTGCTCTCGAGAAAGAGTCAAGGTTAACGTTTAGTTTTTGCAGCAAATAAGGAACTACGTTTTCGTCAACCATTAATATTGCTTTTAGTATATGCACAGCTTCGATTGGTTGATTCTGGTTTGACGCTGCAATTTGGGTTGCTTTCTCAATCGCTTCCTGCGACTTAATGGTAAGATCATTCAAGTTCATTCTGTAATAACCTCCCTATCTTAGAATTTCTGAATTTGAATATAGGCATTATTCTACTTAAACAAAGAATCCCATGGACCGCGGGTCTATTCGCCAATCGCTTTTATTTTCATAGCTTAATATTTATTACCTAAGTATTACATTGGCAGTGGTTAAAGCTGACTTAGCAACCTCGCTATATTCCACATTTAATCAAAGGTCTTGTTTATGTATTTCTTGATGGAATGATAAACAAAAAAGAAATTGATTTTGAATTTAACTTCTATTTTCAGCAAACAATTCGGCAACCAATCTTTTTCAACAATGTGGAATATTTGTAGGTATCGAAAAACACGAATCTATGGATTAAAATCTAATCTTTCTCCTCTCTCTCATTTACTTACTTCCACTTATCTACTTGCCTCTATCAGAAGCTGAAAAACGATTTGCGCAATACGGTCCTAATGAAATTCAGGAGAAAAAAGTCAACCCGCTGCTAAAGTTTCTTGGTTATTTTTGGGGTCCAATTCCATGGATGATTGAAGCAGCAGTGATAATGTCTGCAGTTATTCAAAGATGGCCTGATTTTGCAATAATCTTAACGCTGCTAATGGTAAACGCTGCCGTTGGGTTCTGGCAAGAGCATAAGGCTGGAAACGCGATAGAACTACTAAAACAAAGGCTTGCCATAAAAACGCGAGTTCTGCGTGATGGACAATGGCAGGAGATGGAAGCTGGAAAACTGGTTCCGGGCGATGTTGTTCGATTACGTTTAGGAGAAATTGTCCCCGCCGATGTAAAACTTATTGATGGAGATTATCTCTTGGCCGACGAGTCAACGTTAACTGGCGAATCTCTACCTGTCGAGAAGCATTTGTCTGACGTTGGATACGCAAGTTCTATAATTAGACAAGGTGAAATGAACGCGCTCGTCGTTAACACAGGCATAAGAACCTTTTTTGGTAAAACAACCAAGCTTGTAGAACAAGCCAAAACAACTAGTCACTTCCAAAAAGCCATCAGCAAAATAGGTGATTACCTAATATTCCTAGCAATAGGCCTTGTAATAGTAATCTTTTTAGTTTCGATCTTTCGAGGCACAAACTAGCAATAGCAAATATAGCTAAAAAGTCCCAAATCAAGTTTGCATTTTCCATGCTTCAAAAAGCATCCCAACAGGTCTTCGTTTAAGGGCTTTTGAGCTCTTCCTCTCCTCAATATAGTGGGTTATCAATTTTGAAAGTGATATAGTTTCAATAATGCCTGGAGATAAAATACCTATACTTTGAGCAATAGGCAGGTTTCAACCAGCAACTAACTTTAGGGTTGATCCAGCGACAGTGGAAGCAACATGGGTGCCAACCTCAGAGGAAACAGACCAACTGTATGAAACGCTATAGGTATGACTAACTTTTATAACCTAAACAAACGAGAGATTCCGTAATTGAAGTGAACACCCTCATTGAGTTGAGTAGTGGTATGTCATGAAATCGTTAAATAGTTTAATCAGAGGACCAGAGCAATTATCTAATCTTCAGTCAGAAGTATTTCGCTCTTTAGGTATTCTTGATTGCTCATTCTTCTAACTTTGAGGTATCTTTTGAACTCCTTCACCGATTCTGTTTCACGAATGCTAATTTCTCCGTCAAACAGCCCAAGAAGCGCATAAACATCCTCTGAAGAATGCATTTGTGAATTAATAACTGCTAGTATTGTAAATTCAGTAGCATTCAATGCAGCTATAAGTTCAGAAAGCCACTTTCTTGTTACGACCAAACCGTGTTGCAGCAATACATCTGAAACAATGTTTAAGCAGAACCTTCTTGACACTTTAAGATTGGGGTCAAGCTTGCGAATTGCCTGAGTTATTGCTATGTTAATTTCGGTGAGGTTGTCTATGCTCCTTATTGAAAAAACATTAGGTGCTTTTCCTAAATCTTTATCGAGTTGTGGATTAAGGTTGAATAGATAGAAATTTGCAGGGAATTCTCTAACCATATCTTTTGGTAATGAAGCATCATTTGTAACAAAAAAGGTTATGTCACCTTTTTTTGCCCCAGTTTCTATAAACGCCTTAATTAGAGAGTTTACTTCGTCACTTAACGGTGCAGTTAATGCTACAGCAAGTTTCGGAGGAATTCCACCAAATAAAAGATTATCAAGGTCAGTGTAACCAGTCTCCACACGCCCTTTGATTTTATGCGTTTTCATTTTGGTAATGCTTTTTTGCTCTATTTTCTGAGCGGGGCTTAATGGAACAGGATTAATTGGCTCCTTTTGTTGTTCAATACTCTGAGTTTTCTTTGTTGTCCCAAAATAAAAAACCAAACCAATTGCAATAACTAAAACCGCTCCAAACAAAATTGCAGAGATTACCCAGGAATAAGGGTTTGTTGTGGTTCCACTTCCCATCATGCCTCCAGTATAAGTCTGAGAGGCAGTAATTGCAAAGTAAACTCCTATGGCAACTAATACTAGAATACTGACTATTGAGGCAGTCAACACAATAATTTGGTTTCTTTGCACAATAATTTTTGTAGATAATGTGGAAGTTAAATATTGCTGCCACCTAGCAGGGTTTGAAAATGATAATTTGTCAGACCCAAGATAATTCTGTAGTCATATGCTTTTTTCGTATTCTTGTGTTTATCTTGTCTTCCGCGAGAAACGGAGAGTTGTAGATAGGGCTTACGGGGTCAATTCTTTATTCAGACACTTTGAATTTTGTATAGATGCTTTTTCCACGGTTTTCTGGGAATTACTCAAGAAACGCCTATAAGCAGGTTATGCCTATATTAGAATGTCTGAATGTATGTTTGGTGCTTAAGACTTAAACCAAAAAACCTGTTGCCTTGGCAATAATCGAGTGTTTCAAATCTGTTTCACTTCTGTTTCAGGCAACTATCTTATCATTCCATGACATTAGTATATCATAATAATAAAAAAAGAGGTAAAAAAAATGAAAACTTGGAAAGTAGCGACATTGGTCAGTGTGGCAGTCATTACAGCTGCTCTGATAACTACGTCAGCCTTCGCAGCAGCCATGATGGGAAATCCATTTGGCGGCTTTGGTGGAATGATGGGCGGGGGTTTCGGCTACGGATACAACAATTACGGCAATTACAATAACTACAACCCAATGACCTCATCACAGTATTATCAACCTGTCTATCCCTTCCAGTATGGAGGGGGATGCATAGGCGGATTAGGTAATGGCTACGGTTTTGGTGGAATGATGGGTAGCTACGGATATGCGGCACCATACACTTACACTGGAACAACTCTTGACATTAACGCTGCAGAAAGTATAGCTGAAAATTATGTTGCGTCAATTGGCAACCCTGACTTAGCAGTAAAAGAGGTTGAGGAGTATTCTGCCAACTTCTACGTTCAGGTTTATGAGAAAAGCACAAACACTGGAGCTTTCGAACTCTTAGTCGACAAATACACTGGCAGTATCTACCCCGAGATGGGTCCTAACATGATGTGGAACATCAAATATGGAATGATGCGTAGCGGAATCTTAGGCGGAGTCTTTGGAGCTCCAACGGCAACAATGCCCGTTTCAGCAGACCAAGCAAGAGTCAATGCACAACAATGGCTCGACATCAATATACCGGGAGCTACAGTTGGAGAAGTCTTCCCGTTCTACGGTTACTACCATGTGATGGCTATGGTTAACGGAGCCGACTATGGCATGATGAGCGTCAATGGCTATAGCGGGATAGTCTGGTACCACACCTGGCACGGAAGCTACATACAATCAATAGACATTAGCTAAACGAAGTTTCACAAATCTCCCTCTCTCCTTTTTTATGATAAATATAAAAGGTTGAATTTATGTTAGAATATTCGAATAGGCAGGGAATAGCGATACTAAAAAAAGAGTTTGACATGACAATCTACAATTTACAAGCAGAGATCTCCAAAACACTAGCTCACCCCCTAAGAATAGCACTTTTGCACACCCTAAAAGAAGAGGAAAAAACAGTCAACGAGCTAGTTGAAATTCTGAATGCAAGTCAATCTAATATTTCTCAGCATTTAGCGTTAATGAGGCAAAGACAAATGGTTAAGACCCGAAAAAACGGTTCATCTGTATACTACCGAGTGGCAAACCCCAAGATCAGTCAAGCCTGCGATATAATGCGAGAAGTACTTATGGAGCAACTAAGCCAAAAACATGAAATCGCAAAGAACTATTCACAATAAAACGATGATTTGAAAATGGCGCCATTTGGTTTTGGATGTGGTTGTGGCTGCGGCTCAGAGTCAAACGAGCAGAAAAAAGAAGTCATTCGTGAAATAGTTTTGATTCCATGCAAGTATTGTGGGACTCTTTTTCCCCAAACAGCGACGTTTTGCCCACATTGCGGTGCAAGAAGAACCGCATAATTATTTAACTCAAACTCGGTTTACAATATTGGAGAAGCATGTTTTGTCACATCTTAAATATCTTTTATCACTTATCATCGCAACCCTAATTTTGGGGGCGTTAGCACTGCCCGTTTTTGCGGTTCAATACAATCCAGGAGTTACGGCAGGTCAGTACGTAAAGTATGGAAATTTTGTTGGAAGTGGTCCAGGATATGAATTCTTCAATGATTACGGTTTTCTAAATCTTCAAGTAGTAAGCGTCTCTGGTACCACGGTAACTTTGCTTTCAACTGCACAATATAAAAACGGAACGGCCCTTCCAGGTAACAACACCATTGACGTATGGAATCTCGAAACTGGAACAGACAACGGAATCCCAAGCACGCAAGGGCCAATTATTGCCGCTAACCTCAACCAAGGTGACGAAATACCTCCGCCAAATACCTACGCGGTAAATCAAACAGTTAGCAAAACCTACCTAGGCGTAGTTAGAAGCGTTAACATTCTTGATGTTACAGTTTCAACTCCCACATACAATTCGACACTAAACTATCTATATGACAAGCTATCAGGTATGTTACTTGAAGCATCATCTACAACAACCACTGAAGCCGAACCATCGCCAATAACATCAACCTACTCATACAACATTATTGAAGCTAACATTTTTGTATCGACGGGTCCATCACCCACCGTTCCGGAATTTTCCAGTAAGATCATAGTCTTTACCTTAGCTACCATTTTGATATTCGCTGCTAGCACAATTATTCTCCTCAGAAAGAGGACTAAGAACAAACTATAATGTTGCTAGAATTATTTCCATTGATGCAATTAAGAAAACGGGAGCAAGTTTAGGCGTGTTTGACCAATTGGCTTTAATGATGGTGATGATGTGGCCAGCAATTCCAATGTTTTTAATTGAACTTCATTTTGCTACTAATTTTTGGAGAAAATTGAGGGGTTGGACATATTTTGCAGTTATTCTGCAATGGATTCCAATAGCTATAGTTTTGTATTTGCTGCAGGGAGCGATTCTTCACTACGAGGTTATGCTTGGCATACCTTTCCTTGTTTTTGGTATCATACTAATCCTTGCTGGTGCTGTCCTCCATGCTTGGACAGCTAAATTAATTGGGATAAAAGCAACAATCGCGTTCACTGAATTAAAGCCTGATATATCAACAGAAAATCAACGTCTTGTGGTCTCTGGACCTTTTTCAGTGGTTAGGCATCCGTCGTATTGGGCACATACCGCAATCATAACGGGGATTTTTTTTGTGACAGGTATAATTGCTTTAGCAATAATTGCAGTTGTTGACTTAGCAATAACCTATTTCATAACCACTACATTGGAAGACAAAGAGCTAGTCGAGAGATTTGGGAAACAATATAGAGAATACCAGAAGAAAGTACCTAAATTTTTCCCTAAATTTCGCTAACCAGAATTGCTGTGTCAGGTTTGCGTCTCAATCTCATACCCCCTATGTGCATCTTTGTAGCAATGGCAGGTTGGTGCATGCTTGACGTCATATCGTGTTGTTGAATGGTGACTTATATAGAGACATTTTGGTTTTCTTCGTTTTTGCGAGTGAGTAAGTAGAGAGAGGGCACTAAAATTTAGTCCAAACCAAACATCCATTTAGCAGGATATATTATCTTTTTAATTATAGGAAGGATGATGAACTTTGAATATTGCTAATTCATCTGAAAACATACGGAGGGCAGCTAAGGCTCTTGACGAGGCTTTAGTAAACAAAGAGCTGAAGGGTGTAGTTGAAAGGTTTGCGGATGATTGTGAAATTGAGCTTCTTAACGTTAAATTGTATGGAAAAGAAGGAGCTGAAAAATGGTTCAATTGGTTATTCAAGCACGTTGCTGAACTTAAGTTTCTGCCAGTTACGATAATGGTTGAGGGCAACACATTTTTTGAAGAATTTGTTGTTGAGGCGACGTTTGTTGATGGTGAGAAAGCTCGTTCGAAGCAGGCTGTGGTTTTGGTGTTTGAAAACTTGAAAATAGAGAGTTTGAGGCTGTATTTTGACAGGTTAGACTTTTCAAGTTCGGTGGCGAAGGACGTGGTAAGCAAAACAATAGTCAAGGAACTGGTAAAGAAGTCGCTGGAAGGTTTAACGTAGCTTTCTTCTAATCAGATAGCCGTATACTCGATTCCGTATATACTATTACTATATGCTTATTCTACTGAGTATATGCTAAACCGTGTCTACTGCTAAGCCTGCCTTACCTGCCTAGCCAAGGTTGGTTGGATTAAAATTTAATCTTTCTCTCTCTTGAAAACTACTACTTACTCTTGCTATACTACTAACCCTTAAGAACACCCATAACAACATAAAAAGCAGTTAATACTTAAAATTGCGTTTTTGTGGTAGACCAATAAACCAGCAACCACCAAAATCATTGCTACTGTAAAAGAAACTCGAAGATTAATTTAGTTGAAACGTTATTTACATTTTATTTTAAGGAGGTAATCGTACGATAAAGGTTGTACCATTTCCTTCGGTGCTTTCAAATGTCACTGTTCCGTTTAGCGCTTCAATCATTCGCTTAACAACAGCTAACCCTAAACCTTGACCCTTAGATTTTGTCGTGAAAAACGGCGTAAATAGTTTCGATTTGACTTTATCGGGAATACCGTTTCCAGTGTCTGCAACAGTGATAACTAAATCGCCTTCTTTCCGAAATGCTGTTAAGGTTAGTTTCCCACCATTTGGCATAGCTTGGACAGCATTAGAAATAAGATTACCAAGAGCACGCTGCAACATATCAGAATCAACAAAGATTATTTCAACTGAATCCTCGATATAGCAAGAAGTCTTGATACTTTCTGGCACCGCTACCTTCTCAAATAACCTACGACATAACTCTTTCAACTTCGTTCTTCGAGGCAAAGGCTGAACATTCCTTGCGAAGTCTTGCAGATCAGCAACTATCTTGTTAATATAATCAATGTTCTCCTCAATCTCTGCAAGACTCTCCTCCATCGCTACCTTCCCTTCGTCTGCAGGCATTTCCTTTAGTTCTTCTCTAGCAAGATACAAGTCGGATATAATTGCCTGCAAAGGATTACGAATATCGTGACCAACCATTCCTGCGGTCTCGCCAATCGCAGCTAGATGCAAAGACCTCTCAACCTTTTTTCTGTCATCCACATCAACAAAAGACAAAACAGCACCATCTATCTTATCGTCAAGGGTAATGTAAGGTCTAACTTGCAAATCATAATAACGGCCTTCCCCATCTTTTAATTCCCTAGTAACACTATGAAGCTTAGAAATCACGTTTGAAATTGTGTTTTCTAGGTCTTCAACATTTATTTTAAGTTTAACGCTTGTTATGGGTAATCCAACAGTTGAAGGTGAAAGGTTCAATATTTTCTCTGCTGAAGGCGAAAACAGCCTAATCTTGAGTTTTTTATCGACAATAACAATGGCTGGACCAATATTTCGATTCAGGTTAAGCAAATCATCGTTCACGTGCGCCAATGTTTCATTTCGGTTTTTTACTTCATCGTTGAGAGTTTTTAATTCTTCATTGCTAGATTGCAACTCTTCTTTTGCTGTCTCTAACTCTTCATTTGTACTCTGTAATTCTTCATTGCTAGACTGAGCCTCTTCCATAGTAGTCCTTAGTTCTTCATTTGTTACTTCCTGAATCTCGATAATTTTCTGCAAAGATAGTTTAGTGGAGTCTAATTCCTCTCTGAGCTCCCTAATTTGTCGGTCTTTGGCATTTTTCTGACCGGTTGGGGTGGATGCTAATTCCAGAGTCTGCCTCAATAGCTCTGCTGCTGAACTGATATCTTCCAATAAAATAAGAAAGAACAACTCTTCAAACTGCTCAATATGCAATGGGATAACCTGAATATTGATTGTTTTATGTTCGCCTGCAAATTCTACACGTACTGCGTTTTCCTTTGCGGGTTTGTTTTCTTTTTTTGCTCTATAAATCATTGTTTGAACTTCAGATTTTAACTCTTCTCGAATTATTTTGGCAATGTTAAAACTTGCTAGCCCAGATTCAGGTAAAACAAAAGGCGCAATATTTCCTCGAAAGAGAAGAACATCTGAATTAGAATTAACCAGCAATGCAGCTGGAACATAATCTGTAACTAGCAAACGATCAACTTTGTCTTTCAAGATTGCAAGTGCATCTTTCTTTTCACCAGTTTTAGTTTCCTTAGTCTTTTGATTATAGCTTTGTGAAACTTGCAGACCAAAAGTAATGCTTGGTTGGGCTATTTTTTTTGCATAAATAGAGGTCTTTTTCAGATGTTCAAAAAAGTTATTAAATTTACCAATACTTTCAGACTGCCCCAAAACTAAAAAACCGCCCATCTTTAATGCATAATGCAAAGTAGGCACAACTTTTTCATGCAGATATTCATCAAAATAAATGAGCATGTTGCGACAGCTGATTAGGTCCATGTTGGAAAACGGTGGGTCTGCTGTTATATCTTGTTTGGCGAAAACACACATATCTCTAATATTCTTTCTGATTAGATAGCTGCCGTTAAAATTCTTGAAGAAATGCTTAAGTTGTCTCTCAGGAACATCAGTTTCTATGGTTTTTGGATAGCTTCCTTGTCTTGCTTTTTCAATGTTTTTTTCATTCACGTCGGTGCCGAAAACTTGAACTTGAATGTTTTTTATAGAGTTTTCTTCGATATATTCTTGTATTGAAATTGCGAAGGAATAAGCTTCTTCCCCCGTAGAGCATCCTGGGATCCATATTCTAATTGGTTCTTTGGGTGAACGATTCTTGAAAAGCTCTGGAAATACTTCTTCTTTCAAAGCAGCAAAAGTCTCACTTTCTCTAAAAAAGCCCGTTACTCCAATTAACATATCATTGTACAATGCTTCCAGCTCATTTGGATGCTCACGCAGAAAAACTGCATAGTCGGCAATTTTTTTTATGTGGTTGATTACCATTCTGCGTGTGACACGGCGGTTTACGACTGTTTCTTTGTAGTGAGAGAAATCAACGCTGCAATTTGACATCAGCATAGCAAATACTGAATTCATTACTTTTTCCCTATTCGGCTTTCCTTCTTCTATTTTTTCTTCTCTCGCCACTATTTCATTTCGCGCCAGTTGAGGGTTAACTACGATTTTTTGCAGTTCTTGGGCAATCTTGTCTGGAGGGAGAATAAAATCTGCAGCTTCCGCTGAAATGGCACTTTGAGGCATATCACCATACTGGGCGGAATTAGGGGTTTGTGCGAACGTGATTCCTCCTTGAGCTTTAATGGCTTTTAGACCTTCAGTTCCATCAGAGCCTGTTCCCGATAGTACTATTCCTATGCTTTGGTTTTTTGAGTCTCTAGCTAAGGAAGCAAAGAAAGTATCGATTGGTCTAATGGACTTACCTTTTTGGCTAAGCTTGAGGGTTTTGTTATCAATTGTCACCGTGGTTCCGGGTGGTATAACGTAAACATTGTCTGACTCAACTGTCATTTTATCTTTGATTTCTTTAACGGGCATTTTGGTAAATCTTGAAAGAATGTCAGTCAACATGCTTTCTTGACCAGGTGCTAGATGTTGAATAACAACAAAAGATAATCCAGTGTTTGAGGCTAGACATTCGAATAGACTTTTAAAAGCCTCTAATCCACCTGCAGAGGCGCCAATTCCAACTATTGGTATCCTTTGAATGTTTTGGTCAACGGATTTCTTGTTAAACAGCTTAGCTGCTTGTTTTTGCTTTTTAGTGATCCCTTTTTTCTCTTTTCCAGAATCAAAAAACGTCATCAAGATAAATCTTAAAGAATAGTGGATGCAATTCATTTACCTATGAGTACATAAAAGGTTATGTATACTGTTTAGAAGGATAGCGTTGATTCACGATTTAGATATATTGGTATTTTTTCTTAATATTTATTAAAATCCGCGCTTTGGGAGTTGTTTACTTTCCCGGTAAGTTCTGATAGCAAGTATAAGGGTTATCAGGGAGAACATAACCGTCAATATAGTAGCCTCTAAATTATTCGATGGATCGTGTAGACCTGCATCTGCTAATTAGCTTAGAAATACAACTATAAATGCTGCTTGCAATAAGATAAAAACGGCATCTAAACCAATTATACCTAAAAGTACAAATCTTTTGCCTAATAAGAATAGGATTGCAAAGATGCCTAATAGGCCATAAATCAGCAAGACCGTTAGCGCTTTTAAAATCGTTAAACGGTATTGATCAATTCCTGCCAGATATCCTCCAAAAAAACAAACGGAAAATCAACGTGACCATAAGCATATTGCCATTTGCGGTTAGCTCCAATACTTCACCCGTCCAGTTTTTGATGGATCAGTTTCACATCTTTTAACGGTTTAATCTGCTTTGATGTGGACAAGTGGTGGTTTGCTATTAGATCCATTTTTCAGATCCATTTTATTCGGGGCTCTTTTTTGTTGGGGCCGATAGTTTTTAGAGCTGAGGTTATGGCTGGGTTTGGGTTGACCTTTGGATAGCCCAACAAGATAGGTCCATAAATTGCTTCGTCATCTTTGAGTTCAAGGGCTTGCACGATCTCAGGGTTGCCTTTTATCATTCCGCCGAATCCAACATAGCAACTTCCAAGACCTAGAGATTGGGCAGCAATCATTATGTTCTCGCATGCGAGCGCGCAATTCAACGTGTCATTGACTGAACCAATTACGAAAAGAATTACGGGTGCATTGTAGTAGATTACATCTTTTGGTTCATCCATCGCATCGTAGAGACTGGTTGCCATCTTGTAGAGGTCAGGTTGAGTTTGCTTTAGGGGTTCAATAGTCTGTTTCCAGAAAGGAAGAGCGGTTTGAAGAAGTTCTTGTTTGAAATCTGGGTTTTGAACAACGACAAATCGCCAAGGCTGAGACCTTGTTATTGACGTGAAGGGTGCCTGATTGCCTGCCTCTATAAGTTTATCAATGATGTCTTTGGGAACGGGTTTTTGTTCATATGCTCTGATAGACCTTCTGTTTTTTATCGCTTCAAATACGGGGTTCATTTTTCAATCTCCTGATTAAATCCTTTAACTATAAGCCAAATTGCAAAAATCATTTCCTGAACGAATATAACAAAAGCCAAAAACTCTAGCTCTGGAGGAAAAATGCCGAACATGCGAAAAGGAATTGTTGCCAACCACACTGCGCCTCCAATAAGACCCAAGATTGATAACCATTGAGGGATGAGTTTTGATTTATATAATATATAATTTAAAACCAAAGCACTTAATGTGAAAGGAAAGTCCAGCAGTAAACTGCTCCAATCTATTGAAGACAGTATCAAAGCACCTGAAGTTTGAAAGTAA
>Ga0315540_10000011_pt1 | contig 82150 bp, 86 predicted proteins | sample SalMarSW160110MG_FD_203677 | JGI IMG/M metagenome (GOLD analysis project Ga0315540, IMG submission 203677) | Salt marsh sediment microbial communities from the Plum Island Ecosystem LTER, Massachusetts, United States - Salt Marsh Sediment SW1601-10 ...
GACAGCGCGTGGTGCGGGCACGCGCCGCGCAGATCGCCCGCCAGGGCAAGCCCAATGCCTTGCTGGAGACGCGTGAAATCGATCGCTACTGCGGCACCGATCGCGACGGCGACCAGCTTCTGCGCCACGCTCTCGCGCGTCTGTTGCTTTCCGCTCGCGCCTACCACCGCGTGCTGCGCGTGGCGCGCAGCATCGCTGACCTGGCAGGCCGCAGCACGATCGCGGCGGAGCACATCGCCGAAGCGATCCAGTACCGCCGGCTCGACGCAAGCTTCTGAGGCGGTCTGCTAGAGTTTTGGTTCGCATGGCCACCTACGCGATCGGCGACGTTCAGGGATGCTACGACGAGCTGCGAGCGCTTCTCGCGCGGATCGGATTCGATTCCGCGAGGGACCGGCTGTGGTTCGTTGGGGATCTGGTAAACCGCGGACCGAAATCGCTCGAAGTGCTGCGCTTTGTACGTTCGTTGGGAGACGGCGCGACGACGACGGTGCTGGGAAATCACGACTTGCATTTGCTGTGTCTCGCGGAGGGTTTTGCGAAGCGGCGCCAGGACGACACGCTGGATGCAGTGCTCGGGGCTGCCGACGCGGCGGATTTGCTCGGCTGGCTGCGCCGACGGCCGTTGATGCACCGCGAGGGCGACAATGCCATGGTGCACGCCGGCCTGCTTCCGCAATGGAGTGTCGACAAGGCGCTGGCCCTCGCCGGCGAGGTGGAGGCTGCGCTGCGGGCGCCCAGTTACCGTGACTTCCTCGCCGCGCTCTACGGCAGCAAGCCGGCGCGGTGGAGCGATGCGCTCGAGGGCTGGGATCGCCTGCGGGTAATCGTCAACGCGATGACGCGCATGCGCTTCTGCTCGCCAGAAGGCGTCATGGACTTTCACGTCAAGAGCGACCAGGCGCCCGCGGGTTACCTGCCCTGGTTCGAAGCGCGACCGCTGCGCGAGGAGCCCAAGATCGTCTGTGGCCACTGGTCGGCTCTCGGCCTCAAACTGACCGCGCACGTCAGCGCATTGGACGCCGGGTGCGTTTGGGGGGGTTCGCTCGCCGCGCTCCGGCTTGAGGACGGTGCGTTGGTGCAGCTACCCTGCCGCGGCTACCATAACGTAACCGAGGAATAGGCGGCGACGTAACCGGGGAATAGGCGGCGGAGGCGATATGACAGATTGCGTATTTTGCCGCATCGTCGAAGGGCAGATCCCTGCCACGGTGGTGCACGAAGACGAACATACGCTCGCCTTCATGGACATCGGGCAGGTGAATCCGGGGCACACTCTCGTGACGCTAAAGGCTCACGCCGAAAACATCTACGCGCTCGACGACGACCAGGCCGCGGCAATTGGCCGAGCGAGTGCACGGGTCGCGCGTGCGATTCGCGAAGCGTTCGCGCCGCAGGGCCTCTCCGTCTACCAGGCCAATGGAGCGCCTGCCGGACAGACGGTATTCCACTACCACGTACATCTCCTGCCCCGCCAAGGCGGCGACGGCATGCAGCTTACGTGGCCGGTCAAGAACCCCACGCGCGAGAAACTCGAGCAATACGCGCAGAAGATTCGCGCCGCACTGCGCTGATCCCGGCGCTAGCGCCAGGGAGTGAAGCCGAACGCGGTCTTGTAGCGCTCTTCGATTTCGTCGCGCGACGGGCCATGGTTCTGCGCCCCGCGGTGCGCGATTTTGATCGCCCCCATCACCGCCCCGAGGCGTCCGGTGCTGGGCCAATCCCAGCCGTTGACCATCCCGTACAGCAGTCCCGCCCGATAGGCGTCGCCGCAGCCGGTCGGATCGACCAGCGCCTCGGCTTTGACGCTCGGAATCTCGTACCGCTTGCCCGTCGCGTGCACCATCGAGCCGTTGGCGCCGAGAGTCACGACCAGGGCCTTCACCTCGCGCGAAATCGCGTCGAGCGTTCGGCCGGTTCTTTCCTGCAGAAGCTTGCCCTCGTAGTCGTTCACCGCCACGTAATCCGCGAGCGCGATGAGCTCGTTCAACTCTTCGGCCGAGAACATTGGCAGCCCTTGCCCGGGGTCGAACACGAAGGGGATCTCGTGCTGTGCACATTCACGCGCGTGCTGCTGCATGCCCTGTTTGCCGTCCGGGCCGACGATGGCGAGTCGGGCGCCCTGTCGCGCGTCGACGTGGTTTTGGTGCGAGTCGTTCATTGCCCCCGGATGAAAGGCGGTAATTTGATTATCGTCGAGGTCGGTCGTAATAAAAGCCTGCGCCGTGAACTGGCCCGGAATGCGCTTGAGCAGTTGCGTGCCGATGCCGAGCCGCTCGAGTCGCCCAAGGTACGGATCGATATCCTCTCCCACCGTCGCCATAAGCAGCGGATCCGTGCCCAGTAATTTAAGGTTGTAACAGATGTTGCCTGCCGTTCCCCCGAACTCGCGCCGCATCTCGGGAGTGAGGAAGCAAACGTTCAGGATGTGCAGCTGGTCGGCGAGCAGGTGGTTCTTGAAGCGATCCGGAAAGACCATGATGGTGTCGTATGCGATCGAGCCTGTGACGAGTATCTGCAAGAGAGCTCCGTGGTTTAGGGAAAGAAAAGGTAAAGGCGATATCCGGTGGCGCGCACCCGGCTGGTGTCGAAATGCAGCCGCACCACCGCCTCCGCACCGGGGCCAATTCCATTCAGCGCGCCGGGACTGCGCGCAGTGGCGACGTAGTCGGCCGGCACCAACACACGCCGCACAACGGCCTGGCCGTTTTCATCGGTCAGCGTAAGCTCGAGGTCGGGGTACTCCTGGGGGAACGGAGCGCGGTTGCGGATCACGGCGTTTAGAACGATCACACTCTCGTGACCGGGATCGGCCTGAAGGTCGGAGGACTCGATGCTCATCAGCTCTGGGCGGCGGGGCAGTCTGACGCTGCAGCCGTAAACCCTGCACGTCGCGACCAAGTAGGGACGCAACTCCGGCACCAGCAGTGCGACTTCGGTACGGAAATACAGCACGACCTGCCCTGCCAGACCCAGCAGAGCGAGCAGCGCGAGAAACGGCCACAGGAAGCGCAGCCGCGACCGCGGTGATTCGTCTTCCATGAACTCCGGCACGGGCTGGGAGTTGCTCGGCACGCGCGGAACTGCCTGCGCTGGCTGCGCGGAAGCCCTGCCCGGCGGGCGGCTTGCCGCCGGCTCGACTGCAGTCATATCAAGTTCGATCGTTACGTCGGGCGACGCACGCGCCTGGCGCCGAGACGGGTCGAAAAGGCCGAGTTGCGGCGATGGCTCGAGATTGGCCGGAGCGCCGCTGTGGTCCTGCAGCGCCGCAACGGCGTCGAATATCGCCGAACACTTTCCGCATCGCACCCTTCCCCCGCGGGCCGCCAGCTGTGCCGGCTGAATGCGAAACGCCGTGCCGCACTGGGGACAGCGCGTGATGAGGTTCACCGGCGCTTGCCTTCGAGCAGGACCCAGCCGTCGTCGTGCCCGCTAGCCGAGAGCGCGAATCCGGGTGCATAGGCGGCGATGACATCGGAGGCCTGCGTCTCGAGAATTCCGGACAACGCCAGTCGACCTCCCGCTCGCGTGAGCGAGCAAATCAGCGGCGCAAGAAGAATCAGAGGATTGGAAAGGATGTTGGCCACGACGACGTCGTAATCGCCGTGCGCTAGCGCATCCGGCGCGCAGACTTCAAGGTCGACTTCGTTCGCGCGAGCGTTTTCCGCCGTGACCTGAAGCGCCTGAGGATCGATATCGACGGCGCCGATCCGGGCTGCACCGAGCTTGGCGGCTGCGATCGCCAATATACCGGAACCGCATCCGTAGTCCAGCACCTGCTCGCCGCCACGAATCTCGCGCGCGAGGAACTGCAGTACCAGCCGCGTGGTGGGATGGGTTCCGGTGCCGAAGGCCATTCCCGGATCGAGCCGCACCAGCGGCGCGCGCGAAACCGGGGGCATGTGCCAGCTGGGCACGATCCAGAGCCTCCCCTCGATCGACACGGGCGCGAATTGCGATTGCGTGCGCCGCACCCAGTCGTCGTCGGCGATGCTCCCGACGTGGTACGCGGGCGGTATCGCGAGCCCGGCTGCAAGCGCTGCACGCTCGACGACCGTCTCAGGTTCCATGGCCGGTGCGAGCAGCACGCTCAGACGATGGCGTCGCCAGGAAACGGGCGTCTCCCATGTAGGTTCGGCGTAGCGCGGCACTTCGGCCTCAGTCCCGGCGTCCGCGTCTTCGATGCAGACCGACACCACGCCCTGCTCCAGCAGGGCGTCGGACATCGCCTCGGCTTCAGCTGCGTCGACGTCTAGGGTGAGCGACTGCCACGCCATTGCGCTACTTCGCCTTGGGCTGCTGCTCCTGAGCGAGCTTCTGCTCCAGATAGTGGATCGACACCCCGCCGCGCAGGAAGCGGATATCGTGCAGCAGTTCGCGGTGCAGTGGAATGTTGGTCTGAATGCCCTCTACGACCATCTCCGACAGCGCCACCCGCATGCGGCGGATCGCCTGTTCGCGGGTTGCACCATACGCGATGACCTTGCCGATCATTGAATCGTAATTGGGAGGAACGGAGTAGCCCTGGTAGACATGCGAGTCGACGCGGATCCCTGGCCCGCCGGGCGCGTGGTAGGACGTAATTCGCCCCGGCGAGGGCGTGAAGCGGTAAGGGTCCTCAGCGTTAATCCGGCACTCGATCGCGTGGCCACGAATCTGAATGTCTTTCTGGCGGAATGGCAGCTTTTCGCCCGCCGCAATGCGGATCTGCTGCTGGACGATATCGATCCCGGTGATCATTTCGGTGACCGGATGCTCGACCTGCACGCGCGTGTTCATTTCTATGAAGTAGAACTCGCCGTCTTCATATAGGAACTCGAAGGTTCCTGCGCCACGGTAGGCGATCTTGCGGCACGCCTCGACGCAGCGCTCGCCGATCTTTTCGCGCACCCTGGCGGTGAGCTCAGGCGCCGGCGCCTCCTCGATGACCTTCTGATGCCGTCGCTGTAGCGAGCAGTCCCGTTCGCCGAGATACACCGCGCCCTTGTGGCTGTCGGCGAGCACCTGAATCTCGATGTGGCGTGGGTTCTCAAGGAACTTCTCCAGGTAGACCATCGGGTTCGAGAATGCCGCCTGTGCTTCGCCGCGAGTCATGGATACCGCGTTCAGCAACGCAGCCTCGGTATGTACCACCCGCATGCCGCGGCCGCCCCCGCCGCCCGCCGCTTTGATGATGACCGGATAGCCGACCTTGCGCGCGATCCGAACGGTCTCCTTCGGATCCTCGGGCAGCGCTCCCTCGGAGCCGGGGACGCAAGGTACTCCGGCCTTGAGCATTGCCTGCTTGGCGGTCACCTTGTCGCCCATCAGGCGGATATTCTCGGGCCGCGGACCGATGAATACGAACCCCGAGCGCTCGACCTTTTCGGCGAAGTCGGCGTTTTCGGACAGGAATCCGTAACCGGGGTGGATTGCCTCGGCGTCGGTCACCTCTGCCGCACTAATGATGGCGGGAATGTTGAGGTAGCTCTGCGCCGCTGGCGCGGGACCGATGCAGACCGACTCGTCGGCGAGTTTGACGTACTTGGCCTCGGTGTCCGCCTCCGAATGCACGACCACGGTGCGGATACCGAGTTCGCGGCACGCACGCTGGATGCGCAGCGCGATCTCTCCGCGGTTGGCGATAAGAATTTTCTCGAACATCTAGCCGATGACGAACAGTGGCTGGCCGTACTCGACCGGTTGGCCGTTTTCCACCAGGATGGCCTTGACGACGCCCGAGGCGTCGGCCTCGATTTCGTTCATCAGTTTCATCGCCTCGATGATGCAGATCGTCTGCCCCTCTTTGACGGTCTGGCCCAGTTCGACGAAGGACTTGGCGTCAGGCGAAGGCGAACGGTAGAAGGTGCCGACCATCGGAGACTTTAGAACGTGTCCCTCCTGCTGGGTCTCGGCGGACGTGGCCGGAGGCGCGCCTGGGGCTGCGGCGGGCGCTGCGGTCGGGATGCTCACGGCATGCGCAGTGCTGACCTGCGCCGTCGCCGGAACCCCGCCGCCGCTCTTGACGATCTTGACCTTCTCTTCCCCTTCGGTGATCTCGAGCTCGGAGATGCCCGATTCCTCGACCAGGTCGATCAACTTCTTCAACTTGCGCAGATCCATAGCAATCCCCTTGGCCGGGGGCTACCCGGCGGACCGGCAACCGCCGGGCCTTATGCCCTGCGGCCCCCTGAAGCTAGTTGCGCGAGCGCGTAGGCGAGCGCCAGATCGTAGCCCTGGCTGCCGAGCCCCGTTATGGTTCCGACCGCCGTATCGGTGAAATACGAATGTCGCCGGAACGCTTCGCGCGCATGCACGTTTGAAAGATGGACTTCGATGAATGGGATATCCACTGCCGCGAGCGCGTCGCGCAGGGCAACGCTGGTGTGAGTGAACGCCGCGGGGTTGAATATGATGAACCCGATTCCCTCTCGCCCGGCTTGATGAATCCTGTCAACCAGAGCCCCTTCGTGGTTGCTCTGGAACGAGCCGCACGGCTGTCCTGCCGCGCGTGCGGTCGCCGCGAGGCGACGATCAATCTCGGGCAGCGTCTCGCGGCCGTAGATCTCTGGCTCACGGCTACCAAGAAGGTTCAGGTTGGGGCCGTGTAGGACCAGCACCCCCCGCGAAGTTTGTCTGGTTTTTTTGCTCATTTTCGCAGCAGAACGCCGCATCTTACAGCACTTAGGGCACCCGTTCTTGCGAGGGCCAAAACCGCTCCGTGGTCAGGCACGAAGCATTTTGGCGAACCTTTCGCGCACCTCTGCCTCCTTCAGTGCGCCGAGCTTTCGGTTCACGATCCTTCCTTGCCGGTTCAGGAAGACAGTGTAAGGCAGCCCTCCTACCTGATTGCCCGCCGCACGCATCAGATCAATCCCGTTGGGACCGGCGACAAGGAGCGGGTAGCTTACCTTATAGTCTTTTGCAAATTCACCGACTTTAACGGCAGAATCTAAGGCGATGCCTACAACTTCGATGCCTTTCGCCGCCATTTCCTTGCTTAGGGCAACCAGCATCGGAATCTCCTCGCGGCACGGGGGGCACCACGTTGCCCAGAAGTTGCAGAGCACAACTTTGCCCTTCCACTCAACCAGTCGGCGGGTTCTGCCCTCAAGGTCGGTGAATTCGGCCGACTGGAGCGCCCCACTGCCGTCCTCCGACCGCAGCAGGGCGAGTCCGGCCAGTGCGCCGACCGCCGCAGCTGCGACGCCGACTGCGCCAATGAGCAGCGCCTTACGCCGGCCGGGGGCCATCTTTCGCCTGCGATCCGGCGGCGATCAGAGCACCGACTTCGGCGATGCCTGCGCGTTCGGTCACCCTCCCCGCTTGGGTGGTCTTGAGTGCCACGCGTTCGTCGCGAGGATCGAATATCGACAGCCGCAGCGGCGCGCCCTGCCACGTCAACGAGAGCAAGGTTATCGAGCGCACCCGATCGCCCGAATAGCGACGTCCCTCCGAGGTCGTATAAGGCAGGTTGCGGTCGAGCAGGAAGATCTCCACTTCCTTGGCGCTCTCGGGGAACAACTGAAGGTCGATCTCCGCGTAGCGGCCGGCGAGGCCGGTCAATACTGCGCCGGTCAGGTAGGGATTGAAGACCTGCAACTTGCGCATTGCGTCGAGTGCGATTCGCCGCAGCTGCGCGATGCGCTCGGGGTGCTCGGCCGGCTGATAAAGGGCTCGGTAGGCTCGCAATTCGGCCTCGATCTCCTCGTTCGCGGGCAGGGCCTGGGACTCTTCGGCGCCCACTTGGCGCGCGGCCTTGCGCTTGGCGAGCGCAAAATCGTCGATGCCGTCCTCGGCCATGATGCGCGCCGCGGCGGCGGCTATTCGTGCGCGTGTTCCGTTTTGCCGCGATTCCTTGCGGCCCATTGCTGTGCCTCGACTGGATTGGGGGGGTGCCACGATCAGGCTCCCATCTGGATGCATCATAGCGTAGGCGGTCCGGAACTCCGTATCGCGTAGAATCGGCGCCTTTTCGCCGCGCCTCCATGCCCGCTCACCTGCACATCCTCGGCATCTGCGGCACATTCATGGGCGGTATCGCCGCTATCGCCAAAGCCGCCGGATACCGCGTGACGGGTAGCGATGCGAACGTATACCCGCCCATGAGCGATCAACTCGCCGCGCTCGGAATCGAACTAATCGAGGGCTACGACAGCGAGCAGATCGCGCTCGCCCCAGACGTTTGGGTCGTGGGCAACGTCGTTACGCGGGGAAACCCGTTGATGGAGGCCATCTTGGATCGCGGCGACCGATACCTTTCGGGGCCGCAATGGTTGGCGGAGGAGGTGCTGCACGAAAAGTGGGTGCTTGCTGTTGCGGGGACGCACGGCAAGACGACGGTTGCGTCCATGCTCGCCTGGATCCTCGAGCGGGCCGAGAGGGACCCTGGATTTCTGATCGGTGGTGTACCCCTCGATTTCCCGGTTTCTGCCCGCCTTACCGGAGCGAAACACTTTGTGATCGAGGCGGACGAATACGACACCGCGTTCTTCGACAAGCGTTCCAAGTTTGTCCACTACCGTCCTCGAACCGCGATCCTGAATAATTTGGAGTTCGATCATGCCGACATATTCGCCGATCTTGCAGCTATCGAGCGACAATTTCACCATTTAGTGCGTACCGTACCCAGATCTGGCCTCATCGTCGCAAATGGCCGTGACGACGCCTTGCAGCGGGTGCTCGCCATGGGCTGCTGGACGCCCGTGGAAGCCGTGGGCAAGGAGGCGGGCTGGATGGCCGGTGAATCGGGACCCGACGGCGGGTTCGAGATCGCGTGGCAAGGCAGAGCAGTGGGCCGCGTCGCCTGGAGCCTGCTGGGAGCACACAACCGACAAAATGCGCTCGCGGCGGTGGCAGCGGCACGCCACGCAGGTGTCGCGCCCGCCCAAGCAATTGCTGCACTGAGCGATTTCGGCGGAGTCAAGCGGCGCATGGAGCTTCGCGGCGACGTTCGTGGGGTGACCGTGTATGACGATTTTGCACATCATCCGACCGCGATCCGGGCGACGCTGGAGGGCTTGCGCCAGCGCGTGGCTGGGGCGCGCATCGTGGCAGTACTAGAGCCGCGCTCCAACACAATGAAGCTCGGAGTGATGAAGGACGAGCTCGCATCGAGCCTCGCGGCGGCTGACGTCGCCTACATCTACGACGCCAAGCTCGGCTGGGACGCGGCCGAGGCGCTGCGCCCGCTCGGCGCTCGCGCCCGCTGCGTCGGTGACTTCGAGGTTCTGCTCGCAATGCTTGCCGAGGACGCCCGCGCGGGCGACCACGTCGTGATCATGTCGAATGGCGGCTTTGGCGGCCTGCACCGCAGGCTGCTCGAGCGACTCGGCCGAAGCGCATGAACACAACAATCATCTACCTGCACGGTTTTAATAGCTCGCCTGCGTCCCACAAGGCGCGCAAGATGGACGACTACATGCGCGCGCGAGGGCTCGGGGAGTTCTTCACGTGTCCGGCGCTGCCGCCGGGTGCACGGGGCGCGGTTCGAGTTATCGAGGCCGAAATCGCGCGGCACGCGGCGAAACCCACCTTCGTCGGAAGCTCGCTGGGTGGCTTCTACGCAACCTATTTCGCCGAGCGCCTCGGTGTGCGCGCGGTCCTGATCAATCCCGCGATTACGCCCTACGTCGGGCTGGAGGCCTACCTTGGCACGCAGAAGAATCTCTATACCGGCGAAAGCTACCAGCTCACTCGTGCGGATCTCGAGGGCTGGCGCGCCCTTGCGGTCGAGCGGCCCGACCCCGAGCGCTACCTGTTATTGCTAGAAACCGGCGACGAAGTCCTTGACTGGCGCGAAGCGGCGCGCAAATTCGAGGGGGCCCGCACTGTGATCCGTGACGGCGGCGACCACACGCTGCAGAGTTTTCCGGAGCACTTGCCGCGAATCCTGGCTTTCGCGGGGATCGCGCTTCCCTAGGCGAGGTCCCGCGGCGCGCGCCGCGGCACGCCGCCTATAATTCGCGGGCGATGCATTTACTTTACGAAGAAGACGGAGAGTTCAAGGTAGGTTCAGTGCTGGCGCAGGCGCCGGCTTCGTTCCAGGTCGAGAGTCCGCACGGGCGCCGCACGAAGGTCAAGGCGGCGAACGTGCTCCTCAGCTTCGAGCGGCCGTCCGGCAACGAACTGCTCGCAGCGGCACAGACCTTTGCCGACGGGCTCGAAACCGACTTCCTGTGGCAGTGTTGCGCGGAGGGAGAATTCGAATTCCGCGACCTCGCGCGCGAGTACGTGGGGCGCGAGCCGACCCCCGTCGAGTCGGCCGGGATCCTGCTAAAGCTGCACTCGGCGCCAATCTACTTCTACCGGCGTGCGCGCGGCCGCTTCCAGGCGGCACCTGCGGAGACGCTGAAGCTGGCGCTCGCGGGTCTCGAAAAGAAAAAGCGCATGCAGGAGAAGGTCGCCGATTGGGCGGCGATGCTCGCTCGTTTCGAATGTCCTGCGGAGATTGCCGCCCTACGCGAGGAACTGCTGTACGCACCGGACCGCTCCAAACCGGAAACAAAGGCCTTCGAGCAGGCCTGCAAGCAGACAGGGCTCGCACCCGCGCGTCTTTTCGAGCGCTGCGGCCTGCTTTCCGACAGCCACGACTTTCACCTCAACCGGTTCCTGTTCGAGTTCTTCCCGAAGGGCACCCGCTTCCCCGCGCATGACCTCCCTGCGTCGCTCCAAGAGCTTCCGCTAGCCGAGGCTACAGCCATAAGCCTGGACGACGTCGGCACCACCGAGATCGACGATGCGTTTTCGGTGACCCGCGTTTCGGACCGCGAGCTCCGCATCGGTATCCACATCGCGGCGCCGGCGCTGGGATTTGCGCCCGGGTCTCAGCTGGACGCCATCGCCCGTGAACGTCTTTCCACCGCCTACATGCCGGGGCTCAAGTACACCATGCTCCCCGAGGATGTGGTGGAGTGCTTTTCGCTCGACGCCGGCGATGCTCGGCCTGCAGTGTCTCTCTACCTGAGCGTCTCGGCCGAAGACCTTTCACTGCGCGGCCACCATTCCCGCCTCGAGCGGGTGCACATCGCGGCGAACCTGCGTCACGCGGAATACGGCATCCTGAACGCCGGATTCGAATCGGGTGCCGCCACCGGGCTGGCCCACGAGGAGGAGTTGCGCACGCTGTGGCGCTTCGCGCTGGCCCTCGAAGCCCGACGCGGCAAGGCAAGCGTGAACGCGGGCATGATCGATTACTCGTTTCGCGTCGAGCAGGGGCGCGTCTCGATCGAGCCACGCCGCCGCGGTGCACCACTGGACAAGCTTGTTTCCGAGCTCATGATTCTCGCCAACACGACCTGGGGTAACCTGCTCGCCGAGCGCGACGTCGCGGCCATTTATCGAGTCCAGTCCTCCGGCAAAGTCAGGATGAGCGTGCATCCGGAGGCGCACGACGGACTCGGGGTCTCGTGCTACTCGTGGATGACCTCGCCCTTGCGGCGCTACATCGATCTGATCAACCAGTGGCAGCTGGTGGCCTCGCTTGAAGGCCGCCGGCCGCCGTTCGCGCGCAATGCTGAGGCGTTGCTCACGGCCATGCGCGCGTACGAAGTCACCCACGCGCGCTACGACGAGCACCAGCGGGCGATGGAGCACTACTGGTGCTTGCGTTGGCTGGTTCAGGAGCGGGTAAGCGCCGCCGAAGGCGTCGTGGTGCGTGAAGGAACGGTGCGCCTCGACGGCATGCCACTCACGGTACGCGTTCCCTCGCTGCCTGATTTCGAGCCCGGGACGCGGGTACGGCTCGACGTAGGCGAGATCGACCTGGTCGAACGGACTGCAGCGTGCGTCTATCGCGAGTCAATCGACGGCGGGGACGGGCCGGGTGAACTGGCAGCGCTGCCGAGCGACGCCTAAAGGCCTAGAATATCCGCCACCCGTGTGCGTGAGGGGATTTTGCAGGTAGCAATCGCGACAAACTCGATCCGACGGCCCGACTTCTGGGTCGGCCTCGACCGGCAGACCCGGGCGCTCTACGGCGCGATTGCAATATCGGTTCTGCTGCACGCGGTACTGCTCGCGGTGCACTTTCGCTATCCCGACGCGCTGCGCTGGAAATCAACAAACCAGCCGCTCGAAGTGGTACTGGTAAACGCGCGCACGAAGGAAAGACCTGCCAAAGCCGATGCTCTGGCACAAGCGAATCTAGATCGCGGCGGCAATACGGACCAGCCCAGGCGCGCCAAGACGCCACTCCCCGTCACCAGACCGCACAACCCCGGAAGGGATCTGGCGCAGGCGCAACGGCGCGTGCGCCGGCTAGAGGAGCAGCAGCGGCGCCTGCTCGCCAAGGCGACCGAGTCGCGCTTGGCCGTGGCGCCGGAGACCGAACATAAAGCGCCCGCGGAACAACCCAAACCGCAGATTTCCGGGCGTGATCTGGCGGACCTGTCTCTTGCTGCTATGCAGCTTCAGGCGCAGATCGACCGGCGCATCGAGGAGTACCAGAAGCGCCCGCGCAAGAAATTCATCGGCGCGCGTGCTACGGAGTACCGTTTCGCACAGTACGAGGAGGATTGGCGCCAGAAGATCGAACGGATCGGTACTCTGAACTATCCCGCGGAGGCCCGCGGCAAGCTTTACGGCGACCTGCGGCTCACCGTCACCATCCGGCCGGACGGCAGCGTGCAGTCGGTGGACCTGGACCGCTCGTCCGGGCTCAAGGTGCTCGATGCGGCCGCGTTCAAGATCGTGCGCATGGCATCGCCGTTTGCGCCGTTTCCGCCGGACATCCGCAAGGATACCGACCTGCTGGTCATCACCCGGACATGGTTCTTTGGTCCGGGCGACAAGATTTGGACGAAATAGCGCATGCCTGATCGCTACGCTGTGATCGGCAACCCGGTCGCGCATTCGAAGTCGCCGTGGATTCACGCCGAATTCGCGCGCGCCTGCGGCCAGGACCTCGAGTACGTGAGCATAGAGGCTCCGCTCGGCGCCTTTGGTGCGACCGTGGAGGCGTTTCGCGCCGCGGGCGGCCGTGGTGCCAACGTCACCTTGCCGTTCAAACAGGAGGCGTTCCGGTATTGCTCCGTCGCGAGCGCGCGCGCACGCGCCGCGCAGGCGGTCAACACCCTAGTGCTCGATCCCGGCGCGCTGTGGGGCGACAACACGGACGGCGTCGGACTGGTGCGCGACCTGGAAAACAACCTCGGCTTCGTACTGCGCGGCCGCCGCGTGCTTGTGATGGGGGCGGGCGGCGCTGCCCAGGGCGTCGTCCCCTCCCTGTGCGCTCAGGAGCCGGCAAGGCTCGTGGTGGCCAACCGCACCCCCGACAAGGCGCGCGCGATTGCGGCGCGCTTCGAAGGCACGACCGGCTGCGGTTACGCCGAGCTCCCTGCGACGAAGTTCGATCTGATCATCAACGCGACTTCTGCCGGCCTGGCGGGCGATTTGCCGCCGCTACCGCCGCTGGAAACGCTGCTCGCGCCCGGTGCGCTGGCATACGACATGATGTACGGACGCGATACCCCGTTTCTCGCTCTCGCGCGGGGCGCGGGCGTGCGCGCGAGCGACGGTGCCGGGATGCTGGTCGAACAAGCGGCGGAATCATTCTGCATATGGCGCGGCGTGCGCCCCGACACTCAGGCCGTGCTTGCCGCACTGCGGCGCTGATGCGCGCGCTGCGGCTGGCGTGGAAAGGTTTGCGCTACGGCCTGGCGGTGCTGGTGCTTGTCGCGCTTCTGGCCCAGGCGTGGTTCTACGCTCACGTGCTGTGGTGGAACACGCACAATCCGACCAGCACGGCATTCATGCGCGAGCAGCTGGAGCGCGTGCGGGAGAAGAATCCCGCCGCGCACCTGCAGCAGCGCTGGGTGCCGTATGCGCGTATCTCGGTCAACCTCAAGCGCGCGGTCGTGGCCTCCGAGGACGCGAAGTTCATCGACCATGCTGGCTTCGACTGGGAGGCGATCGAAAAGGCGATGGAGAAGAACGAGAGAAGGGGCAAGGTGGTTGCCGGCGCATCGACAATAAGCCAGCAGCTGGCTAAGAACCTGCTGCTATCGGGTGAGCGAACCTGGCTGAGAAAGGGTGAGGAGGCTGCGATCACCTGGATGCTCGAATCGACCATGTCCAAGCGCCGCATCCTCGAGCTGTACCTGAACGTGGCCGAGTGGGGCGACGGCATTTTCGGCGCAGAGGCAGCGGCACGACACCACTTTGGCGTCTTGGCGGCCGCGCTGGGGCCGGAGCAGGCCGCCTGGCTCGCCGCCATTCTGCCGAGCCCGCGCCGCTACGATCGCGGCCGCACGACGGCATACCTCGCGGAGCGCATCGCGACTATTCGAGCCCGCATGCCGATGGCGCAGATTCCGTGACAGGCTAAGCGCGCGCGCGACGGTTCCGCCCGCCGCATCGATTCAATACAATGGCCCCGGACCGGCTACCGGCCGGCGCTGCGCGCAGGCGACATGTCCGAACTGCTTACAAGGCTCGAGGTCGAGGACCTGAAAGAGAACCTGCACGAAGTGCAGGAGCTCCTGCACCGCCACGCCTTGGTGGAGGGGCTCGTGAATCGCCAGGAAATGCACCGGCACGCGCTGGTCGAGCAGCTGGTGCACAAGCAGCATCTCACCGAGCTGCGCACCAAGCTCGAAAACCTGCATCCGGCCGACATCGCCTACATCCTCGAAGCGCTGCCGCTCGAGGAGCGCCTGGTCGTGTGGGAGCTGGTAAAAGCCGACCGTGACGGCGAGATCCTGCTCGAGGTGTCAGATGCGGTGCGCGAATCGCTCATCGCGAGCATGGATTCGGACGAGCTGGTGGCGGCCGCCGAGACGCTGGAAGCCGACGAACTCGCGGACCTCGCGCCGGACCTGCCGGCCGAGGTCATCCAGGAGGTCGTGCAGTCGCTGCCCGCCGAGGAGCGCGAGCGGCTGCGCTCCGCGCTGTCCTACCCCGAAGGAACCGTCGGCGCGTTGATGGACTTCGAGATGGTGACGGTACGCGAAGACGTCACGCTGGAGGCGGTGACGCGCTACCTGAGGCGCATGGACGAACTGCCGGACCATACCGATCAGTTGTACGTCGTCGACCGCGAGCGGCGCCTGCGCGGAACGCTGCCGCTCGCACGGCTGATCGTCTCCGATCTCGATGCGGAAGTTGCGGTCGTCATGGTGCCCGAGCGCGTCACGCTGCACCCGCAGGACCGCGCCGCAGACGCGGCCCAGGCGTTCGAGCGCTACGACCTGGTTTCAGCGCCGGTGGTAGACGCGCGCGACCGCCTCGTGGCGCGGCTCACGGTCGACGCGGTAGTGGACTATATCCGCGAAGCGAGTGCCGAAACACAGCTGGCCGAAGGCGGCCTGCGCGAGGAGGAGGACATCTTCGCACCGGTGCTGAACAGCTTCCGCAACCGCTGGTCGTGGCTCGCGATCAATCTAGTCACTGCCTTCATCGCTTCGCGCGTGATCGATGCGTTCCAGGGCTCGATTGCAAAGCTGGTCGCGCTTGCCGCACTGATGCCGATCGTGGCCGGCATCGGCGGCAATTCCGGCAACCAGACGATCACCATGATCGTGCGCGCGCTGGCACTGGGGCAGATCCAGGCGCAATACTGGCGCAAGCTGCTCGCGAAGGAGCTCGGCGTGGCGCTGATCAACGGTGTCGTCTGGGGAACGCTGCTCGGGGTTATCGCTTTTGTGCTCTACGGCAACGTCGCGCTGGGCGGGGTCATGGCACTCGCCACGGTGCTCAACCTAATTCTTGCCGCGTTGATGGGAGTGACCATCCCGTGGCTGCGCTCGCGCTTCGGCAAAGATCCCGCCATCGGTTCTTCGGTGCTGATCACTGCTTGCACCGATTCCGGCGGCTTCTTCATCTTTCTAGGGCTGGCTACCCTGCTTCTGGTTTGAAGCGCAGTGCGCCAGCAATGCTGCGCACGGCCTGCAGCTGGCGCTTGAGCGCGAAGTCGAACAAGCCTACCCGCTCGGCCAGGAGCTGGTCGGTATAGCTCGAGGCGTCCGCCGGCGGCAGTTTGAGCCAGGCATCGGACTCGCCGCGCTCGGTAACGATGCGCATGCCCTGCTTGCGGGCCAAGTGCATCATCGCGCCGTTCTCGCTCAGGCAATGCATGAACAGGGCGCGGATGCCCCAGTTGCGCGCATGTGTGTGACTGCGCGCGAGCAGCGCGGCGCCGGCGCCGCGGCCGCGCCACTCCGGAAGCACCGACACGCCAAGCTCGGCGTGGCCGTCGCAGCGCGCGAGATGCGCTGCCGCGACCAGCTGCAGTGCATCGTCGAACGCCCCGAACGCGGCGTCGCGCCCGAAGTCGATACGCGCGACGTAGTCGCGGATGGCCTGGTCGGGCAGGGCGATGCCGAAACGCAGGCGCCGGTCCTCGTCGTCCAAGGCGAGCAAGTGACGCTCAAGCGTTTCCCGCTCAAACCGTGACAATTCACGTGTGGCAATCTGCATAACGTCCAGTTTGACAGCAAAAGTCAGGCAAAGTTCGTGCCCGCGCCGTCATGCCACGGCGGCAAAGGCCGCGCGCGCCGCGGCGAGCGTGGCCTCGATCTCGGCCGCGCCGTGCGCCGCGGAGACAAAGCCCGCTTCGTACGCCGACGGCGCGAGATATACGCCGCGCGCCAGCATTTCGTGAAAGAAGCGGTTGAAGCGCTGCTGGTCGCTTTGCATGACTTCGGCGAAGCTCGTCGGCGGCGTAGCGCGAAAGTACAGCCCGAACATGCTGCCGATCGACTGCGCTGAGAAAACGACGCCCGCTTTCTTCGCTTCCACCGCAAGTCCCGAGACAAGCGCCTTCGCGGTCGCCTCTACGCCTTGCTGGAATCCGGTCGCTTCGAGGAGTGAGAGCGTGGCGAGACCGGCGGCCACCGCAACCGGATTGCCCGAGAGGGTGCCTGCCTGATACACCGGTCCCAGAGGCGCAATGCGCTGCATGATCTCCGCTCGGCCGCCGAACGCACCGACCGGCATGCCGCCACCGATCACTTTGCCGAGCGTGGTGAGGTCCGGCCGGATGCCGAAGCGCTGCTGCGCGCCGCCGGTTGCGACGCGAAATCCGGTCATTACCTCGTCGAAAATGAGCACCGCGCCGTGACGCGTGCATTCCTCGCGCAGCGTCTCGAGAAAGCCGGGCGCGGGAAGAACCAGATTCATGTTGCCGGCCACCGGTTCGACGATCACGCCTGCGATCTCGGGCCCGCGAGCGGCGAAGAGCTCGCGCGCTGCAGCTAGGTCGTTGTACCCCAGTACCACTGTTTGTGCCGCGGTCGCCGCCGGAACGCCGGCCGAACTCGGATTGCCGAAGGTGAGCGCGCCCGAACCCGCCTTAACCAGCAGGCTGTCGGCGTGGCCGTGGTAGCAGCCCTCGAACTTGACGATTGCGTCGCGCCCGCTAAAGCCGCGGGCAAGGCGGATCGCGGTCATCGTGGCTTCGGTGCCGGAGGAAACGAGTCGCACCATCTCGACCGACGGGACGAGGCGGCAGATCGCCTCGGCGAGCTCGATTTCGCTCGCGGTCGGCGCGCCGAAAGATAGCGCTCGCGCGGCAGCCGCTTGTACGGCCTCGACGACCTTGGGGTGAGTGTGGCCGGCGACCATCGGACCCCACGAGCCGACGTAGTCGATGTAGCGGGTTCCGTCGGCATCCCACAGGTAGGCGCCCGAGGCGCGCTCGAGGAACGGCGGCGTGCCGCCGACTGCGCGAAAGGCGCGCACCGGCGAGTTGACCCCCGCGGGGATGCGCTGCTGGGCGTGGGCGAACAGGCTCTCGTTTTTGCTGGTCATGCGGCAGGGCTCATATGGATTGAGAAGAGATCGATGAAGGCGCGCGCACGGGCGGCGGGGTCGGGCGCGTCGAACAAAGCTGAAATCACCGCAACGCAGTTGGCGCCCGCACGGACAACTTCGGCTGCGTTTTCCAGCGTAATTCCACCGATTGCGACCAGTGGTACGCCGAGCGCGCGCGCCTGTCCGAACAGCGCGAGCGGAGCGCGCACCGCGTCCGGTTTGGTCGACGACGGATACACGCTGCCGAAGGCGACATAGTCTGCTCCGGCTGCGACCGCGCGGCGCGCGACGTCCAGCTCGTTGTAGCAGGATGCGCCGAGCAGGCGAGCGCCGAGTCGCACGCGCGCTTGCGCGACGTCGCCGTCTTTGCTGCCGAGGTGCGCGCCGTCGGCGCCTGCGGCAAGCGCGAGCTCGACATCGTCGTTGACGATCAGCGGCACGCCGTGGTCGGCGCAGAGCGCCGCCAGAGCGCGCGCTTCGGCTACGCGCTGCGCCGCGCCGGCGAGCTTATTGCGATACTGCAATGCCGCCCAGCCATGCGGCGCGGTGCCACGCATCGCCGCGCGCACGCGCTCGATGAGCGCGCGACTGTCTGCCGCGTCGGGAGTGATGGCGTAGAGGCCGGCAAGCCTCATGGCTCCCCCTTCTCGGCCTCTGCGTCAACCTCGCGCGCCCAGAAGAAGCGGTCCGGCAGCAGCTGGCCCATTCCGGGGCGAAAGCCTCCTGCGAGCGCCTGCCAGGTGTACTCCTGCGCTTCGCGAACCGCCTCTGCCATCTCCAGGCCATTGGCGAGCGCCGCGGCGATTGCCGAGGCGAGCGTGCAGCCGGAGCCGTGGTAGCTGCCAGGTAGGCGCTGCCAGCGATCTTCGCGCACCACGCCGTGATCGGCATAGAGCTTGTTTATCACCTCGGCTGTCGCCTCGTGCGTCCCCGTGACGAGGACGTATTCGCAGCCGAGCGCCAGCAGGCGCCGGGCGGACTCGTCTACCCCCGGCTCCTCCGCGTCGTCTTCTTCTTCGGCCAGGCGTCTTGCCTCGATGCTATTAGGCGTCACGATGGACGCCTGCGGCACCAGCAGCTCGCGCAGCGCCTCGACCATGTCGTCGGTGGCGAGCGCGTCGCCGCGCCCCGAAGCGAGAACCGGGTCGAGGATCACCGGCACGTCGGGATAGTCGGACACGATCTCGGCCACCGCGGTAACGTTCTCGACCGATCCGAGGACCCCGAGCTTGAACGCCGCAACCGGCATGTCCTCCAGCAGGCGGCGGGCTTGATCGGCGACCCATTCGGCGTCGATCACAAGCATGCCCTCGACGCCGCGCGTGTCCTGCACGGTGAGCGCCGTGAGCACCGACAGCGGATGGCAGCCCATGCTTGCAAGGGTCAGGAGGTCGGCCTGTAGCCCGGCGCCTCCGGTGGGGTCGGACGCGGCGAACGTGAGCACGATCGGCGGCAGAGAGTGCATTCGGGGCAGCTCGCGCTCAGCGGGCAAGCGCGGCGATCAAGCGCCGCCGCGGAATACGCTAAGATTCCGAGCCATTTTAACCTACCTTGCACGGCCCCAATGCCTGATGAACAACCGTACCGCACCTGGATGTGCCTGATCTGCGGCTATGTGTACGACGAAGCCGCTGGACTGCCCGACGAAGGAATCGCTCCAGGCACCCGCTGGGAGGACGTCCCGATAAACTGGACCTGCCCCGAATGCGGCGCGCGCAAGGAAGACTTCGAGATGGTCGAAATTTAGCGCAGCGTGATTTTTTGCGCGTCGCGTCGCGTCTGAATGGCGTAGTGTGTAACTTTGCACTGTTTTGCAACCCGCGGGCGCGCTGCGCCCCGGGTTCACGCTCGTCCTAACGGGCGCACGGGGGCTCCTTCAGATGGACACGGCGGAACTGGCCGGCATCAAGGTCATGGTGATCGATGATTCGAACACCATTCGCCGCAGCGCGGAAATCTTCCTGCTGCAGGCCGGATGCACGGTAATCCTCGCCGAAGACGGCTTCGACGCGCTTGCCAAGATTGCCGACCATCAACCCGACGTGGTGTTGGTCGACATCATGATGCCGCGCCTCGACGGCTACCAGACCTGCGCGCTGATCAAGAAGAACGCCAGGTTCGCGGCGACTCCCGTTGTCATGCTGTCGTCGAAGGATGGTCTGTTCGACCGCGCGCGCGGCCGCATGGTCGGCTCCGACGAATACCTGACCAAGCCATTCACCAGAGAAAGCCTGATTGGCGCAGTCGCTGCACACGCGACTGCACGCGCGGGCAGACAGGCCGCGAGCGGCGGCAGCAACTGAAGGACTACGGAGTATCCATCATGCCTGTAAAGAAGATCCTGGTTGCAGACGACTCGGCAACCGATCGCCAGTTCCTGCTCGAAAGCCTGTCCAAGCTCGGCTACCAGGTCGTGCTGGCCGAAAGCGGCGAGCAGGCGGTCGACAAGGCGCGCTCGGAGCTTCCGGACCTCGTGATCATGGACGTCGTGATGCCGGGGACGAACGGTTTCCAGGCTACGCGCCAAATCACCCGCGACGAGGCTACCAAACACATCCCGGTGATCATGTGCACCTCGAAGTCGCAGGAGACCGATCGAATCTGGGGGCTGCGGCAGGGCGCCAAGGACTATGTCGTCAAACCCGTCAACGTCAACGAACTCGCGAGCAAGATCGCGGCGCTGGGTTGATAGCGTGTCAAAACGGGCCAGTCTGAAGGATTTCCAGGAAAGCCTCGCCAATCGGCTGAAGGCGGCTGCAGGCGAAGCCGCGCCCAGTGCCCGCCTCTCGTTCGAGGCAGGCGACGGGCGCTGGCTGCTGAGGCTGGACAGCTCGGGCGAGGTGCTTACCGTGCCCGAGGTTTCGCGCGTGCCGTTGACTAAGGAATGGTTCCTCGGCGTGGCCAATGTCCGAGGCGTGTTGTACGGCGTGTCCGACTTCGCCGCGTTTGTCGGCGGCGCAGTCACGGCACGCGGGGCGGAAAATCGGCTGATTCTGATCGGCCAGCCACACGGAGTGAACGTCGCGCTGCTGGTGACCCGCCTTGCCGGTCTACGCAACTTGAGCGAACTCGAGCCGATCGACGACGTGGGCGGCGCGTCGCCGTGGGCGGCGGAAGCATGGCGCGACGGCGAAGGGCGAGTTTGGCGCGAGCTCGATTGCGAAAAATTGCTCGCGCAGCGCGATTTTCTTGACGTCGCGCTGCACTGAGCGCGGCACGACGGAGGCTTCATGGCATCGAAACTGAACATCCTCGGCGCATTCGGCAAACGCAGGCGTCCGCTCACCGTATTGCTCCCGCTGTTCCTTGCGCTGCTGGTTGCGACCGCGTACTTCGTCTGGGCCAACTACCGCAACTCGACGTACGGCGCGCAATACATCGCCGACGCAGGCCAGCTGCGCATGCTGTCGCAGCGCCTGGGCAAGGCGTCGCTGCAGGGCCTGCTGGGAAACCCCGAGGCCTTCAAGCAGGTGCGCTCCAGCCGGGACGCGTTCGCCGAGATCCTGCAGCGGCTGCAGAGCGGCGGAACGGTCCGCGGGGTCACGGTGCCGCCCAGCCCCGAGCGCGCGCGCCCGGCGCTGCAGACGCTGGCCGCGCAGTGGCAGGGTACTCAACGCAGCGCCACCGTGCTGCTGCGTGACCAGGCCAACCTGATTGGCCTTGGCACCGCAGTGGCGCGGGTGAACGAGTCGAATCCCCAGCTGCTCGACCTCGCGGAGCAGGTGCAGACCAACGAATTGCGCTCCGGCGCCTCGACGCGCGAGATCTCGGCCGCCGGGGAGCTGGTGATGCTGACGCAGCGACTGGCGAAGAACGCCAACGCGCTGCTGGCGGGCGAAACGATCGATCCGGAGGTGGCGTTCCTGCTCGGCAAGGACACGAACGTGTTCCGTACCACGCTCGAGGGGCTGCGCAACGGTAGCGCCGAGCTACGCCTGCCGGCGGTGCGCAACGCCGAGACCGCGGCCAAACTGGACGAGCTCGCGCGGGCGTTCAAGGGCTACCGCGAGGCGGTCGCGTCGATTCTGGGCAACATGCAACGCCTGGTGGCAGCCAAGCGCGCGGCGCACTCCGTGTTCGGCGACTCCGAGAAGTTGCTTGCTTCAAGCGAACGGCTGGCGAACGAGTACGCGGCGCACCTTGCAGGAGACAAGACGATCTACCTGATAGCGACACTGGTCGTGGCAATGGTGATCGTTCTCGCGCTGATGGCGTACGCCTTCGTGCAGGACGAACGGGTGCGCCGCGAGCAGGCGGAGTCCCAGGAAGCGACGGTCAAGCGTCAGAACGACCAGAATCAGGAGGCGATCTTGCGCCTGATGAACGAAATGCAGCCGTTCGCCGAGGGCGATCTGACGGTGCATGCGACGGTGACCGAGGAGATCACGGGAGCAATCGCGGATTCCGTGAACTTTGCGGTAGAAGAGCTGCGTACGCTGGTGGGCAGGATCAACACGGCTGTCGCACAGGTGACATCGGCAACCGAATCCGCACAGCACACTTCCACTCAGCTGCTGGCCGCGGCGGAACGCCAGTCGCAGGAGATCCGCAATACCGGCACGCAGGTGCTAGGAATGGCGCGCGCGATCAACCAGGTATCCGCGAGCGCCACGGAGTCCGCAAGCGTGGCGCGCGCCTCGCTTGCCGCGGCCGAGAAGGGACAGCAGGCGGTGCACAACGCGATAACGGGCATGAACGAGATTCGCGAGCACATCCAGGAAACGGCAAAGCGCATCAAGCGGCTGGGAGAGTCATCGCAGGAGATCGGCGAGATCGTCGAGCTGATATCCGATATCACCGAACAAACCAACGTCCTGGCTCTGAACGCCGCGATCCAGGCGGCTTCCGCGGGCGAGGCCGGGAGGGGATTCACCGTAGTGGCAGAGGAGGTGCAGCGCCTCGCCGAGCGCTCGGGCGAGGCGACCAAGCAGATCGGTGCGATCGTGAAGACGATTCAGACCGACACGCAGGACGCGGTGAGCGCGATGGAAAAGAGTACGCAGGGCGTAGTCGAAGGCGCGCGGCTCTCGGACGCGGCCGGCCAGGCACTGGCCGAGATCGGGGAGGTGTCGCGCAATCTCGCGGCGCTGATTGAAAACATCTCGCGCACCACGCAGAGCCAGGCGAGGGCCGCGGGCGCGGTCGCGGTGAGCATGCGAAACATTCTCGGTATCACCGAGCAGACGACGGAGGGCACCAAGCGCACCGCGGCTTCTGTCGGTCAGATCGCCGGCCTGGCGCGTGGCTTGAGTGGTTCGGTCGCGAACTTCAAGCTCTGAGCCGGCGGCTTTACAAGCACAAGGGATGATGAGCGCCGCGTTTGACATTGGTCCGCTGGCCTGGGTTAAGAGCGAGATTGATTCCTCGCTCGAGCGCGCTCGCGCGGCGCTGCAGGCCTACGGCGGCAGGTCCGAGGCGCAAGCCGAGCTGAAGGCCTGTGAGGGGCACCTGCACCAGGCAAGCGGCGCGGTGCAGATTGTCGGCCTAGAGGGCGTAACGAGATTCTTCGAGCAGACTGAAGCGCTGCTGGCCGATCTCCAGACTGGCAGGACAAGCGGCAACCCGGCGACACTGCAGGTCCTCGAGCGCGCGATCGGTACGATCGGAAAATATCTCGCAGACCTGCTGGATGGCGCCGCCGACCAGCCGTTGCGGATGTTTCCAGCGTACCGGGCGTTGCTCGAAGCGCGCGGCGCGCCGCCGCCGTCCGAAGCGGTACTGTATTTTCCCGATCTTTCACTTTCACCGCCGCCACGGGAGCACCCCGCGTCGCGCTTGCCTCATGAGGAGTCGGAGGCGTTTCTGCGTACGCAGTGTCTGCGCTATCAGCGTGGCTTCGTGAAGTGGCTGCGTGATGCCGAAGACCACCCCGCGCTGGGTGAGATGCTGGCTGCGGTGGATGCGGTGGAGGAGATCCAGACCCTGCCGCCACAGCGCGCGTTCTGGTGGACTGCCGGCGCGCTGATCGACGCGCTGGCGCACGGCGATCTCCCGCCGGTACCGGCGCTGCGCCAGATCGCGGCGCGCATCGAGCAGCAATTGCGGCGTATGGTCGATGGCGCTTCGGCATCGGTGGCGGAGCAGCTGCAGCGCGAGGTGCTCTACTGGCTGGCGCGCAGCGGCAAGGCCGGTGTCGAGCGGGAGCTCTCGAGCGCCAGGGCGCACGCCGCACGGCAGGCCTATCGGCTTGACGGCAGTTTGCCGTCGGATGTCGCGGAGCCCGATATCTCGCAGCGCGTACCGATGGCTTTGGCCCTGCGGGAGGCGATCGGCCACGCGAAGGAAGCCTGGAACAAGTACGTTGCGGGCGTCGACAGTGCGCTTGCGGCGTTTTCGCAGCACGCAAGCACGGTCGCCGAGGGCGGCTGGCGACTCGGCAATCTCGACCTCGCGAACCTTACGCGCGAGATTGCGCACGTCGCTGCCGACCTCGAGGCGGCACCCAGGCGGCTGACGGATGCGGCGGCGATGGAAGTCGCGACTGCGCTGCTGGTGGCGGAGAACGCGGTGGAGAATTACCGCGAGCTGCCGCCCGATTTCGATCGGCAGGTCAAGGTCATGCTGTCGCGCCTGGCGGTGGCGGTGTTCAATGCGGAGACTACTGGCGAGCTGCCGGGTGCCGATCTGGTCAACGCAATGATGCAGCGCGCACAGGAAAAGCTCGCGCTGGGCAGCGCTCTGGCGGAGATGCAGGCGAACCTGCACCGGATCGAGCAGACGCTGGATGCCTATTTCCGCGATCCCACCCGCGCAGGAGAGCTCTCGGCGCTGGATACCGCGATTCATCAAGTCTCGGGAGCGCTCGGGCTGCTGGGCGAGGAGGAGGCGCAAGGCGCGCTGGAGCGCTGTGCCGAGCGCATACGCGCGTTCGCTGGCGCGAAGGCGCGTCCCGCGCTCGAGGAGTTCGAGGCGGTGGCGCAGATCCTCTCGGGCCTCGGTTTTTACATTGACGCCCTGCGTCACGGCAAGGCCGACTTCGCCGCGGCGATGCGGCCCGTTGGAGCGGCGCAATCGGCCGCGGCCCCGAGCGTGGAGAAGGAGCTGCGGCAAAAGAGGCGCGATACCCAGGTCCTGTACGAGGCATTGCGCCAGTCTCCGCAGGACCAGGAGATCAAGGCGCGGCTGCGAAGCAAGCTGAACGAAATAGAGGACGATGCCCAGCTCGTGGCGGATGCCTCGCTCGGATCCCACGCGAGTGCAGCGCTCTCGCAACTCGACGCGCCCCAGGGCGTCGAGCGCGAAAGTCCCTTGGCGAAGTCCATGGCGCAGCTCGCGCCCCCCTCCGAGTCGGCCTCGCCGGACGCGCAGCGCTTGCTCAAGGCGAGCAACGAGGTATTCGACCAGGAGTTGCTGGCGATCTTCCTCGAAGAGGCCGACGGCGTGCTGGCCGCGATCGCCGAAAACCTCGCCGCGAGCCGCGCACATCCGGGCGCGATGCAGGAACTTACCGCCATCCGGCGCGCTTTCCATACCCTGAAGGGTAGCGGCCGCATGGTCGGCCTGGCGCGCTTGGCCGAGGTCGCGTGGGCGCTCGAGCAGCTGCTCAATCTGTGGCTGCACGAAGAGCGCGCCGCGACCCCGGCCCTGCATGACATCATCGAACTCGCACGCGCGACTTTCGCCGATTGGGTCGGCCGGCTGCAACGAGGCGAGCCGCAGCCCGAGGCCGAGAGCCTGCTCGCCGCCGCTGAGCGGCTCGGGCGTGGCGAGGCCCCGGTGGCCGTCGGCGCGGCAATGCTTTCACCCTCGCTGTTCGCGGTGTTCGTGAACGAGGCCCAGCAGCACCTCGAAACGCTGGAGCGCCAGCTCGCCGCCGTCGCCGCGTCGGGAGTGGTACACGACGACCTGGTGCGCGCGGCGCATACGCTGGCGGGTATCTGCGGCACGGTTCAGATGGAGCCGATGCACGCGCTTGGCTACGCGCTCGAAGGGGCATTGCTTCGCTTGCGAAGCCGCGGTACGCCGGTCGAGTCGGCCGAGGTCGCGCTGCTCGCGCGCAGCGCCGCTGCCTTGCGCGAGATGCACGTCGAAGTGGCGGCGCGCCGTGCGCCCGTGGCTCAGGACGACCTCGCCCGGGCACTGGAAGCACTTCCCGGCCGCGCCGAGTCTCTCGTCGCGCCGCCCGCAGAGGGCCCGGCCGAGCGCCGCCGCCGCCGCGTCGACGATGACGTCGACGCCCAGCTCCTGCCGCTGTTCGTCGAGGAAGCGGTGGAACTCGTACCGCAGGCCGGCGAGCTGTTGCGCGCCTGGCGCAAGGAGCCGGCCAAGATGCAGCACGCGACGGCATTGCAGCGCGCGCTTCACACTCTCAAAGGCAGCGCCCGCATGGCAGGGGTGATGAGCATCGGCGAACTCACCCACAACATGGAGGCGCGGGTCGAAAGCGGTGCGGCGCTGGAGCGGGCATCTGCGCAGCTGCTTGACGAGCTCGACGCTGCCTTCGATCGGCTGGGCATGTTGCTCGAGGGTCTGCAAAAGGCGCCGGCACCGCAGTCCGAGGCGCCTCGGTCGGGCGCAGCGCCGCCCAAGCGGACGCCATCGCGCGGCATGCTGCGCGTGCGTTCGGAAGTGCTGGAGAAGCTGGTCAACGAGGCCGGCGAAGTCGCGATTACGCGCTCGCGAATCGAGGTCGAAATGCGCGTGCTCAAGAATGCGCTCGCAGACCTGACCGAGAACGTGATGCGCTTGCGGGGCCAGCTGCGCGAAATCGAGATCCACGCCGAATCGCAGATGCAAGCGCGGGAGCGCGAGGCCGAAGCTTCCGCGCGCGAGTTCGATCCGCTCGAATTCGACCGCTTCACCCGCTTTCAGGAGCTGACGCGCATGATGGCCGAGAGCGTGAACGACGTCTCGACCGTGCAACAGAGCCTGACCCGGATGGTGGACGATACCGACGCAGCGCTCTCGGCGCAGGCGCGGCTGAACCGCGAGTTGCAGCAGGACCTGATGCGCGTACGCATGGTCCCGTTCGGGACGCTGGCCGAACGGCTGCACCGGCTGGTGCGGCAGACCGCGAAGGAGCTTCGCAAGCGCGCTAGCCTCGAGCTGAGTGGCGGGAGCGTCGAGCTCGATCGGTCCGTGCTCGAGCGCATCACCGGCCCGCTCGAGCACCTGGTACGAAACGCGCTCACGCATGGAATCGAGCCGGCGGCAGAACGCGCCGCCGCCGGAAAGCCCGAGGCGGGGGAGATACGGCTCGACGTGCGGCAGGAGGGCAATGAGATCGTTCTTTCGCTCGCCGACGACGGAGCCGGCCTCGACTTGGGAAAGATCCGCGAGAAGGCGCTGCAGCGAGGGCTGATCGACACGGCGGAGCAGATCAGCGAGCAGCGCCTGGCAGAGTTCATTTTCGTGCCTGGATTTTCGACCATCGAGCAGGTGACCGAGATTGCCGGACGTGGCGTCGGCATGGACGTCGTGAAGGACGAAGTCGGCGGGCTGGGGGGGCGCATCGAGCTCGAGTCGGCGCCGCGGCGCGGCACCCGCTTTACCGTCCGTCTCCCGCTCACCACCGCGGTAACCCAGGCCGTGTTGGTCAAGTCGGGCGTGCGCACTTACGCGCTGCCCGCGGTCATGATCGAGCAGGTGCAGCAGCTTCGCCTGGAGCAGCTCGACCAGGTACGCGCGGCCGGATACGTAGAGTGGGCGGGGCGCCACTATCCTTTCGCGACCATGCACGAGCTGCTGGGCGAGGTGCCGGCCGTGCAGGGCGACGTCGGGCGACGCTACTCGCCCGTGTTGCTGCTGCGATCGGGCGCCGAGGCCGCGGCGGTACTGGTCGACGAGATGATCGGCAATCAGGAAGTCGTGGTGAAGGACTTGGGGCCTCAGCTCGCCCGCGTTCCCGGCGTCGCGGGGGTGACGGTGCTGGGCAGCGGCGAGATCGTCCTGATCCTGAATCCGGTCGCGCTGATACTGCGGCCGCGGCCGCAGCAGGGGCACGTCACCACGCAGGTCTCCGCACCCGCCGCGGCGCGATTGAAAGTGATGGTCGTGGACGACTCGCTCACCGTGCGAAAGATCACCGGCAGGCTGCTGGAGCGCGAGGGCTACCAGGTCCTCACGGCCAAGGACGGGGTCGAAGCGCTGGAGCAACTTTCGGAAACGGTGCCAGATGTCATGCTGGTCGACATCGAGATGCCGCGCATGGACGGCTTCGACCTGACGCGCAATGTGCGAGCCGATCCGCGCCTGAAGTCGGTGCCGATCATCATGATTACGTCGCGCACGGCGGACAAGCATCGCGCCTACGCGCAGGAAGTCGGCGCCAATGCATTCCTCGGCAAGCCCTACCAGGAGGAACAGCTGCTGGGGCAAATCGCGGGCTTCGTCGGCCGCAGACTCAACGGCGCGTGACCGCGCCGTAGCGCACGAGCGTGCGCCCGTGCGCCTCGAGCACTGAATGCGGTGCAGCATGGTCGTTCGCGCGCAGGTCGCGGCGGAACCGCGCCAGCGCGCTGGATGCAGGAACCATCGCGGAAAAAAGATCTCTAGCGGGGGGGTGGAAACGGTAAAATAGGCGTAAGCGTGACCTCGATCAATCTTACGCACCACTTCCTGATCGCCATGCCCAACATGGCAGATCCATATTTTGCGAGGACGCTGACCTACGTCTGCGAGCATAACGACCAGGGCGCCCTTGGCGTAGTGGTAAACCGGCCGATCGACATGACCCTGCAGGCGCTTTTCGAGCGCCTGTCACTGTCGCTGAAGGACAACGAGCTGGCCGACGCGCCGATCTTCTTCGGCGGTCCGGTGCAGACCGACCGTGGCTTCGTGCTGCATGCCCCGACCGGCCACTGGCAATCGACGCTCAAAGTACGCGAGGCGATCGGCCTGACGACCTCGAAGGACATCCTGGAGGCAGTCGGTCGAGGCGAAGGGCCGGCGAAGCTGCTCGTAACGCTGGGCTACGCGGGCTGGTCGCCCGGCCAGCTTGAGCACGAGCTGTCGCAGAACGCCTGGCTCACGGTCGAAGCGCAGGACGGGATCATCTTCGACACGCCGGTGGAGGAGCGCCTGCCGGCCGCGATGGAGCTGTTGGGCATCGATTTCGGGCGCTTGCAGGACGAAGCGGGCCATGCCTGAGCGGCAACTGTCTCGCCCGGCTCTCGCTCAAGCCATTTCCCCCTCGTCTTCTCTTCCGGCAAATATCGGCACCGTGCTCGCGTTCGACTACGGCGAGCGGCGCACCGGCGTCGCGGTCGGCGACGCACGCTTGCGCACCGCACATCCGCTGCCGGCCATTGCTGCCGTCGGCCCCGCGCGCATGGCCGCGATCGCCAGGCTGGTGCACGAATGGCGCCCCGAGCGCATGGTGGTGGGCCTGCCGCTGGGCCGCGACGGCGGCGCGCATCGCCTCGGCCAGAAGGTGGCGCGCTTCGCACGCGAGCTCGAGGCGCGCTTTTGCCTGCCGGTGGCGCAGGTCGACGAGCGCTACACCTCGACGGAGGCCGAGTCGCGCATGCGCGAAGCCGTCGGCGCGCGCCGCGCGGCGCAAGCGTCGAGGGCGCGCAAGCTGGATTCGTATGCGGCGCAACTTATCCTGCAGCAGTACTTCGATGAACCGACTGCCTGACGCCGAGAAGCTGTGCGCGCAGCTGGCGGCCGAGCTCAAGCCGGTGGTCAAGCCGAGCACGGCCATGATCGGGCTCTATACCGGCGGCGTATGGCTTGCCGAGAGGCTGCACGCCGACCTCGGGATCGCAGAGCCACTCGGCACGATGGACATCGCCTTCTACCGCGACGACTACCACCAGCAGGGCCTCGCGCGCGATCCGAAGCGCACGCAGATCCCGTTTGCGGTGGAGGGCCGCGACCTGTTGCTGGTGGACGACGTGCTATATACCGGGCGCACGGTGCGTGCTGCGATGAACGAGCTGTTCGACTATGGCCGCCCGGCGAGCATTTCGCTGGTGGTGCTGGCCGACCGGGGTGGCCGTGAATTGCCGATCTGCGCGCAATATTGCGGCTGCACGATCGAGGTGGCGAAAGGTATGCGGCTGCGCCTGCTGCGTGATGAGCGCGGCAAACTCAAGCTCGAGCTGCAGCATGCAGAATAACCCGCAACTGAACGCGAACGGCGAGCTGCGCCACCTGCTCTCGATCGAGGGCCTGCCGCGCGATGTGCTGGCGGGCATTCTTGACACTGCCGCCTCGTTCGTCGGTGTCACCGAACGCGAGGTGAAGAAGGTGCCGCTGCTGCGTGGCAAGAGCGTGTTCAACCTGTTCTTCGAGCCGTCGACTCGTACCCGCACCACTTTCGAGATCGCCGCCAAGCGACTGTCGGCGGACGTCATCAATCTGAACGTCGCAGCCAGCTCGCAGACCAAAGGCGAATCGCTGCTTGATACGGTATCCAATCTGTCCGCGATGCAGGCCGACCTGTTCGTCGTGCGCCACGGCTCCTCTGGCGCGCCGTACCTGATCGCGCAGCACGTCAAGCCACATGAGCACGTGATCAACGCAGGCGACGGGCGGCACGCGCATCCGACGCAGGGCCTGCTCGATCTGTACACGATCCGGCACTACAAACAGGATTTCGGCGCGCTGCGGGTGGCGATCGTCGGCGACATACTGCATTCGCGCGTCGCGCGTTCGCTCATCCACGGCCTGACTACGCTCGGCACGCCTGAAGTGCGTGTGATCGGCCCGCAGACGCTGCTCCCGGCGGGCGTCGAGGCGCTGGGCGTGAAGGTGTTCAACGACATGCAGGAAGGCCTGCGCGGCACCGACGTGGTGGTGATGCTCAGGCTGCAGAACGAGCGCATGCGCGGCTCATTGCTGCCGAGTGCGCAGGAGTTCTTCAAGCATTACGGCCTTACCGCGCAGAAGCTCGCGCTGGCGAAGCCGGACGCGATCGTCATGCACCCTGGGCCGATGAATCGCGGCGTCGAAATCGATTCGACGGTCGCCGATGGCCCGCACTCGGTCATCCTGCCCCAGGTTACCTTCGGCATCGCCGTGAGAATGGCGGTAATGTCCATCGTGGCGGGAAACTGATGAAGATCCTGATCCGCAATGGACGCGTGATCGACCCGGCAAGCGGACGCGATGCCGTGGGCGACGTGGCGATCGCCGACGGCCGCCTGTGCGAGACGCTGACCGGCAAGCCCGACCGGGTCATCGACGCGACCGGACTGGTGGTCGCGCCCGGGCTGATAGATATCGCGGCGCGCCTGCGCGAGCCGGGCTACGAATACAAGGCAACGCTCGAATCGGAGATGGACGCCGCGGTCGCGGGCGGAGTGACCAGCCTGGCCTGTCCGCCAGACACCGACCCGCCGCTCGACGAACCGGGGTTGGTCGACATGCTGCGCCGGCGCGCCAAGGTGCTGTCGCGCGCGCGTGTGTACCCGATCGGCGCGCTGACAGTGAAGCTCGCCGGGGAGCGCCTGACCGAGATGGCCGAGCTCGCGGAAGCGGGCTGTGTGGCATTCTCGCAGGCGGATGAGCCGATTTCCGACACGCAGGTGCTGTGGCGCGCGCTGCAGTACGCGGGCACCTTCGGTTTTCCGGTCTGGTTGCGGACCGAGGATCAATGGCTGGCGCGCGGCGGCGTGGCGCACGACGGCGAATCGGCGACGCGCCTCGGGCTGCCGGGCATTCCGGTGTTCGCCGAAACGATCGCGCTCGGCGTGTTGCTCGAACTGGTGCGCGCCACCGGCACGCGGGTGCACTTGTGCCGTCTCTCGAGCGCAGGAGCGGTCGAGATGGTGCGCCGGGCAAAGGCCGAGGGCCTGCCGATCAGTTGCGACGTCGGCATCCACCATCTCCATTTGTCGGATCTGGACCTGGGCTACTTCGACTCCCACTGCCGGCTGGTGCCGCCGCTAAGGAGCCAGCGCGATCGCGACGCGCTCGCCGCGGGGCTCGCGGACGGCACGATCGATTGCGTATGCTCGGACCATACTCCGGTCGACGAGGACCAGAAGCAAATGCCCTTCTCCGAGGCCGAGCCGGGGGCCACAGGGCTCGAGCTGCTGCTGCCGCTCGCGCTCAAGTGGGGCGCGCAGCAGAAGTTGCCGCTCGCAAAGATACTCGCGCGCGTCACCAGCGATGCGGCGCGCGTCCTCGGCGTGCATTCCGGCAGGCTGCAGCCGGGCGCGCCGGCGGACGTCGTCGTGTTCGATCCAGACGCGACATGGCGGGTGACCGCCGACGCGCTGCGCAGCCAGGGAAAGAACACGCCCTATATCGGCTACGAGCTCGACGGACGGGTGCGCTACACGCTGGTCGCCGGGAACGTGGTGTTCGAGCAGGCATGACGCGGCGCGCTGCGGTCGCCCTGCTCGCCGCGCTCGTGCTCGCGGCCTGCAGCACGACGCCGCCGCGCGGCGGCGCGTACTACAAGAATGACGGACCCGGCGCCAATCCGCCGCCCAACTTGGACCAGATCGCCGACGCGCAGCCGCGCGCCGAGCCGCTCAACCGCGCCGCCAACCGCCCTTACGAGGTGTTCGGCAAGAGGTACGTTCCGCTCGCGTCGCTGCAGCCGTTTCACCAGCGCGGGATCGCGAGCTGGTACGGACGGCGGTTCAATGGGCAGCCCACCTCGAGCGGGGAACGCTACGACATGTACGCGATGACTGCCGCGCACCCCGTGCTCCCGATCCCGAGCTACGCGCGCGTCACGAATCTCTCCAACGGCAGGAGCGTGGTGGTGCGAATCAACGACCGCGGGCCGTTCCATTCCGGGCGCATCATCGACCTGTCGTACGCCGCGGCGCACAAGCTCGGTTACGTCGCCGCCGGCAGCGCGCGGGTGGAGGTGGACAGCATCGTGCCGGGCGCGCGGAGCCAAGTCGCGCCGGCGCCCGCCGCTGCGCGGCTCGAGCCTCAGCCGGCGGCGGCCGAGGAGCCGAGCGGCGTGTATCTGCAGCTCGGCGCGTTCTCTACGCGCGAGAATGCCGAGAGCTTCCGTGTGCACGTTTATCGGGAGTTGGCCTGGCTCTCGGATGCAATTCGCGTGCTGGCCAGCGGTGGCCTGTACAAGCTGCATCTGGGACCCTATCGCAGCCAGAATCAGGCGCGCGCTGTCGCGCAACGCATCGAAGGCGAGCTGAACTTCAAACCCGTGTTCGTTGTCCGATAGCGGGTTTGTCGCTTAGCCTCTGTCCTATAATCCGCCGCTTTTCGGAAGGTACTCCATGCTCCGTTCATTCTTAGCGCTCTTGCTGTCAGGGTTTTGCACCCTTGCCGCCGCCAGCATGCCGCAGCCGCCCACCGTGGTCGGCCACGCTTGGCTGGTCGCCGACATGTCGAGCGACCAGATTCTCGGCTCCGAGAAGGCCGACGAGCGCTTTGAACCCGCCTCGCTCACCAAGCTAATGACCGCCTATCTGGTGTTCACCGCCTTGCACGAGAAGAAGCTTTCCCTCCAGCAACAGGTCCCCGTGTCGGAGCGCGCCTGGAAGGCTCCCGGCTCGCGCATGTTCATCGAGCCCGGCAAGCCGGTGACCGTCGAGCAGTTGATCGAGGGCATGGAAGTGCAGTCGGGCAACGACGCCTGCATCGCGCTCGCCGAGGCGGTCGCAGGGTCGCAGGACATCTTCGTTCAGATGATGAACCGCGAGGCCCAGCGCCTCGGCATGAAGAACACTCACTTTATGAATCCGACGGGCTTGCCTGACCCGCAGCACTACAGCACCGCGCACGACATCTATCTTCTGGCGAGCGCCATTATTCGAGATTTCCCCGCCGAGTACGCAAAGTACTACTCGCAGAAGGTATTCACCTACAACAACATCACGCAACGCAACCGCAACCGCCTGCTGTGGCTGGACCCGAGCGTGGACGGCGTAAAGACCGGACACACCGAGGCGGCGGGCTACTGCCTGGTGGCGTCGGCCAAGCACGGGCCGCGGCGGCTGATGTCGGTGTTGCTCGGCGCGACTTCCGAGCAGAAGCGGGCGCAGGAATCGCTCAAGCTGCTCAACTGGGGGTATCAGTTCTTCGACAGCGTCAAGCTGTACGACAAGGACCAGACGGTGAAGTCGCTCGAGGTCTGGAAGGGCGTCGCGCGCCAGGTCAAGGCCGGCTTCGACCGCGCGATCATGATCAGCGTGCCCAAAGGCGACGCGGACAAGCTGAAGGCCGAGCTGGTGTCGCAACAGCCGCTGGTGGCCCCGGTGGCGCAGGGTCAGCGCGTCGGCATGCTGCGGCTCACACTGTACGGCAAACCGGTGGGCGAGTACCCCCTTCTGGCCCTCGAGCCGGTGGGCGTTGCGGGCATCTTCGGCAGGGCGTGGGATACACTGCGCCTGTGGATGAAGTAGAGAGGGCGTCATGGTCTTTCTGAACGGTAAGTTCCTGCCCATCGAGCAGGCGACGGTCCCGGTTCTCGACCGAGGGTTCATTTTCGGCGACGGCGTCTACGAGCTGGTGCCGGTGTATTCGCGCGTGCCGTTCAGGATCGACGAACACCTGCGCCGGCTCGAGCGCAGCCTGGCGGAGGTGCGGATCGGGAATCCGTACAGCGCGGCGCAGTGGAAAGAAATCATCGCGCGCCTGATCGCCGAGCAGGCCTTCGAGGATCAGGGTATCTACTTCCAGGTCACGCGCGGTGTGGCCAAGCGCGACCACGCTTTTCCGAAAGACGTTGCGCCGACGGTGTTCATCATGTCGAACCCGCTGGTCAATCCGCCGCGCGAGCTGGTCGAAAGCGGCGCGGCTGCGCTGAGCGCGGTCGACAATCGCTGGCTGCGCTGCGACATCAAGTCGATCTCGCTCATCGGCAACTGCCTGCTGCGCCAGATTTCGGCCGATAGCGGCGCGGCGGAAACCATCATGTTCCGCGACGGCAAGCTGACCGAGGCCTCGGCTTCGAACGTATTCATCGTCAAGGACGGCGTGATCCGCTCGCCAGCCAAGTCCAACCTGATCCTGCCGGGCATCACTTACGACGTGGTGGCGGAGCTGGCGCAGTCCGCGGGCATCCCGCTCGAGTTCGGCGATGTCACCGAAGCGCAGGTGCGGTCGGCGGACGAGCTGTGGATCACCTCGTCGTCGAAGGAGGTGCTGGCAATCGTCCAGCTCGACGGCCAGCCGATCGGAGACGGCAAGCCCGGCGCCGTGTTCCGCCGCATGTACCAGCTCTACCAGGAATTCAAGCAGCGGGTGATGCGCGCCGGCAAGCAGGCGGTGGCGGCCTAGGAGGCGCGCCAGATGAACGAGGTGCGCGAGTCTGCGCTCACCTATCCGTGCGAGTTTCCGATCAAGGTGATGGGTCGGCGCGAGGGCGGTTTCGCGCAGGAGGTCATGCAGATCGTGCTCAGGCACGCGCCCGATTTCGAGCCCGCGACGATCGAAATGCGGCCCAGCCGGCAGGGCAAGTATCTCGGGCTCACGCTGACCATTCAGGCGCGCTCGCGTGAGCAGCTCGACGCCCTGTATCGCGACCTGTGCGACCACCCGGCTGTGGTGATGGTGCTTTGATGGCTGTGGTGCTGGCCCCGGCGATCCGCGTCAAGCAACTCGGCAGCGTCGACTACCCTGCCGCCCTGGAAGCAATGCGAAGGTTTACCGCGCAACGAAACGACGCCACCGAAGACGAGCTGTGGCTGCTCGAGCATCCGCCGGTCTATACGCTTGGGCTCGGCGCCGATGCGGCGCATGGGCCCCGCGCCGACAACGGGATTCCGGTGGTGAGGGTCGAGCGCGGCGGTGAGATTACCTATCACGGGCCGGGACAGGTCGTGCTCTATACGCTGGTCGACCTCGCGCGCCGCGCGCTCAAGGTGCGCGAGTTCGTTGCCATGCTCGAGCAATCGGTCATCGACCTGCTCGCCGAGCACAGGGTGGACGCCGCGCGGCGGCCCGGCGCGCCCGGCGTGTACGTGGGCGGTGCCAAGATCGCGGCGCTCGGCATCCGGGTCGCGCGCGGGCGGGCGTTCCACGGCCTGGCGCTGAACGTGGACCTCGACCTGGGTCCGTTCGGCGAAATCGATCCCTGCGGCTACTCGGGGCTCGCGGTCACCCGTACCTGCGACCTGGGCATAGCGTGCAGGCCGGCCGAACTCGGCGGACGGCTGGCGCAGATCCTCGCCGCGAGGCTCGGCCATGCGTGACGCCGGCGTGAAGGAAAAGGGGCAGAAGAAGACCGCCCGCATTCCGGTCAAGATCGTGCCGCGCGAGCCGCTGCCCAAGCCGGCGTGGATCCGGGTGCGCGCCGCCAGCCCGAACTCGCGCTTTTACGAGATCAAGGACATCCTGCGCACGCAGCAGCTTCACACGGTGTGCGAGGAGGCGTCCTGTCCCAACATCGCCGAGTGCTTCGGCAAGGGCACCGCCACCTTCATGATCCTGGGCGACATCTGCACCCGCCGCTGCCCGTTCTGCGACGTCGCGCACGGGCGGCCGCTCGCGCCCGACCCGAACGAGCCGCTGCACCTGGCCGAAACGATTGCGCGCCTGCAGCTTTCCTACGTCGTGATCACCAGCGTCGACCGCGACGACCTCAAAGACGGGGGCGCGCAGCACTTCGTCGAGTGCATTCGCGCGGTACGCGAGCGCTCGCCGCGCACGCGCATCGAGGTGCTGGTGCCGGACTTTAGGGGGCGGATAGAGCGCGCTATCGAGCTCCTGGGCGCTGCACCGCCGGACGTCATGAATCACAACCTCGAAACCGTGCCGAGGCTTTACCGCAAGGCACGGCCCGGCGGCGACTATCTTCACTCGCTCGATCTGCTGTGGTCGTTCAGGGCCCGCCATCCGGCGGTGCCAACCAAGTCCGGCCTGATGGTCGGCCTGGGCGAGAGCGACGAGGAAATCCTGCAGGTCATGCGCGACCTCAGGGCGCACGGGGTCGACATGCTTACCATTGGCCAGTACCTGCAGCCGTCCGCGCACCACCTGCCGGTGGAGCGCTACGTCCGCCCCGAGACCTTCGCCATGTTCGAACGCGAGGCCGCGACGATGGGCTTTCTCCACGCCGCCGTGGGCGCCATGGTGCGCTCGTCGTATCACGCCGACCGGCAGGCGCACGGCGCGGGCGTCGCCTGAGCCGGCGGGGCACATGGCCGTCTGGGTATCCGCGCTGAAGGCCGTCCTGCCGTACGTCACCAATATCGTGACCGCGGCGATCCCGGCGTTCACCGCACGCAAGGGACAGGACCGCTCGGCCGACGTGACGGCACAGCAGATCGCCGAGCTGCAAAGCGCTGCGACGCGCAACGCCGAGTCGGTCAAGGTTCTGGCCGAGCAGCTGCAGCGCACGGTGAGCGCGCTCGAGCAGGGGGCGGTCAACACCGACCGGACGCTGCGGCGGCTGCGCCTGGTGGCTGCCGCGTCGCTGCTGGTCGCCCTAGCCGCGTTGTCCACCGCCCTGATCGTCCTTGTCGGATAATGACTGCTTTACTCGAAAGGAGCGTGCCATGAAGAGACTTGCGATACTGCTGGTGCTGGCGCTTGCGGCTGCGCCCGCGATGGCAAGGAAGCCCTGCGAGGAGCTCAAGGCGGAAATCGCGGCCAAGATCGAAGCCAACGGGGTGAAGGTCTACACGCTGGAAATCGTTCCGATCGACGCGACGGCGGACGGCAAGGTGGTGGGGACCTGCGACGGCCACACCATGAAGATCGTCTACCGGCGCGGCTAGCGTCGGTTCGGGAACAGCGCGCATGAGCGCCCTGGACCAGCTGTCGAAGGAAGCGCTTCGCGACCTGCTGGTGAGCGCCTGGATGACGCACGACGCGATGTGGTTCGCCAGCAGCGCGCGCCTGTGCGGCATCGAAAGAACGAACGTGGTCAATCGCGGCGCCGTGAAGGCTATGGCCGAGGTCGAGGCGCAGCGCTTGCAGAAAGCGCTCGCGGTGGGGCGCATCGGCAGCTTCAACGAGCTGCGCCGTTTCCTGGACGACGCCTTCGAGCTGGTGCGCGCGCCGTTCATGAAGTTCGAGATCAGCTATCCCGAGCCGAACCTGATGCGCTGGGAAACCGAGCGCTGCTTCGCCCACGACGGCGTGCGCAAGCTCGGCATGATCGAGCGCTACGAGTGCGGCATCTTCGACCGACTCGAGGGCTGGCTCGAGAGCCTCGATATCCCATATACGGCGACGCCCGAGATCGACGGCTGCTTCCTGCACCGGCTCGGGCGCTGTGTGCGCGAGTACCGCTTCAGCTTCGGGGCCGCGCCGGGCGGCGCGGGCGCGGATCGGTGAAGGGAGCGGTTTTCGCGCTGCTCGTCGCGCTTGCCTGGAGCCAGCCGGCCGCGGCACAGCTGGATCGGATCAGCAACAAGCAGGCGGTCGCGGCGCTCAGGGCCGCGCTCGAGAAGGGGTCCCGGGCCGCGGTTTCGTCGCTAGGCCGCACCGACGGCTTCTTTGGCAACGCGCGCGTGAAGATTCCGCTTCCGGAGTCCTTGCAGAAGGCCGAGGGGTGGATGCGCCGACTCGGCATGGGCAGGTACGCCGACGAGCTGGTGCTCACCATGAACCGCGCCGCGGAAGCGGCGGTGCCCGAGGCGAAGACACTGCTAGTCGGAGCGGTGAAGAAGATGACGGTCGAGGACGCCAAGGGCATCCTCACCGGCGGCGACACAGCCGGGACCGCGTACTTCCGCCGCACCACGGAGAATCAGCTGCGGGCCAGGTTCCTGCCGATCGTCAGCAGGGCCACCGCCAGGGTCAGGCTGGCCGAGAAGTACAACGAGTATGCAGACAGGGGTGTGCGCTTCGGCCTGGTGAGCAAGGAAGACGCGAATCTCGATTCCTACGTCACACAGAAGGCGCTCGACGGACTGTTTCTGGTGATGGCCGACGAAGAAAAGAAGATCCGTCAGGATCCGGTCGGGTCGGCCTCGAGCATCATCAGGAAGGTGTTCGGCGCACTGCGCTGAGCGCTCGCGCCGGCGAGGCGGGCGCTAGTGCGCCTGATCCCAGTTGTCGCCTACGCCCACATCGACGATCAGCGGCACCTCGAGTTGGGCGACGTCCTGCATGCGCGCCCGCAGCCCTTCGCGTACCTCGTCCAGTTCGCTCTGGGGCACTTCGAGCACAAGCTCGTCGTGCACCTGCATGATCAGCATCGCGCCGAAGCCGCACTCGTCGAGCCACTTCTGCACCGTGACCATGGCGAGCTTGATGAGATCCGCCGCCGTGCCCTGCATCGGCGCGTTGATCGCGGCACGCTCGGCGGCTTGGCGACGCTGCGGCGAGCCGCTCTTCATCTCTGCCAGCCACAAGCGGCGGCCGAACACCGTCTCCACGTAGCCCTGCTTGCGGGCGCGCTCGCGCGTTTCGTCCATGTAGCGCCGAACGCCCGGGTAGCGGGAGAAATAGGACTCGATATAGGCCTGCGCGGTGGCGCGCTCGATGCCGAGGTTCTGCGCCAGCCCGAACGCGGACATGCCGTAGATCAGGCCGAAGTTGATCACTTTGGCGGTGCGGCGCTCGTCCGCCGTCACTTCGTTCAGCGGGCGGCCGAAGACCTCGGCGGCGGTGGCGCGGTGCACGTCGTGGCCGTGCGCGAAGGCGTGGCGCAGACCCTCGTCGCCCGACAGGTGCGCCATGATGCGCAGTTCGATCTGCGAGTAGTCGGCGCTCAGGATCCGGCACCCGGGCGGGGCGATGAAAGCCTCGCGGATGCGCCGGCCCTGCGGGGTTCGGATCGGGATGTTCTGCAGATTGGGCTCGGTCGAGGCCAACCGCCCGGTCACCGCGACCGCCTGTGAGTACGTGGTATGCACGCGTCCGGTGCGCGCGTTCACCATGCGCGGCAGCTTGTCGGTGTAAGTCGATTTGAGTTTCGCCAGTCCCCGGTACTCGAGCAGGATCTTCGGCAGCGGGTAGTCCTGCGCCAGCTCGGCCAGCACGTCCTCGTCGGTGGATGGGGCGCCGGAAGGCGTCTTCTTCTTCACCGGCAGGCCCTGCCGTTCGAACAGGATTTCCTGGATCTGCTTCGGCGAATTGAGATTGAACGGTTGGCCAGCGGCTTCGTAGGCCTTCTGTTCCTTCTCGAGCATTTCCTTTCCCAGCTCGTGGCTTTGCGCCTCGAGTTTTGCGCTGTTGAGCAACACGCCGTTGCGCTCCATGCGCAGCAGCACCGGCAGCACCGGCATCTCGATGTTGCGGTAGACGAAGTTCAACTTTTCGTCGGCAGCGATCTTCGGGTAGAGCGCCTCGTGCACGGCGAGCGCGCAGTCGGCGTCCTCCGCCGCGTAGTCGGTGGCACGCTGGATGTCCACCGCCGAGAACGGAATCCGCGCTGCACCCTTGCCGGTGACCTCGTCGTAGGTGATCGTTTTCCAGCCCAGGTGTCGCTGCGCTAGGGTATCTAGGTCGTGACGCTCGTGCACCTCGAAGACGTACGACTCGAGCAGCGTGTCGTGCGCGATTCCGGTGAGCTTTACGCCGTGGTTGGCGAGGATGTGCGCGTCGAACTTCAGGTTCTGCCCCACTTTGGCCCGCGCCGCGTCCTCCAGCCAGGGGCGAAGCAGCTCGAGCGCGCGCTCGACGCCGATCTGCGGCGGCGCGTCGGGATAATCGTGCGCGAGCGGCAGGTAGGCGGCGGTGTCGCCGTAGGCGAAGGACATCCCGACCAGCCGTGCTTGCATCGGCTCAAGGCCGGTGGTTTCGGTGTCGAAGCCGGTCAGCTCGGACTTCCCGATCGCGTCCAGCAGCTGGCGCAGCGCCTGCTCCTCGCGCACGCAGACGTAGCGCCTGCGCTCGGCGTGTTCCGGGGCCGGCGCCGGCGCGGCCGCCGGGCCGCCGAGCTCGTTTAGCCAGGAGCGAAAGCCGAAGCGCTCGAACAATTCGCGCTGACGCGCGGGGTCGGCGGCGCCGTCTTCCAGGTTGACCAGCGTGATCGGCAGCGGCACATCGCGCTTCACGCTCAGGAGCATGCGCGCCTGCGGCAACCAGTCGAGCGTTTTGCGAAGGTTCTCGCCTACCACTCCGCCGATCTCGCTCGCGTGCGCGATCACCTCGTTGAGCGAGCCGAACTGTGCGATCCACTTGGCTGCGGTCTTAGGCCCGACCTTGGCAACGCCCGGAACGTTGTCGACCGCGTCGCCGACCAGGGTGAAGTAGTCCACGATGCGCTCCGGGGCGACGCCGAACTTTTGCTGCACGCCCGCAACGTCCAGGGTTTCGTTTGACATCGTGTTGACCAGTGTCACGCTCGGGTCGACCAGTTGAGCAAGGTCCTTGTCGCCGGTCGAAATGACGCAGCGCCAGCCTTGGGCTTTGCCCTGCTCGGCGAGGGTCGCGATCACGTCGTCCGCCTCGACGCCCTCGATCGCCAGCACCGGCCAGCCGAGCGCTTCGACCGCCCGCTTGAGCGGCTCGATCTGCGCCGCGAGGTCGTCCGGCATGGGCGGGCGGTTCGCCTTGTACTCCGGGTAGGCTTCGTCGCGGAAGGTTTTGCCCTTGGCGTCGAACACGCAGGCGCGCGCCTGCGCCTTGTAGTCCGCGCCCAGCCGCCTTAGCATGCTCAGCACGCCGTAGATGGCGCCGGTGGGCTCGCCTTGCGGGCTCTTCAGCTCCGGTAGCGCGTGGAACGCCCGGTACAGGTACGAGGACCCGTCCACGAGCAGGAGCGTCTTTTCAGGATGGTTCCCGGACACGATGAAAAACGAGAAGATGCCGAAGCTCGCCAACCCGGCGTACGAGATCTCTTCCCGCGAGGCGTGGAGGCTGTTCGGCATTATGGCAGAGTTCGTCGACGGCACCGAGCGGCTGGCCGGTATTCGACCGGCGGTGTCGATGTTCGGCAGCTCGCGTGCCGCGCCAGAATCGAAGGTCTACCTGCTCGCCGAACGCACTGCGCGCTTGCTGTCCGACGCCGGCTTCGCAGTCATCTCGGGCGGCGGGCCGGGGGTGATGGAGGCCGCGAACAAGGGTGCGTTCTACGGCCGCGCCCCGGCGGTCGGACTGAACATCGATCTTCCGCGCGAGCAGCGCGCCAATCCATATCAGGACCTGAGCCTTCGCTTCAAGCATTTCTTCGCGCGCAAGGTGATGTTCGTGAAGTTCGCCACCGCGTACGTGGTTCTTCCCGGCGGCTTCGGCACATTGGACGAGCTGTTCGAGGCGCTCACGCTGGTGCAAACGCGCAAAACGCGCAAGATGCCGATCATCCTGATGCAGCGCGCGTTCTGGGGCGGCCTGCTCGACTGGTTCCGTGAGCGGCTGATCAGCGAGGGAACCATCGACGCGCAGGATGTGGACCTGCTGCAGGTCGTGGAAGAGCCGCGGGAAGCAGTTGATACGATCTTCGCCTTCTACGAAAAGCGCGGATTCGAGCCTTCGCCGGCGGAGCGCGAGATTCTGCTAAACCTCTGAAGGTTCCCGCTCTGCTAGAATTCCAAGTTCAACGCCCGCCCAATGCGCCGCTTACCCGTAGTTCTATTCGCTGCAGTCGTGCTGCAGGCATTCGCGCAGCAGTCGGCACCGCCGAAGCTCGAGCCGCTGCCCGGCCCGCCGCCCCCGGCGCCGGGAGCGAGCAGCCCGATCCAGGAACCTCAGGTGCGCATTCCGGTGCAGAAGGGAGACAAGGTCGAGCCGATCCGCAAGGGCGGTCAGGTGATCATGCTCAAGGTGACGCCGAAGAATGGCCCGGTCTATTACCTGATCGACACCAGTGGCAACGGCACGTGGATGCGCCGCGACTCGCTCGACGACGGCGTGCGCGTCCCGATGTGGCCGATCAAGACCTGGGAGTGATTCCGGTTCCACTGCCCGTGCCGGGCGCCTGATCGGACGGAGCCTAGCCAGCGGTCCATGTCGGTATACACCCCCGTTTCCGAATCCCAACTCGCCGAGTGGTTGCGCAACTATTCGGTCGGCAGCCTCGCCGCGCTCGAGCCGGTCGCGGCAGGAATCGAGAACACCAACTACTTCGTGACCACCAGCCAGGGACGCTACGTCCTCACGCTGTTCGAGCGTCTGCCGGCGGCCGAGCTGCCGTTCTATCTCGGATTGATGGCGCACCTCGCGCGCCACGGCATACCCTGCCCGGCGCCGATGGCAGATCTGTCCGACCAGTACCTGTCGCGCCTTAACGGCAAGCCCGCGGCGTTGGTGACGCGGCTGGGCGGCAGCTCGATCGAGCGCCCCGGCGCGCACGAGTGCGCCGAGCTCGGTGCGCTGCTTGGGCGCATGCACCTCGCCGGCCGCTCCTACCATGAATACCTCGACAACCCGCGCGGACCCAGGTGGTGGCGCGCCGCCGCACGTGAGGTGCGACCCTTCCTCGATGCCGAGGCCCAGGCCCTGCTCGACGAGGAACTGCGCTTCCAGTCGCTGTACCGCTTTCCCGACTTGCCGCGCGGGCCGGTGCACGCCGACCTGTTCCGCGACAACGCGTTGTTCGAGGGCGGGCGCATTGCCGGCGTAATCGACTTCTACTTCGCCGGCGTCGACTGCCTGCTGTTCGATCTCGCCGTGTGCGCCAACGACTGGTGCCTGGTCGACTCCGGGAGCGACCGCAGGCTGGATCCTGCCAAGGCGCGGGCGCTGCTCGAGGCTTACGCAGCGCTGCGCCCGTTCAGCGCAATCGAGCGCGGCGCCTGGCCCGTGATGCTGCGCGCGGCCGCGCTGCGCTTCTGGCTTTCGCGCCTGTACGATTTTCACCTGCCGCGCCCCGGGATGTTGGTGCACGCGCACGATCCGGCGCACTTTCGCGACGTTCTGGCGCTGCGCGTCGCGGCGTCGGACGTGCCCTGGGTGGACTGATGGCGACGCCGGCGCGGATCGTGGCGGCGGGGCGCGGCGCGCGCTGGCTCGGGGAGGGCTGGCGCCTGTTTCGCGCCGCGCCGCTGACGTGGGTCGCGATGGTGTTCACCTACTGGCTGCTCATGACCGTGGTGTCGTTGCTGCCGTTTGTCGGCATCGCCGCCGCGTCGGTTCTGGTGCCGGCGTTCTCGGTTGGTTTCATGGCCGCGAGCCGCGCCGCGGCAGGCGGCGGTCCTGTCCAATTGGACAGCCTTTTTTCCGGCTTTCGCGAGAACCTCCCTGGTCAGCTCGCGCTCGGGGTGGCCTATCTGGGATGCCTCGCGCTGCTGCTAGGCGCCACCACGCTCGTTGACGGCGGCGCGCTGGCGCACTGGATGCTGATCGGAGAACGACCCGGCGCGATCGGCGAGACTCAGGGCGGAGCCGTTTTTGGCGCGATGGTTCTCGCGACGGCGCTCTATGCGCCGGTGATGATGATGTTCTGGTTTGCGCCGGTGCTCACCGCATGGCACGGCATCGGCGCGGCGAAAGCGCTCTTTTTCAGCTTGATCGCATGCCTTATCAACTGGCGCGCGTTTCTCGTCTACGGCGCCGCCGCAATCCTGCTCACTGTGGTGGCGCCGACGCTGGCCCTGAGCGCGCTCGTGTTGTTCTCGGGCGGCTCGCTGGGGGCGCCGGTGACCTCGTTTCTGTTCCCGCTGCTGCTGGTCACGCTTCCTACCTTGCTGGCGAGTTTCTACGTCAGCTATCGCGAAGTGTTCGGCGCGCCGGAAGCGGCCTGAGCCCCTTTGCTCAGTGTGGTTGCTGCGCCGCAGCAGGAGGCTAGAATCCGGCCCATGCCGCCGCGTCTGCGCGAGATCCCGTACAACTACACCTCGTTCTCCGACCGCGAGATCGTGCTGCGCCTGCTCGGGCAGCCCGCCTGGGAACTGGTCTCGGAGCTGCGCACCGAGCGGCGCACCGGACGCTCGGCACGGATGCTGTACGAAGTGCTGGGAGAGATGTGGGTCATCCTGAGGAATCCCTACCTCGAGGACGACCTGATCGAGCATCCGAAGCGCCGCGCGAAAGTTCTTGCCGGGATGCGCCGGCGGCTGGACGAGATCGAGCGCCGGCGCGGCGAAAACGACAAAGTATCGCGCCTGTTGGACGCAGCGCTTGCGGCGCTCGATGGTTTTGCGGCCTCGTTCGACGCGACGCGCAAGCTGCGCGCGAAAGCCCTGCGCCGGCTGGCGCGCGCCACGCGCCGGGACAATATCGCGTTCGACGGTTTCGCGCGCGTATCGCACGTCACCGACGCGACCGACTGGCGCGTCGAGTACCCGTTCGTGGTGGTCTCGCCCGACAGCGAGGACGAGGTGTTGCCGGTGGTGAAGGCCTTGATCGCGCTCGGGCTGACGATCATCCCGCGCGGCGGCGGCACGGGTTATACCGGCGGTGCGGTGCCCCTGACGCGGCGTTCGGCGGTGCTGAACACCGAGAAGCTGGAGTCCCTGGGCGAGGTCGAGTGGACCGAGCTGCCCGGCGTCGCGCGCCCGGTGCCGACGATCCGCTGCGGCGCCGGCGTCGTCACGCGGCGCGTGATGGAGGCGGCAGAGGCCGAGAAGCTCGTGTTCGCGGTCGATCCGACCTCGGCCGACGCCTCGTGCATCGGCGGCAACGTCGCCATGAACGCGGGCGGAAAGAAGGCGGTGCTCTGGGGCACGGCGATCGACAACCTCGCCTCGTGGCGCATGGTTACACCCGATGCGGAGTGGCTCGAAATCGATCGCATCGACCACAACTTGGGCAAGATCCACGATGCGCCCGAGGCGCGCTTCAGGCTGCGCCGCTACGGCGCAGGCGGCAGGAAGCTCATCGAAGAGCGTGTGCTCGAGATACCCGCGGCGCGTTTCAGGAAGGCCGGCCTCGGAAAGGACGTCACCGACAAGTTTCTTGCCGGGCTGCCCGGGGTGCAGAAGGAGGGGACCGATGGAATCATCGTTTCGGCGCGCTTCATCCTACACCGCATGCCGGTGCATACCCGAACAGTGTGCCTGGAGTTCTTCGGCTCAGCCCACGAGGCGGTGCCGGCGATCGTCGATGTGAAGCGCCATCTCGATGCCCAGCCCGGCGCTACCCTGGCCGGCCTGGAGCATCTCGACGAACGTTACGTCAAGGCGGTCGGCTACGCGACCAAGTCGCGCCGCAGCCAGCGCCCGCGCATGGTGCTGATCGGCGACATCGTCGGCGACCAGGTCGACGAGGTCGCGAGCGCGGCCTCCGCCGTGATACGAATCGCCAACGCGCGCGGCGGCGAGGGCTTCGTTGCGGTTTCGCCCGAGGCGCGCAAGCGATTTTGGCTCGACCGCGCGCGTACCGCGGCGATCGCCAAGCACACCAATGCGTTCAAGATCAACGAGGACGTGGTGATACCGCTCGAGCGCCTGGGCGACTACACCGACGGCATCGAGCGCATCAACATCGAACTTTCGCTGGCCAACAAGCTTGAACTGCTGGATGCCCTGCAAGCCTACTTCGAGGGCGAGCTGCTGCTCTACCATCTTGAGGAGCGGCTGCCCGCCGACGAAGTGCTTGGCGACCGGCCGCTGCAGGCGCTGGAGCTGATCCAGGCCGTGCGCGCACGCTGGCAGGGCCTGGAAGCCGATCTGGACGCACAGTTCAACGCGCTTCAGTCCCGCGCCGTCAGGTTGTCCTGGAAGGCCGAAGTGCGCGATGAGTTGCGCCGCATCTTTTCCGGGGTCGCATTCGGCCCCGTGCTGGAAGGGGCGGAGGCCGTCCACCGGCGGGTGTTGCGCGGGCGTGTATTCGTCGCGCTGCACATGCACGCGGGCGACGGCAACGTGCACACCAATATTCCGGTCAACTCCGACGATTACGCAATGCTGCAGCGCGCGAACCAGGCGGTCGCGCGCATCATGCGTCTCGCGAAGTCGCTTGGCGGCGTGATCTCCGGGGAGCACGGCATCGGCATTACCAAGCTGGAATTCCTCGAGACCGGGGAAATCGAGCCTTTCCGCGCCTACAAGGAGGCAATCGACCCCGAAGGCCGTTTCAACGCGGGCAAGCTGCTCGCGGGCGGCGACCTGGCCAATGCCTATACGCCCAGCTTCTCTCTGATCGGCGCCGAGTCGCTGATCCTCGAGCAATCCGACCTGAGCGGAGTGTCCGACTCGGTCAAGGACTGCCTGCGCTGCGGCAAGTGCAAGCCGGTGTGCGCCACCCACGTGCCGGCCGCGAACCTGCTGTATTCGCCGCGCAACAAGATACTGGCGACCTCGCTGCTTATCGAGGCGATCCTGTACGAGGAGCAGACCCGTCACGGGGTTGCGCTGGCACACTACGACGAGTTCGGCGATGTCGCCGATCACTGCACGGTGTGCCACAAGTGCGAAAGCCCCTGCCCGGTGGACATCGACTTCGGCGACGTGTCGATCGCGATGCGCAATCTCCTGCGCCGCAGCGGCAAGCGGCGCGCGAACCTGGGCACGCGCGCCTCCATGCTGTTCTTGAACGTGACCGATCCGCGCGCGGTCAAGCTTGCGCGCAAGGTCATGATCGACTGGGGTTACCGGCTGCAGCGCATTGCGTATCGCGCCGCCAGGGGACTGAGGCTCGCACGCGCGCAGACGGCGCGCCCCCCATCGAGCACGGGGCGCTCCGGTGCCGTGGCCCGCATCGTGCATTTCGTCAACAAGCCGATGCCGGGCGGTCTGCCGAAGAAGACGGCACGCGCCCTGCTGGACATCGAGGACCCAAAGATCGTGCCGATCGTGCGCGACCCCTCGAAGGTGAGCGAAGACTCCGACGCGGTGTTCTATTTTCCGGGCTGCGGCTCGGAACGCCTGTTTTCGCAGGTCGGCCTGGCGACCCAGGCGATGCTCTACCGCGTCGGCGTCCAGTGCGTGCTGCCGCCGGGCTATCTTTGTTGCGGCTATCCGCAGACTGCGGCCGGAGAGGCCGAGCGTGGCGAGCGCATCATCACGCAAAACCGGGTGCTGTTCCACCGCCTCGCGACCACGCTCAATTACCTCGACATCCGTACCGTGATCGTTTCATGCGGCACGTGCCTGGATCAGCTCGAGAAGTACGAATTCGACAAGATCTTCCCGGGTAGCCGCCTGCTGGACATCCACGAGTACCTGCTCGAGAAGGACGTCAAGCTCGAGGGCGTCTCGGGCGAGCGCTACGTGTATCACGATCCCTGCCACTCCCCGATCAAGGTCTACCAGCCGCTCGAGGTGGCGAGCGCGCTCACCGGCTCGCAAGTGACGCTGTCGGCGCGCTGCTGCGGCGAGTCCGGCACCCTTGCGCTTTCGCGGCCGGACGTCTCGACCCAGGTCCGCCTGCGCAAGGAGCAGGAGCTGAGGAAAGACGTTGCCCGCAGCGGCGGCGGGGAGATTGGGCAAAGTGTGAAAATTCTCACATCCTGTCCGTCTTGCTTGCAGGGGCTGGCAAGGTTCTCGGATGACACAGGGGCGCAAGCCGACTATATTGTCGTCGAGATGGCGCGGCGCCTGCTCGGTGATGACTGGCTGCCGGAGTTCGTGCGCAAGGCGAATGCCGGCGGGATCGAGCGCGTGCTGCTCTAGCAGGCCCCGAAAAGAATGGATTGCGAATTGTGCGAGCGCGACGGAGGGTTGGTACTGTGGCGCGACAATTTCTGCCGTATCGTGCGTGTTTCCTCACACGACTACCCGGGCTATTGCCGCGTGATCCTCAATCGACACGCGAGTGAGATGACGGACCTTGGCGCCGGCGAGCGCGAGCGGATGATGCAAGCGGTCTTCGCCTGCGAAGCCGCGCTGCGCGATTTGTTCCAGCCGGACAAGGTCAACCTCGCCAGCCTGGGCAACCAGGTGCCGCACCTGCATTGGCACGTGATTGCGCGCCACGCGGACGATCGCACTTTCCCGGATCCGATCTGGGCCGCGCCGCGGCGCGGGGGCCGTGCGCCCGGCGAGGGGCGCGCTGCGGTGCCGGACGCGCGGCTCGGCACGAGCCTTGCGGCGCTGCTCGAACCCTCGGCGGGATGATCCGAAACCTATGACCGACCTCGAGCTGCCCGAATTGCTCGCCGACGCGTCGCCCGAGTTCATTGACGAGCCCGCCTGCAAGGGGTGGCTGGAGAACGTCCCCCTGGCGAACGTTGCGACGGCGCAGCGTCAGCTTTTCGAGCAGATCAGGGAATTCAACCGTTTCCCAACCAAAGCGCTCGTGCGCCTGGGCGTGATGGAGACGCTGCGCGACGCGGTCAATTTCGTGCAAATCGAGCAGGCCAAGCGCTTCACCAACCGCGCGCTGCCGATGGTGGACGCGGAGGCGCGAATATTTGAGGAGACGATCGCGCTCTGGGACGAAATGCGCGTCGGCTACATGCGCTGCCTCGACCCCGTCGCGGAGGGCGAGCCCGGACTGCGCGGCCAGGCGGCGCTGGTCGCCCAGCGCGCGCTGGCCTATATCGGCTTGAAGATGTTTCACCACTACCGCGCGTATCGCCAGGTCCCGAGGCGCGACTGGCGCCAGCTGCACGAGGCGTACGCGAAGGCCGAGGCGCTCGGGGTGGAAGAAGAGCCGGTCAAGGACTACCTGAACCGCGACGTGCACGATACCTCGCCGCGCATCGCCTACATCCGTGCCGTCATGATGGGCGCATGCAACCCGAACGAGCTCGCGCAGCGGCAGCTGACTTTCGTCGCATTCCTGCTCGAGCGATGGGCCGAGAAAGTCGATATCTCGCGCAGGCCGATCCAGGAGGAGGATCTGGCGCCGATGGTGATCGATCTGATGGGCGACCGGACCACCGAGCGGATCGAAGACGAGAATGCCCGCATCGAGGAGCCGCGCTATCTCGGCACTCAGCGCCTGGCCAAGAGCCTTCGCAACCGCATAGGACTGCTGCGCAAGGGCGAATCGCCCGCCAAGCTCGCGCTCGGCGAGGACTGCGTCCAGCCGTCGTGCGAGCAACTGCTCGTGTTTCTGTACCGACAGTGGTGTCAGGCGCGTCCAGGTCGCGGCCAGGAGAGGCGCCGCATCGCGGACGCCGCGCTTGCCTGCCAGGGGTTGCCCGCGATCCACTACTTCATCTGCGGGCGCGCGTTCCGCCAGCCGGGAGACCAGCGCGAGCTGAGTCAGAAGCAGCGGCAGGAGATTGCGACTTTCGGACGCATAAGAACCAGCCACGAGGACGACTACGGCGTCGCGCAGGGCTTTGCGCTCGAGCAGTGGCGGCTGGAGAACGACAGCGCCCAGGGACTGCGCATGGTGCGCGCCGCGACCGAGCCCGGCAAGCGTTACTCGCACGGGCAGCTGGTCTCCGTGCGCCCGGTCGACAGCACCAACTTCATGTTGGGCCAGGTTCGCTGGCTCATGACCGCCGACAACGGCGATCTCCATGCCGGCGTGCGGTTGCTGCCCGGGCTGCCGGCGGAGACAGCCGTGCGGGCAACCGGGTTGAACGCGATCGACGCCCAATACGTACAGGCGTTGTCGCTGACCGCCGTGCCCGCGCTAGACGCACCGCCAACGCTGGTGCTGCCCTCGGGCTGGTTCAAGCCCAAGCGGGTCGTCGAGGTGTATGTCGATTCGGCGGTGCGGGTGAGGCTGACCGAGTTGATCGAGCGCGGCAGCGATTTCGAGCGCGTCGCCTACGAGATCTTGCCCTGAGGCTGTGCCTCAGGCGGCGGCGAGCGCCTGGCCGGGAAGCGCGACCCGCTGCGGCGGGAACACGGCGCTGAAAGTCGAGCCGTGCCCCGGTTCGCTGCGCACGTCGAGCGTCGCTTGGTGCCGCGTGAGCACATGCTTGACGATCGCGAGGCCGAGTCCGGTGCCGCCCGTCTCGCGCGAACGGCTGCTATCGACGCGGTAGAAACGTTCGGTAAGCCGTGCGATATGGCGCGCCTCGATGCCTATGCCGTTGTCCTGCACGCTGAACACGCCGCGCCCATCCTCGAGGCGCCAGACAAGCTGCACCGTCCCACCGTGCGGCGTGTAGCGCACGGCGTTCGAGACCAGATTCGAAAACGCGCTCTTCAGCTCTTCCGCGCTTCCGGTCAGGCGACAGCCGCGCTCGACGACAACGCCGATGCGGTGGCGGCCGCCCGAGAGCGCGCGCGCTTCCTCGCCCAGCTTCTCGACGAACGGCCTCACCTCGATTGTCTGCTCATCCTCCGGCATGGCGCCCGATTCGAGCGCCGACAGCGTCAGCAGATCCTCGATCAGGCGGCGCATGCGGCGCGCCTGCTCGTCCATTAGCGCTAGGAAGCGCTTGCGCTGAGCGCCGCTCAGCTCCATCGACTCGTCGGCCAGGGTGTCGACGAATCCGGAAAGCACAGTCACCGGCGTCTTCAGCTCGTGCGAGACGTTGGCGACGAAATCGCGTCGCATGATTTCCAGCCGCTGCTCGATCGTGACGTCGCGTGACATGAGCAGCTTCTGCTCGGCGCCGAACTCGATCACGCGTACCGACAGGGCGGCGTCGCTGCGCGCCGAGTGCAAAGTGAGCGGCACGAGATACTCGTGGCGCTCGAGGTAGGCGACGAAATCGGGCTGGCGCACGAGGTTGGTGATGGTCTGTCCGAAATCACGTCGCGCGTCGATGCCGAAGTGCCGCTCGGCGGTCGGGTTGGACCATTCGATGTGGTCTTCTGCATCCAGGATGACCACCCCGTCGGGCAGCGCGCGGCCAGCGGCGCGGAAGCGCCCCAGGGCGCGCAGCAGCCCCTGCTGCTCGTCGTCACGCTTTTTCAGGTGCTGGTGCAGGCGGGCGAATGCTTCCTCCCAGATCCCGCTGCCGACCGGCAGAGTGTCGCGCGCCGGGCGCTCGAGCCAGGCGAGGAACGACGCCAGGTGCCGCGCGTGGTAGCTGACCCGGGCAGCCAGGACCGCCGTCGCGGCTGCCCACGCCCATCCCGGTCCGGCCAGCGGCCACACGAGCAGCCAGGTCCCTGCTGCCACGATGGCGACGCCGAGGGTGCTACCCCAGACCGGATTCAAGTGCTTGGCCTCCGAAAACGACGCTGGCCGACTAGGGCCAAGTTTAACTTATACGGGGTTGGCGCTGAACCGGTAGCCCGAGCCACGCACCGTTTCGATCAGCCGGTCGTGGTGGGTACTCTCGAGCGATTTGCGCAGCCGCCGGATGTGAACGTCCACTGTGCGTTCCTCGATGAACACGTGATCACCCCAGACCTTGTCGAGCAGCTGGGCGCGCGAATGCACCCGTTCCGGGTGCGTCATCAGGTAGTGCAGCAGGCGAAACTCGGTCGGGCCGATTTCGAGCATGGACCGGTTGCCGAACACGCGCCGGGTAGCGGGATCGAGGCGCAGGCCCGCGACCTCGACCGGGTCATCGGTCGTCTGCGGCGCGCGCCGTCGCAGCACGGCCTTGATCCGCGCCACCAGCTCCTTGGGCGAGAACGGTTTGGTGACGTAATCGTCCGCGCCGGCTTCCAGCCCTGCGACCTTGTCCTGTTCCGCGGCCCGCGCGGTAAGCATGATGATGGGAATCTGGCGCGTGCGTTCGTCCTGGCGCAGGGACTTGGCGAGCGAAGCGCCCGACATGCCCGGCAGCATCCAGTCGATGAGCAGCAGGTCGGGCAGCGCGCTTTTCACCAGGCCGAGGGCGGTCTCCGCGTCTTTGGCGCGGATAACATGATGCCCCGCGTGCTCGAGGTTGACCGCGATCAGCTCCTGGATCGCCGGTTCGTCCTCGACGACGAGTATGTTTACAGCCATGCACCGACCTCGATCGGGGTTTGCGACAATTCTAAGAAGGTTTCATGACGCAAATGTTGCGCCGCACCGGTAGTATCATTCCCTGACCCGGCGCGCGCTGGGTAGTCCATTGTGAAGCAAGCACTCACATTCTATTAAAGTGTCGGAATCAAGAGAAACAGACTTCGGCTTTCAGCGAGTCGCGGCGGGCGACAAGGCTGCGCGCGTGGCGCAGGTGTTCGATCGAGTGGCCGACCGTTACGACCTGATGAACGACCTCATGTCGCTCGGCCTGCACCGGGCATGGAAGACTTTTGTGGTTGCGCTCGCCCGCGTCCGCGCGGGCGAGCGGGTTCTCGACGTCGCTTCCGGTAGCGGGGACCTCGCGCAGGCGCTTGCGCGCCGCGCCGGACCGAGCGGCCATGTTCTGGTAACCGACATCAACGGCCGCATGCTCGCGCGCGGGCGCGATCGGCTGCTCGACGCCGGCTGCCTCGCGGCGGCGGTGCAGTGTGATGCCGAGCGGCTGCCGTTTCCCGACTCGTGGTTCGACTGCGTGACGGTCGGCTTCGGCCTGCGCAACATGACGCACAAGGACGCCGCGCTGGCCGAGATGGCGCGCGTGCTCAAGCCCGGTGGCCGTTTGCTGGTGCTCGAATTTTCGCGGGTGTGGAAACCGCTCGAGCGCATCTACGATCTGTACTCCTTCAAGCTCCTGCCGTGGATGGGGGCACGCGTGGCCGGCGACGCGGCGGCGTATCGCTATCTCGCAGAATCGATCCGGATGCATCCCGATCAGGCCATGCTCGCTGCGATGATGGAGCGCGCCGGATTCGGCCTGGTCGAGTACTTCAATCTCACCGGCGGCGTGGTCGCGGTTCACCGCGGCTATCGCGTATGAGCCGGCGGCTGCGGTAGGATGCACTTGGTCGAGAGGCAGAGGGAGTTCGACATGGGCAGATTGCTGGTCGGGGCCTCGGGTGCGCTGTTCGGTGCCGCGCTCTTTGCCGCCGACGCCGCTCCGGCCGCTGGGCACGGCGGCTGGCTGCCTACGCTGGGCGCGCTCGCCTTCGGCGGGCTGCTCGGGTCGTTTTTCGGCGGCAGCGGCTTCGGCGCGGCCTTCATTCTTACGCTGCTGGCGCTGGTCGCGGTGACGGCGTTGCGTCTGTTCGCCAAGCCGCGGCAAGAGCCGGCCGCTGCGCCGCAGTTCGCCGGCCTGGGGGCCGAGACCGTTTCCGCGCCACCGCCGTCGCAGGCCGCCGGGTTCGTCGCCCCCGCACCGCCGCCCGGCGCAGCGCGGATGCCCGCGGGTTTCGACGCTGCCGAGTTCCTGCGTAACGCAAAGCTCAACTTCGTGAAACTTCACGCCGCGCGCGATCTTGGCCGACTGGACCAGGTGCGCGAGTTCACCACGGCCGAGATGTATGACGAGCTCGAGGCGGACCGCGGCGCGCAACAGCCGGACGTCGTCGCGTTGAACGCCGAGCTGCTCGAGGTCGTCGTCGAGGCGGGCCGGCAGCTGGCAAGCGTGCGCTTTTCCGGCATGGCGCGTGCGGCGCCCGGTGCCGAGGCGGTCGGATTCGTGCAGGTGTGGAACCTCGCCAAGCCCGCCGATGGCGCATCGGGCTGGCTGCTCGCCGGCATCCAGCAAATGCATTAAGAACGGTCAGACGCACATGAAGGCCACCGCGAGGTGGCCTTCGTATTTCTTGAATTCCCGATGCTGCTCGAACATCCCTTAGCGTCCGCGCTTAACCACCTGCTCGATGCCGAGCCGTGGGCGCGCGAACGTCTCGCGCCGTTCGGCGGCGAGACGGTGACGATCGCCGCGACACCGCTTCCCGAACTGCGCCTGTCGATCCTCGCCGACGGGCGCGTCGCAGCTGCCGCGGATGAGACGGCCCAGCCCTCGCTCACGCTGAAGCTCGGGGCCGATGGCTTTGCGGCCTTGGCGCGCGGCGAAGAGCACTTGATGCGCGCCGTCGAAGTGACGGGGAACGCCCGTCTGGCGAGCGAGGTGATGCTGCTGGTGCGCCACCTGCGCTGGGACCCGGAGGAGGACCTGTCGCGGGTGGTCGGCGACGTCGCGGCGCGACGGATGGTGACCTTTGCGAGGGACTTCATCGGCTGGCAGGCCGACGCGGCGCAGCGCCTTGCGCAGAGCCTGATCGAATACGCCGTGGAGGAAAAGCGCATTGTGGTGCCCCGGCCCGAGCTCGAGCCGCTCGCCGCCGGCATTGCCCGCCTGCGCGACGCCATCGAGCGCCTGGAAAAGCGCATCGAGCGGATCGCCTGAGGCGCCGTGTCCCGTCTGCTCCGCCTGCTGCGAATCATATTTATCGGACTGCGCTTCGGGCTGCACCAGCTCGTTCCGCGCTTCGAGCACAACAGGTTGATCTCCCTGTTCGCACGCTCGAGCGCCGACCCGCGAGCGGTTCGCCTGCGGCGCGCGCTGGAAACGCTGGGTCCGATCTTCGTCAAGTTCGGCCAGGTGCTGTCGACCCGCCGCGACTTGCTGCCGTCGGACATCGCCGACGAACTGGCCAAGCTGCAGGATCGAGTGCCACCCTTCCCCTCCGCACAGGCGCTAGCGGAAGTCGAGCGCTCGCTGGGCAAGAGCATTGCCGAGGTGTTCAGCGACTTCTCGCGCGATCCGGTGGCGAGCGCCTCGATCGCGCAGGTCCACCTGGCGGTTTTGCACGACGGGCGGGAGGTCGCGGTAAAGGTGCTGCGGCCGGGCGTCGAAGCGGCGGTAGCGAAGGATCTGGCCCTGCTCGAAACTGCAGCCGGGCTGATCGAGCTGCTGTGGGTCGACGGCCGCAGGCTCAAGCCGCGCGAAGTGGTGGCCGAGTTCTCGCGCCACCTCGAGGACGAGCTGGACCTGATGCGCGAGGCGGCCAACGCGAGCCAGCTGCGGCGCAATTTCGCCGATTCGACACTGCTGCTGGTGCCCGAGATCTACTGGGACTGGTGCTCGCAGCGCGTAATGGTGATGGAGCGCATGCACGGAACCCCGGTGTCGCAGACCGCGACCCTGCGGGCAAAGGGCATCGACATCCCGCGCCTGGCGCGGGCCGGGGTAGAGATCTTCTTCACCCAGGTGTTCCGCGACGGTTTTTTCCATGCCGACATGCACCCCGGCAACATCTTCGTCGCCGACGACGGCCGCTATGTGGCGCTCGATTTCGGGATCATGGGCGCGCTGACCGAGACCGACAAGAACTACTTGGCGCAGAACTTCATCGCGTTCTTCAACCGCGACTATCGGCGTGTGGCGCAAGCGCACCTGGACGCCGGCTGGGTGCCGGAGGAAACGCGCGTGGACGAGTTCGAGGCGGCGATTCGCGCCGTGTGCGAGCCGATCTTCGCCCGGCCGCTGAAGGAGATCTACTTCGGCAAGCTGCTGTTGCGCCTGTTCCAGACCTCGCGCCGCTTCAACGTCGCAGTCCAGCCCCAGCTGGTCATGCTGCAGAAGACGCTGCTCAATATCGAGGGGCTGGGACGCGAGCTCGATCCCGAGCTCGACTTGTGGCAGACAGCCAAGCCGTACCTCGAGCGCTGGATGAGCGAACAGATTGGCTGGCGCGGCCTGCTCAAGGCGCTCCGGCACGAGGCGCCGTATTGGGCAACGACGCTGCCGCAGCTGCCGCGGCTGCTGTACCGCGCCGTCGCCGAGGACCGTCTCGGCGCGATTGAGCGGGCGCTGGCGCAGCTGAGTGCGCAGAACGCGCGTCGCAACGGACTGCTCGCCGGCCTGGTCGCGCTGCTGGCGGCCGCGCTCGCGCTGAAGCTGGCGGGCCTGTTGTAGACTTCGGCGCCGTAGAGCAGCCATGGTCCACTCCTCGGTCATCTGGTTCGTCGGCCTGTACATCGCCGCCTCGATCGGCATCGGGCTGTACGCCGCCATGCGCGTGCACAACACCAGGGACTATGCCGTCGCCGGGCGTACCCTGCCGTTCTACGTCGTGACCGCAACCGTGTTCGCGACCTGGTTCGGCTCCGAGACCGTGCTCGGCATACCCGCGCGATTCATCGAAACCGGACTGAACGGCATAGTCGAGGACCCGTTCGGTTCGTCCATGTGCCTGGTGCTGGTGGGGCTGTTCTTCGCCGCCAAGCTGTACAAGATGGACCTGCTCACCATCGGTGACTTCTACCGCAGGCGCTTCAACCCGACGGTCGAGATGCTGACCAGCCTTGCGATCGTCGCCTCCTACCTGGGCTGGGTGTCGGCACAGATCGTCGCGCTTGGGCTGGTGTTCAACGTGCTGTCGGGCGGCGCGCTCGCGATGCCCGCGGCGATCATGCTCGGTGCGGCGATCGTTACCGGGTACACGATGTTCGGCGGCATGGTGTCGGTTGCGTGGACCGACTTCATGCAGATGACGATCATCATCCTGGGCATGCTGTATATCGCCTGGGTGGTCGGCGAACAGGCGGGCGGGGTAAAGGTGGTGCTTACGCACGCCCAGAACGCGGGGCGAATGCATTTCCTGCCCGAGCCCAAGCTGCGCGACATGCTCTGGTTCTTCGGCGCCGCGATCACGATGATGTTCGGCTCGATTCCGCAGCAGGACGTATTCCAGCGCGTGACTTCCGCACGCACGGTGCGCATATCGGTCTGGGCGACGGTGACGGGCGGCGTGCTGTATTTCTTTTTCGCTTTCGTTCCGATGTACCTTGGCTACTCCGCGTTCCTGATCGACTCCGATCTGGTGAAATCCCGCTTGCAGAGCGATCCGCAGCATATCCTGCCGCAGCTCGTGCTTGCGCATACGCCGCAGTTGGCGCAGATCATGTTCTTCGGCGCGTTGCTCTCGGCCATCATGTCTACCGCGAGCGGCACGCTGCTCGCGCCGTCGGTGACTTTCACCGAGAACGTACTCAAGCGCTTCCTGCGCAGGGACCTGGGCGACCGCCAGCTGCTGTGGACCATGCGCGTAGTGGTCGCGGGCTTCGCGCTAATGGTGACGCTGTTCGCGCTCAATTCGAACTCGGGGATCTACGAGATGGTAGGCAATGCCTACAAGGTGACGCTGGTCGGAGCGTTCGTGCCGCTGGTAGCGGGTCTTTACTGGAAGCGCGCCAATTCTCAGGGTGCGCTGCTTTCGATCGTCTTCGGCATGGCGACCTGGTTAACCTTGGAGGCGCTTGCGCCCGACGCGCTGGTGCCGCCCCAGCTGGCGGGGTTCTTTGCCGCTCTAGCCTGGATGGTGATCGGATCGCTGATGCCGCAGTTGCGGCAGCCGACCGGGCAGCGCATCGCGGCGACCCGCTGAGCCGCCACCCGCGCGGCTAGAATGGAGCGATGCGCGCGTCGCCCCTGGCCCGCTCCCTGTTCGTCGTCTACGCCCTGCTGGTCGTGTATGCCTCGTTGTATCCCCTGTCGGGCTGGCGGGATCAGGGCTTGTCGGCCTTCGCCTACCTGACGGCACCGCCGCCGCGCTACATTACCGCGTTCGATGTTGTCGCGAACCTGCTCGGATATCTGCCGTACGGGTTCTTCTGCGTGCTGGCGCTCTATCCCAGGCCGCGCGGGCCCCGGGTGCTGGCTGCCGCGGCGCTTAGCGGCGCCGCCCTGTCGCTGCTGATGGAAGCGGCGCAGAGCTTCCTGCCCGCGCGCGTTCCCTCCAACCTCGACGTGGCATGCAACCTCGCCGGCGCACTCGCCGGCGCGGCGCTCGGCATGCGGCTCGCAACATGGCTGCTGGAAGGCGGCCCGCTCACGCGGCTGCGCGCGCAAGCCATCCTGCCAGGCCACGCCGCCGACCTGGGGCTGGTGCTGCTCGCGCTTTGGATGTTCACCCAGCTCAACCCGGCGATGCTGCTGTTCGGTGCGGGAGACCTGAGGGATCTGCTCAGCGCCCCCGGGGGCGGTCCGCATCCGCCCGCGCTGTTCATCTCGGTTGAAGCGTTCACGACCGCCGCCAACCTGGTCGCGGTTGCCCTGCTGGTATCGGTCATAGCCGTCCCCGGCCGGGCGCTGCGTTTGATTGTCGTCGGGCTGCTCGCCTGCGCCCTGGCGGTCAGGACGCTTGCATTTGCGATCCTGGTGCGCGCCGAGCACGTGTTCGACTGGCTCACCCCCGGCGCGGCGCAGGGCCTGGCCGCCGGCCTGGTGCTGGCCCCGGCGGCGCTGGCGTTGCCCCGGGTCGGGCGCCTGGTCCTCGCCGCGGTGCTTCTGATGGCGGCGACCGTGCTGGTCAACCTCGCGCCGGCCAACCCATATCTCGCAGCGACGCTGGGCGAATGGCAGCCGGGCCGCTTCCTCAATTTCAACGGACTCACCAGGCTGGTGACTTCGGCCTGGCCGTTCGCCGCGCTGGCGTACCTGATCTGGCTCGCCGCGCGCCGTGGCCGCGCGGCCGAGTAACCGCTTGCCTGTAGAATTCGTCCTCCATGTCCTACTACGAGCGCCACGTCTTCTTCTGCTGCAACCAGCGCGATCCGGCGGAGCGCGTCAGCTGCAATGCGAAAGGCGCGACGGCGATGCGCGAGTACGCGAAGCAGCGCGTCAAGGAACTCGACCTGGCGGGCGAGGGCAAGGTGCGCATCAACCAGGCCGGTTGCCTCGACCGCTGCGAGGAGGGCCCCTGCATCGTGGTCTACCCCGAAGCGGTCTGGTACACCTACGTCGATCGCAGCGACATCGACGAGATCATCGAGGAGCACCTCCGGCACGGCCGCGCGGTGGAACGCCTGAGGATTTGATGCGCGCATCGACCCGGCGCGAGTCGCTCGCCGGACCTGCCGGGCGGATCGAGTGCGCGATCGACGTCCCGCCTGGCACCCCGCGCGGCCTCGCGCTGATCGCGCACCCGCATCCGCTGTTCGGCGGCACGCTCGACAACAAGGTGGTTCAGACCCTGGCGCGCGCGCTGCTCGAGCAGGGCTGCGTCGCCCTTCGGCCCAATTTCCGGGGCGTCGGTGCGAGCGAAGGCAGCTATGATGAGGGGCGCGGCGAAGTGAACGACCTTGCCGCAGCGCTGGCTTGGGGCCAGCGCGAGTTCGGCCAGCTGCCGCTCGCGCTCGCGGGATTCTCGTTCGGGGCCGCGATGCAGGCCCGGCTGGCGCAGGAAGCGGTGCCCCAGCGCATGCTGTTGATCGGCGTCGCGGTGGGCAACTTCGAAGTGCCGCCGGTGCCCGAGGGCACGCTGGTGGTTCACGGCGAGCGCGACGAGACCGTGCCGCTCGCATCGGTGCTGGACTGGGCGCGGCCGCAGGAATTGCCCGTGATCGTGGTGCCGGGCGCAGACCACTTCTTCCATAGGAAGCTGCAGGTGCTGCGCGGAATTGTGCGGCACAACTGGCGCGCATGAGCGTCGCCGCTTTACCACGCGATGTCGGACGAGTGCGCATCGATCGAGCCTTCAAATACGACCGCAACCCAAAGAGCTATGTCTGGTTTCGCTGGTTCAACGAGTTTCCGGTGCTGATCCTCATCGGCGCGGTGGTCCTGGTTGTCCTCAAACCGTTCTGAGCAGGCCTTCTTCGCCCCCTGCCCGCGCGGGCTCGAGGCGCTGCTCGCCGCCGAGCTCTCAAAACTGGGAGCGCGCGAAGCGGCAGCGGTTCCGGGCGGCGTCGCCTTTTCCGGCAGCTGGCATGCCTGCTACCGCGCCAACCTGTGGTCGCGCCTCGCTTCGCGCGTGCTGTGGAGGGTGGCCGAGTTCTCCTACCAACGCGAGGAAGACGTCTACGCCGCGGCGCACGGGGTGGACTGGCCCGCGCTGTTCGCCGTCGAGCGCACGCTGCGGGTGAACGTCACGGCGCAGAAGAGCCCGCTCAAGAGTCTCGAATTCATCACGCTGCGCATCAAGGACGCGGTGTGCGACCGCTTCCGCGATTCGCTCGACCGGCGCCCGAGCATCGAGCGTGCGCGCCCTGAAGTGCGGGTGCACGCTTTTCTCGATCAGCGGCGCGGCGCACTGTACCTCGATACCTCGGGTGAGCCGCTGTTCAAGCGCGGCTGGCGCGGGGAAGCGGTCGAGGCCCCGCTACGCGAGAACCTCGCCGCGGGCCTGGTGATGTTGTCGGGCTGGACGCCCGGTGAGCCGCTGCTCGACCCGATGTGCGGCGGCGGCACGCTGCTGATCGAAGCCGCGGCGATGGCGCGCGGCCGTGCGCCGGGCGCGAAGCGCGGCTTCGGCTTCGAGAAATTGCGTAGTTTCGAATCCGCGCTGTGGGACCGCATCCGGGCCGAACCGTCTCAGGCCGTGCAGGACCTGGCGCTCTACGGCAGCGACACCGACCCGGCCGCGCTCGCGGCCGCGCGGCGCAATCTGGCGGCCGCCGGCGTCGAGCGCTGGGTGACGCTCGAGCAGCGCGACGTGCTCGAGCGCGCGGCGCCGGCCTCCTCGGGAGTGATGATTGCCAATCCGCCCTACGGCGAGAGGATCGGCGAGTCGGAGCAGCTTGCGGCGTTCTATCCCAGGCTGGGCGACGCGCTCAAGCAGCGCTTTCCCGGCTGGCGCTGCTTTTTCTTCACCGCCGACCGCCGGCTCGAGAAGCTGATCAGGCTCACGCCTTCACGCCGCACGCCGCTGTTCAACGGGCCGATCGAATGCCGGCTGTACGAGTTCGAAATCGTCGCCGGCGCGCGCAGGCGCGGCGCGCTCAGTCCGTCACCCGGCCCCGCAGCGCCTTGATGCGGCCGCGCTTGACCTTGCCTTCGAGGCGCTTCCTTTGCGAGCTGCGCGTGGGGCGGGTCGGTTTGCGCTTGCGCGGCGTGTAGGCGGCGCGCCGCACCAGTTCGTACAGCCGCTCCAGCGCCTCGGCCTTGTTCAGCTCAAGGCTGCGGTGGCGCTGGGCCTTGATCACCACCACGCCCTCGCCGCTGACTCGCGCGTCGCGCAGGACTAGCAGCCGCTCCTTGACCGGGTGCGGCAGAGACGAGGCGCGGATGTCGAACCGCAGGTGAATCGCGTTGGAGACCTTGTTCACGTTCTGTCCGCCGGCGCCTTGCGCGCGCACCGCGTTGAGCTCGATCTCGCCGGGCGGAATGGGGGGAACGGCCGCGGGCTGGGCCATTCAGAGGGCTCCGATTTCCGCCAGGGCGCGCCGCACGTCTTCGCGTCCCTGGGTTGAAAGCGGCGCTTGTGGCGGCAGCGGCACGCCGACCGCGTAGCCCTGCAGCTCGAGGCCGCCCTTTATGCAGGCGGCCAGGTTGTACTTTGCAAAGGCCTGGTTCAGGCCCCAGAGGCGGCGTTGCAGGCTCATGGCTGCGCTCCAGTCGCCCTTGCAGCACAGGTCATAGAGCGCGACGCTCTGGCGCGGCGCGACGCACGCCGGGCCCGCCATCCAGCCCACGCCGCCGATCAGCATGACGCAGGCCGGAATGTGGGAAGAGGCGGCGAAGACCTGCATGCGTCCTTCGACCCGCTCGATGATCGAAAGCAGCCTGCCGGTGTTGAACGAGGCGTCCTTGATATAGCGGACGTTCGCGATGCGGCTCAGCCGCTCGATCACCGGCAGGCTTAGGTCAGAGCGCTGGAAGTTCGGGTTGGTGTACAGCACGACCGGCAGCGACACCGCGTTCGCGATCGCCTCGAAGTAGGCGTAGACCCCGTCGTCCGCGACCGGGAAATAGGCCTCGAGGATGGCGAGGATGCCGTCGCAGCCCAGGCGCTGCCATTCTTGCGCTTGCGCCACCGCGTCGGCGATCGTGGTCGAGGCCACCCCCGCGACCACGGGCACCCTCTTTTTCGCCGCCTGCACCGCCACTTCGACGACGCGGCGGCGTTGGGCGAACGAAAGGTAGGCGAACTCTCCGGTCGAGCCGAGCGGCGTCAGGCCGTGCACGCCGGCCCCGATCAGGTCGTCGCACAGGCGCCCCAGCACCTGCGCGTTTACCTCGCCGGCGGCGTCGAGCGGCGAGACCAGGTAGGGAAAGACGCCGTGGAAGTCTTGCTCTCGCAGCGGAAGCCGCCCGTTACACGATGTCCAGGTGCTCGATGCCCTTGGTGAGGTCGCGGTCCTTGGATTCCTTGCCGTGCAGCTTGATCGCCAGGCGCACCTCGTTGGTAGAATCGGCGAAGCGCAGCGCGTCCTCGTAGCCGATGCGGCCCTTCTCGTACAGGTCGAACAGCGCCTGGTCGAAAGTCTGCATGCCGAGCTCGCGCGACTTCTTCATCACTTCCTTGATCTCGTGCACCTCGCCCTTGAAGATCAGGTCGGAAATTAGCGGCGAGTTGAGCAGCACCTCGACCGCCGCCGCGCGCCCCTTGCCTTCCTTTATCGGGATCAGGCGCTGTGAAATCACCCCCTTCAGGTTGAGCGACAGGTCCATCAGCAGCTGCTGGCGTCGATCCTCGGGGAAGAAGTTGATGATTCGGTCCATCGCCTGGTTGGAGTTGTTGGCGTGCAGCGTGGCGAGGCAGAGGTGGCCGGTCTCGGCGAACGCGATCGCGTGTTCCATCACCTCGCGATCGCGGATCTCCCCGATCAGGATGACGTCGGGCGCCTGGCGCAGGGTGTTCTTGAGCGCCGCCTCCCAGGAGTCGGTATCGACGCCCACTTCGCGCTGGGTGATGATGCAGTTCTTGTGCGGGTGCACGAACTCGACCGGGTCTTCAATCGTGATGATGTGGCCGTACGAGTTCTCGTTGCGGTAGCCGATCATTGCGGCCAGGGAGGTCGACTTACCCGAACCGGTGGCCCCGACGAAGATCACCAGTCCGCGCTTGGTCATCGCCACGTCCTTCAGCACGGGGGGCAGGTTGAGTTCCTCGAAGTTCGGGATCGCGGTGGTGATGACGCGCAGAACGACCCCGACCTGGCCCTGCTGAACGAAAACATTGACGCGAAAGCGCCCGATGCCGGCCGGGCTGATCGCGAAGTTGCACTCTTTGTGCGCCTCGAAGTCGGCCGCCTGGCGGTCGTTCATGATCGAGCGCGCCAGCATCTGCGTATGTCCGGCGCTTAGCGCCTGCTGCGATACCGGCGTCATCTTGCCGTCGACCTTCATCGCCGGCGGAAAGTTCGCCGTGAGGAACAGGTCTGAGCCCTTCTTCGCGACCAGCGCGCGAAGAAGGTCGTACATGAATTTGGTTGCCTGTTCTCGTTCCATGCCATGCCTCCTGAACCGATATGCCGGTGCCCAACGATCAGCCCGGGAAAATGTCCTTGTTCTGGGCCTTGCCGCGCGCCTCCCCGGGGGAGACCAGGTTGCGCTTGACCATTTCCTGCAGATTCTGGTCAAGCGTCTGCATTCCAATTGTCGCCCCGGTCTGGATCGCGGAGTACATCTGGGCGATCTTGTTCTCCCGGATCAGGTTTCGGATAGCGGGCGTGCCGATCATGATCTCGTGCGCTGCGACGCGCCCCGAACCGTCCTTGGTCTTGAGCAGCGTCTGCGAAATGACCGCGCGCAGCGACTCCGACAGCATGGCGCGTACCATCTCCTTCTCGGCTGCCGGGAACACGTCGACGACCCTATCTATGGTCTTCGCGGCCGAGCTGGTGTGCAGCGTGCCGAACACCAGGTGGCCGGTCTCCGCGCCGGTAAGCGCGAGGCGGATCGTCTCGAGGTCTCGCATCTCGCCCACCAGAATCACGTCCGGGTCCTCGCGCAGCGCGCTCCTGAGGGCGTTTGCGAACGAGAGCGTGTGGGGGCCGACTTCGCGCTGATTGATCAGGCACTTCTTCGATTCGTGCACGAATTCGATCGGGTCCTCGATGGTCAGGATGTGGCCGAACTCGTTCTCGTTGATGTGGTTGACCATCGCTGCCAGGGTCGTCGACTTGCCCGATCCCGTAGGGCCGGTCACCAGCACGATGCCGCGCGGGTACTCCGAGATGTCCTTGAAAATCGGTGGGCACTTGAGGTCCTCGAGCGAGAGGATCTTGGACGGAATGGTCCGCATGACCGCGGCCGCGCCGCGCTGCTGGACGAACGCGTTGACCCGGAAGCGCGCCAGGTTCGGCACCGCGAACGAGAAGTCGCATTCGAGGTTTTCCTCATAGAACTTGCGCTGACCGTCGTTCATGATGTCGTAGATCATCGTGTGCACGTCCTTGTGCTCCAGGGGCGGCACGTTGATCCGGCGCACGTCGCCGTGCACCCTGATCATGGGCGGCAACCCCGCCGACAGGTGCAGGTCGGAGGCCTTGTTCTTGACCACGAAGGCGAGCAGCTCGGTGAGATCCATTACAATGCTCCCAAAACGGTGCGGCAAGCGTGTTGCGGCGTGAAAATCCCCGCAGTTTCAAGAAATTATGGCAATGATTGGCGACAATTTGCAAGCTGTAATCTCACGCATCGCCGCAGCTGTCGCCGAGGCGGGGCGCGCGCCCGGCTCGGTGCGCCTGCTGGCGGCGAGCAAAACGCACTCGCCGGCGCGAATTGCGCAGGCCGAAGCCGCCGGCCAGAGGGCGTTCGGCGAGAACTATGTCCAGGAGGCGATCGAGAAGATGGACGCGATGGCGAATTTGATCGGCCAGAGCAGGGCGCGCGCGCTCGAGTGGCACCTGATCGGACCGGTGCAGAGCAACAAGACGCGCGCTGCGGCCGAGCGCTTCGACTGGGTGCAGAGCGTCGATCGCGCGAAGATCGCGCGCCGACTTTCCGAGCAGCGCCCGGCAACCCTCGCGCCGCTCAACGTGCTGATCGAGGTCAACCTCTCCGGCGAGACGAGCAAGAGCGGGGTCGAGGCCGAGGGCGCGGCGGAGCTGGCGCACGCGGTCGCCGGGCTGCCGCGGCTGCGGCTGCGCGGCCTGATGGCGATTCCCGCACCCAGCCGCGACCAGGCCGTTCAACGCGCCAGGTTTCGCGCCGTGCGCGAATTGTTCGAGCGGCTGCGCGGTCAGGGCCTGGAGCTCGACACGCTGTCGATGGGCATGTCAGACGACATGGAGGCCGCGATTGCGGAGGGCGCCACCATGGTTCGAATCGGCAGCGCGATCTTCGGTGCGCGCACGAAGGTCAGGTGCGCGGCATGAAGATCGCGTTTCTCGGCGGCGGCAACATGGCCAGTGCGCTGATCGGCGGGCTGCTGGCGCAGGGTTTCGACGCGGCAGCGATCTCCGTGGTCGAGGTGAACGCCGCGGCGCGCGAGAAGCTCGCCGCGCAGCACAAGGTGCGCGTGGGCGCGGCGCCGGACGCGGCGACGCTCGAATCGGACACGCTGGTACTGGCAGTGAAGCCGCAGGACATGCACGCCGCACTGGCGTCGTTCGGCGGGGCGATCGGCGCCAGACTGGTGATCAGCGTTGCCGCCGGTCTGCGACTGGCCGACCTGTCGCGCTGGCTGGGCGGGCACAGGCGCCTGGTGCGCTGCATGCCGAATACGCCGGCGCTGATCGGCGCCGGGATTACGGGGCTCTACGCGCTGCCCGAGGTAAGCTCCGCCGAGAGGCAGCGAGCGGCGCGCATCCTGGGCGCGGTGGGCGAGGTGGTGTGGGTGGACGAAGAAGTCTTGCTCGATCCCGTGACCGCAGTCTCGGGCAGCGGGCCGGCCTACGTATTCTGGTTCATCGAGCAGCTCGCCGCGGCGGGCGTCAAGCTCGGCCTGCCGCCCGAGGTTGCCGCCAAGCTCGCCTTGCAGACCGTGCTCGGCGCGGCCAGGCTCGCCGCGCAAAGCGGCGAAGCGCCGGGGGCGTTGCGTGAGCGGGTCACCTCCAAGGGCGGCACGACCGAGGCCGCGCTGCGCGTATTCGACGAGGAGAGGCTCGCCGAGCGCCTGTTGCGCGCGCTCGAGGCCGCAAGCCGGCGCGGCGCGGAGCTGGGCGAAGAACTGGGAAAGGGGGGCTGAGTGCTGCAGCAGATTCTGTCGTTCCTGGTCGACACGGTAGCCGCGTTCTTCGTCTATCTGCTGCTGGCGCGCTTTCACTTCCAGTGGCTGGGAGTGCCGTTCCGCAACCAGATCGGAGAGTTCGTCGTCGTCGCCACCAACTGGATCGTGCGCCCGGCGCGGCGGGTCATTCCGCCGCTGGGCGGCCTGGATCTGGCCACCGCGGTAGCGGCCTGGCTGCTGCAGGCGATTTCGCTTTACACGCTGTTTGCGCTGCGCGGCGGCGATCTCGGCTCGGCGCCTGGCGCGGCGCTGGCGCTGCTCGCCGCGATCGCGTTGATCGACCTGGTCCGCCTGAGCGTTTACATCCTGATCTTCGCGGTCATCGTGCAGGCGATACTGTCCTGGGTGGCGCCGCACGCGGCCGGCAACCCGGTTCTGGACGCGCTCACGCGACCCTTCCTGCGCCCGGTGCGGCGGCTGGTGCCGCCGATCGCCAATATCGACCTTTCGCCGCTCGTGCTGCTGATCCTGCTGCAGGTGCTGCTGTTCCCGATCTGGAGCCTGCGCGGCGCGATCGGAGGCATCTTCTGAGCCCCTGGCACCGCCTGGACGGCGACCGCCTGTTGCTGGAGCTGCACGTGCAGCCGGGCGCCGCCCGTACCGAGGTGGCGGGGCTGTACGGCGGCAGACTGAAGCTGCGCCTCGCGGCGCGGGCGGTCGACGGCAAGGCGAACGCGGCGCTGATCGAGTTCATTGCCGAGCGGCTGGGCGTGGCGCGGCGCGACGTGACGATCGAGGCGGGCCTCAGCGGACGCGCCAAGCGGATCGCGGTTCGCGGCGCCCGGCGGGGGCCGCAGGCGCTATACGGGGAGGGGAGCCATGGATGAAAAAGAGCCGGCGTTCGAGCGTTTGAAGACGATTACTGCGGTGGTCTACGCGCTGCAGGCGGCGGCCTACTTCACCGGGCTGAGCGCGCTGGTGGGGGTGATCGTGAACTACGTCAAGCTGGACGACGTGCGCGGCACCTGGCTTGAATCGCACTTTCGCTGGCAGATACGTACCTTCTGGTTTGCCTTGCTGTGGTTCGTGCTGGGCGCGCTGTCGTGGATCGTCTTCGTCGGTATGATCGTCGTCGGCGCGACCGCGATCTGGGTCATCTACCGCATCGTCAAGGGTTGGCTGAACCTGTACGAAGAGCGGCCGATGTACGCGGCCAGCGTCCCGCCGTCGGCGCCGCCTAGCGCTTGAAGCGACAGGACTCGGGGTAGGAGAAGACGTCCTCCTGGACCCCGGCGCGGATGCGCGCCTGCTTGCCGGTCCAGAACGCGGGATCGGTAAGATCGCCGTGCAGTTGCATGAACACCTCGCGCGCGTGCAGGTTGGCGACCAGAAAGCGCTCGAACTGCTCCGGGAAGACGTCGTTCGGGCCGACTGACCAATACGGCTCCGCGGCCATCTCGTCCTCGTAGCTCGTCGGCGGCGGGATGCGGCGGAAGTTGCAGTCGGTCATGTACGCGATCTCGTCGTAGTCGTAGAACACGACCCGATTGTGGCGCGTGACGCCGAAGTTCTTGAGCAGCATGTCGCCCGGAAAGATGTTCGCTCCCGCGAGCTCCTTGATCGCCTTGCCGTACTCGTCCAGCGCGTGCCGCAGGCGCGCTTCGTCGCCCTCGCGCACGGTTTCCTCGAGGTGCAGGTTGAGCGGCACCATGCGCCGCTCGATGTACATGTGCTCGATCACGATCTGGTCGCCCTCGAACTCGATCGAGGACGCGGCATGGGCCTTGAGCTCTTCGATCAGATCCGGCGCGAAGCGCTCGCGCGGCAGCGCCACCAGCGAGTACTCCAGTGTGTCGGCCATGCGCCCGACCCGGTCGTGGTACTTGACCAGCTGATACTTGTCCTTGACGGTTTGCCGGTCCATCTCCTTGGGCGGCGCGAATTGGTCGCGGATCACCTTGAACACGTATGGGAAAGAGGGCAGGGTGAACACCAGCATCACCATTCCCTTGATTCCGGGCGCGACGACGAATTCGTCGGTCGAGTGCTTGAGGTGATAGTGCAGGTCGCGGTAGAAGAGCGTCTTGCCCTGCTTCTGCAGCCCGACCGCCATGTACATCTCGGCGCGCGGCTTTTTCGGCATCAGCTGGCGCAGGAATGAGACGTAGGCTGCCGGCACCTCCATGTCGACCAGGAAGTAGGCTCGCGCGAACGAGAACAGGAGCTGCAGCTGATCGGGGTCGAGCAGCAGCGCGTCGAGGTACAGCTCGCGCCGCTCGTTCTGCAGGATCGGCACGGCGAAGGGGTATTCGCGATGGCCGTTGACGATCTTGCCGATGATGTAGGCCGCCTTGTTGCGGAAGAAGAGCGACCCGAGCACTTGCACCTGAAGGCTGGGGTAGGCGCGCGTCGGGCGGGGGAAGTGCGCGCGCAGCGCGCGCAGCACGCTGCGGGTGTCGCGCCGCAGGTCCTCGAACGGGTTGGCCAGGCCAAAGTCGGCGATGATCGCGCGCAGCGTGCCGCGCAGTCCTTTCTCCCTGGGGTAATAGCAGCGGTAGGTCGGTGCCTCCCCCTCGAGGTGCTCGGTCGCGACCGCCGGGCGCCAAAAGATGAATTCGTTGCGGTAGTAGCGCCGGTGCAGGACCTGGCAGGCGACCGAGTTGTAGAACGTCTCGGCGCACTCGGGCTGCCTGTGCTCGTGCAGCAGCCCGATGTAGGCCAGCTTGATCGCGGGCCAGAGCGATTCGTCGCGCTCGGCCTGCGGGTACCCCGCGCGCACCCTCTCGACCGCCTCGTGAACGCGCTGGTCGTACAGCTGGATGCGCTCGCGCGCGAGGTTGCGCATGGCCGACCAGTCGGCCGCCTCGAAGTGGCGCTTGGCCTGGCGCGCGGCCTCCCGGAAAAGGCGGTAGTGTTTGTCGAAGCCGGCGAGAATGGCGCGCGAGACCCCCTGCGTGAGGTCGGCACGCGCCTCGTGAACCCGCAGCAGGGCGCCGGCGCTCACGCTCGCCTCAGGCCACCTTCTTCTCGACCTGCTTCGGATCGAAGAACTGCTCGTCCTCGGTCGAGCCGTGCAGCGCGGTGGTCGAAGACTTGCCGCCGGTGACCGTCTGCGTGACGTCGTCGAAGTAGCCGGTGCCCACCTCGCGCTGGTGCTTGACCGCGCTGAAGCCCTTCTCCGCCGCGGCGAATTCCTTCTGCTGCAGCTCGACGAACGCGCTCATGTTGTTGCGCGCGTAGCCGTAGGCGAGATCGAACATCGAGTAATTGAGCGCGTGGAATCCGGCCAGAGTGATGAACTGGAACTTGTAGCCCATCGCGCCGAGCTCGCGCTGGAATTTGGCAATCGTGGCGTCGTCCAGGTTGCGCTTCCAGTTGAACGACGGCGAGCAGTTGTAGGCCAGCATCTTGCCCGGGTACTTGCGCCGGATGCCTTCGGCGAACTTGCGCGCGAAGCCTAGGTCCGGCGTGCCGGTCTCGCACCAGACCATGTCTGCGTACTCGGCGTATGCAAGGCCGCGCGACAATGCCTGGTCGAAGCCCTTCTTGGTGCGGTAAAAGCCCTCGGCCGTGCGCTCGCCGGTGAGAAACGGCTTGTCGTTCTCGTCCACGTCGCTGGTCACGATGTCGGCGGCTTCCGCGTCCGTGCGCGCGAGCAGCACGGTCGGCACGCCCATCACGTCCGCAGCCAAGCGCGCCGCCACCAGCTTCTGCACCGCTTCCTGCGTCGGCACCAGCACCTTGCCGCCCATGTGGCCGCATTTCTTTACCGACGCGAGTTGGTCCTCGAAGTGCACGCCCGCGGCGCCCGCCTCGATCATCGCCTTCATCAGCTCGAACGCGTTCAAGACGCCGCCGAACCCGGATTCGGCATCGGCTACGATCGGCGCGAACCAGTCGACGTCGCCCTTGCCCTCCATCCACTGGATCTGGTCGGCGCGCGCGAGCGCGTTGTTGATGCGCCTGACCACGTTGGGAACGCTCGAAACCGCGTACAGCGACTGGTCCGGGTACATCGAGAGCGAGTCGTTGGCGTCCGCCGCCACCTGCCAGCCCGAGAGATAGATCGCCGGTACGCCTGCCTTGACCTGTTGCATGGCCTGGTTGCCGGTCAGTGCGCCGAGCGAGTTGACGAAAGGCCGCTCGCCGCACAGCTTCCACAGCTTCTCGGCGCCGCGCTTAGCCAGCGTGTGCTCGATGCGCAGACTGCCGCGCAGGCGCACCACGTCCTCGGCGCTGTAGCCGCGCGCGATGCCCTGCCAGCGCGGATTCTCGGCCCAGTCCTCTTTCAGATCGGCAATCTCGTGCTCCCGTTGATTCATCGTCGTCCCTTTAGCTTGTTGAGGATGGATAAGTTCAACCTCACCATAGCGTACGGCGTTGGCGCACGGCAACAAGCCGGGACCGGCGATGTAAGAGTGCGAGAAACAAGCACTTACAAAGACTTAGGGCAGTCTCATTTCACCATGCGATGTACGTTTTCAGATTGATGCTGCCGCGCAATATCGCCCTGAAGTCAGGTCTGTACCAGCTTGCGGTGGCGATTGATGCTCATCAGCAGGCCTACGCCGATGAACAGGGTGGCGAGCGAGGTGCCGCCGTAGGACACGAACGGCAACGGCACGCCCACCACCGGCAGGATCCCCGCCACCATACCCATGTTGACGAAGGCATAGGTGAAGTACATCAGCGTGAGCGAGGCGGCCAGCAGGCGCGAAAAGTAGGTCGCGGCATTGGCCGCGATCATCAACCCGCGTCCGATCAGCAGCGCGTAAAGCAGGAGCAGAACACAGTTTCCGATCAGTCCGAACTCCTCCGAAAACACGGCGAAAATGAAGTCCGTGTGGCGCTCCGGTATGAACTCGAGGTGTGCCTGCGTCCCGTGCAGCCAGCCTTTGCCCGCGATGCCGCCCGAGCCGACCGCGATGATCGACTGGATGATGTGATAGCCCGCGCCGAGCGGATCCTGAGTCGGATCGAACAGCGTCAGGATGCGCTTGCGCTGGTAATCGTGCAGCATCCCCCACAGCGGTACGACGCTCCCGAGCGCCAGAGCGGCGAGAGTCGCCAGGATTTTCCAGCCTATGCCGGCGAAGAAGATCACGTAGAAGCCCACGGCGAAAACGAGCAGCGCGGTGCCGAGGTCGGGCTGGCGCGCAATGAGCGCCACTGGTACGGCGAGCAGCAAGCCTGCCAGCGCGAAATCGCGCAGCCTCAGCGCCGACTCGTAGCGGTGAAAATACCAGGCCAGCATGAGCGGCACCGCGATTTTCATCATTTCGGAGGGCTGCACGCGCGCGAATCCGAGGTGCAGCCAGCGGCGGGCGCCGTTCACCACGTCCCCGAACAGCGCCACCGCGACCAGCAGGGCGAGCCCCACCAGGTAGGCTGGCAGCGCGAAGCGCGCCAGGGTCTGCGGCGGCACCTGCGCGGCGACCCACAGCGCGGCGAACGCCACCGCGAAATTGAGCAACTGGGCGTGAAAGCGCGCGGGAGCGTCATAGCTCGCCGAGTACAGCGTGGCGAGACCGATGCCGGTCAGCGCGAGCACGATCGCAAGCAGCGGGCCGTCAAGGCCGCCTGTCATTCGCGCGATCGCGCGGCGCATCGTCACTGGGGTAAGCATCATCAGTCGCTCGCCTGCGATGAATCGTCTTCCTTGACGCCCTTGCGCGGCGGAGCCTTGCCCAGAAGATAGTAGTCAAGCACAGCGCGAGCGATCGGAGCCGCCGCGCGCGCGCCGAAACCGCCGTTCTCCACCACCACGGCGAGCGCGATCTTGGGGCTTTCCACCGGGGCAAACACGACGTACAGCGAGTGGTCGCGCAGCCGCTCGGCGACGTTCTTTTCCTCATACTTCTCGTTCTGCTTGATGGCGATCACCTGCGCGGTGCCCGTCTTGCCCGCGCTGGTGTACTGCGCGCCGGCGAAGGCGCGCGCGCCGGTGCCCTTCGGATCCTGGTTCACGCCTTCCATCGCATGCTTGATGAACGCGACGTTCGCTTCGCGCAGCGGTATGCGGCGCACCAGCTGAGGCTCTTCGTAGCGCCGCTCGCCGGTGCGCGGATTGTCGATATGGTCGACCAGCCGCGGGCGGTACATCACGCCGCCGTTGGCTAGCGTCGCGACCGCGACCGCCAGCTGTATCGGCGTGTATGCGTTGTAGCCCTGGCCGATGCCGATCGAGATGGTCTCGCCCGGGTACCATTTCTTCTGTTCGCGGCTCCTGAAGCGCTTCGCCTTCCATTCCGGCGAGGGCAGCACGCCGGACGCTTCGCCGTCCAGGTCGATCCCGGTGCGCGAGCCGAAGCCGAAGGGCGCCAGGAACTGCGCGATGGCGTCGATGCCAAGATCGTTCGCCAACATGTAATAGTACGTGTCGCAGGATTCGACCAGCGACTTGTAGAGATCCACCACGCCGTGACCGCCGGGCTTGTCGTCACGAAAGCGCCGTCCGCCGAACATGAAATATCCCGGATCGACGATTGAACTCTTGGGCGTTCGCTTGCCCAGTTCGAGCGCCGCCAGCGCGAGGTAGGGCTTGAGCGTGGAGCCTGGCGGGTACAGGCCCGCGATGGCACGATTGTTGAGCGGGTGATCGGGTGAGTTGTTCAGCGCATCCCAGCTCTGCGGGTCGATGCCGTCGACAAACAGGTTCGGATCGAACCGGGGCTGGGATACGAGCGCGAGCACCGCGCCGGTGGCCGGCTCGAGCGCGACCAGCGCGCCGCGGCGGTCGCCGAATGCGGCCTCCGCGACCTGCTGCAATCCAGTGTCGATCGTAAGCGCGACGTCGCTGCCAGGCTGGGCCGCGGTGCGGGTCAGCGTTCTGATGGCGCGTCCGGCGGCGTCGATCTCCACCTGCTCGAAGCCGGCGTTGCCGTGCAGGTCCTCCTGGTAGCTGGCCTCGATTCCGCTTTTGCCGATGACATCCGTGCCGCGGTAGTTGGCCGTGACGCCGAGCGCCTCGAGCTTTTCCTGGTCTCGCTCGGTGATCCTGCCGGTGTAGCCGAGCACGTGCGATGCGGTCTCGCCAAGCGGATAGTCGCGGAACAGGCGCGCCTTGATCTCGACGCCCGGGAAGCGGTATTGGTTGGCCGCGACCCGCGCCACCTCGGCGTCGCTCAACCGGGTGCGGATCGGCAGGCTGTCGGCGCTGCGCGTCTCGGCCATCAGCCGCTCGAAGCGGTTGCGGTCCTTGGGCTGAATTTCCACCAGCTTGGACAGCTGGTCGATCGTGTGCTCCAGGTCCGGCGTCTTGTCCGGTGCGATCTCGAGCGTGTAACCGGAGTCGTTGCCGGCCAGCACGACACCGTTGCGATCGACGATCAGGCCGCGGTTGGGCGCGATCGGGACGATCGAGATGCGGTTGTCCTCGGCCTTGGTCTGGTAATAGTCGTGCTGCAGCACCTGCAGGTAGACGAAGCGCGCGAGCAGCGCGCCGAACGCGAGCAGCGCCACGGCCGCGGCGATGGCCATGCGCAGGTGAAAATTGTAGAGCTCGCGCTCATGGTTCTTCAGCTCGGCAAGACGCATTGCCTAGATCGCCCGCGTCTCGTCCGGGTTTACGGGTCGCCGTTGCGGCGCGAGAAGCAGAACCGATGCCAGCGGCCACAAGAGCGCGCCGATGAGCGGACCGACGAAGATCGTCCAGCCCGGAAACTCGGCGCCGGCGGCGAGCCGCACCAGCGCCGAGACGGCCTCCGCAAAGGCAAGCAGGGGCGCGACGTGAAGCGCCTGCTGCAGCAGCCCGAACCAGAGCACGCGGCGCGAAAGGGAGATGGCGAGGAACGCAAGCAGCGAGTACGCGAGCGCGTGCTGGCCGAGCAGCACGCCGTTGCCGGCGTCGATCACCAGTCCGAGCGTCCAGCCAATTCCCAGCCCGACCAGCCGCGGCTGGCGCACGCACCAGAACACGAGCACCAGCGCGACGAAGTCGGGCGTCAGCCGCAGGTCCTTCCACGGCAGGAAATCGAGCAGCAGCGCGATCGCGAACGAGATCGCGATGGTGCTCAGCCGCACCGGCCGCAGGATGTGCTGCGGGCTATCGGGACCGAGCGCCATCGATCTTGCGCGTGCGCCGCGGCGCGTGCCGGCGCGGCTTGACGGGGTCCGAGCGGCCGAAGTTGGGGGCCGGCTTCGTTTCGCCGGATAGCACCAGCACGAAGCGGCCCCGGTCGACTCCCGCCGCGGGTTTGCACAGCACGCGTGCAAAGTCGTGCGCTGAATCGCGCTCGACGCTCACCACGGTGGCGACTGGCAGCCCGGCCGGGTAAGTGCCGTCGATCCCGGAGGTGACCAGCCGGTCGCCGTTGCCGATCTGCGCGTTCGGCGCCATGAAGCGCAGCTCGAGCAGGCCGGAGGATCCGCCGCCGAACGCAATCGCGCGCAGGCCGCTGCGCAGCACCTGTACCGGAACCGCCTGGCCCTTGTCGGTGATCAGCGTGACCTCCGAGGAGAACGCGTGCGCGCGGGTCACCTGGCCGACTACGCCGCCTTCGTCCACCACCGGGCTGCCGGGGACCACGCCGTGCTGGGTGCCCTTATCGACTACCACTTTGAGCGCGTAGGGATCGCGCCCGGCGTAGATGATCTCAGCCGGGATGGTGCGCCGTTTCAGTTTCTCGCCTGCCTCGATCAGGCGCTGCAGGCGCTCGCCTTCGGCGGCGGCCGCCTCGTTGCCCTGCGCGGACTGCAGCGCGGCCAGCATGCGGGCACGCAACAGCGCGTTCTCCTCTCGCAACGAAGATTGCGTGGCGAAGTAGTCCCCGATGCGCCGCCCCAGCTCCGACGGTGCGGTGGCGATGCGCTGCAGCGGATAGACCACCAACGCCAGGACGTTCCTCAGGCCCTCGGTGTAGTGAAAGCGCGCGTCCAGGACCAGCAGGGCGAGGGAAAGCGAGGCGAAGAACGCGAGCCGGACGACCGGCGCGGGGCCGCGCTTGAAGAACGGTGGGGGGCTGTGCTCCATCCCCCCATCACTCAGTCATTCGTGAAGATCGGCCCGAAATGCTCCATCTGCTCGAGTGCCTTGCCCGAGCCGCGCACGACGCAGGTCAGCGGGTCCTCGGCAACGATCACCGGCAGCCCGGTCTCCTCCATCAGCAGGCGGTCGAGGTCGCGCAACAGCGCGCCGCCGCCGGTGATGACCATGCCCTTCTCCGCGATGTCGGCGCCGAGCTCGGGTGGCGTCTGTTCGAGCGCGGATTTCACCGCCGACACGATCTGGTTCAGCGGTTCGGTGAGCGCCTCGAGGATTTCGTTTGAGCTGATGGTGAAGCTGCGCGGGATGCCTTCGGCGAGATTGCGGCCCTTGACCTCCATCTCGCGCACCTCGCTGCCCGGGAACGCGGAGCCGATCTCCTTCTTCACCATCTCGGCCGTGGTCTCGCCCACGAGCATGCCGTAGTTGCGCCGGATGTAGTTGATGATCGCTTCGTCGAACTTGTCGCCGCCGACCCGAACCGAGCCCGAGTAGACCATGCCGCCGAGCGAGATCACGCCGACCTCGGTTGTGCCGCCGCCGACGTCGACCACCATCGAGCCGGTCGCTTCCGCCACCGGCATGTCGGCGCCGATCGCGGCGGCCATCGGCTCCTCGATAAGGTAGACCTGTCCCGCGCCGGCGCCGATCGCGGACTCGCGAATCGCGCGGCGTTCGACCTGGGTCGAGCCGCATGGCACGCAGATGATGATGCGCGGGCTGGGCGAGAAGAGCTTGTTGTCGTGAACCTTCTTGATGAACTGCTTGAGCATCTGCTCGGTGACGGTGAAGTCGGCGATTACGCCGTCTTTCATCGGCCGGATGGCCGTTATGTTGCCCGGCGTCTTGCCAAGCATCTGCTTCGCTTCCTTGCCCACCGCCTGGATTGTCTTCTTCCCGTTGGGGCCGCCTTCCTGGCGGATCGCGACCACCGAGGGCTCATCCAGCACGATGCCCTTGCCGCGCACGTAGATCAGCGTGTTCGCGGTGCCCAGGTCAATGGCGAGATCGTTGGAAAAGTAGCTGCGCAGAAATCCGAACATATGCTTGCCGAGCCCCTCTCGAAGTCGGTTTCCGTTACGCCTTAACTTCGTCCGCTAAGGCTGTGTCCCCATTGGGGGTTCGGAAGTTCCTGCTCCCTCGCCCCGAACCCCTTCTATGATACTCTAATGGCACCTTCGGCAAAGTCTGCGGAGGGGGTTTTTCTGCACTGCAATGTCGCTCTCTCCTGACCAGATCGAACGCCTCGCGCGGCTCGCGCGCATCGCACTCAGCCCGGCGGAGGAAGCCGCCGTCGTCAGTCAGCTCAACCGGGTGCTCGGCCTGATCGACCAGATGCGGGCGGTCGACACCGCCGGCATCGAGCCGATGTCGCATCCGGTCGATGTGGCCCAGCGGCAGCGTCCCGACCTCGTGACCGAAACCGACCAGCACGAGCTCTTCCAGGCGGCTGCCCCGGCGGTGGAAGCGGGGCTGTATCTGGTCCCCAGAGTCCTCGAGTAGCGGGTGCTGAACGCGACCCTGAGCGAGCTTTCCGCCGCGCTGGCGGAAAAGCGGATTTCCAGCGTCGAGCTGGCGCGCCTTTTCCTCGAGCGCATCGAGCGCCTGAACGCGGAGCTGAACGCGTTCATCACCGTCGACCCGTCGCAGGCGCTCGCGCAGGCGCACCGGGCGGACCAGGATCGCGCCGCGGGGAAAGCGGGTCCGCTTACCGGCATCCCATTGGCGCACAAGGATATTTTCTGCACCAAGGGGCTGCGCACGACGTGCGGTTCACGAATGCTGGAGAACTTCGTCAGCCCCTACGACGCGCACGTCATCGAGCGTTTCGAGGCCGCCGGCACCGTCCTGCTGGGCAAGACCAACATGGACGAGTTCGCGATGGGCTCGTCGAACGAAACCTCCTATTTCGGTCCGGTCAGGAATCCCTGGGACAGGGCGCTGGTGCCAGGCGGATCCTCTGGGGGTACCGCGGTCGCGGTGGCCGCGCGCATGGCGCCGGCCGGAACCGGCACCGACACCGGCGGCTCGATCCGCCAGCCCGCTGCGCTGACCGGCGTGTGCGGCCTGAAGCCGACCTACGGCGTGGTGTCGCGCTACGGCATGATCGCCTTCGCCTCGTCGCTCGACCAGGGTGGGCCGATGGCGAAGTGCGCCCAGGACCTGGCGTTGCTCATGAACGCCATGGCAGGGTTCGATGCGCGCGACTCGACCAGTCTAGAGCGACCGCAGGAGGACTACGGGCGCGAGCTCGGGTTGTCCCTCGCCGGGCTGCGCATCGGGCTGCCGAGCGAATATTCGGGTGAGGGCGTCGAGCCCGGGGTGCGTCGCGCGGTGGCCGAGGCGGTGCGCTGGTTCGAGTCGCAGGGCGCGAAGACGGTCGCGGTCGGGCTTCCTAATACCGCGCTCGCGGTGCCGGTCTACTACGTGCTCGCCCCGGCCGAGGCCTCCTCCAACCTTTCTCGCTTCGACGGCGTGCGTTACGGACACCGCGCCAAGGACTACGCGGACCTGGCCGAAATGTACAGTCGCACGCGCGCGGAAGGCTTCGGAGCCGAGGTCAAGCGCAGGATCCTGGTGGGCACCTACGTGCTGTCGCACGGCTACTACGACGCCTACTACCTCCAGGCGCAGAAGTTGCGGCGCCTGATCGCGCAGGACTTCGCCGCCGCTTTCCGCAGCTGCGACGTAATCCTCGGCCCGACCACTCCCACGACCGCGTTTCCGATCGGGGCCAAGATCGACGATCCGGTGCAGATGTACCTCAACGACATCTTCACCATTCCGGCGCCGCTGGCCGGGCTGCCGGGACTTTCGATTCCGTGCGGGTTCGACGACAAGAGCCTGCCGGTCGGGCTGCAGCTGACCGGCGGATATTTTTCGGAGGCGCGCCTGCTCGGCATCGCGCACCGGTATCAGCAGGCGACCGACTGGCACCTGCGCGTGCCGACGGAGGCGCCGCTGTGAGCTGGGAAATCGTGGTCGGGATCGAGACTCATGCGCAGCTGCGCACGCAGAGCAAGATCTTCTCGGGCGCCGCGACGGCGTTTGGCGCCGCGCCGAACAGCCAGGCCTGCGCGGTGGACGTCGCGCTACCGGGAGTGCTGCCGGTGCTCAACCGCGCCGCGGTCGAGCACGCGGTGCGGTTCGGCCTCGCGGTCGGCGCCACGCTCAGCCGCCGCTCGGTGTTCGCGCGCAAGAATTACTTCTACCCCGACCTTCCCAAGGGCTACCAGATCAGCCAGTATGAATTGCCGATCGTTCAGGGCGGATCGCTGACGATCCACGCGGAGGGCGGCGCGAAGACGATCCGCATCACGCGCGCTCACCTCGAGGAGGACGCGGGAAAGTCGCTGCACGAAGACTTCCACGGCATGTCCGGCATCGACCTGAACCGCGCCGGGACGCCTTTGCTCGAGATCGTCACCGAGCCGGACATGCGCGGGGCGAAGGAGGCGGTGACCTACGCGCGCGCGCTGCACGCGCTGGTGATGTGGATCGAGATCTGCGACGGCAACATGCAGGAAGGCTCGTTCCGCTGCGACGCCAATGTCTCGGTGCGCAGGGCTGCGGACCAGCCGCTCGGAACGCGGTGCGAAATCAAGAATCTGAATTCGTTCCGCTTCATGGAGCGCGCGATCGAGTACGAGGCGCAGCGCCAGATCGAGCTGCTCGAAGGCGGCGGCACGGTGATTCAGGAGACCCGCCTGTACGATCCCGAGCGCGACGAAACCCGTCCGATGCGCACCAAGGAAGACGCGCAGGACTACCGCTACTTCCCCGATCCCGATTTGCTGCCGCTGGTGTTGTCGGAGGGCGAGATCGCGTCGATCCGCGCCACGCTGCCCGAGCTGCCCAAGGCGCGGCGCGAGCGCTTCACGGCCGAGTATCACCTCTCGGAGTACGACGCGGCGGCCTTGACCGCCGGTAAGGCGACCGCGGACTACTTCGAGCAGGCCGTGGCAGGCATCGAACGCAAGGAAGGTGCTGCGCCCCAGGAGCGCGCGAAGCTGGCGGCAAACTGGGTGACGGTGGACCTCGCCGCGAAGCTGAACGCGGACGATCTCGCGATCGAGCTGAGCCCGGTCGCACCGGAGCGCCTGGCGAAGCTATTGAGCCGGATCCAGGACCAGACCCTGTCGAACAAAATGGCCAAGGAGGTGTTCGATGCGATGTGGGCCGGGGAGGGCGAGCCCGACGCAATCATCGCCCGCAAGGGCCTGCGGCAGATCAGCGATGCGGCGGAGATCGAGAAGCTGGTCGACGAGGTGCTGACGGCGAATGCCAGGCAGGTCGAGGACTACCGGGCGGGCAAGCAGAAGGCGTTCAATTCTCTGGTTGGGCAGGTGATGAAGGCAACCGGCGGCCGGGCAAACCCGGCGCAGGTGAACGAACTCCTGCGCCGCAAGCTTGGCTAGGCGCCGCGCGCGCCTCGTTACCTGCCGCGCGTCAGTTGCTGGTAGCGCTTCCTGTCTTCGTCGTATCTGGCCTTGATCGACTCGACGATCTGCTTTTTCACCGCGAGCAACTCCTGCTGCGCGGCAAGGCCGGATTGAGCCGTCTCGATCTCCGACTCGAGCGCGGCCGAAACCTTCGTCGCCGTCTTGCGCTTGCCGAGTTCCGCGAGCCGCTTTTCGCGCTTGGCGATGTTCGACTTGATATCGACGATCTGCCTTTCCGGTTCGGCCAGCGCACGCGCGCGCGCCGCTTCGATATCCTTCTCGCTGGTATAGGTAGCAAGCAGGGCGCGACTGCGGCGGGCCTCCTCCCTCTCGGCGGCCTCCTTTTCGCGCTGCTTCTGTTCCCTCGCCGCTTTGGCCGCCGGATCCTCGTCATCGACGGTCGGATCGAAGCGCTTGATCACCATGCCCTGCATGTTCAGCTGCTCGTAGGGCTGGCCGATACAGGCCCGCGGGATCACCTGGCCGTAGTACTTCTTGCCGTCCTTGCCCACGCAGCGGAACGACTGCGCCTGCGCCGCGAGCGGGATCGCGGCAAACGCGACGGTCGCGAGCGCAGCAGTGAACGGTATCCAACGACGCATTGGTTTGCCCTTTGCGAAACGGTGACGGCGATATTCTAGCGCGGGGCAGGCATGCGTTCACCTGCTAAAATCCGCGCCACCCCCCTGCGCGCGCCCCCCAATGCACTCCGCCAACCAAAGCTTCATCGCCGAAACCACCGCCAAGATGCTGCTCGAGGTGAAGGCGGTTCTGTTTTCGGACGAAAAGCCGTTCATCTTCACCTCCGGCTGGGCGAGCCCGGTATACATCGATTGCCGCAAGCTGATCTTCTATCCGCGTATCCGGACGCAGCTGGTCGACTTCGCGGCTGCGACGTTGCAGCGTGACGCGGGGTTCGAGCAGTTTGACGTCGTCGCCGGGGGCGAGACCGCCGGGATTCCGTACGCTGCATGGATCGCCGACCGGCTCGGTCTGCCGATGCAGTACGTCAGGAAGAAGCCCAAGGGCTTCGGCCGCAATGCGCAGATCGAGGGCGACGTGCGCGAGGGCGCGCGCACCCTGTTGGTCGAGGACCTGACCACCGACGGGCGCTCGAAGATCAATTTTTGTCAGGCCTTGCGCAACGCCGGCGCAATCGTGGACCACGTGTTCGTCAATTTCTATTACGACATCTTCCCCGAGTCGAAGAAGATCCTGGCCGATCTCAACGTGCGGCTGCATCACCTTGCGACCTGGTGGGACGTGCTGGCGGTCGTGAAGCGCGGCGCCTACCTGCCGGCGGCGCAGATCGAAGAGGTCGAGAAGTTCCTCAACTCGCCGGCCGAGTGGTCCGCGGCGCACGGCGGCGCGGCAAGCTCGCCGTCGTCCTGAATGCGGGTCATCACCCTAAACGTAAACGGAATTCGTTCGGCGGCAAAGAAAGGTTTGTTGCGCTGGCTCGCGGCGCAGCGTGCCGACGTCATCTGCCTGCAGGAGATGAAGGCCCAGGAGAGCGACCTGGACGCCGCGCTGCACGCGCCGAAGGGGTTCGCGCCGTGCTACGCGCTGGCCGAGAAGAAGGGCTACAGCGGGGTGGCGCTGTATGCGCGCCGCGCGCCCGACGCGGTGAACAGGGGTTTCGGCACGCACGAGTTTGACTCGGAGGGGCGCTATCTCGAGGCGCGCTTCGGCAAGCTGTCCGTGATCTCGCTCTACCTGCCCTCGGGCTCGTCCGGCCCCCACCGGCAAGCCTCGAAATTCCGTTTCCTCGAAGCTTTTCTGCCGCAGCTGAAGATGCTCGCGCGCGCCCGGCGCGAGGTGATTCTGTGCGGCGACTGGAACATCGCGCACAAGGAAATCGACCTCAGGAACTGGCGCTCGAACCAGAAGAACTCGGGCTTCCTGCCCGAAGAGCGCGCCTGGTTGAGCCGGGTGTTCGACGAGGTCGGCCTGGTTGACGTGTTCCGGCGCCTGAACCGCAAGCCCGACCAGTACACCTGGTGGTCGAACCGCGGCCAGGCATGGGCGAAGAACGTTGGTTGGCGCATCGACTACCAGATCGCCACGTCAGGCGTGGCGAAAACGGCCGTCAGGGAATCGATCTATAAGAAGCGACGCTTTTCCGACCACGCGCCGCTGACGATCGACTACGACTACCCCTTCTAGGGGCTGCGCGCCTGGCGCGCAGCGGGAGGCGCCGCGCGGTACAGCCACGCCCGCGCGCCGCGGTAGACGCGCCACAGCGACCACCCGCTCGCGATCCATTTCAGCACGCGCTTCGGCCGCAGCACCAGCAGCAGCGCCGCGCCGCCGGCGACCCAGAGCGGGTGGCGCCTGAGCTCCGCCCCTGCAGCGACCCCGGCCTCGAGCCAGTGCGCCGCCAGATCGGTTCGTGCGAGCCCCGCCGCGAGCACCTCGCGCTCGGTGTCGGCCTGCACCAGCAGCGCGGCGCGCCGCTCGCGCAGCTCGATCAGGCGCTCGCGCGTCACGGCTTTTCCACCCGCTCGCGGTCGCGCGCGAGCTCCCCGAGGGTGGACGCGAAGAACCGCGGCCGCTCGGACATGCGCCGGCGCACGAACAGCACCCCGACGATTCCGCAAACGAGGAAACCGGCTGCGAGCAGGCCGGCGGCGAGCAGCCGGTGCTCGTCCCAGAACGCGATCAAGACGAACACTGCCCCGAGCACCACCGCGACGCCGAGGAAGAACAGCGCGAGCAGCGTCCACAACGCGATCTCGTACAGCCGGGTGACCTGCTCCTCGAGCTCGTTCCCCGCGAGGCGGGTGCGGGTTTCGGCATAGGAAATCAGGCTGCGCGCGAAGCCGCGCACCGGACCCAGCGCGCCGCGTTCGGGCTCGGTCATGCTCGCCTAGCGGCGA
>Ga0315540_10000012_pt1 | contig 79301 bp, 90 predicted proteins | sample SalMarSW160110MG_FD_203677 | JGI IMG/M metagenome (GOLD analysis project Ga0315540, IMG submission 203677) | Salt marsh sediment microbial communities from the Plum Island Ecosystem LTER, Massachusetts, United States - Salt Marsh Sediment SW1601-10 ...
GGTATTTGATGAAGTTGTTGATTTAAAAGCTCAAATTGATGATATTCTATCCTCAACTAGCTCCACAGATTCTTTGGAAGAGCAGAAAAGAGAATTATCGAAGGCAAAGGAGACACTGGTTAATTTGTCAGAGGAAATAGCTAATTGGGCAAAATCTGAAAATTTGAAAAAAGTAACTAGGTCACAGGTTTCAGCATATCTGGTTGAAAAAGAAATTTACGTGAGTTATGAAAACAAACTTACTCTAATTGAAATGGTTAACAAAAAACTTAGGCAATAATCATTTTTATTAGAATTATTACAAGCTTTTTTAAAATTTGTTAAATGCGTTAAAACATCTTATACATTGAATTCTCTAACAGAAAACACTCTAAATATACTCTAAGTATGCACCTGAGACTAACATGCATTATTTCTATGATAAAACCTAGAATTAAATTGAATACTACACTCTATAAACAGCTAGAAGCGGTTAGAACTAGTACATTTGTCTATGTGTTTTCTTCCATAGTTTCTTTTCTTTCTTGCATTGTTTCTTTCTTAAGATGAGAAGCTGAGGCATGGAGTTGCCAAGAGAAATCCATCTTTGGGAAGTTAAAGTGAGAATCTTGATGTTTTACTGCTAAAACAACATTGAACAAGGACTTGAGCTTATTCAGCCACTTCCCTGATCAATGGAGAAACTTTGCATTAAATACGAATAAAATATCCTTGAATAAACAGCTAAAAAGAAAATAGGATATTCTCAATGAGCGTTAGCCAGATTCATCTTATTCTAAAACATTGAAAACTGCAGTAACGTTGTTTTTAGTTCCTTCATGAAATATTACAGTTAATGTCAAATGGTGATTACCATCTGGTACATTTGTCAGGCTAAATGTGAAAGTTTTCTGCAGGTCTACTGAGTATTGCGTTTTACTGATGTTTATCCATCTTTCGCCAAAGAATAAGTCACTGGTATACTGGACTTTTTCAACAATCCAGAAGTATGCTCCTGCGTTTACTACTACATTAAAATAGTTAGTTGTAAAGTTTTCATTTTGGTTGGGATATACCAATTCAACATTGAAATCTGCTTTGGTGTCAGGTTCTTCTCTATACATATTTCCCCAAGGTGTAACCTTTACTTCTATATTCACTGGTTTGGAGTCCGATTTTAGGGATGGTGAGGGTGTTGAAGATGATATGGGAGCAGGTGTAAAAGCTAGATTGTTATTTGTTGCTGTGTAGAATAATGCAACACCTAGGAAAATCATAATTCCAGTAATTAGGATTATTATCTTAGGCTTTTTGATTTGCATACAATACTTTCTAGACAGATTGTATCTTATTACTCTCATTATGGAACAAACCGTTCCAAAGGAGGAACAGATAAAACCTGAATGATTTGACCATTAATATTTTGATTTAAATACCGCAAATATACAAAATCAGCTGAAAACTTACGAATTAGTTATGGAGCGTCACATTAGCTTAAACAATATATTCTGATTGGTTTATTTTGACTTTGAAGTTATGGTGACATTTTTCACAGTTATAGGCTTGAATAGTGAAGCTATAGTTTTTGAGTATTCTTGAAGGTCTTTCAACTTCCTTCCCACAACTATGACAGTGAACCAACAACATCTCCAATTAGATTTCACTCAAAGTAGAATAAGAGCATATGTGACTGCAAAAGGAGACAACAAATCCGTTTTTTCATTTATGAATGCCGGCAAGTATTAAATTATAAAGAGAGGTGTTTCCTCTCTTTAGGCGAGGTTTCCTTCTTTAACGAAGATTTCCTTTCTCCTCATATAATGAAATTGATTCTAAAGCTTAAAAGGCATATTTCAGAAATAGAATATTTCAAAAACTTTTTTTGCCCAACTTTCAGCTTAAGCTTTTAAGTTCTGAGAAAAAAAATTAGTAAACAGGTGAGATAAATTCGTTAATTCACAGTAACATATTAAACAACTGCTTTACACGAATATTGTAGCAATCAATGTGGGATATCGTTTTGCAGTTGCCTCAACTTCCATCTACTGATCCAGTTTCTGACAAAATTCTTATTAGTGCTTGGAAAAAGATTTCAGATAAGCCAATTCCAGAAGTTTATGCTTTTACATTTGATGATAGGGACTTTTTGCGTATTGTGAATTTGTTGCAGACAACTCCCGGCATGATAAGCACTAGAGGAGACTATGGATTAGGTTTTGATAATAAAAATGTTAAAGCACGTACTTTCCAGTTTAAGGGGACATTTATTATACTTGTAAAACAAGATGCCTCTCTAATTGACTGTTTGGAGCACGAATTAAGACAAATCAAGTTCTGAATACTTATTTTGTGAAACAAAAAAGAGAAGAAGGGGATTAAAATTTTATTTTCTTATTCCTTGGCTTCTACTATTTTTGCGATTGGAGCATTCTTTTTGACTGATTCTATTCCGTTGACGCATCCTTCTTTGGATTGGTAGGCTTCACTGGCTGCAATTATTTCTCCGTTGGCAGCTTTTAGTCTGAACCTGAACTTTCCTGCCTTATCGCAATACCATTCAAAAACTGGCTCTGCCATAAAATCACTAGTAACAATTATTTGCGAAAAATAATTAAAGAGTTTGTTGGCACATTTTGATACTACACTTAGAGAGCGCTAAGTTATTCTAACCCAAAATAGATCTTGCATCTCTATTTTTGAATGTGAAAATGTCTACCACAACAATTGCAAACATATGCTTCAAGGGTAAAAAAATGATTATTAAGTGTCCTGTCTGGTTTCTCATTTTCTTTGCCACAGCAAGGACACTCAGCCAACTGTAACTACCTTCTTCTTAAGATATTAAAATTAGCAATAAGAGTATATGTGACTACAAAAGGAGACAACAATCCAGATTGCCTTTCTCTAATTGGGATCTACGTCGACTACCAGTTTATAAAAATGGATCACGCTATTCTGATAGATAGGCAGGTTCATATGGGGAAAGGCTTTCCTTAGAAATGAAATAAACCCCATTATCTAACAAAATATTTAGTTTATGTTGGTTAACAAAATCTCTTATAAGCTCAAGGGATTCCCTATCAACCGTGTTTCCCATAATTCTTAAGATAAGGCCATTTTTCGAAGTATCAAGAATCTTTACGTCTACGCTGCAATTTGTCTGCATCTCTCTTTTTAATATCATTGCATCAAACACATTCAATGTTACATCACCTCTCAAAATATAGGTGCATAAGTAAGCGCTAAACTAGAAAGATAAAGATATGATCAAACTAGCTGCAATTAATATAATGCACTTGTTGCTTAAGTTTCTTTTGACAAGTCAATTGAATAGTGAGTATATCAAAAATAAATTTCCATAAAAATTGCTTTCTATGACTCTGGTCTTCGTCTCAACATCTGTCTGGATAGTTTATTTAGTTTAATTTGAAGATGGAGGTTATTCATCTTTGAGGATTATTGTGATTTTCTCAAGGACAGACGAGCTGATTTTGCTTATTCCTCTCTTGCCTCGTTCATATGTTATGCTTACTAGCCCCAGATCTTCCAAAGGCTCTTACTTGCTCACTTACATAGGGTTCACTTAGTTTCAGGTCTTTAGATAGTGTTGTGATATTTATGGGCGTATTTCTTGCTGATTTAAGGATTTTAAGAGTTGTTGAATTAAGAACATCAACCACTTCTAGTGCTTTTTCTCCGTATACCGTGATTTCTTTTTCAGTTGGCATAGTATCACCTTAAACTAATAACTATTTTTAGTCCAACTTACATATAAGATTTTATCAAACTCTATTATTAAATTATAAATGATTCAGAATTGATGTTTTGTTAGCTGGCAGGTCTTTATGCTTCAATGTATGTTTATGACACTCTTTCGTATTTGACCAAGCACTGTTGATCTTGTAGAGTTGGAATTAAAATTAGATTACACAGATTAGACTGTCTAATTCAGGTTAAATGGAGAAAATGAAAATCTCTCATGCGGTTGTGGGTTAGGTATTAACTAAACGAAGAAGCTATTTTTCCCCGTATTCTACTTTGTACAGGGTTTTTATCTTCGTGAAGTTAACAACCCTGGACTCACATCCCTCCCTTCTTTGATCAGTAACTTGTTTGGGCAAAGATTCAAGAATCAATTCTATTTTTTTGATTCTCTTCTAAAACTCTCCTGTTGAACTCACCAAAATTCTCTTTGAGGAACGACTAGCAAAAACTGACCTCGGTACTTTGCCCTGTAGCAAGTTTTCTCTTCACTCTGTTAGACCATTCTTAGCAATAATGGCTTTTGTAGAAACTCGGCTATTTTAGAAACAAAAAATTATTTTTCGAGTCGTGGGCGACACTCTTCTTTCAAAATATCAACCCCGCAAAGTATGGTAATGGGGGCAGCTATTAAAAATGCAATGTAGGACGGAAACACAAAATGTGTTATTGTAGCGGTAATCATGAAAGCAACAAGTTCAAAACAACCTAAAATTATGAAAATAAGACCTAACATCATTTTTGGTTTTTTTGTCTTAATTAAACGATGTGTGGCAATAACTACTCCACTTGTTAGAGCAAATAATCCACAAGCTACCTCTAAAGGAAAAACAACAAAAACGTGATAAGGATAGTAGAGGAATCCTGAAACGATTACTTGAAAAAGTCCAACCGTGCCCAGCAGCAATGATACTTTTTTGTATTGAGAAGGAAGAGCTAACCATGCTATTTTTCCTATTATGATAATTATGCCAGTTAGCCATGTGATGTAGTTTACATACATCCATTATGACGGAAGGAGACTGAGCAAAGCAAACATGGATCATTCAACTACATTTTTCTTAGAATGTTATTGGTGTTTTCGCTTAAGAATTTTCTTAAGCCATTGCTGTTTGCCTCGTTTTATCCTACTATCTATAGTGTAATAATAGCCTTTGCTGTCTCTATCTCAATCCCCTGGAGCATGGCGATATTCAACTCAATTAAGAAAAGAAAGCAAAGCACTATACTTGGAGTGTAGAGAAATAAGGAAATAAATTACCAAAGAATATTGTTCTTAGAGGATTCACTTGTCAATATCCAAAAAAACCTTCAAAACGATAGATGAATACATCGCTCTATTCTCTAAAGATGTCCAGAATATTTTAAAGGCACTAAGGAAAGCCATTAAAGATGTTGCGCCTCAAGCTGAAGAGGCTATCCGCTATCAGATTCCAACTTACAAGCTAAATGGCAACTTGGTTCATTTTGCAGCTTTTAAAGACCATATTAGCTTTTTTCCCACGTCATCAGGTGTTGAAGCTTTCAAAGAAAAACTAAATTCCTACAAAACCAGCAAAGGCACAATTAGATTTCCATTAGACGAACCTATCCCTTTTGATTTAGTTAAGGAAATTGTAAGGTTCAGGGTAAAGGAAAACTTGAGTAAAAATAACTCTAATCCAAAGGCCTAGAATGCTCTAAATTTCCAACTCAACTAAAAACCCTGAATAACTATTCACGGAGCTTATGGAATCTGACCCAGAACATTTGCTTGATTTTTTCTGAAATATGCTGTTTTTAGAAATATACCTTTTAAACCTTAAAATTAATGCTCATGGTGGGCAAAAGGAGAACTTCAAAATCCAAAAGTTTCCATAAGGTGTCTTAATGATTTGCGATTGGTGTGGAAAGAAAATTTCAGAAACGAAGAAAACAAAAAGTTATCATATATTGAAAGACTATGTTCATAAGCCCATTGTATGTAATGACTGCCGCAAATTGATAAAGGAAGCTCCAATCTTTATAAAAAAGAAGATCAAATAATTATTCTACTTAAAGTCCTCTTCATTAGTTAACAAGCATAAGCTCCAACCAACATAAATATTGAAAAAATGAGTATCTTGATTTTGTTGTGAGTTATTTTCTATTAAAGAATAGTTGGAGTATAGCAAAGATTTACTCAAAAAGAAGGTGCCTAAAAAGTAGAAAGGAACTGTTCTAGTTTGACTTAGCTACTTTAACAATGTAGATTTCTTTGCTTCTTACTTTGAGTTGTGCATTGAATTTTCTGTCCGGTTTTCTATTGTATGCTTTTACTCTGGAAGCAAATGGAGCATACATTGTCTTTACTGTTCTGCCTTCTACTTCTACTTTGAAAATCTTTTCTGGGCTATCCATGATCTTATTGAATGCCTCATCATACTCTGGTCTTCTGGCTATCTTTTTGCCTTCAGGTACTTCATTCACTGGAGTAGTTTTAACCGCTAATCTGGTCCTTTTAGGTTTATTCAAATCTACCATATAATTCACACTAACTACATGTTAATCATACTATTTTAAGACTAGTTTAACAGACATAGTGATTCACACCAACGCTTATGATGCAATTATTAAATAAGTAATTTATCTAGTTAACACTTATGACAACCACCATTGTCATAAAAAATTAATAGAAATTCAATTAGAAATCTAGTAAATTGGTTAAAAAATATTAAACAACTTTTTTTGAAATAGATCACATATTTAATTTACTGCTTTCTACCGCTCGTATACGGAAGAAAGCTTAGGTTTGAACCAGGTATCTGGATTTCGAAACTTCACAAAGGGGGCATTGCTTGTCTGTTCTTTTTTAGTTGTCAATTGCTTAATCGTCTCAAGTATCTCTATGTGACGTTCTTCATCCTCAATGATTTTTAGGAAAATGCTTTTTACTTTAGTTAAATCAATAGCGTATTCTTCGTTTATTATCTTCGTCATTCTTTCCAGCGTTTTCATTTGAACCAGAATGTAGTATTCTTCACCCATCTCTGTTTCCAAAGTTACAAATATTTCACTAAGCTTATTCAAATCCCCAGAGTCAACTTTTTCTATGTTGGCCAATTCTTTAAGAATATTACTTATTGTTTGCAGAGTCTGATTTGATTTTGCGCATTCTTTTTGTGTGCTTTTCGACTGTTTAATGCTCTCGCTTACTCCCTTGAGGAGGAAAGAATGTTTTTTGCTATCCAACTCAATTTCTTTTAAAAGGGTTTTTATGAGCGGAAATTCAACCTTATCCGATAAAGTCTTGTACAGCAGACTAGTTTGACTCTCTAAGATGCTCTGACAGTTTAGATATTCAGCAATATTACCTACTTGTTTTTTGCTCATTTGGGGCTGCTTCCAACTGTACTATTCAGATTTTTTCTACTTAATTGCTTTATGAACTCCTAATCAGTAAGTTATTCCCTTATTTGCCAGTAATACCCGTTTCCATACGATATCTTGTAGTTTAGATTGAAAGTCTTGTTAACATCTTTTGTTAAAGATGGCTAATTTTAGTTTTAGAATGGAATGGTATATCTTGCCCAGAGACTATGCACTAGTGGATTCAAAGATGAGTTCAGATAAAGGCAAACAAAAACTTCCAGGCAGTCGAATGAAAATCCTAACCAAAGATGCTAAACAAATGGTGAATGGACCCTATTACTGTCCTAAATGCCGAAAAGAGCTTCTTCAGATTCTGGCAGACGTTAAAAATAAAAAAGTATATGCCTTATGCAAATGTGGACTCGAATGGTCATTAACATATGCGCCCGTTTTTCAACCAATAGACTACTATAATAAGTTCCGTGACGCCTGGAAAAAACAAAGCTATGGAATAATCAAACAAAAATAACAAAACTAAAATAAATCTGCCCTAAACTGTTCCCTATATAAATTATCTATAATTGACTCGTTAGTTTTTTGATTGAAGGGAAAGCGTTGACTGAAGAAAAACTTGGATTCACCCGAAAATTCCTCATCGGAGGCAACCTTGGACTTCTCGCATGGGTGTTTCTTGCTTTCTTAAGTGTTCTCCTTTACAATCAAATAGCCGGCTGGATTTACTTGCTTCTATTAGCTTTCCTCATCTACGTGGTTTTGCGCCGAATCAGCTGCAGCAACTGCTACAAATGCAAAATCTGCACTATCGGCTTTGGGAGATTAGCGGGAGCATTTTTCGGAAAAAGTTACATAAAAAAAGAAAGTGTAGGTAACAAGCTTGCCTTTATCATATTCATTTATGCTCTATTATTTCCATTACCTCTTGTGACTTTGATTTTGTCTCTCTCCAACACGTTTTCTTTCACAGGAGTTTTGGTAATGATTTGCCTTTTACTGGTCACTGCATACAGTTTTCTCTCCTCGTCTAACAGTTCAACAAAACCTGTCAAGACATGATTTGGGAGAACTTTTAAACACTGGAACTCCAAAAGTTACAAGCATCGACGGTCAAAATGAAAAAACTCTCTTTAAAGCAACCTCCAATCAGATTTCTGGCAATAATCGGTTTAGTGCTCATCATATCGATGCCCATAATTCTATCCCGCCCAGCGGCAGCACAGACTACACAATACTACGAAAAATCATTCGCTTGGGACTACGACGGCAACCACTGGACATGGAACCTAAGCATTCCTGTCGATCTTTACGCCGCTTACAGGGCAGTACCAGATTCCACACGAACACGCAACGGACCCGCAGGCTACGGATTTATGACAACCACCGCTGATTATTACATGCGTGTTTTAGCCCAGAAATTAAACGAAACAACTACACAGCTAGAATACAACTCATATGACCAAGTCAGTTTCGTCTTAGCTTTTGTTCAAAGCTTGCCCTACACATCTGACAAAGTAACAACAGGTTCCGACGAATACCCTCGATTTCCCATTGAAACTTTAGTGGATGATGGCGGAGACTGCGAAGACACATCCATTCTCTTTGCAACGTTAACGCTCATAATGGGCTATGGCACTGTTTACCTAAACCCACCCAACCATTACGCCGTCGGCATATTAGGAGAAAGCCTTAAGGGAACCTACTGGACGTACCCTGAAGGCTCCAACAACACATACTATTACTGTGAAACGACCGGGGATGGCTTTAAGATTGGGCAGATACCAAGCGAATTCCAAGGTCAAAGCGCATACATCTACAGCATTGATGAGAGCAAACAGTTTGTGCCAAATGTTATAATAAATCCAAATAATGAACCTTCACCAACCAACGGTCGAAGCGTCTCTACCGTACCAACACCAACAGTTAACCCTAACCCAAACGAAACAACCTCCCCCAACGTCACACAACCAACAATCCAGCCCGTTTTACGTCTATCAGTTAACTTAATTTCCGAAAATCTCCCCCTGTTCATACTTTTAGCATTTGCAGTAGTTACATCGATTGCGCTTGCCGTTTGGTCCGTTAGACGACCAAAACAAAACCCAATTCTACTAAAAACGGACCCTTCAAGCAAAGAAACTTCCACTCAAACGGCAACCTCGAATTCTGAGGGAAGCAAATTCTGCGTATTTTGTGGAGCACACAACAAAAAATACGCTGTTTTTTGCCAGCAATGTGGGAAGAAAACAGGTTAACAAACCCAACCACACAACGCCTTAACTTAAAGCCTCAAGGATTTTAGAGGCAAATAAATCGATTTTAGATCTAACATAAACCACAATCGCTGCTTCTAGCACAATAACAATTGTAAGAAAAACCGCTAGTTCCCACGCCAAATTAATGAAGGCTTTTCCCGCCAAAACATTTACATTTCCACCCTCAGTAACCAGCCAACTCCAAACACTCTGAACATTTGTCGACATAAAAGCGGTAAGATCGATAACCATCCATATACATAACCCCACAAGAATAGCTGCCAACACGCAGCCGATTAGAGTGATATTTTTCCAATCCGAAGATAATTTGGATATGCAATTAACTTTGGTTCCATTGTCAGTTGGCTCTAAATCTATCTCGATAGTTTTCTTTGCGGTCTTGGGTGAGATTCCCCACAGGGACCCTTGCTTAACGATGATCTGCCTAAGAGATTTCTCAGAAAGAAATCTACAATTTTCCTCAGACAGAGCTATCCTTATTTTATCGTATGCTTCTTGGGCTTCTAAGTTAACCATTTGCTCAAGCAACAGGACACCCTAAACCAATTAGTTATTTGATGTTATTTTGGTTTTTCATTGCTCTTAAAAAGTCGCTTCTGATAATTCGATTTAGGCTTAAAACCCCTGATAGGTTGACGACTCATATTACGTTGCCGCTCAAGATTCTTGATTCGTGCATAGAGCTTTGACACCTTGGTTTTCGAAGGTACCTTAGAACGCGGAACATGAACCGGCACAGGCGTAAAGGGCTGTGTGATCTCCAGGTTTTTTCTTCTAATTTTTTTGCGGGCTACTTCTCTGACTTTATGAAAAACAACGACCCCTTCTTTCAAGTTTACTTCCTGCACTTCCCAACCCGCATCTAGCCAAGCTTTTGCATGCGCACTCGAAGAAACGTTACTCCACCACAAGGAATCACGATAAGCGCTCATTGGAAGGTTGCTTCCGATTAGTCCATCGATGCGTGCAAAGGACAGCTTCACGACGTTTGTGAAAGCACCTCTAAACTTTAGGTGTCTTTCAAGCCCAGCATACTTCGAGACAGTTCTCGGCGACACAATCCGTTTAGCGCAGTGCAAACAAAGCATCACATTTGGATCGCCAGTAGCAATGTCGGGTGTCATGCAGTCTCGACAAAACATTTTCCTGCAACGTTGACACTGCCGCATATACGTTGTCCGCATGACTCTGCCGCAGATGCCGCATTCATCCTTCAACGCAAACACCCAACTGAAACATGCCTTAACTTACCATGCGGTTTCTAAGAATATTAAGTTTAATCTTTGCTTTACCCAACGATTTGTTGCTAACCAAACAGCACTGCGCTTAGAAATATCACCGCCTCCTACTAGCCAATTCCTCTCCCAAAACCAATCTTCAAAAAAATAATACCCGGAAAATCTTCAACAACTACAACCAAACCGCAACTGAATAAAAACCTAAACCCAAAAACCAAACTTAAAACAAACCAAAAAAAACTGCAACACAATAGCATTCCACAACAACCAAAACAAAAAAACAACAAAAAAGAAAGAAGTAAAAAACTAGCGACCCACAAACAAACCTTCTGCTAGCCCTTCACAACAGCCAACGGAACCAATCTAGCAACCTTAGTTGCAATCCCCACCTTATCGCTAACATCAGCAACGACATCCACATTCTTATAAGCAGAATCAGCCTCCTCAGCCAACACCGAAGCACTCGCTGCACGAACCACAATGCCACGTTTCTCCAAACCAGCCTTTATGTCGCCTCCCCAATATTGCCTCTTAGCCGATGAACGACTCATCATTCTCCCAGCGCCATGAGCCGTTGAACCAAAAGTCAAATCCATAGCTTTCTGAGAACCAACCAAAACCCAAGAACTCGTACCCATGCTGCCCGGAATCAAAACTGGTTGCCCCTCACTACGGTAATCACCTGGAACATCAGGATGCCCAGCAGGAAAAGCTCGGGTCGCTCCTTTGCGGTGAACCCAAACCTTCTTAGTTACACCATCAATGTCATGCTCTTCGGTCTTGGCAATGTTATGCGCCACATCATAAACAAGCTTTAAACCAAATTTTTCCGAGTCTTCACCATAAACTTGCTGAAAGCTCTGACGCACCCAATGCATAATCGCCTGCCGGTTACAAAACGCGTAATTCACAGCACACGCCATAGCCTCAATGTAATCTTTAGCTTCACCACTACTGCCAGGTGCACACGCTAACTCACGATCAGGCAGAGATATCTTGTATTTCTGAACAGCATGCTCCATAACCCGCAAATAATCTGAGCAGACTTGATGTCCATACCCTCTGGAACCACAATGAATCATAACCATAACTTGCCCCTCCTCCTCAATTCCAAAGGCTTTCGCAGTTTTCGCATTAAGAATCTTGTCAACTTTTTGAATTTCCAAAAAATGGTTCCCTGAACCCAGCGTGCCAATTTGAGTTAAGCCTCTCTTTTTTGCAATGTTTGAGACTTTATCAGGGTTGGCATTTGTCATGTGCCCGCTCTCTTCACAATGTTCGTCATCACCCTGCCAGCCTAGACCACGATCTATAAGCCACTGTACACCCTCACCAACCATGGTTTCCAAATCATGAGAAGAGATAGTGAAGTCTTTTCTTCGACTTCCTAATCCAGAAGGAACATTCCGAAAAATTGTTTCCGCCAACGCCGACAATTTGGGGCGAATATCTTTTTCAACCAAGTTTGTCGACAAAAGACGAACTCCACAGTTTATGTCATATCCAACTCCACCGGGACTGATCACTCCATTTTCGTAATCAGTTGCTGCTACACCACCGATTGGAAACCCATAACCCTCATGACCATCAGGCAATGTCACAGCATACTTGTATATCCCCGGAAGCTGCGCCACGTTAGAACATTGCCAAAGTGTTCGATCCGTCTGCATCTTCTCAAGCAACGCCTGGTTCGCAAAAATCATGCCAGGAACTTTCATCTGTGACTTGTACTTTGGAATCTCCCACATGTAATCGTTAACTCTCTCTAACGGAATCCGCTCAGGCGTAGCACGGCGATCATTTTCACCCAAAACTTTTCACCGACCCAAACAGAAGATGGACAGACTATAAAATGTTTACAAAAATTCTCCATTTTCACTCAACCAGTTAACAACACTAACAATTTAACAAAGCAATATTCATCAATAGCTGGTCCAACGCCAAAAACAGTTCAAAACAAACATCAAGACACACTCTACTAACGAACCCCTGCTGCTATCTAAGCACATTTTTATGTTCCCGATGTATTTTTTAGTAACATGAAAGGCTGGACAGGTACTTTTTTAAAAATAGATCTAACTAACAACAAATCAATCATCGAACAATACCAAGAAAGCTTAGCTTCAAATTTTTTAGGTGGCAGAGGGTTCGCAGCAAAAATCCTCTGGGACAGACTCAAAGCCGGAACAGACCCATTATCTCCCGAAAACCTGCTGATTTTCGCCACAGGACCTTTAACAGGTATAGGGTTGCCCAACAGCGGAAAACTCGTAATAGCCTCAAAAAGCCCCCTCACAGGCGGCTACGGCGACGGAAACACAGGTTCATGGGCAGCATTGAACATACGCAAAGCAGGTTATGACGCACTCATAATCGAAGGCAAAGCACACACTCCAGTAATTATCCACATAAAAGACAAAACCTGTGAATTCTTAGATGCAAAAGATCTGTGGGGAAAAAACTCCTTTGAAACAGAAGAAAAACTCAGAAAGAAATACTCCAATTTAGCTGGAATAGTCTCGATAGGTCAAGCAGGAGAAAACCTTGTCCGATTTGCAACAGTGGTTTCTCAAGAAGGTCGAGCAGGAGGTCGCCCCGGAATGGGCACAGTCATGGGAAGCAAAAACCTCAAAGCACTCGTAGTCGAAGGCACACAGCCAATCACCCTTGCATATCCACAAGAAATGAAACAACTAGCAATTGACGGCTACAAAGAAATCCTAACTAAACCGAACTACTCTTTCTGGAAACGCCAAGGCACCATGAACACAGTCGACTGGTGTCAAGAAAACAGTTGCCTTCCCACTCGTAACTTCAAAGAAGGAGTATTCGACAAAGCAGAAGACATAAACGGCTTCACTATGGAAAAAATTAAAGTCTCCAACCGCGGATGCCCCCAATGCAACATGACCTGCGGCAACATCGTCAAAGACAGCGAAGGCAAAGACTCAGAGTTAGATTACGAGAACGTAGTCATGCTTGGCTCCAACATCGGCTTAGGCAACCTGAAACAAATCGCCACCTTAAACCGAATGGCAGACGAATACGGCTTTGACACAATCTCATTAGGAAGCATAATAGCATTCGCAATGGAATCCTCACAAAAAGGAGTAATCTCTGAAAAAATCGACTGGGGCGATTTTGAAGCAATTAAAGCCTTGATTACTGACATCGCATACAAACGAGGTTTAGGGGCAGTTTTAGCTGAAGGTGTACGTACCGCAGCCAAAACTTTCGGAGGAGACTCAAACAATTGGGCTATGCACGTTAAGGGCTTAGAAGTCAGCGCATACGATTGCCACACTGCCCCCGGCATGGCATTAGCTTATGGAACAAGCTCAATTGGAGCCCACCACAAAGACGCTTGGATAATAACCTGGGAAATCCAAACAGGAAAAGACAGCTACAACCAAGCAAAAGCAGAATACCTGATCAAAAACCAGCTTATCCGCGGCGGAGCTTTTGAAGCATTTACCGTCTGCCGTTTTCCATACACCCCACTAGGACTCCAACTTGAATGGTACCAAAAATACCTGAAAGCGTCAACAGGGCAAGACTTCTCGATAGAAAGAATAAATCAAATTAGCGACCGCATACTTACTTTAATTCGCGCATACTGGATACGCGAATACGGCAACAGATGGAACCGAGACCTAGATGTTCCGCCCCCACGATGGTTTAATGACCCATTAACTGAAGGAAACCAAAAAGGCTCCAAACTTGACTTAGACAAATACCAAACAATGCTAAGCAACTATTACTCCATAAAAGGATGGGATGAAAATGGGGTTCCTAAAAAATCAACCCTCAAAAAACTAGGCTTGCAAAATGAAGCTATCCAGCTAGAAAAGCATGTAAAAATGAAAGAATAAGTTTAATACGACCTAGCAAAGTACACAGTTTCTTTAGCTTTATCTCCACAAACGATGCAACTCGATGCAGGCTCCTCAACTTTAAAGGGCCGCACTCGGATAGTAGCACCTGTTTGATCCTTCACTTTAGCTTCACACTCAGCGCTGCCGCACCAAGCTGCCTTCAAGAAACCCCCCTTCTCCAAAAGCACCTTTTTGAATTCATCATACGAATCTACAGGGGTAATTTTTTCTTTCAGAAATGCTCTGGCTTTAGCAAGCATATTGTCTTGTATTTCCTGCAATAACCCCGCAACCTTAGAGGAAATATCTGCTTCTTTAACAGGACTTTTCTGGTAAGTATCACGTCTAACAATTACAACCTGCCCTTGTTTGAGATCACGAGGTCCAAGCTCAATCCTGATCGGAACGCCCTTGAGTTCCCATTGATTAAACTTCCAACCAGGAGTATACTCATTGCGATCATCCAAAATCACGCTTAAACCATCAGCTCTTAAAGTTTGAGCAATTTCTTTTGTCTTAGCGGCAATTGCTTCTGCCTCTACCCCCTTGAAGGGAATAGGAACGATGACAACCTGGACAGGGGCGACTTTAGGCGGCATTATCAACCCCTTGTCGTCGCCGTGAACCATAATCATAGCTCCAATAAGCCTTGTCGTAATCCCCCAACTCGTTTGCCAAACAAAATGGTCCTGCTTATCTTCACCAACGAATTTCACATCAAAAACCTTTGCAAAATGTTGACCCAAATTATGGCTAGTCCCCATCTGCAAAGCTTTACCATCCGGCATCATAGATTCAAGAGCCGTCGTATATAGAGCACCAGCGAACTTTTCACTATCACTTTTAGTGCCAATTATAACAGGGATTGCCAAATAATTCTCAACAACCTCCTTATACATATTAAGAGCCCACATGACTTCAGCTTCAGCTTCTTCACTTGCAGCATGCGCGGTGTGACCTTCCTGCCAGAGGAACTCTCTTGTGCGCAAAAACAGTTTAGTAGCTTTAGTTTCCCATCGCACAATATTACACCACTGGTTGATCTTAAGAGGCAAATCACGCCAACTTCGAATCCACTTGCTAAACATAGCATACATTATAGTTTCGCTGGTAGGACGAACCGCCAATCTCTCCTCTAGGGGAGTGTCTCCGCCCTGAGTAATCCATGCCACTTCTGGAGTAAAGCCTTCAAAATGCTCAGCCTCTTTTTTGAGGAACGCTTCAGGGATAAACATCGGGAAATAGGTGTTGCGGTGTCCAGTAGCTTTGATTTTTTGGTTTACAACTTCTTGAATTTTCTCCCAAACGGCATATGCATCTGGGCGAATAATCATACATCCTTTGACAGGGGCGTAATCTGCAAGTTCAGCTTTTAGGATAACTTCAACATACCACTCACTAAAATCCTGATTTTTCTTGACGGTAACTCCTATATCAGACATGTAAATCTCTTCTTTCCAGGTTTATGCGGGCTGAATATAAAACAGTAACGGACTTATTTTGAGAAAAGCCGTTTAATAGCTGCAATTTTTCATTCTGACTAAGTAAATGAGAAATATTCCCTTATAATCTAACATGTTTAATATTAGGCATTTGGAAACTACGGACTATCCCAACTTGAGCACAGCAGATATAAGGAGGTCTTACAATATTCACGGAACAGAAGGTCAAGTTATGACAGAAAGAAATGCACTATCATTGGTTACATGCACCAGCTGCGGTAAACCAATTCCGCCAGGTAGCGAATCTACAAAGTTCCTCTGCCCCAGCTGCGGTGAAATTCAAATTAAACGCGACGGCAAATGCCGCAAATTCGGACGCATATACAAATGCCCCAAATGCGGCTTCCAAGGACCATAAAAGGTGAAAAAACAATGGGCCATATCCTTGTAACTTACAAGGTCTTTCCCGAAGACATAGTAGAAAACTTTGAACCCCTTAAAGCACAAATCAAAGCCATTCTACCACAAGATAGTCAAATCGAAGGATGGGGCGAAGAACCAATTGCCTTCGGACTCATAGCACTCCTTGTTCAAATTCAATTTCCAGAAGACAAACATGGCCTAGTCGACGAATTCGAAACATCACTCGCAAAAATACAAGGTGTAAGCCAAGCACAAGCCTTCCAAGTACGCCGAACAAGCCGCTAAACCATCAAATTCTACACAACAACCCCTAATCATTTTCTAAAAAGCCCCTGAAAGATCGAAAAGCCATGCTTTAAAGTTTATATACAATAAACTTCTTTTTCAAACACACCCTTCAACCATTTAAATCACAATTATTTGGAGAAGTTAATTATGAGTGAAGTACAACTACGCGTCGGAGACGCACGACAAAGAGACGTGGGCAGAGGAATCGCCCGCATTGATCAGCGTACCATGCAAAAACTTGGAATAAGCGCTGGGGACGTAATTGAGATCGTAAACAAGCGCACTACAAGCGCCATAGCCTGGCCAGCATACAGCGAAGACCAAAACCGTGACATAATCCGCATAGACGGATTCACCCGAAAAAACTGCGGCGTAGCAATAAACGAATATGTAGTTGTTAGACCAGCCAAAGTTAAAACTGCCCTTTCATTAACATTAGCGCCAGTAGATATGCGTCTAAACGTAGATGAAGACTTTACAAACTTTGTTAAAAACCGTCTAATGGAACGCACTTTGGTCGAAGGCGACACAACATTAGTTATGATGCTAGGGCATGCTATACCTTTCACAGTCTCAAAAACCCGTCCTCACGGCATCATAAAAGTCACAACCGAAACACGTTTAACCATATTAAACGAACCCGCTCCAGAAGGCAAAGGTTTGCCCCGCACAACCTACGAAGACATAGGAGGCTTACACGAAGAAATCCAACGTGTCCGAGAAATGGTTGAATTGCCACTACGCCACCCCGAACTATTCCAAAGATTAGGCATTGAACCGCCAAAAGGCGTCCTACTCCACGGTCCACCCGGCTGCGGCAAAACCCTACTTGCCCGCGCAGTAGCTAACGAATCCGAAGCAAACTTTTACTCAATTAACGGCCCTGAAATCATGAGCAAATTCTACGGTGAATCCGAAGCACGCCTCCGCGAAATATTCCAACAAGCCCAACAAAACGCACCAAGCATAATTTTTGTAGACGAACTTGACGCTATTGCACCCAAACGTGAAGAAGTCACAGGCGAAGTTGAAAGACGTGTAGTTGCTCAATTATTAGCTTTAATGGACGGTCTTTCAGGCAGAGGAAACGTCATAGTTATAGGCGCAACCAACCGACCAGGAGCCCTCGACCCAGCACTACGTAGACCAGGACGATTTGACCGCGAAATCGAAATCAGCGTACCCGATAAGAAAGGACGCTATGAAGTCCTGCAAATTCATACACGTGGAATGCCCCTTGCCGAAGACGTCGATTTGCAAAAACTCTCTGCTATGACACACGGATATACCGGTGCAGACCTTTCCGCGCTTGGTCGAGAAACCGCGATGAAGGCTCTGCGAAGATACCTGCCACAAATTAACTTAGAAGAAGAACGAATTCCACCTGCAGTGCTTGAAAAGATGGAAGTAACCATGGAAGATTTCTCAGGCGCCTACAAAGAAGTAACACCGACCGCAATGCGTGAAGTCTACATCGAAGTATCAACTGTCCATTGGGACGATGCAGGCGGACTTGACGATGTCAAACAACACCTCAAAGAAGCAGTTGAATGGCCAATTAAAAACCCCGAGATGTTCACTCGTCTAGGGATAAGAGCGCCAAAAGGCATACTTCTTTACGGTCCTCCGGGCTGTGGAAAAACCCTGCTCGCACGTGCCGTGGCAACAGAAAGCGAGGCAAACTTCATCTCCATTAAAGGTCCAGAAGTCTTCAGCAAATGGGTTGGAGAATCAGAAAAAGCAATACGCGAAGTATTTCGCAAAGCTAGAATGGCAGCTCCAGCCGTCGTATTTCTAGATGAAATTGATTCACTAACTCCGCGACGCGGAATGGGTATGTCAGATAGCGGCGTTTCTGAACGAGTCATCAGCCAATTGTTAACTGAAATGGACGGCATTACTTCGTTACAGGACATAGTTGTCGTAGCCGCTACCAACCGCCCAGATATGGTTGACTCAGCAGTTCTAAGACCAGGACGATTTGACCGACTAATCTACGTCCCTGAACCCGACGAAAAGAGCCGCTTACAAATCTTAAAAATATACACCAAAGAAATGCCAATCACCCAAGATGTCGACCTAAACCAACTAGCAACGATGACTAAATACTACTCAGGCGCTGACCTAGAATCACTATGCCGCGAAGCAGCAATGCACTCACTACGTCGAGACGTAACCACTCGCGAAGTAACCATGAAGGACTTCCAAGATGCACTGAAAGAAATGGGACCATCAACATCTCCGGACATCGAGAAATGGTACAAGAGCTTTATGCAGCAAATCCGACAAGTACAAAAGCCAGCAACCCCAGTTTCATAGAAGGATACAAATAATGCCACAACTAAAGACTTGGAAAACCCGACCAGCCTACTATGTGCTAATAGAAATTCTAAGCAAAAAAGGCGACATGACAGACGATGAATTATTTGGACAACTAAAAAGCGAATATGAAGATTTAGGCTTCAAAGACTTCAACGATTTGCTTCTAAAACTGGAAGTAAGTGGAAAAATTCGCACATCCTCTATGGCAAGGGGCAAACGACGAATCGAACTATCTTAATAAATAGTTTAGCCATCTTTTCCTCGCTAGCTACCCTCACTGGACTGAATCCAGTTTTCCAATTAATCAAAATGTCTTCTGCGAATAAGATATTTTAGTAAACCTCTTAAGACGGTTTCTTGCCTATCATATTTTGTGAATCGTTTTGGGCGTAAACTTCAAAGACCTCATTCCAAAAACTCAAATAAAACTTGAAGACCTCTCGGGCAAAATCATAGCAATAGACGCATACAACGCAATCTACCAATTCCTCAGTATCATTCGTCAACCCGATGGTGCTCCACTTAAAGACAGCACAGGCAAAATCACAAGCCACATAAGTGGGCTCTTCTACCGCACAATCAACCTAATCGAAATGGCAATTAAACCCATCTACGTTTTTGACGGCACATCTCCCGCATTAAAGGCAGCCGAGATTGAACGCCGAAAGCAAGTAAAAGTTGAAGCAGTTGCCAGCTACGCCAAAGCTGCAGCAACTGGCGACAAAGAAAAAATGCGAATGTACGCTCAAGTGGCAACAAGCATGAAAGATTACATGTTAAATGACAGCAAAACAATCTTAGATTTAATGGGATTGCCTTGGATTCAAGCCCCCGGCGAAGGAGAAGCCCAAGCAGCCCACATGAACAGAAAAGGCGATGCGGATTACTGTGCAAGCCAAGACTACGATAGTCTCCTATTTGGAGCAAATAAACTGCTCAGAAACGTCACAATCTCCGGTAGACGAAGACGCGGAAAAGCAATAATTGAAGTACAGCCTGAAATTGTAGAGTTGCAAAAGACACTTGCCCAATGCCAAATAACCTATGAACAGCTAATTGATGTCGGAATCTTAATCGGGACGGACTTCAATCCAGATGGTGTAAAAGGGATAGGGCCAAAAAAAGCTCTGAAACTCATAAAACGATACAGCACCTTAGATAAGGCGCTTCCACACATAGAAAAAGTGACCTTTGCAGACAAAATACCTGAAATTCGAGAAATATTTCTCCATCCAAAAGTAACCGACGATTACAAAATAGAATGGAAAGAACCCAACGAACAAAGCTTACTTGACTTTCTCTGCGGCCAAAAAGACTTTGGTGAAGAACGAATCAAAAAAGCTATAGAGCGGATGACTGCCAGCAGCAAAAAGCAGAAGGGGAAAGTTTCGCTGGAAAAATGGTTTTAGTTATATTAATCAAATTACCTTTTGGGCATACGCAGCTTTTAATGATGTAGGGATAGTAGAATTACGAAATTATTTTACAGTAACTGACTTCGCCAAGTTTCTGGGCATGTCGGGATCGAGGTTTTTCTCTAAGGACATGTAGTATGCTAAGAGCTGAAGCGGTACTGCAAATGGAATTGGAGAAAGCACACCTGGAATACCTTTTGGTACTTCAAGATAGTCATCAGCTAAGTCTTTAATTTCTTGGTCTCCTTCTTCGATGATAGCAATGATTTGGGCTCCTCGAGCCTTCATCTCCATTATGTTCCCAATTACTATTCTATGGGCGTCGTCTTTAGGGCAGACAAAGACAACAGGGAACCCGTTCTCGATTAGACTAATTGGGCCATGTTTGCTCTCGCCAGCCGGAAATGCAATTGAGGGAATATACGCTATTTCCATGAGTTTTAGTCTGCCTTCAAACGCAGTTGCTGTGCTTATGCCTCTCCCTAAGTAAAAGAAAACTTTTGAATCACAGTATTTCTTAGCCAGTAGCTTAGCTTTCTCTTCCTGGGTCTGTACTATGGTGTTAACCACTTCAGGCAGGTTTTGCAGTTTCTCTTCTAAACAGTCGATTTCATCTTGAGAAATCTTGCCACGTTTCTTGGCTAGTTTAAGTGCCAATTGTGCTAAGACAGAAAGTTGAGAAGTGAAGGTTTTAGTGGCTGCAACACCGATTTCTGGACCAGCCTGTGTGCCAATATATACCCGGGAAATTCGTGTTAAAGTGGATCCGATGACGTTAGTTAAGCCTAGAACTGTTGCTGCTCGCTGTTGAGCGCAGGTAACTGCCGCTAAAGTGTCTGCAGTTTCACCTGATTGGCTTACTGCAAGGATAGTGCTATCGATGTTTACAGATTTACCGTGTTGTTCGACAAATTCTGAGCCGTAAACTGGGTAAGTTGGAAGAAAAGCCAGCTTGGAAAACATGTAGGATGCTGCTAAACAGGCATGATAGCTCGTTCCGCAGGCAACCAAAAAAACCTCGTTTGCCCGATCAAGAAAAGTAGATAGCAAATCCAAATAGTGGTCTTGTATACGTAAAGTGTTACGCAAGGTTTCGGTTTGCTCATGGATTTCTTTAATCATAAAATGTGGATAACCCTGTTTGACCGCCATTTCAGCAGTCCATTCAATGGTTGTCGGTTCACGTGTGATGGAACTGCTGTCTGAGATTTTGCGGATTTCGTAACCCTCGGCTTTTAAAATGACGAGTTCACCGTTGTTAATCATGACGGCTTTGTTAGTTATTGGCAAAAAAGCTGGGATGTCACTGGCGCAGAAAACGCCTTTACCGTTAATTCCTAAAACTAATGGGCTCTCATTGCGCGCACAAATAATCTTGTCCGGTTCTCTTGTGGAAATGATTGCAAAAGCGTACGAACCTTCGATACGTTTAAGGCTTTCTAAAACCGCTTGAGTGAAGCTCAGTTTGGGGTTTTGTTTCAGAGTTTCCTCAATTAAGTGAGGCATAACTTCTGTATCTGTTTTTGAAACAAATGTATGACCTACGTTTTGCAGTTCAGTTCTGAGTTCAAGGAAGTTTTCAATTATTCCGTTGTGGACAACCACGATTTCGCCGGTGCAGTCGACGTGAGGGTGAGAGTTGATTTTGAGGGGTGCTCCATGAGTTGCCCATCTTGTGTGCCCGATTCCTACATTGCCGGGTAAATCATCAAGGTCAACGATTTTGTGGACTTCGTCAATTTTACCTTGGTCTTTTTTCATGAATATTTTTCCACATGAGATTGTTGCGATTCCTACGGAGTCGTATCCTCTGTATTCGAGGCGTTTAAGTGATGAGTGTATTAGGGGGGCAGCGTTACCTTCCTTTAAAATGCAACCGAATATTCCACACATTTTCAGACCTTCTTTTAGACATGTTTGACAACTATGGATAGATAAGTTTGTTATAAAGCATTTTAACATAAGAGTAACACTACTAAAACTTTTTTTCTAGGTGTTCAGTTTTTTTTGCCATAAAAACAATAATGTTGCGTCTTTTGAGCATGGAGTTTTGGAACCATTATAACTAAATTTTTTATAGTGCTTTTATCGTTACTGCATACCGGTTACAATGGACAAAAAGAAGTTGCTTTTGCGGGACAATGGTAACGACCAAGAAGCAAAAGAAATCAATATCCTGGAAGATTCCCAAAAACTAAAATCAATGCTAGGCAAGCTGAGCTGGAAAATCTTAACCCTTCTCTCAGAGAAAGAAATGTACCCTCTTGAAATCGCTAAGCAACTAGGCCTTCACGAGCAAAAAGTTTACTATCATATCAGGAAACTAGCTAAATCAGGTGCCATAGCAGTTACAAAAGAAGAAAAAAAGAAAGGTGCAACCGCAAAATACTACAAAACCACTTCATCTGCGTTTGGAATAGAGTTTCCAGAAGGCTATAGAGTAATCCGAAACCTATGCTTATTAGGCACAGAAGAAAAATTGCAAGCGTTTTTCAAAGAATTTCTTGATGATGGGGTTTTTGACGGGAAAATCGTTGTTGGCAGCCCGCAACCGCATGGGCCCTTCAAAACCAGCGCTCGCGATGGTCACTATGCTGCACATTTAGCATTCTTTTTAGGGCAGTTCTTGAAAATTCCAACAGAGTTCGCCGTGAAATTAGATGTTGATATGAAGGTAGAAAAAGAAGAGAAAAATAACCTCATACTTGTGGGCGGTCCAGGAACAAACCTACTAACCCAGGAAATTAACGAATATTTGCCTATCAAGTTTATTATGCAATCAAACGACCAAGGCTTCTTACTTGGAGGTTTATCTTCAAAAAAAACTATGCAGGTTTACACTTCCGATATGACTGGTTTAATCGCCAAAATTGAAAATCCCTGGGATAGAACCAAGAGGATAATTGTTTTAGCAGGCAACAAAGCTGTGGGTACAAAAGCATGTGTCATTGCTTTGACAAATTTTTGGAGAACTACACTTCAGAAATATCTCAGCGAAGACACGTTTGCGGTAGTAATTCAAGGTTTTGATTTAGATGGGGATGGCAAAGTTGATTCTATTGAGGTTCGCGAGTAAATGACTAGTAAAGCAAGAGAACTCATTTTGGGGCATGGGCATGAAAATATACTATCTATTCACCCAACAACATTGATGATAACAAAAGATGAGCATCTATCCAAAACTGGGGATTGCATTGTGACGGTTGCTGCCGACAAGCCGCTAAACAAGTTAGGTTCAAAATTTAAAAGTGAGTTGCGAAAATTAAACGCTAAACTTACAATCGTAATCGAGGCAGACAACTTAACCGAGAAAATCACTGCATGTGGTTCCCCAAACCTGATTTTAACTCACCCAACAGACATGGTTATTCGCAAAAGTGACTACATCTGCAACCGAACAATTGCAATAAAGGCTGACAAAGCATCAAAAGATTTACCAAGAATTTTTGTAGAAAAACTAAAAGATCCAACACAAAAAATCAAAATTACCCTGATTGTTGAATCCTAGAGGATTTTTACGTCCAAAACTACCTGTGACTCAAATGGCGCAGTTTCACGGATTCTTTTTGCGTAAAGAATCTCTCCCACTTTTCGCCCGTTTTTCTCAACCAATTCGGTAAAGCGTTCTTTGAGATTATCTATCGAGTCAGGTGAACGAATGAAACCATAAAAATGCACTACTCCCCCCTCTTTTTTTATTGCTTTGCAGGCTGCTTCAGCAAAGGTTATTGCGGTTTCAGGCAGATTCATTATGACGCGATCGGCTACACCTTCAAGTTTAATTCGGGCAATATCCCTTGCATCCCCTAAAATTGGCAAAACTCGGGTATCAACGTTGTTAACTCTAACATTGGCTTTAAGCAATTCTACAGCCTCCGGATTAATGTCAACAGCATAAACTTTCGCCCTTGGGTTTCTCTTACCAATTAATACCGAAAATGGACCTACACCTGCGAACAAATCCACTATAACTTCACCTGATTGAACAAGCGATGCCACACGGTCATGCTCATGGGACAGTCTAGGGGAAAAGTATGCTTTGGCAATATCAACATAGTATTGGCAGCCAAATTCTCTGTGGATGGTTTGAGTTTTGCTTTCTCCTGCGATGAAAGAATAGTGGCGAATGCGGTAGGTTCCGCTAATATCACCTTCCTTTGCAAGTACCGTTCGGATTTTTTTATTAGTTTTTAGGATAGCATCTCCAATGAATGCTCGGTATGGTGTAAGTTCATGTGGGATGTCGATGACTACGATATCACCAATTGTGTCAAATGATTTAGGAACTTTTAAGCGTAAGTTCGAAGGTAACTTGTATTTGAGAGCTTGCAAGAGATTTTCGGGAGCTCGTTTTTTCTCTGCAAAAACATTCTTTATCAATTCTAATTCGGGTATTTGCTTTTTAAGCTTTGATAATTCGGTTTCTAGTAACTCTCTGGATAGAGGAATACACAAATTTTGTTCATCCCTCTGGATTGAGAACGTTTTGTCCAAAGCCCTCAGCTTGTTAGCCAGTGCAATAGCCTTTTCCCCTTGGTTTTTTGGGACTTTTATGCAAGTAATTTGTTCAGACCTGCTGCTCAACTGTTTTTCTCAATCCTGAAGAGGTTATCTGTTTTTTTAACCATAAATTTGACATTTAATATTTTTTCAATAAGCCATACGTTGGATTCAATATGCTCAGAGATGGTTCTCGAGAGAATCACCGAATTGCCTGATGCTAGAGCCATATACAGAATGAGCATGTCAGCCAAGTGAATGTCAATAGTAGGTTGCGATAAAATTTCAGTGAAAAGCTTTTTGGCGGCTTCTTTGCCGACATCCTCGGCTATTTTCTGTCGTTCGCCGATAGCGTCAGAGCCAACGATTGCACCTGTGTCGGTTTGAGCCCAAAGCGCAATTGAACTTCCTTTTTGAATGAGGTTTGAATGATCATTTTCGACTTGAATTTCGGTTGTGTACCCTCTTTCAAAGAGGTAATCTCGTGCTGCCTTAGCTTGCCTCGATGCCACTTGCCTTTCGGCTAAAAAAGTGCAAATAGAAATACCCTTTATGCTCTTAACCTCGCCAAACCTATCTAGTATGATTGGTCTTAAGTTGTTGTTAGGTTCGACGGTCATTGTTGCTTCACCTGCCCCTTTGGGGTAATAACCATATTTTTGAACATTAATTTCGGCTCTGACCCCCATCAAATTAAGTGTTGGCAAAAGAACGTTTCTTAGGTAATTGATTGTTGGGGCATGAATAGTGTCTGTTCCGCCCTTTGCCACATGCAAATGCACTGGTTTGTTAGCAAACAAGCAGATCGGCAAAACAGCCATCAGCAACATAGGGATGCTTCCTGCGGTTTCAATCACAGCATCGAACTCACCACCATTAATCTTGTTTGGTACAAACCAAAGTTCTCTTGAACCCAATGTTGCCCCCTCTACTTTGGCAGTGCAGATTCTAGCTGCTGTTAATACTGTTTCAAGGTGTTGATGCTTTAAACCAGGTTGGGGGCGACTCTGTCGGATGTTGAATATATGAAGAGGTTGCAGTTTGATGGCTGACAACGCAATAGATAAACGTAAAATTGTACCGCTTCCGCTTTTTTTGCTTCCATCGATTTCAATCATTCAGTTTTTTCACTTTGGGTAGTTTGCAAACAATTTAATAAGCCTCATCGATTATTTAGGGGTTTGAGGGAGTTTACATGAGCAGTGACAGAGAAAAATTAACTCAACTGTTGCAAAAAGTAGACACAGTTACCTCAGAATTGAACAAGATTTCAGCCGAACTACGGACAATTTCTGCGTCATTGAAATCACTTGCAGTTGGCCAATTAACGCAACCTACTGGTCACATCAATACATCAATAATTCCTCCCGCATCTGTTGTTCCACCTGACACATCAAGGCAGAGGTCTATAGATGACATCCGTATGTCTTTTCCTGAGGAACTTGAGTCTAGATTAAGTTTTGACGAAAAAGACGACTACATTATAATTAAGCCCAAGATGTTCTTAGGCTCAGAGAACTTTGCCAAGATAGCCTCCGCAGTTCGAGGCATGGGCGGAGAATACATCAGCGCTGGGAAAGACTCTCATTTTAGGGTGCCCAAGAAAAAAACCTGATTTTTCTTATCTGATTTGGAAATCGAAAAAATCACCACTATAATTCTCGTGGCGTACTTCAACGTTTTCAACTTTGGCATTGTTGGGACCATGGCGGCAGTACTCAACAGCATTCTTTACAGTTGATTCTTCTCCCTCAAAAACCGCTTCCACCCTACCATCAGCCAAATTGCGTACCCACCCCTTTACTTCTAAGATTTCAGCACGAAGTTTAGTATTTTGTCTAAAGAAAACACCTTGAACTCTGCCACTTATCAGAACGTGAACTCTTACTTTTGATCTCATAGATTTCGATGATAAATTAACTGTTGAATTTAAAAACTTAGGTTACAAAACTTAACTACGGTTCTATTTTTTCGCCAACAGTGTATAAAAATAGGCTCGCCGAGGGTGATCCTAACCACTTGAATTTGTTTACTAAATCTTTGACCACATCTTCGTAATTGCTTGACTTATCTAAGCTATCGAGGTATTTTTGAAATGAGCCAAACCGCTTCTCTATCGCAACAAAATTTTGTGCATTTTGGATTATTGCCTTTATTTTACCTCTGTTTCTGACGATTCCTTGATCCCTCATGAGGATTTCAACATCTGAAGAAGTAAAAGTTGCCACTTTGCTAATGTCAAAATTTTCAAAAGCCCTTCTAATAGTTGACCATTTTTTATCTATAACTTGCCAGTTTAAGCCTGCTTGAAATATTACTCGAGACATATTCTCAAAATAACATTCATCACTTGAAGGACGTTTTTCTCGATACCACCATTCAGGCATTTGCCAATGCTCATCTTGCAATAAATCAACCCGCTATAATCAAGGTTTAGTTTATAATTTAAGCCGTTGTGATTGACACAATACAGCAACAAAACATTCTCCCTCTGCGATTCACTTTCAATTATCTCTCTAGTGCTCTAAAATGTCGTTTGAGGATTTGTTTTAATAGAATTTCTAATAAAAACTAACTTGTGGCGAACATGTTTAAGGGAAACTGTGGAAAACTGATGGTTTACGCTTCAAATAGTCTTCCAAGCAAAAAACGATTAGATTCAGTTAAATATGCTGCTAAAACGACAGCAAAACGGTTGAATTTGGATTTTGAAATGGTCCACTTTGACAAAGCAGCCTCACCCATCTATGTTTACTACGAAGAAAACGACGACAAAGAGCCAATACCGCTCTATTGTGATGAAGGAAAAATATCAAACTTAGATGAAATCAGCTGTGCATTGAGAAAAATGATGTTTGTCCTTTCTTTCCACCCAAAGCTCTCTGTGCTAAGAGAAATTAGAAGCCAACTAATCAAACTTTCTTGAACCTGATTGACTGGTTCTCCAAAACTACCTCGTAGACTTGGTTTACGTCAAAACTTATCTCTAAACTGTCGTATTCATGCTCAGTTAAGAACAAGATAATCTTAGGAGTTGCCATTTGATTTTTTTGAGGTAGAAATGGCATTTGCGTCTGAAGTGCCTGCATTATATCTTGAGCCATCTTGGCTTCATCTGATTGTGGTCGGAGTATGTAGGGGTTTACTTCCCTTTCTTCAAGTAACTCTATTCTCTTTCCAAGGTTGCCGTCTAAGTCACGGGTAGATTCGATTTTGTTGACTCTAACGCGGAACAAACATTTCACACTCTCCTTATGGATAGTGAATCTCAGATTTAAATTGTTTACACAGACTGCAGGGAAATTTGCTTTCCAATGTACATATCTAGAGACGTAAGATTTTGGCGACTCCGCTTTAACCCTGACATTCTTAAAAGATTAAAAACGAGGTGCACTGCCAATCTGACTCGTTAATTGGGGTGTTTGAAATAACCGTTTCGCAATTCCCTAAGAATTTACTCGTGAAGGATCGGTTTTTTCTTCTTTTTTAATTTCGGCAATTCTTTTGTCGAGAAGTTTCAGTCTATTCCGCATGGTTTTTATCGCTTCATAGATGTGTTTGCGTTCATACTCTAACTGTTTGAAGTTACATTCAGAACCGATTTTTTCTTCGAGGAATGCTGACAACGGTGACGGTATGTTGGGCGCAGACCAATTTTCCAATTCGATGTTTAGGACATCTCGAGCGAATTCTCGGAAAAGGTTCCCGATGTTGTTTGAGATTTCTGTTTGCTTCAAGATTGCTTTTCTTAGGATTTGTTCTCCTGATTCGGTGATTTGGTAAACTCTTAGACGCCGATTCTTTTGGGTTTGCCATTGACCTTTAATGTAGCCTGAATTTTCTAGATTGCGAAGGATGGGGTAGACGCCGCCTGCAGTAGGTTGCCAGAAACCTTTGGTTCGGCTATTGATTTCTTTCATGATTTCGTAACCGTGGGAAGGTTTCTTGTTGATGAGAATTAGTACTCCCATTCGGATAATGCCTTTTTTGGCTTCTTTCATCCAACTTGCAGTTGTCTTATCCTCGATTTCAGTTGTCATTGGCTTTCAATTAGGTATTTGTTCTAGGGAATACTTATATTTTGCCGCTATATATTGCACTGAATAATATTACAAAGTGATCTTACCCATGGACAACGGAAAAATAATTGAAGTACAAAACCTGACCAAGATGTTTGGAAAGTTCACTGCTGTAGAAGACATATCATTCAGCGTTAAGAAAGGCGAAATATTTGGCTTGCTAGGACCCAACGGGGCAGGCAAAAGCACAACTCTTCGTATGCTCTCTACGCTCTCACGACCTACAAAGGGAACAGCTACAATCGGAGGATACGACACAGTTAAACATGATATGGAAGTACGCAAACTAATCGGCATCGTTTCAGAAAAAATGATTATTTACAATCGTTTAACAGCAAAAGAGAACCTCTGGTTCTTTGGTAGCCTCTTCAACATACCAAAAGACACATTAAACAAAAGAATCGATGAATTACTTGAACTTGTCCAGTTAACAAAATGGAAAAACGCACAAGTTGGCACGTTCTCAACCGGTATGCGCCAAAGAATGAACGTTGTCCGTGCACTGCTTAACATGCCTAAAGTTTTGTTTCTTGATGAACCTACCTTAGGCTTAGACCCTCAATCATCAGTAGAAATAAGGGATTTCATCAAAAAGCTCAATCAAGAACAAGGAACGACAGTTATCATAACTACACATATGATGGTTGACGCTGACTTGTTATGCGATCGCATAGCTATCGTTGACCACGGAAAAATTATAGCTCTTGACACATCAACTAACCTCAAAAAAATAATTTCAGGAGCAGATACCATGATTGTTAAACTAGAAATAGCAAACCTAACCCCCGGTATGTTGACCGATATAAAAGCCCTCAAATGCGCAGATGCGGTCACCCAAGAAAACTCCAGACAGCTACACCTTATCGTTCACGGCGAAGAAGCCTTCGACAACATAATCGATGCAGTAAGAAAAAGAAACGGAAAAATAACTTCCATGGAAAACCTGCAACCCTCACTTGAAGACGTATTTCTACACATAACCGGTCATGAAGTCAGAGACAGCGCAGACCAAAAAATCAAGCAGGAACATGGCCCACGATTTGGTGCATCACCAAGGAGGGTAAGGTAATAGATATGACAGCAAAAAAAATTCTACAACACAGTTATAGGATCGCAAAAAAAGACTTAACAGAACTGTTTCGCAACAGGCTCGGTTTAGTGCTTTTAATCGTCATGCCCTTGTTCATGATGGTTATGGTTGGTTTTATTTACCCATCGAATGGCACGATTACTGATTTGAAAATTGGGTTGGTTAATGAGGATTCGCCTTTTAACAGTTCAACTGTTCCAAGTCAAGCTTTCCTGATGGGCTTAACGCAAATCAACGATCAAACTCACATGCTGGTAATTACTAATGTGTCAAGTCAGGCTGACCTTAAAGATATGGTTCAACGAGGAGAACTCGAAGGGGGTATCTTAATTCCTAGCAATTTCTCCCAGAGTCTGCTAACTGGACAGCAAGGTACACTCGTCATAGTTAGTGATGAATCTAACCCGCAAATCTCCGCGACAATACAAGCCGCACTAACTGGTGTATTTAACGCAATGAGCCAACAGCTTGCGATTAACAATGTTTTACCCTTGAATGCAACAAATTCTCTTGCTGTTGTCCAACCTTACAGTGTTCAGACTCAAGGTGTCGTTTCAGGTCACCCAAGCTACTTTGACTTCATTGCACCAGGCATAATGGCTATGACGGTTATGATGAGTGTAATGACTGGTTTGCCAGTTGCGATTTCGCAGGAAAAAGAAATCGGCACAATGGATGGCATGATGGTTGCACCAGTGAATCGCTTGTCTATTTTGCTGGGTAAAACTATGGCTCAAACTGGCCGCGGCCTAATCCAAGGAGTAATAATCTTGGCTCTAGCCATTGGAATTTTTGGGGTCGCCATACAAGGTAATATCTTGCTGGTGTTTGCTTTGCTTTTGCTTGGTGTGTTTAGCTTTGTAGGGTTAGGCATAGTGATAACGTCCTTCACAAAAGACCAAGAAACCGCACAGATGCTCATGATGACTTTGATGTTTCCGATGATGTTCCTTAGCGGAGTGTTTTTCCCAATACAGCAGATGCCATGGTATATGCAGGACATAAGCAAAGTTTTGCCTTTAACATATGCTTCAGATGCCTTACGGAAAGTCATGGTTTTAGGAGCTGGAATACCGCAAATTTCAACAGAACTTATCATACTGATCGTGTTCGGCATAGTAATGATAGCCATTGCACTACCGGTATTCCGAAGAATGATGACTCGATAGGAGAACAAACATGAGCACTCTTTGTTCCAAATGCCCTTTCTTTCAATTCGCCCCTCTCCTTAGAAGAAAGAACGCACGCAAGCGTTGTCGCATCGAACCACAAAGACAGCTTCGTATCTACAAATGCAAAGATTTCCCTAAAAAAGAAAAATGGTTCTTTTAATCTGAGAGATAGCACATTTTTTCTTCCTTTTTCTCCCTTACCTGAATCCCTTATTTCTAAATTAATAATTTGTTTTTATTCCACTCTAGTTTACTTGGTATTGGTTATAGAATATGAGTAAACCTGACAAATTTGCCGGGCGATTCGAATTTCTGGAACACACTGCAGATGTCTACGTTCGTGCACACGGAAGAAACATTGAGGAAGCGTACGAAAACGCTGCCTTATCGATGTTTGAAACGATGACTGATACCGATAAGATCGCTCAGTTACAAGAAGAAACTATTGAAGTTGAAGCCGAAGACCACTACGCTCTGCTTTATAATTGGCTTGAAACTTTACTTGTAAAGTTTGAAACCGAAAACATGCTCTACTCAAAATTCCAAATAACCAGATGGAAGGAAACTTCTGAAACCTTCAAAATAGAAGCAAAAATTTGGGGCGAAAAATTCAACTCCGAAAAACACCCTCAGAGGGTCGCCGTTAAAGCAGTAACATACCATCGCATGTTTATAATCCGAGAGATCGATAGGGTGATTTTGGAGTTTATCCTAGATATTTAAGCAAACTTTAGTCTTTTTAGTTCTGATAGCAGTCTTTCAACCATGGGTTCTGGAGGTTGATCAAGCGTTTTTGTTTCCAGTTCTATGAGGGGAACTTTCATTTCCTTGTAGTAAGCTATTAATGGGCTTGTTTGTTCTTGGTAAATTTCTAGTCGTTTCTTTATCGTTTCCGGATTGTCATCTGTTCTTTGATATAACGAGCCCCCACATTTATCGCAGACACCTTCAACTTTGGATTTTAGATATTTCACGTTGTATACAGTTCCGCAGCTTTTGCACACTCTACGCGCGGATAAGCGTTCGATAATTATCCAGTCAGGAACATTTAGCTGCATTATTACATCAATTTTTGTTATGCTGTTAAGTTTTTTTGCTTGGTCGAGTGTGCGTGGGTAACCGTCGAGAATAAAGCCTCTTCCTTTAGAAATTTTTGCTAAATGAGCTTTTAGAACTTCAACAACGACTTCGTCAGGAACTAGAGCTCCTTTTTCCATGTAGCTTTTAACTTTGGTGCTTAGATCCGATTTTTCTTTAACTAATTCGCGGAAAATATCTCCCATTGAAATAACGTCAACACCGAGTTTTGCTTGAAGTCTTGAGGCGTATGTTCCTTTTCCTGCACCGGGCGCGCCGAATATGATTGCTTTCAACATGTGAAGTTTCTCCTTTTAGTCTTTGATTAAAATAACTATGCGTAATTAAGTTTTGTTGTCTGATCATTGTTCACGGAAACATTTATGGCGTGATAAAACTACACAAACTTGATTTGAGGGAAAGTTGTGCACACTAAAAAAATAGGTAACAAGTTGTTCATGGTTGAACTGGGCACTGGTGGGTTTGAAAACTTAATCTGCAGCTACATAATTGCGGGTGAAAAACCTTTCTTGGTCGAATCAGGACCAACATCTTCTGTACCCCGATTGCTCTCTGGGTTGAAAGAGTTAAAAATTGACTTTGAAGATATCCATTATGTAGCTCTGACCCATGTTCATTTAGACCATGGAGGCGGCGCAGGTACTCTGTTAAAATCTCTGCCAAACGCCAAAGTTATAGTTCATCCCAGAGGATTACCACACCTTGTTGACCCCGAACGCCTTTGGGCCTCTTCTCAAATAGTTCTCGGATTCATAAGCGATATCTTCGGCAAACCAGAATCCATCCCTAAGAAAAGGTTGATTCCAATGACAGAGGGTTTCTTCGATTTAGGGTATGGTGGTAAATTAAATGTGACTGAAACAATCGGTCATGCTTCGCATAACCTAAGTTTTCTTGAATCGTTTAATGATGGAATATTTCCAGGAGATGCCGCTGGAACATATCTTCCTGAGTTTGATGTTATTGTTCCAACAACTCCTCCACCTTTTCATCTTGAAGTAGCGTTAAGCTCTTTGGATAAGTTAATAAGTCTAAAACCGAAAGCGCTTTACTTTAGTCACTTCGGCAAAGCTTCTGATGCAGTTCAACGTCTTAGAGACTATAAGGTTCAGCTTCAACTATGGGCAAACATAGCCGAGGACGGTGTTAAAAAGAATCAGAGTTTAGAGCAAATTCGTGACAGAATAATCCGAGAAGATAAAGTAATGAATAGAATCGTTGATTTTGTAAAAAATCATCGTATCTACTCAAAAACAATGCTGGAAAATTGTGTCTTAGGTTTTATCGAATACGCCAAGCAGAAATGGGAAAACCCGAAGGGTACTGCCTGAAGTATTTTAAGTAATGTTTTGATTTGTCCTTCTTAATAAAAAAATGGCAGTTTACTCTTCTGTCTGTAATTTCTTCAAAGAGGTTACAGTATCCAAATATCTAATGTTAATCGGGACTGTTGTATTTTAGTGACTGGTGCGTAGGTTTAATGTTAGGAACCTTTATTTTTTGGCTTAGCAAGTGTTCTGGTTACAGGGAACTGAACTTTGCCGCAAGTTAAAGTAACGAATAGGGCAAATGATATTGAGTATGCTATACGAGACGTTATAGTTCACACGCAGGAACTTATCAAAAGCGGCAAAAAAATCTATTACCTAAATATCGGCGATCCAGCAGCATTCGATTTCACAACCCCTCAATATGTAAAGGATGCACTTTGTAAAGCAATTGAATGTGACGACAATTATTATTCATCTAGCGAAGGTATACCTGAACTTCGAGAAGCAATAGTATGCAAAGAAAAAAGAGTCAACAACGTAGACGTCACCTCTGACAATGTGTTGATTACCCAAGGTATTTCGGAGGCTATCCAGATGGTTTTGGCTGCGCTGGTAGACAAAGGGGCTGAGATTCTTTTTCCGGGACCTACCTATCCACCATATATTTCCTATACTAGATTCTTCGATGGAACGCCAATCTCCTATGAAACTATCGAGGCAGAAGGGTGGCAGCCAAACATCGATGACTTACGCAGCAAAATTTCAACTAAAACACGGGCGATCGTCATAACCAATCCAAACAATCCCACAGGCTCAGTTTACACTCGAAAAATGCTAAAGGAAATGCTTGATATCGCAGGCGAAAATAATCTACCTGTTATCTCCGATGAAATCTACGATCAACTAACTTTCGAGAAAGAATTCGTTAGTACAGCGAATCTCTCCAAAGATGTGCCAGTCATTGGGCTCAACGGGTTCTCCAAAGTCTACCAGATGACAGGCTGGAGACTTGGCTACGTGTACTTTAAAGGTGAAGGCAAAGTATTAGACGACCTCAAGTTGGGCGTTGAAAAGCAATGCCGCATCCGTCTATGTGCCAACACTCCTGTCCAAATCGCCGGAGCCGCTGCACTTAATGGTTCCCAAGACTTTGTCAAAGATATCGTAGAACGACTAAAAGAACGACGAGACTATGCGTTTAAACGCTTAAACGAAATCCAAGGTATAACAGCAACAAAACCAGAAGGAGCATTCTACATCTTTCCTAAGATCCACGAAGTAGGCAAAAGGTGGAAAACTGACATGGAATTTGTTGTAGAACTTCTCAAAGAAACCGGTGTATTAATAGTGAATGGCTCGGGATTTGACCCGTTATACGGTAAAGATCATGCAAGAATAGTATTTCTACCGCCTTGCGAAGAGCTCGAAGGAGCATTCAATAGTCTAGAGCAATTCATGAACAAGAAAAATAAAATGGGTCGCGGCCATGTAGGTCATGGTTAAAAAAATTCTAGACTTTTATGCCGTTTTTGGGATCTTCGATTTCTTTCTGAAACTCATGCATCAGTTTCTTTGAGATGGGTCCGGGTTTGCCGTTGCCAATTTGGCGTTTGTTAACTTCACGAATGGGCACCATTTCCATGGCTGTGCCGGTGAAAAAGGCTTCATCAGCAGTAAAAAGCATGAATGGTGTCAGGTTTGTAATGGTGAGTTTAATCCCAAGCTTCGCGCAAATTTCTGCCACAACCTCAGCGGTTATGCCTGCTAATGCACCTGTTGATGTTGGCGGGGTGAAGACCTCACCGTTCTTAACGATGAAAACATTTTCTCCTACACCCTCTGCGATGTAGCCATTGCTTTCCAAGCACATAGCTTCGTCAACACCGCATGCGTTGGCTTCCATCTTTGCCAAGACGCTGTTTAAGTAATTAAGCGATTTTATCTCGTGGGTGGTTGCGTCCACGGGATTGCGTCGAACCCAGCTGAAAACGGTCGTTATTCCTGTTTCTTTGGCGTTTCCTGCTCGGATTTGAATTGTGTCAGTTATTATTATGATTGTTGGTTTTGGGCATTTGCGAGGGTCTAATCCGAGGTCGCCGATTCCTCTTGAAACCACTAATCGGATATAACTGTCTTTCATCTTGTTTTTGCGTAGTGTTTCAACTACGGCTTTCATCATTTCTTCTTTGGAGATTTGGATGTTTAGAACTATGGCGTGTGCTGAACGATACAGACGGTCAATATGCTCTTTAAGTTTGAAGACTACACCGTTGTATTCTCGGATGCCTTCAAACACACCGTCTCCGTAAAGAAACCCGTGGTCGTAGACGGAGATTTTAGCCTGGGATTTAGGATAATATTCTCCATCGATGTAGACTTTTAGTTCCTTACTCATAGGTTTCACTTCTATTTGGTTGTTTCATATTGTTAGGTTGTTTGATAAGGATTACGTAAGTGATACGTATAGTTCGTTTATCAGCCGTGGAATTGCGGGCGTTTGGACAAATACATTGGTAGGGGCAGAGGCTTGTAGGGTTTGCTGGCAATCTTTGCTGTTATCTTGCCAACTATCTCTTCGGAAGTCATCTTCTCTTGTTTGCCTTTTTGTTCTCGATCACGAACTGATAACATACCCGATTCAACCTCTTTTTCGCCCACAACAACTATGTAAGGAACCCATTCCTGTTCCGCTTCACGGATTTTCTTCTGCAGCGTCGAGGCACTATCGTCGATGTCTACCCGAATGCTGTGTTGGGCGATTTTTTGTGCCAGCTGCTCCACGTTATGGAGGAATTTGTCGGATATAGGGATGAACCTAACTTGGGTGGGTGAAAGCCAAAGTGGAAGCATCGGTGCTTTGCCCGTCATCTGTTCTCGATAAGCTTTCTCTAGGAGTGCGTATATGTCTCTTTCGATGGCACCGCTTGGGCTGCAGTGCAGAATGAGTGGATATTGTTTCTCGCCTTTTTCATCTACGAAAGTAATTTCATAGCGTTTGGCGTTTTCGACGTCTATTTGATCGGTGCTAAGTGCTGCGGCTTTATCTTGGTTATCGATGAAGTTCAAGTCCCATTTGAGGGCGAAGTAGAAAAACCGTTCATTCCACACTTCAGCCAAGATTGGTTTTCCGAACTTTTGGGATAATTCAGTTATGAAGTCTTTATGTTCTACGTAGAAATCTTTAGTGAAGCGCATAGCAATCTCATAGTCGTCCTTTACTAAGCCAATATTTTCTAAAACATCGATGCAGAGATTGAAACGTATCATGAACTCCTTTTTAGCTTGTTCAAGGTCGGTGCAAAAGGCGTGGCAATCAGGCATTGTGAATGCTCTTAGCCGTTTTAAACCGACAACTTCACCACTTTTTTCGCGGCGAAAACTGTAGCGCGTAAGCTCGTAGAGTTTGACAGGCATCTGTTTGTAGCTGAACTGGGCATCATGCGCCATAAGGAACTGTCCAAAGCATGCTGCGAACCTTAGGAAGAGATCTTTATCTTCGGATTTGAGCACATATTGGCGTGCAGGAAAACGGTTAAGGTAGCTGGATAAACTCGGGTGGTTGAAATCGTACATTAATGGGGTTTCAACTTCCATGCCGCCATAATTTGCAACACGCGCAGAAACGTATTGTTCCAGAAGCGACTTTATCATGCGCCCTTTAGGGTACCATCGGATGTTGCCAGGGTCGCTGCCTGGCTCATAATCTGCGATTTCTAGCCGTTTCATTAATGTAACGTGGGGTGGCATTTGGGTGACGGCACGGGTCTTTTTAATTTCGTATTGTGAGAATTTTTGCAGGTTTGTGTTTTCTTTGAATTTGAATTTTTCAATCGGGACTAGAGACCCATCGGTTTGTAAAATATGCCAATAGGATTTCATCGTGTCTTCAGCTTTGAGTGCTGCTGAGACTGATTCTCCTTGTTTCTTGCTTTCGCATGGGGCAGGCGTCCCTGATTGACTTGCCATTTCGGACGCATAGCTTCGTGCTTGCTCAGCCAATGGATGTCCCTTGATTGATATAGTGAACTGTTTATTCCAGCCAAATGGGGCACTATAGGTTTCTATACCTTTGTCTTTAGCGTAGGTTTCCATGGCTTTGATTGTTTTCAAGGCATCTGAAGGCTGGGAAAGGTTACTGCTTAAGTGTGCAAAGGGATAGATGAGAATTCTGTTTACTTTGAGTTTACCTAAAAAAGCTCTGACATCGTTTATGGCTTTCTGCGCCACGTCTGAGTTATCGCCTTCTTCGATAGCAGTAAAGAGCACGACCACTTCTTCGATGCGCTTCTCAAGCTTTTCGGCTTCTTCAGCTATATCTATTTCTTTTTCAATAGGTTTGAAAACTATAAAGTTCGAATGTAACTGCAAAATCCGCATAAAGATGCCTCTCTAACCATAGCGCCATTTATCTAGAGTTTTGTCTTTCTTTGTCTTCTTTTTGAATTCCTTATAGTGCTCTTTGCAGAGGAAAGCACGTTTATCTTTGCCAGCATTCATCCCTGCAGCTTTAACTTTGTCAGACGATATGGAACGGATAGCTTCTTTACCACAGACACTACACTTTTCGCCTTTTTCGATTCGACCCAACCAATCACGCCTCATTATACGCCAATTTAAATGTAGATACGTTGCTATTGCTTAAGTTCCTTTTCATAAAGAACTTGCGCTCTCCGGTAAATCTCTTCTTTGTTGCCAAAATAAGTGGACCCGATTCCCTCTACAATGCACGATGCTGCAGCTGAACCTACAGTTGCGCACCAGAGCGATTCTTTTTGACGGATGTATTCGGTTAAGAAGCCCCCAATGAAAACGTCTCCTGCTCCTGTTGGGTCGACCAGGACCTGTGACGGGCACGCTGCGATATTGTATCGTGCTCCCCCGACAGAGAGAACCGAGCCTTTTATGCCGTTTGTGATTATCACGGTTTCTACTCCAACATCGTGAACTGCCCTTATTGCTGCTTTAAGTTCTGATTCTCCTGTCAAGGCGAAAATTTCTTTTTGTGACGACTTATAAATATTGACCAAGCTAAAGACTCGGTTGTCAACTGCCGCATTTTCTGTTACGTTCCCTGCTTCATCAAAAGATCTGAGTAATCCTTGAGGATCGATTGACAAAATGTCCGCGCACTCCTTGAGTCGCTCAACCAATTCGTAGCTAGTTTCGTTGGCGATAGGCGCAATATGTACCGCTTTGGCGTGGAAATTGTTGGGCACATCTTCAACAGTTATAGGCGGTCCTTTGCTTTTCAGTATGAGCTTTCGCTCGGCGAGGTCTTTACCGTAGGCAAGTTCAAAACAAGTTGTTGGTTTATCTGCAAGTCTTGATATATTTGCAATGTCAATTCCTTCTTCTTTCATCCACCAGAGATAAGCTTGCGGAAAATTGCCGCCGACTTTTGACATAACAGCTGCGGTTGAATCTAGAACCTTGGCAGCAAAAGATGTGTAGGTTGCGGCACCACCTAAAACCGTGAACGGTTTAGTCCTGCTTGGCAACATTATAATATCAACTGAGAGGTGTCCAACCGCTCCAATGTCAAAGGTTTGAGCTGCCATTTTTTATCTACTCTGAATATCAAGTTAGTCCTATATAGAATTAGCTTATCACAAGAAGCAATAGTCAAAGTAAGACCCAAATCAGCTTGAAAAAAACTCATTTATATTTTTCATTATTGTGAGAGTTGACTCCGCTCTGAAGTTTTTCGTTAAGGTGATTTTTAGGTCAAATTGGGCTTTTATCTGTTTTTATGTTTAGAAGTAGCTTTTGCTTATATACACTTTTGTTCCATTGCTTAATCATGGTGTCCTTCAACAAAACTTTGTCACCCAAGAATTCAGATGTTATAGTAGTTGGGGGTGGACCAGTCGGTTCATACGCAGCCTTACATCTCGCAAAGGAGGGTATTAAAACAACAGTTTATGAAGAGCATCCACAGGTAGGGTTACCTTCACACTGTGCAGGGCACATCAGTATTAGAAGCTTAAGAAAACTGGGTCTCTATCCGCTTCCATTAGACATTGAGGAAAACACTTTTTGTTCTGCTAATTTCTACTCTCCTCAAGGTACCAAGTTTTCGCTTGATCTCTCATGCCCCGTAACGGTTGTGTTAAACAGAGCACGTTTTGACCAGTACCTGGCAGAACAAGCAAAAGAGGCTGGGGTAAGTTATGTTTTGAATGCCCGAGTTAAATCTCTTTTAGTGTCCAGTGGCTTTGTAAAGGGCGTTTGCGTCAAGCACGGCGATAGCAGAGAAGAGAATGTTTCTTCAGAAGTTGTTATAGACGCAGAGGGTATTTCTTCAAGGCTTATAAGGCAAGTAGGTTTGAGAGCTTTAAAACCCAGCGGATTAGTATATGCAGTTGAAGCCGAAATCGAAAACGTTTCGGATTTTGATCTTCATGCAGTTGAAGTTTATTTTGGTAAAGGTTATGCTCCTGGCTTTTACGGTTGGCTAATTCCACGGCGCGATGGCTCAGCGAAACTAGGGTTAGCAACCAACACCGGCAACCCACGTGAATACCTCAGACGGCTTATGGCAAAACATCCAGTAGCATCCAAACAATTGGCGAAAGCGAGAATCTCCAAAATAGGCTACCACGCTATTACATTAGGAGGACCAATTCCAAAAGTTTTTTCAGACGGCTTTCTCGCGGTAGGCGATTGCGCTTCACAAGTCAAGCCGACGACAGGAGGCGGGGTAATCTTTGGGTTAGCAGCTGCCAAAGAATCTGCTGAGATTGCATGTAAAGCCCTTCATCGAGGCGATGTCTCTTCCAAAATTCTCCAAGCTTACCAACAACGATGCAATAAGTTTTATGATTTTGATTTCCGAGTTATGCTCCTACTCAGAAGGTTTTTGGATTCACTGTCCGACGCGAAATTTGATGAGATGATTCGAGTCTGCCAAAAGTTAGGAGTTAATAGGGCTTTGCGGGATGTTGATGAAATTGATTTTCAAGGCAAAATGGTGCTGAATGTTCTTCGAAAACCTTCGATGGTTGCAGCTTTTCTATATTTTGGATGGCTCTACTTGTCCACAAACCCTTAAAATCTTCTTTACCAACCTATAGCTGGAAATGTCCAATGAGCGAGTTTGAATACAAGCAAGTTCTAGTCTTTCGAACTGATTTGCAGATGAGTAAAGGCAAAATTGCAGCCCAGGCGGGTCACGCTGCTGTTTCAGCTGCACAAGATGCTTACCAGCGCCATAAGAAGTGGTGGGAGGCTTGGATTTTTGAGGGGCAAAAGAAAGTCGCTGTCAAGGTTGAAGGTGAAAAAGAGTTAGGTGAACTCGAACAGGTTGCTGATGATTTAGGTTTGCCACACGCGCTCATTGTTGACAGAGGTTTAACTGAGGTTCCAGAGGGAACAATAACTTGTCTTGGGATAGGGCCTGCCCCTTCTAGGATGATTGACCGATTAACGGGTAACTTGAAGTTGTTGTAGGCGACTTTATTGTCTGTTCCTGAAATCGATAGACTGCTTGGAATTGAGGTTTATGGTACCAAAATGCCTGGTGTGGGAGGTTTAATTCGCGAATCCGTTGAGGATTTTGTGGTTGAAGAGATTCTTGTAGATGGATCCAAAGCAAGTATAAGCGGTAAAGTTCCCAGTAAGGTCTTGAGTTCCATTGCTAAAAGGCAACGTTTCTTGCTTTGTGTTTTGGTTAAACGTAATTGGGACACATTCCTCGCTATTAAGAACGCTGCTAAAGCATTGTGTATTGATCAGGAAAGAGTTCAGTTTGCTGGAATAAAGGACGCTAAGGCAGTTACGGCTCAATATGTCACGCTTGAGACCGTTTCAAGGGAAGATGCCGCTAAAGTTGAGGTCAAAGACATAACTATTAAACCCGTGGGTTATGTTCGTGAACCCATGTCCCTTTTTTACCTTTTAGGCAACGTTTTTACGATAACTATCAAAAATATATGCCACACAAAAGAAATTATCCAGGAACGCATTGATCAAATAGTAAAAGAACTTGAGGAAATAGGTGGTATCCCCAATTTTTATGGGCACCAACGCTTCGGGGCTACTCGCCCTATTACCCACAAAGTAGGTAAAGCCTTATCTGACGGTAACTTTGAAGAGGCAGCGATGCTTTTTTTGGCAAACCCCAGTAAATATGAACATCTCAACTCACAGCAAGCACGACAGGAACTTGAGTCGACTCTCAATTTCAAAAAGGCTTTGGAGAATTTTCCAAAGCAATTACGTTTTGAACGTTTAATGCTTCGCCACCTTGCCCAAAGCCCCGATGATTTTTTGGGTGCTTTCCAGCGGTTGCCGCTTAAATTGCAAGCACTTTTTGTTCAGGCACATCAATCCTATTTGTTCAACCGATTCTTGAGTGAGAGAATTAAAGGTGGTTTGCCTCTGAGTGAAGCTCTGGTTGGCGATTTTGTTGTTGGAGTTGAACGTTCAGGTCTGCCTCTTACGATTGTTCCAAAGATTGTTACCGCTGAATTCCTGATTGATTGTAACAAGAAAGTTAAAGAAGGAAAACTGCGTGTTGCGTTGCCGATTTTTGGTGCTAAACAAAAACTTTCGCAGGGAGTTATGGGTCAGGTTGAACGTTCAGTTCTAGCTGCCGAAGGAATTGAAGATGAACCGTTGAGGCTCAATAAACTGTCAAAAGTTGGCGGCAAAGGTGGATTACGATGCGTTCTCTCCCCAGTTCGCGACTTCAAGTTAACGAACGTTTCGGACGATTTTACTCAAGCATGTTTTATGTTAAACAGAGGTAGCTACGCTACGATCGTTTTAAGAGAACTAATGAAACCTTCAGACCTAATTAAATCGGGCTTCTAGAGGTATCGTTATGCTCATAAGCAAGTTACTGATTCATTGATATTGGGAGCTGCTTTTTGTGGAGAACCAAACACCGTCACGGCAATGTATAATCCCTATCCATAAACCAAGCTTCAAAGAATACGGTTTTTTCTTCATATCAGGTATTTTGGTTAGTATTCCTTTCACGCTTTTCTTTTCACAATTTTACCCTTTTTTTCCTTCGGCTTTGGCGATTATTGTTTTGGCTCCTTTCATTGAAGAGTTAGCGAAGGTTTTTCCGCTTTTTTATAGGCATGGCGAAACTGAACGTTCTTACGTTATCTTGGGAGTGCTGATTGGCTTGGGTTTTGGCATTTCAGAATTTGTTTTGTATGTTTTCTTCCAAGGAGTACCCTTCTTTGTCAGGATTCCAGGCGTTATTTTTCATGCTTCAAGCGCCGCTATAACTGCTTATGGTATCGCAAAAAAGAACCCCTGGCCCTACTATTTGATTTCTGTGTCGCTTCATGTGGCTAATAATTTGTTTGCGTATTTGCCAGATATGTTCGGGGTTTTTGTGGGACTGCTAATTCTAATTACCGTTTACTTGTTAGCTTCACGTTATTATAATTTGGCTTCGAAGGATAAGATGGTTGTTTAAGTGGCCTTATCCGTCTGCATTAAATCTCTTAGCCTGTTTACTCCGTCGATTTCTTTAATAAATTCGGCAACGCTTCTGGGCACGAGCTCTATCCAGCTTTCGTCTTTAATCATTCTTTCTCTGACTATTGTTGAATCATATGCTTTGCGGTCGAACAACGGAATATTCTTAACAAGATAACCTGCTTCCATGAAGAGCCTTCGTGTTAGTGGTTCATTTGAGTACAAGACGTTAAATTTGGGTGTGTAACCTTCAACTGCGCTGACCCAGAGCATGTGAAGATGAACGTCAGGTACAGGAACAATCCATAATTTGGAATTATCAACTTTTGCCTCTAACAATGCTTTGCGAATCATAAACAGTCTCTCACCTGCAGTGAAGGGATTGTCACTGTTATGGCTGTATTGAGCGCTGCCTATAACGATAACTAGTTCATCGACTTCTTTTAAAACGTGTTCTATGGCGTCTAAGTGTCCAATATGGAAGGGCTGGAACCGCCCAACGTAAAGTCCTCGATTAACCATTCTTCCTCGCTTTCTGGTTAGGTTAGCCTCCATTTATCATTTGCGTAAATAAGATTTCAAGACAGATTTTTAAGGACAAACTCAACGGGGAAAACCTCAAGATATCCATCGTTTGTGGCAATCTTCTTTTGGGATGTATAACCCTTTTTTTCTCGTTTTAAAAAATCGAGTTTAGTTTCTAAACCGCCGCCGTAACCGCCCAAGGAAAAGTCTGACTTTACTACCCGATGGCATGGGACAATTGGAACAAAAGGGTTAGCAGCCATAACATTGCCTACAGCTCTTGGACTGCCGCCAACAGCTTTAGCAATTGCTCCATACGAAGAGACGTAACCAACAGAAATTGCGGATGTAACCTTTAGCACTTTTCTAGTGTAAGCAGGCAAATTGTGTGTGATTAAAGAAATTTTGTTGTTTATTTCTTTGCCATCGTAGATTTTTCTTAGAATGGCAAACGCGCTTTTAGCGAAGTTGGATGGTTCATGCAGAACTTGAACCGGTACATTGAAAGGTATATTGCTTAGCGTATTGCTAAGTGTTGATTCTTGGGTTCTACCAAAAGATGTGGCTACGATTTCTTGTTGAATGCAGGCTATTGCAAACCAAGTATTATCTACGTTTTGGACGTAAACCTCTAACATTTTTGTGCTTCAACTTAGCTGACAGCATACTTAATGTTAAAAGTTACCTCGTTATAACCTTGACCCGCGAGAACAATCAATATAGCACCAATTATTTTTTTTTACTTAATCCAAACAGATCTGCGCTCAAATGCCTTTTTGGGGTTAAACATTACATAACTGATCAGTTTACCGCCTTTTAGCACTTTACATGTTTCCTTTCACTCATTTTGAGTTACTTCGATATCCTATAATGGTTATAAGTAACCTTAATAGATTGTTTTGTGTATAACAAACCGAAAAGGCGAAAAAAACATGGAAAAAATCGGACCACAACTTCCGCATTTACCTCAAATTCCACAAATTCCAATGATGCCACAGCAAGAACAACAGCAACAAACACAAAGTCAAGGCGCCCAGCAGGGATATGCCTGGGTTCCAGGTGCAACCACCGTTGGTCTCATTTTCCAAGGTGGTGTAATCTTAGCTGCTGAAAAACGCGTAACATATGGATACTTTGTTATGAGTAAAGGTGGCAAGAAAGTTTTTAAGATAACAGACCAAATCGGCGTTGCGTGTGCAGGTTTAGTCGGAGACATGCAGATTCTTGCCAAAGAAATGGAGGCCCAAGCTAACCTCTATAGTATGGATGTTGGCAGAAAAATCAGTGTTCGGTCATCGGCAAAACTGTTGGCCAATGTTCTTTTTAATCGTCGATATGCACCTCTTATTACTCAGACAATTGTTGGTGGTCTAGACCAAGAAGGTGCCTCCCTTTACGTGCTAGATGTTTTGGGTTCTCTTATTCCGGATAAATATGCAGCGGTGGGTTCAGGAACAGAAATTGCGATTGGAGTAATTGAGGAGGGCTATAAAGAAAACCTTACACTTAAGGAAGCCAAAGAACTTATTACGCGCTCTATAAAATCTGCTATAAGCAGAGACGCAACCAGCGGAGACGGTGTAGATTTTCTTATTATAACCGAAGACGGCGTAACTGAAGACTCTATGAAATTCTAAATAATTTATCTCCTCCGCTTTTTTCATTAATATTTAGTATAGATTAGCTTGTTTAAGGCGAAAAATAAATTGACGTTTGAATTAACTCAGGATGAAGGGACCTTTCTAGTTCGCTTAGCACGCAACACTGTAACACGTTATCTTGGAGACGGTAAAAAACTTCAACCGCCAAAAAATACTCCGGAAAAGCTTTTCGAACGTTGTGGTGTGTTTGTAACCATAAACACAATAAGGGGTCGCGAAAAAACTCTTCGTGGTTGCATAGGATATCCTTACCCAACCAGTACTCTTGTGGAGGCAGTAATGGACTCAGCCATAAACGCTGCAACTGAAGATCCTAGGTTTGAGTCAATGTCATTTAACGAGTTAGGCAATGTTGTTTTTGAAGTCAGTGTTCTCACTCCACCTGAACGTATTATGGCTTCTAGCCCTAAAGACTATTTGAGTAAAATCAAGGTGGGTGAGGATGGACTAATAATTGAACAAGGTTACCATAAAGGTTTGCTATTGCCTCAGGTGCCTGTAGAATGGGGTTGGTGCGAGGAAGAATTTTTGTGTCAATGCTGTATGAAAGCTGGTTTGCCGCCAGATAGTTGGTTAACAAAAGATTCCAAAGTCTACAAATTTTCTGCTATTATTTTTGAGGAAGAAACTCCTAACGGTAAAATCATTCGATTGAATCTTAAAGAGTAATTATCTCTGAAATGATTCCACGATAGAAACTGCTTTATCTAGACCTTTAAACCTGCTGGAAAACTTGCTTAAAACTGTCACGTTGCTAGTGTATACGTCAATTTCTTCTTCAATTTTCTCTATTGCTTTTTCTAGAGCTTTTTGATTTTTTGCGGTGATTGAGCATTTCATATCTTGAAGTTTAGCTGCATTGCCTAATTGTTCAGGTTGGGTTGGGATGCAGATTGTTGGTTTGCCATATTTGATGGTTTCAAAGCATGTTGCATGGCCGCCACTGAAAATAACATATTTAGCGTTTTTCATTGCGTTCTGTCGCTCTTCAGGTGAGAGCCATGAGTGTAGCTCGCAATTGCCTTTTTCCGTTTTTATCTTCTTTCCGGGTGTTCCGAGGCTTATTATGCATTTTGTTTTGAATTTTTTTAGAACCGGCAACAGGTTTTTGATGAGTTTGGCTCTTGTTCCTATTGGACCGCTTATTGCTGCATAGATGTGTTCTTGTTTTCCCTTAACGGGGGTTGTGTCAATGAAGGCTCCTGTATATTCAGATTTTTCGCTCAAATCCATGCTGTTTAAGTTGCCTATACTATACTCAGAAATAGTGTAAGGCGGAGGGTTATCGGGAATTATTATTCTTAGCGATTGTTTTACATATCTTTCGACGATCCGTTCGCCCGGACTGAGAAAAGCTGAAAATCCGTAGCTTGGTCTAATCATGTTAGCAATATAAACTGCAGGAATCTTCCATCGTGAAGCTAAACGAAGTGCGTTTATGTCGCCATCAGCGATAATTATGTCCGGGGCAATGTCGTGCAATTTTTTTCGCATGTCGTAGTAACGGTGAATGGTTTCCATTGCGTTGGAGCTTTTTACTTCAAAAGTGTTCTTTTCCGTGTCATACAGTGGAAGGGGAAACAGGAGGTTGATTAAAGAAGCTGAAGTTATGATTCCATGTGCGTTTTCGTACCATGAGACTGGAGTGCACCTGTACACGTTCTTAAACTCTTTTTGTAGCAATTCGAACGCTTTGCTGCCTGAGAAAAAAAACAAGTCATGCCCCTTCCTTTCCAGCAGTTTTCCTAACGGAATGATTCGGGATACATGTCCTAAGCCTAGTTCGGAGCAGCTGAGCAGCAGTCTCATAGAGTACAGTTAGGACTATGATTTATTTTAAGCATCTCTTAAGGTGCCAAAAAAGGAATCAATTTAAAGCGTTGACAATAAGATTACACAGTATGTTCATTCCTAGAAGGATTTTGGAGGATAAGCTCAAACAATTCCTTATTGACGATGTTGGGCAGGGCGATGTTACAGCCGCTGCTGTAATCCCTTCCAATTTAGTTGTTAGAGCAGAAATTGTAGCAAAGGAAAATGGAGTTGTTGCAGGAGTTGAAGAAGCTGTAGTGCTTGCAGAATATTTAGGGTTGAAAGCTAAGGCGAAAATTCCTGATGGAGAAGAAGTCAAAAACACCCAAGTTATACTGGAGATTTCTGGTGATGCTCAAGCTATCCTATGTGTAGAGCGTACCATGCTAAATCTTCTTTCAAGAATGAGTGGTATTGCAACCAAAACAAAGATGCTGAGGGAAAAATTGATGAAAGCAAATAGCAGAGCCAGAATTGCCTCTACTCGTAAATCTGCGCCCGGGCTTCTTTATTTTGATAAGAGGGCGGTTATAGTTGGTGGTGGTGATCCGCACAGGTTACACCTGGATGATTTGATTTTGATTAAAGATAATCATTTGGCAATCGTAGGTGATATTGAAGAAGCCATTAAGAAAGCCAAAACCAATGCGTCTTTTAGTAAGAAAATTGAAGTTGAAGTCACTAGCTTAGGAGATGCTTTAAAAGCTGCAGAAGCAGGCGCTGATATTGTGATGCTGGATAACTTTTCCGCCAAACAAGCTAAAAAGGCTTGTGAGACGTTAAGAGAGTCTGGGTTTTGCAACTTAATCCTTGAAGTGAGCGGCGGAATAAATGGTGAAAACCTGTTGGAATACGCTGAATCTCAAGTTGACATCATTAGCTTAGGTGAGTTAACCCATAACGTTAAAGCGTTGGATTTGAGCCTAGAAATCATAAAGAAAAATTAGCATTTAGGTGGCTAGCCTAAAACCGTTATTAACCATGCTTCTACGACGGCACCAATGGCAAGCAACCCAGCGCAGGATCCAATAAATAAAGCAGTCCATTTTAATTCGAGCCATCTCTTCTGTGTTAACCTGCGAAATAGCCAGATGCTCTCTGCCATTGCGATTGAATAAGCGACAAACTCTATCCAAAAAATAGGTGTTGCAACTAGACTTATTAAACCAACATACGCTGGGTAGCCTTGAGTTGCTGCTATGGCGCCAAGTGCAACTCCTGTATTAAAAAGAATGAACATTCCTAAGGCAGCTCCAGCTATTGGAATAAACATAAGTAAGCAGATGGAAAAGTTGTTTATGAAAATGTATTGGGTTAATGTGTTGTTGGCTCGGTTCTCGCTTAGCGTTGCGTTTAGACTTTGGCTAATTGTGTAAGCGTCAGAAGAACTCAGAGGAATCGCGCTTCCTATTACCGTAACTAAAACAGCTACTAAAAAGACAAATGTTATTGAGTATATTCTCTTTCTCCTTTGTGACGCATTTTTCCAAAAAGACAAATTTAGCTTCATGCAAACACCTATCATTAAATTTTTGGCTTTATTCTAATTGCTCGGTATCCTCTTGCGCCAGGGTTTAAGGTTTCTATCAATTTAACCTTTGTTAAAACGTTTTTGGTGTCCGCGCCAAAGCCTCTGATATCGTGTTCGCCTTCTATGAGTGAACGCAAATAGACTTTGTTGTTTAAAACTGTTGGTTGACATTTTAGAGGTAACCTTAAAAGCAGGGTCTTTTTTTCATTTGCGACCTCTTGGCAGGCAAATAAAATTGCTTCTGCTCCGGCTGTTAATTCTGCAATGCGTACGGGCACGCTTTCTTTTCCGATGGCCAGCATGTCAATGCCGTAGAGGCGTTTAATTTCACTTGCAACTTTTCGAAGCCTTGGGAGGATTTTGAGGATGTTTTGTCTTCCGATTCTTGAAGCGCGTAGGTTTAAAAGTTCAACTGGAGTAGCTCTTCTATAGAGACTCCGCCAAGAGATATATCTAGATGAATCACGTCTGCTTTTATCGTTTCTAATAGACTTCGGCAAAGTTCTGCTTCGTGCACAATCAGGTCAAATCCCTGTTCAACTGGTCTAAAAATCGGTTCAGCTAACCTAGACGCGGGTTCTCTATATGGTGGTTCGACTAGAACTGAGACTAAAGTAACATGCGTGACTGCGTTAAACTGTTCGTCAAGAATTGCAGCTGCTGAATCTGCTGAAATTATCCTCAAAGTGCAACCCCTCAAATAGAAGAGGTCTCAAAGATTTAGCTTTGCTCTTCGGATTTTATTTTTGATTTTAGACCTAAAGCTAACAGGTACATTTCGGAGCTTTTTGCTCGACTTGCTAGCGGCTTAACCAGCTTCACTTCTTCGAAGTTCTCCTTCATAGTTTGGGTGAAGTCTTTTAGTAGGTTACCTTCGAAGACTTTTACAAAGAATTTTCCGTTGGGTTTTAGTATTTTTAGTGCTATTTCCATGGCTTTAGTTGCGAGGTCAATTTGTCTTGCGTGGTCTACATCCCATACACCTGTGATGTTCGGTGCGGCGTCGCAGAGTATTACGTCTGGTTTTCGAGGTAGAAAAGACAAGATTTGTTCTACTATCCCCGGCTCAGTGAAGTCAGCGATGATTGTTCGGATGTATTCTTGCGTGAAAGGATCAATCGGTTTTAAGTCTACGCCTAAAACAAAGCCGTTTTTCCCCGTCATCTTCCTTGCTGCTTGAATCCATCCGCCCGGGGCAGCGCCTAAATCGACGACTATATCGCGCAGTTTGATGAAGCCATATTTTTCGTTAGCTTGTACCAGTTTGTAAGTGGATCGGCTTCGATAATTTTGTTCTTTGGCTTTCTTATAGTAATACTCTTTTTTTCTTTCACGTATCCAAGCTTTCGGCAACGGGTTCATCCTCTGTTAAACTATGTGCTGAAGTGCTTGGAGGTTGTTGGGCATTTTCATTTCCCAAGTTTAGGATCCAATCAGTTAGTCTTGGGCAGCTTTTGGGGGAAATGGCGGTTGTTGGGTCGCATCTTGCGTTGTCAGGACATAGTAAGCATGGGCAGTCGATGATTGTTTCTATTGATGCTGGTAGCCTTTTAGGGTATAGTCGGTATGTCCATCGGCCTTCTTGGAGTTCTTTTTCTCTTCTTATGAGACCTTTTTCTTCTAGTTTAATGGAGACTCGGCTTCCTTCGCGGCTGCTTGCGCCGAGTTCTCGCCATAAATCTGATTGGAGGACACCTTGGTAGCCAGTGCTTACCACGTAGTGGAGTGCTTTCTGTTCAAGGTCGTTACGCTTTGGCATGTTAATATCAATTCCAGGATAGTACAGTATTATAAGCGTTGAGTTCAAATAAAAATATGTATCCCCAAAGAAGTGTAGATTGATATGCGATACGATAGAAAACTAGCTCTGAGCGGTTTCTGCTTGGGCATTGAATCTTCAGCAGATGATTTTGGGGTCGGTATAGCCACCTTTAATGGAGAAATTTTAGCTAACAAATCAGACGGTTACATTCCAGCTGAGGGTGGGATTCATCCTCGAGAAGCAGCTAGGCACCATGGTGAAGTGGCGGATAAAGTGGTAAATGAGGCTCTTCAAGAAGCGGGAATTAAACCTGCTGAGCTTTCATGTGTTGCTTTCTCTCAAGGACCAGGTTTAGGACCGAGTTTACGTACGGGGGCAACCGTTGCACGTGTCATTTCGTCATACCTTGGAATTCCGTTAGTTGGAGTTAATCATTCGGTTGCTCACATTGAAATAGGTAAACTTCAAACAGGCGTTCAGGATCCTGTCACCTTGTATGTTTCGGGAGGTAATACTATGGTGACTGCTTTTGAATCAGGGCGGTATCGTGTTTTTGGTGAAACGCTTGACATAGCATTGGGTAACTGCCTTGATGTTTTTGCGCGTGAAGCTGGGCTTAAGCATAAGAAGGGGTTGCCCCTTGGTGCCGCTATTGAGCAGTTGGCCCTTGAGGGTGAAAAGTTTGTTTCTTTGCCGTATGTAGTTAAGGGTATGGATTTGTCGCTTAGTGGTTTATTGACCGCTGCGACGGCCCTGTTGCAGAAGGGTGAGTGTCGGTTGGAGGATTTGTGTTACAGTTTGCAGGAGCATGCTTTTTCGATGGTGACTGAAGTTACTGAGCGTGCGTTGGCGCATACGGAGAAGCGAGAGGTTTTGCTTACAGGGGGTGTTGCAGCCAACAAACGTTTGCAGGCTATGCTTAACATTATTTCTGAGGAACACGATGCTAAATTTAGCGTAGTACCCCTTCAGTTCGCAACAGATAACGGTGCTATGATTGCTTGGACTGGTGTTTTAGCGTTCAGGCACGGGTTAGTTGTTCCTATTGATGAGAGCTACGTTAAGTTGCGTTGGCGAGTAGACAAGGTGGATGTACCGTGGATACAGTAGATAAGGTTAACCAAACTGTGCTTCTTAAGAAAGGTGCTGAAGCCAGTCTGTTTTTTACAGTGTGGAATGGACGAAAAGCGATAATGAAAGTACGCGTGCCTAAAAGTTACCGCCCCCTTGCTTTGGATGAACAAATTCGGATTTATCGAACCATCCACGAACCGCAGCTGATGCATGAAGCTAAAGCAGCTGGCGTTTCAACTCCGCTTATCTACATGGTTAGTGTGCCTCACTCCACGATTATTATGGAGTACATTGAAGGTGAACAGATAAAACATCTGCTTAAAGCTGCTGGCAAACATGAACGACATGAACTCTGTAGGAGAATCGGTATTTCCGTTGCACAACTTCATAGGTATGGTTTAATCCACGGTGACCTTACAACCTCAAATATGATACTTAGTCCTGAAGGCAAAGTCGTTTTCCTCGATTTCGGGTTGGGTGAAAAAAACTCAGAGTTGGAAACTCAAGGGGTAGATTTGCATTTGCTTAAACGTGCTCTTCAAAGTACTCATTTTCAATTCTGGGAAGAGTGTTTCCAGAGTGTTTTATGTGGTTATAGATCGGTTTTAGGTCTAGAGATGGCGGAAAAGGTTTATGAGAAAATCAGGCAAATAGAGAGGCGTGGCCGCTATGTCGAAGAACGTAAACAATGACTTCAACTTAAAAGGCAGAGTAGTTTTCTTTGCAACAAGTAACATCCATAAATTCCAGGAAGCTCGGAGCATTCTTGGTAGCTACGGTATCGCAGTAGGCATGCTTAAGCTGAAGGGCGATGAAATTCAAAGTGAGAGCCTAAAGGAAATTGCCAAGAGAAGTGTGCAGAACGCCCACAAATGTAGCGGCTTGCCGATCTTTGTGGAAGATGCTGGTTTGTTTATTGAGGTTTTGAAGGGTTTTCCAGGACCTTATGCTGCTTACGTTTATCAAACCATAGACAACCGTGGGATTTTAAGACTTTTAGAAAATCAGAAAAATCGCAAAGCTCAATTTCAATCCGTAATAGCTTACTGCGATGAAAGCAACCAAGACAAGCCCAAATTTTTCTATGGAGAATCAAATGGTATTATAACTGAGAGAGAGCGGGTAGAGCAGGGCAAGTCGGGTTTCGGTTTTGATCCCATCTTCCAACCGAATAGTAGTTTGAAGACATTTGCGGAAATGGCCATTGAAGAAAAGAATTGTTACTCGCATCGAGCGATGGCTGTTCATAAGTTTGCGGAATGGTACAAAACTCAATAACTCTTTTCTCTGTTTTTCTGGGTCTTCTTTTTTTGCACATTGCCTATATGAGCAATTTATTTCTGTTACAGCTAACAAAGTGTTATATTGTTAGGGTTGCATAAGCAGAATAGGCGAAAGGAACCATAAATGAATCAGTATCATCGTCAAAACAGGTACATTTATGAAGGTTTAATCACCGCGCTTGCTGTAGGCGGCGTCTTTATCATTTTAGGCTTAATCGTCGTTTCAACTCCTGGCATTGTGGAGAAAACTGACGCGTTATTTAGCGATATTACTTGGTTATCTTATCCGTTTGGAAGCTCTACGGTAATGGTTCCTGCACCTGCCAATCCAGCAGCCCACATTGAACTTTTTACTGCAGCTATGAGCTTCATTTTAGCTGTTGCGATACTCCAAATAATCATCCTTCCTGTGCGGTTGGTTTTGCGTTCTCCAATTAGACGGGTTGCGGAGACTTTGGGCAATCTGATTTTTTGGGTCGGCGCTGCAGTTGTTGCTAACGTTTTGCTACTAGATGGAACAGTTGCGGGCTGGTTCCAATTCTGGTCTTGGTTAATCGTGCTTTCAGGAGTTGGATTGGTTGCAAGGTTCTTTGTGTTATTTGCGGCAAGGTCAAAGCGCAAGCGTTGATAAAACCGTTTCTTTTCCATCGGTTGGGGATTACTTTTAAATATTGGTGAAGTGTGGTTTAGGTGCACAAATAGGTGGAACGATGCCAAAGCAAGAAAAAGGAAAATCCCACTCCATTCGTCCAGTCAGCAGGCGCCCTCCAAGCTGGTGTAAATATCAGCCTGAAGAGGTAGAAGCATTCATCATAAAATTATCTAAAGAAGGGCACTCAACCAGCATTATAGGTACTATCCTTCGTGATCAATACGCTATACCATTGGTTAAGCCAATCACGGGGAGAAGTATAACCGATACACTCAAAGCTTCAGGTTTAGCTCCAAGTATGCCCGAAGATCTGTCCAACCTCATGAAGAAAGCACAAGGATTAGCAGTTCACATGGACAAAAACAAGAAAGATTTGCACAACAAACGCAATATGCAAAAAATTGAGGCACATATCCACAAGCTAAGCCGCTACTACAAACGAGAAGGCGTAATTGATAAGAAATTCAAATACGCAGCAAAAATAGCTTCTGTAACCTAAACCATTCTTTTTCACTAATTCTTAATTTGTTTTTAATGCACCAGATTTAAATCTAATCAGCTCATTCTTTGCCAAAGAAGTGAACTGCATGACTCAGCAATCATCAATCGATAGCTTTTTAGCTCAGGCCAATGTAGCTGCAAAAGCAATCCAAGAAGTAGCCCAAAAGGATGGGTTCATCAGTGTATTCTCTCATCTTGATGCGGATGGAGTTGCTGCAGCTGGCGTAATTGGGAAAGCGTTATTTCGGCTTGGTGCACGTTACCGCATACGGGTTATGCAGTGGGTTGATGACAAAATCGTTACTGAAGTCTCCGGCGGAAAACCTGACTTGGTTATTTTATGCGATTTTGGAAGTGGATATCTCGATTTGTTGACGAAGATTTCGAATAGCAAAATCGTAATCTTAGATCACCATCAAATTACCGGCGACTCATTAAACCCTAATATCGTGCAGCTCAACCCTCACAATTTTGGCATTGATGGTGCGACTGAAGTTAGTGGTTCAGGTGTAACATACTTTGCGGCAAAAGCTCTAAACCCTGAAAATGTGGACTTAGCGCCGATTGCTTTGGTGGGTGCTCTTGGGGACATGCAAGACAAGTATGAGCAGCGTAGCCTCAAGGGCTTAAATGAGATAATTGTCAATGATGCAGTCGATGCTGGTTTACTCAGAGTAGAGAAGGATCTGACTTTTTTTGGTAGGGAAACACGCGCAATTCATAGGACTTTGGCGACCACAACCAGTCCTTTTATCCCGGGTTTAAGTGGTGAAGAAGACAAAGCTTTGGCTTTTGTTGTAAATTTGAATATCCCGCTCAAGCAAGGTGAAAAGTTTCGGGCTTTAGTTGATTTAAATGATGATGAACGTAAACGTCTATGTTCGGCGCTGGCTGATCATCTTTTGTCGAAGGGGTTGCATGTAGAAGTCGATAATCTCATCGGTTGCATCTATGTTTTAACTGAGGAAGCGCCAAACACCGCTCTGCGTGATGGCAGAGAATTTTCAGTTTTACTCAACTCGACTGGCCGCATGGATCGACCTAGTTTGGGCATTGCGATTTGCATGGGTGACCGCAAAGCAGCTTTAGAAGAATCCAGCAAAATATTGGAAGATTACCGCAAAAACATTAACAAGTATCTAAGCTGGGTTAGTGAAAAACCGGATCGCATGCGAGAATTTGAAAATACTTACGTGATCTACGGCGAGAACTTCATCAACGAAAAAATAATTGGCACCGTTTCTTCAATTATTGTTTCCACGCTTGCCAACAACGAGAAACCGCTTTTAGCTTTTGCTAACATTGAAGAAGAGAACGCGGCTAAATTCTCCGCTCGAACGACGGAAGCGGCCTTGCGCAGAGGTGTCAATTTGGGTGTTGTTATGCGGTTGGCTTCGGAAGCTAATGGTGGCAATGGTGGTGGACATAACATAGCTGCAGGTGCGCAAGTACCCTTGGATAAGATTGAGGCTTTCGTGAGAACGGCAGACGAATTAGTTGGTCGACAGTTGAAGGGTGAGGCGCTTGCAGGCGACTCTAATACTTGAATACAAGGATGAGCGGACTGCTGAAGCAGTTGCTAAAGCAGTTTCGCCTGACAACTTCAAAGCCCCTGTTGGATTGCAAGTTAATACTACACGGAAGAGCAATAAAGTCGTAACCGAAATTGGGTGGGAAGGTAATCTCGCTACGTTCACTGCAACTATCGACGATCTTCTGTTTAGTGTGTCAATTGCGGAAAAAGCGTTGTTTGTAGTGGATAAATTCTAATTTTAGCTTCATCTAGGAAGGGGCTATTTTTGAGAGGTTGTATGGTTTTTCAGTGTTTAGCTATGTTTGTAGGTTAGGGAGAGTGCTCCTCCAATTATGCCGAAGCCTGCGCCGACAAAGTAGCCGCCCATACCTATGAAGCTGATTGCAGAAAACACCACAATGACTATTCCCCAAAGTAAATGTTCCCGTGGGTGCATCCTAAGAACAAGTGAACTGAAAACGACGATTACTCCGCAGACAAAACTTACAATTGAAACGGCCGTAAAAAAGCCGGTAGAGCTCGCGTAGTTGCCCATAAAGTCGTGGTAGCCGTTCATCATTCCGCTCCAGTAGTCGCCAAAACCACCCCAAGATGGTGCATTAGAACCAAACCACACTAAATTCACTAGGCTAAAAGCAAAAATAATTAATCCACCGACAAGGGAAATCACAAATGCTACTGTAACACCTTGTTTTTCACTCATAGTTTTTCACCTCACAAGAACCTTTTCGGGTCAGTGTCAATGTCAACGATTGTTGGCTTATCTGATTTGAGAGCTTTATCAACTGCCTCGTTTAGTTCTGTTGGATCTGTGACTTTGATGCCTAAACCCCCTGCGTGTTCAGCGAAAGCTGCGAAGCTGAAATCGTGGAGTTCAGTTTGCCAGCCCTCGTAGCCCTCGACCTTTTGTTCCTGCATAATCATACCCAGATGTTTGTTGTTGATGACAAAAACTTTTACGTTTAGACCATATTTTAAGGCTGTCAAGAAGTCGCCTAGAACCATCGTTAAGCCGCCATCGCCAGTTAAGCAAATGATTTGTCGATCAGGATAAGCTATGGCAGCTGCCAAAGCACCTGGAAAACCAAAACCCATCGTTGCCAAACCACCGGTCATAACCATTTTTTGGGTTTTCTTCATTAAGAAATTGCGGCCAAACCACCAGCAGTTCTCACCGACGTCGAGCGAAATAACTGCATTGTCGGCAAGTTTGTCAGTTAATACTTTCATTATGTATGGTGCTCTGATGGGTTTGGCGTTGGCGTCGGCTTCTTTTTCAAGTTGGTTTAGCCATGTCCGTTTTAGTCGGGTTATCTCTGCCAAGTAATTCATGTTCTCTTTCTGTGTAACTTTTTCTGTTACTTTGGGAATCAGTACTGCACTGTTCCCAAGTAAACTAACCTCAACGGGGTATCTTCTAGCAATCATTAATGGGTTTATATCAATCTGTACGGTTCGTTTTTGAGGAATTAGTGACAAATCTGAGAATGAGGATCCAATGGCTATGAGTAAATCTGCTTTTGTCATTAATTCCCCAGCGGCTGTTGAACCGATGCCGCCGTGGCACCCCACATAGAGATCTTCACGTTCATCCACCACCCCTTTTGCTCGGAATGTTCCTATAATCGGCGCCGCAATCTTTGTTGCTAACTTGAGTAGTTTGGTTCCTTGCCCTCTGCATCCAAACCCAGCTAAAATCACAGGTCTTTGTGCTTGATCAATGACTTTTGCTGCTTTTTCAATTACTTGATCCTCTTGACCGTAAGCCAAATTTGGCATTCTTCCTTCAAAGGGCAGTAATTCTGCTTCGTAGGGTAACTTTTGGACATCATTAGGAATCCCAATGTGGGCTACACCCTGATCGAGCAAGGCAGTTTTAATTGCTAGAGTTGCAAGCGTAGTGGTTTGGCTTTCTGTCATCAGAGTTTTGTTGAAAACAGTTAGTGGATCAAAGAAGGCTTGTTGATCAATTTCTTGAATGGCACCTTGCCCCATCTTTCTTCGGGGAACCATGCCTGTTAAAGCTAAAACTGGTGCGTGATCTAATTGTGCATCGTATAGTCCAGTTACGAGGTTGGTTGCGCCAGGTCCAGAAATACCTATACAAACTGCCACATGTCCTGTCAATTTGCCATAGGCGGAAGCCATGAATGCTGCGGTTTCTTCATGCCGAACCTGGAAATAGTTGACTTTACCGTTGGTTTTGCGTATGGCGTCCACGATACCTAATGTTGATGTGCCGGGTATGCCGAATACGTATTTTACGCCCCAAGCTGCAATTTGGTTAATTAGTACATCTGAAACTGTGCTTTCGTTTTTCTTTTTCTCTGTAGAAACTTGCTGCTCTTGTTTTTCTGCCAGAAGAATAAATGCAGATTTAGGTGCTCCACAAACAGGGCAAACCCATTTTTTTGGTAAATCAGAAAATTTGACTTTTTCTTTTGCATCATCATAAACCCAATTGCAGACTGTACAACGGTATTTTGCCATTACAACGCCTCAAAAACACTTTAAAGTTAAACGGATTCGACCTTATCAGTTTATTGGAATTTCAGAATCAGCGAACAATAAATAAACTGCCTAGCCAATATTGAACTCTGAAGAGTTGTTTAGTTATGGAGAATTGGGATGTAATAATCGTCGGTGCTGGCTCCGCAGGCTTATCTGCCGGTATTTATGCGGTGCGAAGTGGCCTTAAGACTTTGATTTTGGATGAAAAATTTGCTGGTGGTACAATTTCCGATGCTTCAAAGGTTGTTAATTATCCCGGTTTTGTGGAGATAAGCGGGAGCGAACTAGCTGAAAAACTGACTTATCATGCTAAAACGGTTGGTGCAACTATCCATGACATAGAGCCTGTCAGTGAATTGGACCTTGCAGGTGAGTTAAAGGTTGTTAAAACAGCAAGTGCCGCATATTACGCTAAAGCTGTCATATATTCTACGGGTTCTCACTACAAGGAGCTTGGAGTAAAGGGTGAGTCAGAATTCAAAGGTAAAGGTGTAAGTTATTGTGGGGTGTGCGATGGTCCATTTTTTAAGGGTAAAAAAGTTCTTGTGGTGGGTGGCGGAAACACTGCTTGTATTACAACACTTTATCTTTCTGGTTTAGCGTCGCAGGTTTATGTAGTTCATAGACGGGAGGCTTTTCGAGCTGAAGAAAGTTTAGTTTCTGATATTTCGTCGAAGAGCAACGTTAGTATCATGTGGAATACGGAAGTTCAAATAATTAAGGGTGATAAACAAGTTAGAACGGTGACTTTAATCGATAACGTGACTAAACAAACAAAGGATTTGGATGTTGACGCAGTTTTTGTTCAGATAGGGGAAGCACCCAACAGTCAAATTGCTTCTGCGAGCGGGATAGAGGTTGATCAGCATGGTTATGTTAAAGTTAATGCGCGTCAAGAAACGAATCTACCTGGTGTATTTGCTGCAGGTGATGTTACCGACCAGCCGATAAAGCAAGTTGGTACCGCTGTAGGTCAAGGTATAACTGCTGCTCTTGAGACTTATAGCTTTATTAGACGACCGTATTACCGAAAGTAGAGAGAAACGATTATATCAAGCTAAACCTCTTTTGATGGCTTAAAACCCTTGAGCTTTATGCTAAAGCTTTGAGGTAACAGCGGAAACGCGTGAAAAGGGGTTTACCTATGAGTGAAAAATGTCTCGCTGTAGTTGAAATCGATCAAGACTTATGTAGCCGATGTTATGTCTGCAAATCAATCTGTCCATATGAAGCAATAAAAGCGGATTCAACTGGTAAAGTGGAAGTTAACAGTCAGGATTGCCAGGTTTGTGGTATCTGTTACAGTTCTTGTCCATCTTCTGCGATAAAAATGCAATATTATACTTACGATAATCTTTCTGAATACCTAAAAAAAGCGCAAGAAAAGGCCAAAAATGTCAGCACTCTAGTGTTGATGTGTCGTGGAAACTCTCCTTCTACCTGTGAGGTCCAGGATATACTTAAAGAGCAAGGGTTAAAAGTTGACGACCATATTGCTTTGCGGTTGCCTTGCGCTGGTCGTGTGCCGACTGATTTTATTTTTGAAGCCTTAAACTCTGGGATAAACAACATTGTTTCAGTTCAATGTGAAGATCCTTTCTGTCGATATAAAGAAGGCACAAAAATCAACACTCGCAGACTTGTTTTGGCACGTAATGTTCTCAAACAATTAGGTTTTGATGAGGATGCAGTTAGGATAGTAAAGTTCTCTAGAAAAGCAGTTTACGATGTGCTTGAGTGTGTTGGCTGTGACAAATGTATTTTCATTTGTCCATATGATGCGCTAGAGTTTGAGCCATTTGCAACTCCAAAAGTTAATGAAGAAAAATGTGTTGGTTGTGGCGCTTGTCAATTGGTTTGTCCACATCATGCCATACAGGTCAAAGGGTTCGAATTCGAAAACGTTCTAAAACGGTATGGCACTTCTGCTGGGCAACTGAAAGCACAAAGCAAAGGACCAGCTGTTTTGGCGTTTGTTTGTCAATGGTCAGAGTTTTCAGCTTTGGATGACCCAAACAAAGTCTTTGAAGGAAAGAATGTGTTGGCGCTGGAGGTTCCTTGCTTTAAATCTCTTGATCCTGTGCATGTGGTTAATGCGTTGAATAGTGGGTTTGATGGTGTAATGGCTGTTGTTTGTTCATCCCAAGACTGTAAGCTGCAGGAAGGCAGAGATACGGCAGAACGCAACTTAGGCGTAATGCTTAACGTACTAAAAAAGAAAGGTCTGCTTGACCGATTTGAACTATACGAAGAATCACCAAGATGCGCCGGCGAATTCCAATCTAAGTTGGATGCTTTTTACAATAAAATTTCAGCTTTACCAAAACGTGAGGCAAATGTGGAGGACGTGAAATGTACAACATTGTAAGTAAGACTGAGCTTGTTCCAAAGATTAAACTCTTTGAAGTTGAAGCTCCAGACATTGCGGCAAAAGCACAACCTGGGCAATTCGTTATCGTAATCCATGGAAAAGTTGGCGAACGAATTCCATTAACAATCTGCGGTTATGATGCAAAGAAAGGTACTGTTTCATTTGCTTTTCATGAAGTTGGTAAGTCAACTAAAGGTCTTGGCTGTCTCAACGAAGGCGACTCTATCGACAATGTAACAGGACCGCTTGGTAATCCTTCCGAGATTAAGAAATTCGGTAAAGTTCTGTGTGTTGGAGGAAGTGTAATGATTGCCCCCCTATTGTTGCAAGCTAAAGCAATGAAGGAATCGGGTAACAATGTTACCACAGTTATTGGTGCTAGAAGTGAAGAATTCATTATGATGGAAGAAGAAGCTAAACGCTATAGTGATACAGTCATTATTGCGACTGACAATGGTTCCACAGGCTTCAAAGGGTTAGATTTTCTAAAAGATCTGCTGAAGAAAGAAAAGTTTGATCGCTGCGTTGTTATGGGTCCAGTTGTCTTGATGAAGGATGTTAGTGAATTAACAAGGCCTTACGACATTCCAACGATTGTAACCTTAACGCCGATAATGATTGACGGAATGGGCATGTGCGGTGTTTGCCGTGTTACAGTCGATGGAGAAATGAAGTTTGGTTGCGTGGATGGCCCAGAATTTGATGGTCACAAGACTAACTTTGATGAGTTAATTTTGCGTCAAAGAACTATGCTTCCCGAAGAACGTTTGAGTTCATTATTGTGGGAAATGAGTGGAGGATGTAAGTGTGGCAGAAACAAAGCCTAAACCTAAGTTAAATAAGAAAGCAGTTGAGATGGCAAAACAAGAGCCTAAAGCTCGCGCTAAAAACTTTAGCGAAGTTGCTTTGGGTTACCCTGAAGAAGACGCCCAAGAAGAAGCAAGTAGATGTTTGCAGTGTCCAAAACCGCAGTGTGTCTCAGGTTGCCCAGTGGAGGTTCCTATTCCAGCATTCATTAAGTGCATCCGAGAAAAGAAGTATGCTGAAGGTATTGCCACTATCAAATCTAAGAATGCGTTGCCTGCTGTTTGTGGTAGGGTTTGTCCTCAAGAAGAGCAGTGTCAGAAGAAATGTGTCATCGGTAAGATGGGTGAACCTGTAAGCATTGGTCGTTTGGAACGTTTTCTTGCAGATTGGGAACGGAAAAATGGCTCTCAACTGCCTCCGAAAGCTCCGCCGACTGGCAAAAAGGTTGCAATTGTCGGTGCTGGTCCAGCCGGCTTAACAGCTGCAGCTGACCTAGTTAAGTTGGGTCATCAAGTTACAATGTTTGAAGCTCTCCATGTTGCAGGTGGAGTGCTTATGTATGGTATTCCCGAGTTTCGTTTACCTAAAGCTATTGTTCAAAATGAAGTGGATTATGTCAAAAGTCTAGGCGTTGATTTGCGTCTTGGAAACCTGGTAGGTAGAATCCACACGATCCCTGAACTTATGAAAGAAGGCGGTTACGAGGCAGTTTTCATTGGTAGCGGTGCAGGTTTACCCCAGTTCACTGGCAGCCCGGGAGAAAACCTTGGCGGCATCTATTCCGCTAACGAGTTCCTTATCCGAGTTAACCTCATGAAAGCTTTCCAATTTCCAGATTCCGATACGCCGATACGTATTGGAAAACATGTGGTTGTCATCGGTGGAGGAAACGTAGCCATGGACTGCGCTAGAAGCAGCATGCGTCTTGGTTCTGATGTGTGCTTACTCTACAGACGTTCACGTGATGAGTTACCTGCACGACAAGAAGAAATCGAGAATGCCGAGGAAGAAGGCTTAGTTTGCAAGTTTTTGGCTTCGCCCCTCGAGTTTTATGGTGACGAAAAAGGGTGGGTAAAAGCTATGAAATGCATTGCAATGGAATTGTGCGAGCCTGATGCTAAAGGTAGAAGAGGCGTTAAGAAGATACCTGGCTCGGAATTTACTATGGATGTTGACACAGTAATAATAGCAATTGGGCAAACTCCTAACCCCATAATCCAACGCACAACAGGTGGTTTGCAAAGTGACCCAAGACACGGAACCATCTGCGTCGATGATGTCGGTAAAACCAGCTTAGACGGCGTTTATGCGGGCGGAGATGTCGCAACAGGCGCAGCAACGGTTATCAGTGCCATGGGTGCTGGCAAACGTGCAGCCAAAGCAATGCATGAATACCTCACCAATAAAAAATAATGCCTTTCTTTATTGCTAAAATTTTTGTTTTCTGTTTGCATAGTGTAATATGGCTTCAAATCTTAATTTTCCATTTATGAGAAAAATTAAGGGTTCAAGTAGCTACATTAAAAATCAGGTTAGAAAGAACCTTGCAAGGGCAATTTCTTGTTTTCTTTTGTTTGATTTTGCTCTATTTGTTTTAGTGTTTAGGGTGTTTTCTACTTTTCAGGTCGGTGTTTTTGAGGAAGGCTTGTTTTTTGTTTTGTTTGTTCCTTTGGCGCTTTTCTATTTTTATTTGCATAAGTACCGCATTTATCGCGGTGGCTGGCAAGGAGAGAAACAGGTTAGTGATCTTCTGATGCGTAATCTTAGTGATGATTTCTACTTGCTTGACGGTTTATACCTTAAGAGTGGTGGCGGGGACATTGATCATGTGGTTTTGGCGCCTGGCGGTGTTTTTGTTTTGGAGACCAAGAATTGGAGTGGAACCATTGTTTGTAACGGGGACGAGTGGCAAAGGCCAGGTCGACGTAACTTTTCTTCAAACCCCAGCCGTCAGGTTAAATGGAATGTTGCAAGGATTCGAAGTGTAATAGATTCTTCACCAAGCCTTAAGCGATTGGGTGTTTGGGTGGACGGAATCGTTGTTTTAACTAATTTGCATGCTAAACTTCGTTTAGTTGAGCCTTCGGTTACTGTTCTTAAACTTGAAGTTTTGCCTAGCTACATAAAAAGCCATGGGCGATTAAGAAAATATAGTTGTGAGCAGTTGGAATCTGTCGGGGCAGAAATCGTTAAGCACGGAGTTTTGCGGGTTTAGGTTCTGGTGGCGTGATTCTGAGCCAAGCCCCCCGTTTAACCAGAGCAAAAGAAGTTACTCCAGTGATAAAAAGGCTAACTATGACAAAAGAGTTTGGTAAAGCTCGCGCACTGTTTTGGATTGTTGAGAGAAGAATGGAGATTGAGCAGTAGAATGCAAAGCAACCGGTGATTATTTGGGTTATGTGAAGTGGCCTTCTTATTTGGAAGGCTTTGGTTTTTGTCCAGTTTAGCATCTTCTCTATGCGTTTAGAGACGTCGGGTAAGTCATCTAGCAGCAAGGCTAAGCCTCCTAAGAAGAATACGCGTCCAGCGTTGACTGCAACGCTGCTTGAATCGATGAAGAACATGTTTACTACTGAAAAAGGTGTGTACACAGCGACAAATGCTGAAGATGAAGCTAGCACGAAGAATCCGTAGACATAATGGTGGAATAAGAAGCGTCCTGTGTGTAGTGCTCTGCCGATTGCGGCGCCTGGGAAGATGTTGATTATTCCAGCTGCGAGTGCTATCCAAAACAGGTTGCCGTCGAGGAGAAATGGTGCATATGGTTTCCAATAGGGATAAGCCATGTAGTAGCCGTATATGATGCCAGCAACGCATGCTATTGAAATGAGTGAGTTGAAGATTAATGCAATGCTGAATGTTTTCTTTAAGATTACCCAAACTTTACCCATAATCTAAACCTTGGATAAGCCCTTGTTCTTAAATCTTATAAAGAAACGTGTACTATCATGTTTTTATAAGTTACCAATAAAAAGGAGAAAAAAGCCTTGAAGTTTGATATTAAGTATAAACCGTCTTATAGTATGTTAGTGGCTAGCCTTGATCAAGGTGAAGTGCTGACTGCTGAGTCTGGCGCCTTGACCTATATGACTCCTAACATTGAGGTGCATACTCGCAAGCGTGAGAAGAGCCTTTTGGGGAGTTTGGGGTTACGTATAATTGGGGGGCAATCGTTTTGGGTTAACGATTACACTGCTGTTAATGGTTCAGGTGAGGCAGCTTTTGGTGCTGCGCCCGTGGGTGACATTAAGCAACTCGATGTTGCACCCGGGAGTGGTTATGTGATACAGAAATCTGCGTACATTGCTTCTACTCAAGGGATCGATTTGGATGTTAAATGGGAAGGATTCACTAAGGGTCTTTTTGGGCAAGGTTTGTTTATGCTTAAAGCGACAGGTAGCGGGCAGATGTTTATCAACACTTTTGGTGCCATTGATACTCATACTTTGCGTCCTGGGCAGACTTTGGTCGTGGACAATTTCCATCTGGTAGGTTTTAGTGAATCTTGCAGCTACAAAGTTACTCGGTTAGGCGGGTTAAAGGAAACTTTGCTTAGCGGTGAAGGGTTAGTTACTCAGATTACGGGTCCTGGAGAGGTGCATCTTCAGACTAAGAATCTGCAGGAATTTACTTCGTGGCTGTGGACTTTGCTTGAACCTAAAGTTCGTAGTTCGAGGGCTCGTTAAGAAAAATCTTTATTTTCCCTTTTTTACTTCAACAGTAATTGGTGCATGGATTGGCAAACGTTGGGTTAGGTAGTCTTGTTGGTTTTCTTGTAACCGTTATTTTAGGTTTTAGCTACCCTGGGTTGGGGCATTTGTTGGGTGCCCTTATAGGGGGTATTGTAGCGGGATTTATTGCTAGAGGATTAATCGGTGGTGCGACTGCGGGTTTGTTATCTGGGATATTTAGTACTGTTTTGTTTGCAGTTCTTGAGTTTTTTAATATAATTTTGTTTGAAACAATTAGGCATGGTTTGCTGGGTTTTGTTTTCGGTGGTTTAGCTGGAATTGTGATTGCAGTTGTTCTTGCAGTCGTTGTTTTAGTATTTTCTGTGATCGGTGGTTTTATCGGTGGAGCAATAACGCGTTAAGTTGTTATCTGTCTATTATGAAGGTTTTTTCGTGTGTTGCTTTTCCGGGTATCTGGTCTAAAACCATCTTTTCTTGAGGTTTGTTGTTGAGGACAATTGGGTTTAGTTGTTTTGCTAGTTCAAGTGCGGAGGTTAGTTTGCTGTTTTTTTCTGCATATATCTCCAGTAGGGCGCCGTCTTTGCGGACTGTGTCTCCTAACTTTGCATGAAGAATTACGCCTGCGCCTTTTTCTTTGGGTGCTCCTGCTTGTCGCGCGATTCGTACTATGTCGTTTGTGCTGATCCAAAGGACTCTGCCTGCTCGCTCTGAATGCACGACTGCTGATTCGGGTCCAATTGGTAGCTCTTCTGGTTTAATGGTTGATTTTCCGCCTTGTGCTGCGATGATTTGACGCATTTTTTTCTCTGCTTTGCCTGAATCAATCATTTCTTGTGCTAAAACGCGTCCATTGTCTACTCCGACCATTTCAAAGAGTATTCCTGCGAGGCTGACTGCTTTTTCTCGCAAATCAGGTGGACCTTCTCCCATGAGTGTTGTTAGGGCTTCTTTGGCTTCTAAGGCTGGTCCTATATTGAATCCTAATGGTTGCTCGCCAAATGTTATTGCACATTGAATGTTAAGGCCTAAGCGTTTTCCTAAGTCAACGAAGTCTGAAGCTAGTGTGTAGGCTTCGGTGATGGTTTTTATTTTTGCTCCCATGCCTGTTGGTATGTCTATTACTACGTGTGAGGCGCCGATGGCTTTTTTCTTGCTTAGAATTGACGGTAGAAGCATTGGGTCAATGCCTAGTGGGTATTCGACTTGGATGAATAGGTCGTCTGCTGGTGCAAGCTCCAAGGAGCCTCCCCAGACTAGGCATCCGTTGGTTTTTGTTACTACGGTTTTGATTTCATCTATGGAGAGGTTGACTGGGCAGAGTGTTTCTACGCGATCAGCTGTTCCGGCTGGCGAGGTGATTGCTCTTGAGGAGGTTTTCGGAATTGTGAATCCGGCTGCAGCGACTATGGGTACTACAAGCATTGATGTTTTGTCGCCGGGGATGCCGCCAACGCTGTGTTTGTCAAGGATTGGTGTTTTAGCAAAATCGAGTGTTTTTCCTGTTTTTATCATGGCTCTTGATAGGGCTTCGGTTTCGGCTGTGCTTAATCCGTGGATGCTAAGTGAAGTGAGAAATGCTGATATTTCAACGGTGCTTAGGTGGCGTTCAACTACGTCTTGCACTATAGCGAAGATGTCTTTTTCTCGCAGGCGTTCTCCGCGAAGTTTGGCTCGGATGTTGAAAAGTGATTCTGGTAATGGAGCTAGCTGGACATTTACTGTGTCAGCTTCCTTTACGCCTAGTGCGGTAACTGTTTCTCTGTAGAGTCCGATGCGGTTTTTTGGGAAAAGTTCAGCTATATTGGCGATGGCGATTAGTTCTTTGTTGCCGTAGGTTATTCTTATTCTGTCTGAGCTGTGAACGCCCAGTTGGTTGGCGCTGTGTTCGCTTAAGAGGGCGATTCTGATGCCGCCAGTTGTTATCATTAGGACTTCGACACTTAGCTCCATTGGAATACCTAATAGGTGATTGTTTTAGGAATAGTTAAAGATTTTAAGGAAAACAAAGTGACACTAGCAAGCGAGGACATTGCTTTGAAGTATCTTGATTTTGTGAATACGAATTACACGCCCAAAGAAAACGAATTAGTCTGTGTTTTCCATGTGGAGCCTGAAGGAATTAGCCTCAAAGAAGCAGCGGGCGGCGTTGCAGCGGAAAGTTCTATTGGTACATGGACCGAACTTACTACAGAGCAACCTTATATGGAGCGTCTTGCTGCTCACGTTTTTAGCGTAAAAGGCAACATCATCAAGATCGCTTATCCGATTGAGCTTTTTGAGCCTTCTAACATGCCAAATATCCTCAGTAGTGTAGCGGGGAATGTTTTTGGGCTTAAAGCATTAAAAAATCTGCGTTTGATTGACATTCAAATGCCAAAAAATCTCTTGGACAGTTTTAAGGGTCCTGCTTTTGGCATTGAAGGTATCCGTAAGCTTCTCAAAGTGCCCTGTCGCCCGCTTGTGGGCACTATTGTTAAGCCTAAACTCGGGTTAAACACGAAGGACCATGCCAAAGTTGCCTACGAGGCTTGGTTGGGCGGTTGCGATGTGGTGAAGGATGATGAGAATCTAAGTAGCCAAAGTTTTAACCCGTTTGAGGCTCGGTTAACGGCGACGCTTGAGAGTCGTGATAAAGCTCAAGCGGCGACGGGTGAACGCAAAGTCTACATGGTTAACATCACAGCCGAAACCGATGTTATGCTTAAACGTGCAGAATCAGTTATTTCTCAAGGCGGCGAATACATTATGGTTGATATACTCACGGTTGGATGGTCTGCGCTTCAAACTCTTCGCGACCAAAATTTCAAATTAGTTATTCATGCTCATCGTGCTGGGCATGCGGCTTTCACCAAAAATCCCTTGCATGGAATTGCCATGAAACCAATTGCCACAGTGGCGAGAATTATTGGTGTGGACCAACTTCATGTTGGAACTGTTGTGGGCAAAATGTCTGAGACTAAAATGGAGGTCATAGATAATATTGCTGCCTGCAAGTCTGAGTTATGCGGCTTGAAGACTGTTATGCCTGTTGCTTCTGGCGGTTTGTATCCGGGTCTTGTTCCTGACCTTTTAAAAATTTTTGGTAACGACGTGATTTTGCAAGCCGGTGGTGGCATTCATGGTCACCCTGACGGTACGGTTAGCGGCGCTAAAGCCATGCGGCAAGCAGTAGACGCTACATTGGACGGTAAACCACTAGAAGAATATGCTAAGAACCATCCAGAGCTGGCCTCAGCTTTAAAGCAATGGAAAACATAACGCTAAATTGTTAAGTTGGCGGGCCCGCTGGGATTTGAACCCAGGATTCTCGGCTCCGGAGGCCGATGCCTTAATCCGTGCTAGACTACGAGCCCACAGTTGCTACAAACATGCTTGTGGATTTAAAGCTAACTTATTCTTGGATTAGTTCCTCGTCAATCCACCAAGCTTTTTTCTTTCCAGATTTTTCTCCTGCATAGTATTCGACGATGGGTTTGCCGATTTGTTTTTTGCTTATTTTCTGGATTTTTCTTAGTCTATTTAGGATGAGCCATCGGTTGGTTTTGACGTACTGTGCTATTTCGGGGGTGGTTGCAGATTTGTAGTGGAGAAGGTACTCCATTATTTTGTGGTCTAACTCGTCGATGCAGTATTGGTGGGGGTTGATTTTGCCGTGTTGAAAGGTTAGGATTTCTAGGTCTGCGAGGTATTTTCTTATTTGGCCAAATTCCTGTTCGATTTTGTTCATGCGTTCTTCTAGGGCTAAGAGTTTGTCGGCTTTGGGGGTTTTCTGTAGTTTTTCGGATATGGCTTCTCTTATGAAGTGGCTGCGGTCTCCTTCTGGAATGCGCAGAGCCATTTCTAGGTAGACATCTTCGGGTAGTTTAACGGTGACGACTCGGTTTTCAGTCATGTTGGCGCCTCAGCATAGTCTGATATGCTTGTTTTATTATTTCATGGTTTCTCTGCTACTATGGTGTCTAAGACTCAAGTTGCCGCGGATTTTTTGTAACATTTTTTCTGCTGTTTTAAAGCAATACTGATTTATTAGAGATGGATGCAAAATACAATCACGGTGACTTGTGTGATTGATTGGTCGCGAAAAGAGTTACTTATTTTGGCTTTTGACCATCGTTCGTCTTTTCTTGCAAAAATGTTCGGCATAAAAGGTCGTCAACCCACCGTTGATGAGAAGCGGCAGATCGAAGACTACAAGAAAATAATTTTTGAAGGCTTCCGATTGGCCACCAAACATAAGGTTCCTAAAGAAATTGCAGGTTTGCTTGTGGATGAAGAATTTGGTGCTGATATTTTGCGGCAGGCAAAGAAGGATGCTTTAATGTTTGCAATGCCCGTTGAGAAATCTGGTCAGAATGAATTTGACTTTGATTACGGAGAAGATTTTGCGAAGCACATTGAGGAGTTTGATCCCACTTTTGTGAAGGTTCTGGTTCGTTACAATCCTGATGATGACGTAGCCATGAATAAGAGGCAACTTGAGAGATTAAAGAGACTTAGCGATTATTTGGTTAAAAATGATAGGACTTTTCTTTTTGAGCTCATTGTTCCAGCTTCGGAGGCTCAACTGGCTGAGCTTGGCGGTTCAAAGGAAAAATATGATGTGGAGTTGCGTCCTAAATTGATGGTTGATAGTCTTAAAGAGATCCAGGATGCAGGTGTAGAACCAGTGATTTGGAAACTTGAAGGCGTTGACAAACCTGAATCTGCTAAGGCTGTTGTTGCTCAGGCTCAGAGTGGGGGGCGAAAGGTCGGTGTCATCACTTTGGGGCGTGGTGAGTCTAAGGAAAAAGTGAAGGAATGGCTCAAAGTTGGCGCTAAGATCCCTGGTATTATTGGGTTTGCTGTTGGGCGAACAATTTTTTGGGATCCGTTGGCTGACTTCAAGGCAGGTAAAATCGATCGGAAACAAGCAGTTGAGGCGATTGCTCAGAATTATGGTGAGTTTACGGAGTTATGGTTAAATGAATCTAAACTTAAGGTGAATCGACAATGACCTCTCTTAGATCTTTATCGCCGTCTTTAACTCGAATTACCATCGCTGGAGCTGTCGGTGCTGCTCTTCACATAGGAAAAGGTGATCCTGACAAAGTTGACCAAACCGCGTTGGATTTTTCGAGGGCAATATTGAACCAGACTGAAGTTGATGGAGCAGTGATTTGCTGTGAAGGACCAAAGGATAATGCGCCAGCCTTTAGTTATGCAGAGAAAGTTGGCACTGGTAATGGGCCTCAAGTTGAATTCGTAGTTGATCAGGTTGATGGAACAACTGCCACATCCAAGGGCAAAAAAGACGCCATTAGTGCTTTGGCTTGTGCTCCTCGCGGTTGCTTAAAAGTGCTTCCTGACGATGGCTACTACTTCAAAGTTGCAACAAACGGAATTGCCCGGGGTAAAATTAATCTGGAAATGTCTGTTGAAGAAATAGTTAAGACTGTAGCTAAGCTGAAGAATTTGCCGTTGTCGAACTTTACTGTTATCATGTTAGAACGAGAACGGCACGCTACTTTGCTTTCGAAGCTTCGGAAGATGGGTGTTAGAATTATTCTTATAACCGATGGCGACATTGCTGGTTCTATTGTTACGTGTTTGCCTGATTCAGGTGTTGATTTGCTTATCGGTGCAGGTGCTGGTGCGGAGGCAACTATAGCGGCGACAGCGGTGAAGTGTCTTGGTGGAACTATGCTGGTTAAGGTTTGGAAAGACAAAAAAGATGACGCGCACCGGATGGAGCGGCTTAAAGCTGCGGGTGTTGATGTTGAGAAAACCTACACTGAAAACGAGTTAGCAAAGGGCAATGAAATGATCTTTGCTGCTTCAGGCGTAACTAAAGGTGAGATGCTTGATGGTGTTCGCTTTACTTCTGGAGGGGCAACTGTTCAGTCTATTTGTACTAGACTTCCCAGCGGAACCCTGGAGTGGTCATCTACCCATCTGAAGTTCAAGGGGCATCCGATCTACAGCCAAATAACCTAATCCCCTTTTTGGGCATTTTTGTTTTTAAAATTTTGAAGAGAAAGAAATTTTTGTAGTTTTAGATGTGAGTGTGCGCGTGTTGGTCTTCGGGTGGGATGGGTTGACCTGAAAGTTCTGCTAAGGTAAGGTAGCGTTGTTCAACCATGTCGTGGAGTTGGTTGCGTAGGTCTTCTCCTGAGGTGTTTCTTTTTTTGAGGATGTTGATTTTTTTGGTTAGTTCTGTGTCGCCGATTCCTCTAAACCAGGCTTCGAAGTCGTTGCGTTGTGTGTGGAATTGGATTGAGGTTTGGTCGACTTTGATTATTTTGTTTGCGAAGTCTCGTAGGCTGTGGGCGTGGATGTTTAGGGGTTTGTCGATGCTTTCATAAAAGTTGAAGGCTTTATCGTGTGGCATGTAAGCGAGGATTGTTTGGGCTTTTTCTTTGGTGATTTTTTGTATGCCGAGGACGGTTTTTCCTTTTTCTGTTATGACGTACAGTCCTTTTTCGGGTACGCTTACGTTGCCCATTCTGATGAGTCCTAACAGGTGCATCATTACTGGGTTGAATTCTCTTTTGGTTTGTTTGGCGATTTCCATGGCTTTTTGTGGTTTGTTGCTTAAGAGCATGGTTTCCAGTACTTCGATTTTGATTGGTGATAAACTCATAGTGTTTTGAGCACCTACCTCAGTGGTATGTAGAACGGTCTAATCAAACTTTTCCTTAGAGGTTTGGGTTTTTGAAGTTGTTGCCTTTTTTTTGTTTGAGCAAAGTTTTAGTATTGTGTTTGCGATGCTAAATTGATAATGGTGACGTTTGGGACATGAAGATCGCTGTTTTTGTTTATGAGTATCCGCCGAAGATTGTGGGTGGGTTGGGTACTTATGGTGCTGAGATAACTAGGAAATTTGTCTTGAGTGATAATGATGTGACTGTTTTTACGATGAATGATGATGCGGGTTCTTTGCCGACTCGTGAGATTTGGCGTGGTATAGAGATTCATCGGCCTTTGCATATTGATGTTTCTGATTCGTTGCCTGATGTGATTGCTGAGGACATTCGGAAATGGGGCAGAGGCATTATTTTGTTTGGGAAGTTGATGGTTTATAATTATCTTTCAGCGGCTAAGCTTGTTAATGAGCTCATTAAGCGTGAGGGAATGAAGTATGATGTTGTTGTGGCTCATGATTGGCTTTCCGCTATGGGTGGAATTACAGTTAAGCGTGAATCTGGGTTACCATTGGCTTTTCATGTTCATTCTACTGAGAAGGGTAGGACTTTGGGTAATGGTTCTAGTGTTGTGAGTAACATTGAGTTGCGTGCCGGAAAGATGGCGGATTTGGTTGTTACTGTTTCTTATGCTATGAAAGATGAGTTGGTTGGGCTTGGTTTTCCTAAGGAGAAAATTCAAGTTAGTTACAATGGTGTTGATCCGCAGAAATACAATCCAGCTAACATTTCTAAAGAGAGTATTCAGAAGATCCGTGCCAAATACGGAATTAAGGCTGATGAGTTGATGATTCTGTTTTTAGGCAGGTTAGTTGGGGTTAAAGGTATTGATAAGTTGATTATGGCTATGCCCCATGTTCTGTCCAAGATTCCTAAAGCTAGGCTAGTTATTGTCGGTGTTGGTGATCTGCAGGAATATTTGACTAATTTGACTCGAACAATTCGGTTAGATGAGTATGTGAAGTTCTGCTTTGACTTCATACCTGAAGAAGAACGTATTGCGCACTATGCTGCATGCGATATTGCTGTATTTCCTAGCTATTACGAGCCCTTTGGCATTGTTGCTTTAGAAGCGATGGCGATGGAGAAAACTGTCGTTGTTGGCGCTGCGGGTGTTAGTGGTATGCGGGAGATTGTGATTTGCTGTGGTGAAGAGCAATGCGGGTTCCATATTGATCCTAATAATCCTTCCGATATAGCTTGGGGCGTAATCAGCGCTTTGGAGGATCCTGAGTTACGTAAACAGTTGGGCAAGAACGGGCGGAAACGTGTTTTAGCAGAGTTTACATGGAACAAGATTGCTAAGAGAACCATCGAATTGTACGAATCCATAGCGAAACGGTGACAATTTGTCTTTTGGCTCTGATATAAAGTGCAGAGTAGCAAGAGAGGCAGCTACTCTTCTTTATTTTGGGGCAGAAAAAGAATATAAACAAGCAAAGCAAAAAGCAGCTCAGACTTTTGGCAATCATTTTTTGCCGTCTAACCTTGAAGTAGCTTTGGAACTGGATAAGATTGCCGAGGAACATGAAGGTTCGCAGAGAAAAAAGCGTTTAGTGCAGATGCGTAGGGAAGCATTGGATGTCATGGAGCATTTGGCGACGTTTTATCCTGTTTTGATTGGGAGCGCTTGGAGGGGAACCATAAAGCAGGGAAGTGACATCGACATAGCAGTTTACGCTGATGAGCCTTTAGAAGTCTTGGAGCTTCTTAAGGCGTCAGGTGTTGGCGTTTTGAAGTCTGCTTGGAGTTCTGTGAATAAGTGTGGCGAGACCTTGTCGTCTTTTCATATTCACGCTCAGACTCAAGATAGGCACGGGCTTGAAATAGTAGTTCGCAGGTGTGAGGAAAAAGGCAAAAAACGTAGATGTGAAACTTTCGGTGATGAAATAAAAGGATTAAGCATCAACGAGCTACAAAAAATCCTCAAAATCAATCCAACTCAGCGTTTTCTTCCAGAATAATTTTGTTTTTGGTCACAAAAATTCTTAAACCCCGAAATATTTTATGGTAATTGATCGACGATGGCCTTAGACAAGAAAGACCTCAAGAAGATGTTTCCAAACCTCTATCAAGAACTAAACAGCAGTGAAAACAAAGTGTCCATTGATGCGGTTAGGAAAGATCCTCAGCAAGCTGAAGCAGAAGTCTGCGGGTGCGACGAATGTGAAGACATCGGTGTCGAAGAGCAAGCTTCTTCTAGCTTAGAGATGCCTGATAAGCTTCGTCATTTTAACCCGCAAGCTGTGGATTTTATTCGTCGCTGCGACACTGAAGTGCAGGCTGAGGAGATAATTAGTTACTTGGAGAAGCGGGGCGAAATCACTAAAGAATATGCCAAAGAGTTGCGTTGTCAGCTTAAGCGTGATGGCGTTAGAAGTTTTGGTTCCAAAAAAGAAGAATACCACTATTTTAAGGAAGGTGGGTTGTGTTAGGTTTATTTTCTTACAGAGGGTCATTGCTTCCACCCAGCTTTGGATCTTTGAATGCTAACTTCCGAAAGAAATACCCGTTAAGTCTTTATTGTTAAAATCTTTGTAACAACTGATGATAAAATTTAAGTGCACCCAACAGAATATCAACCGAATTGTTGTTTGGTTTAGGTTTTTCTAAAGAAAAAGATTGTAGAGAAAATATATGCCTCTAACGGTGTCAGTAATCGGGTTTTGCTTCCTTCAAAGGTTCACGTATCTCTTCAAATTTTCTGCTAACTTCTTCTGATTTAAAACTAAACTCTGATTGATTATTACGTTGTTCTGCCAAATCACACACAGCTCCTAACTTTAGTATAATGCAGTTACGTCGTATTGAAATAAAAAATGTCTTAACAGATAATTGTCTAAACTACAGCTGCCGAGCATCCCCTTGTTATTGATTATCGTGCTATGAATTCACTATCAGTTTTAGGACGTTGGCTGTTTTTTTCTTATCAAGAGCCGCTATGGAAAAAACCAAATATGACAAATATGCATTTACCTGAATGAGAAAATTCGAGCATGAAAAAACCCCTTCTATTTCTATTTATCATGATTGCAGTTGCCAGCATGGTTACTTGCTGCTTTGAGGCGGCGGATGCTTGGAGTAATGGTGGTTATTCGAATGACTCTGTGCATCCTGTTTATGGCACGCATGATTGGGTAGCTCAGCATGCTTTGGATTGGTTGCCTGCAGACGAGAAGCAGTATTTAGTTGACAATTTGGCAGCGTACCTTTATGGGACGGAGCTTCCAGATAACAATAATGCTTCAGTTATAGGTCATACAGGTGATACAACAAAACACCACTTACTTTAGGTCCACTGGAGTTCTTCAAGATGATGCCGCCGCAGTCAGAGCTGAGGAAGAATACCAAAATGCGTTGGGTCGCCTAAACGTTGGAAATTTTTCAGGCGCTGCAATAACTGCGGGAATAATGAGCCATTATATCGCAGACATGGCTGTTTTTGCTCATGTAATGGGTGCAAGTACTGATTGGGGTGCGGAAACAGGCAACAACCATTCAAATTATGAAAGCTACGTTGGGACCAGGACAAATGCTTATTCTGATACCTACAATTCCTACTTGCAATTTGATGCATTATTGTCGACAGTTTCTGCTTATGATGCGGCGAAAAACCTTGCTTATGACACGACCTTTGATGACGGTGGAATCTACACTTGCGTTTGGATGGATAATAATTATGATACTTCTAATCCTAATTCTGCTTATTGGGTTAGAGCTGGACAATCCCTTAACCTCGCTGTAAATGCAGTTGCAGATGTCTTGCATACTCTCTATATCAGCTCAAACGTTCAGCCAACATCTACTCTACTCCCCAGCCAGTCTCCTCTACGTTCACCTACAGCAACACCGTATTCTATCCAGAACCCAACACCTACATCTACAATTCCAGAGTTTCCACCAACCACGATACTGTTACTAATGGCGGCGTTATTTCTAGTATTAACTTCTGGTTTGATTGCCAATGGCAAGCGGAAGTCCTGATCTTGAAGGTAAGCCGACCGCAATTCTGGTTGCGATGACAGAAATGCAAGTTAGGAAGATGTGGGGCAGAAGACCGAAGATGTAAAAGCTTGCGAGGCCTCAAAAAATTTATTCCCGTAGAGAAAAGATGGGCTGCTTGGTTTACGCTAATGCTCAGATAACAAATATATATTAAATAAATGTTGAATCGGCTTTCTCTATGCCCACTAATCCTCGGAAGGTCTTATATGCAGGTGTGCCAGGAGCTTTTGGATTTTTGTCGGCTTTTCTTTGGGTGCCGGGCTCGGATTTTTGGAAGGTTACACATGACTCATCAAGAAGATAGGGGTGATTTTGATTAAAATTATTTTGTGAGTGTGTCGATACAACTACAAGCGGTCAAAGGACGTTGTATGGTTTTTTTGGAGGTCGGTTGGTTTTTTAGTTTTTCTGTTAGAGAGTTTAGTCGAAGCTTGAAATCTTCGGGTGATTCAATGTTGCTAAAACCTGCCATAAAGATCGCCGCATTTAATTTTATGAGCCTGCTCCTGTTTAAAAATGCCAGTTGCCTGCTGTTTGGTGGCGAGTCTCTTTTCCAGAGTTAGGATCCTTTTCTGCTGCGCCAGCAAAATGCTCATGAAGAAGGGTTCAAAAAGTATCGGGTTGGTCTCTTTGCCTTCGGCTGAAGAGTAGCCCCGGCACATATCCATCATCTGCTCGAAAGCTTCACGGTCATCTTTACGAAGAGCTCTAACAAAGCCACTCCACCGGCTGATTTCCGATTCTAAAGCCATTCTGTAGATCTCAACAGTTTTGCCCATCTTTTAAGCATCGCAGCTTTTGATGTGAGTGATATGAGACTGAACGAAATCGTGTTCCGCGAGGGTTTTATGCAGCAGATCTTGGATGGCTGCGTTTAGGTTACCGTTATAGTAGGGTTTCACGATTTTTTCTGCAAACTCAGAGAGCAGCGAAGCTGGAACACTATGAAAAGTCAAATCTAACAGTAGATCGTTCTCGGTTGCTAATATTTGAGTTTTCTTTTTCATGACAATCACTTGGGCTCATGCCTATCACTAAAACAAAATAAAAAGCGCAAGGAAAAACTACCTGCCTCAACAGCAGAGGGTTTTGTGAAAGTGAAAAATAATCCCTATCTTAATACTGGTGGATAGGGCAGGTAAACCCAAACTTCAACGACGTTATCGGCGCTTTGAAGTCTCAAACTGCAGGTGGCGTAAAGAAAAATTAAATGATTGATTGCCTATTTTTTGGGCATGCAAGATGTCGATTACATTGAGTGGGTGCCGATGGGGAAGCTCGTTAAGGGCTTAGTGGTAATGTTCATTTTATTAGAAATTTTTATGACTTTTACGATTTTGTTCTTTTCCGGGCTATCGGCTGATAGTGTTGTTCCGGTTGCGATAAGCTGGGGTGTTTTAGCCTTCATTGGTTTTGTGATTTGGAATTATCGCGGTCTACGAATCCAAATAAGGGCAGATCGCCTCACAGTTGTTTATGGTATCTTCAACAAGAAATCCTTCCAGTTAGACGAGGTTACTTATTGCCGAAGAACCAAAGCTAACTTGGGACGATATTTTGGGATAGGCATCCGATACGGATCCGATGGTTCAATAGCGTACACAACATCTTTTGGAGATGCTGTTGAGGTTGCGCCTAAAACTGGGAAAGTGTTTGTTTTCTCCTCTCACAATCCAGACCGAATATGTGAAGTAATTCAAAAACAATTAGATAGGTAGAAGTTGGATGATTAGTCATCGTAAGACTAAAAGAAGTGACTGGACAACATCGCTGATCGTCATAGGGATCTACGTTGCGGTCATTTCAGTTACCGCCTTTATCCTGCTAATCACGTATTGGTATCTTTGGATTGCAATAGTGGTAGGCGGATTATTTGCACTTGTTTTGTGGCATAAGAAATCCACTGTGTATCACTGCCCAATTTGCGGCAACGAATTTGAAATATCATTCCTCACTGATCTCTTTAGTCCACATGGTGTGACTAAAAACGGTGGAGGTTGGGTCTACCTGAAATGCCCTAAATGTGGCAATTGGACAAAAATGGAAATACTTGTAAAGACAAACCTTGATGAAACTAATTGAGACAAGAATGGAAACTGGAAGAAAACATAGCCGCACAGTTTGTGGGAAAGCAGCTGTTGTATTAATTCATGTTATTTTCAAATGATCGCATATCCCGATAGCTTCTTCGGAGTTATCCTCTTTGGTGAGTAAGGCTAATTAGTTTTCTCTGGTCATAAAAGAAGTATGGTTGATGTATTTGCTGCTGACCTTATTGCGCCATGTGGAATGAATTGTGGAGTCTGCAAAGCATATCTTGCCTATTCGCGGGGCGTCCCTTATGAGAAAGGCAAAGTATCGCATTGCTCAGGTTGCTTAGTGCGTGACAAAAACTGTGCATTCGTTAAAAGAGACTGCGATAAACTAAGAAAAAAGCAACTCCGTTTCTGCTATGAATGCGCAGACATGCCCTGCAAACAGTTAGCCAAATTGGATGAGCACTACCAGGCACATTATGGAATGAGTATGGTTGAAAACCAAAAAATGATCCAAGAAAAGGGCATGGATGAGTTTCTTAAGTGGCAGTCTGAAAAGTATCGGTGCCCAAGCTGTGGTGATGTAATTTCGGTGCATGACGGAAAATGCTATGCTTGTGGCTATCAAGCTGAAAAACTACAAGGTTCCGATCCTAAGAGGCGGTGGGTTCCCAACCGATAATTGTGGGATAGAGGAAAATTGGCAATAGATAAAGAGGGCGGATCATGAAGACCTATTTTTTGACAATAAAGGGAAATACCCTATTAGTAATTAGAGCGAAATTTTGGGTTGTGCTAAAAATTATATACATCTTCCCAAATATTGGATCAGGAGTTTAATGTCGAGTCGCACTAATGCCAATAAATGTTCTCGATGTGGCGGTCCAATACTTAAGGGTGCACAAGGAGGATTCTTTTGTTGCGTGTGTGGACTTGAAAACCGAGCGTTCAATAACAAAGGTTACGGCAACAGAGATTCAATCGATACAAGAATGTTTTATAGCCCACGCACGGCTTCAAATTCAAGAAAAAGATATCGGACAACCCGATAGCTGAATTAGCAAAAAAATAGTGCAATTAGTAGAAGCAATTAAGACCAATGGCACTAAAGCAGCTGATTCTGGGTAGTAACTCTAATTAGAGGAGAAAATGATCACGCTCTCGAGTATGAGCTTGTCTTCATAACTTCTTCTCTCACCGAGTTGATTTGAGCCTCTTTTTGGAAAAACGTATGCGCAAAGCTTGTCTTATGTATTTAACCCTTCAAAAGTATTCAAAAAGTGGAAAAAACAAGAATAATCACTATTTTATAACAAGATTTCTCCTTTACACGAATGAAGTCAACTAACATCTTGCCGAGGTTAAATGACTTTATCACAAAGAGATCCTGGGAAGCTTTCTTATTCGCTAGAATTCGTGGGGTTCTTAGAGACTTCAGCTTGTTGGCTATCAATTCCGCGCCATATGATCCTGTAGCCTAGCATCGTCAACACATTAGCCGAGTCGTCTACGCCTTGCTTTTCGATGATTCTTGCCGCCTCCTTAAGGAGTAGTTTTCCCGATTGACCAATGGCTACTTTGATTTTATCTCCGATTTGCAAAAGTTTTTCCTTGCTCACCAAAATATCCGCCAGGGCAACATAGCCGGAAGGCGGGCTGGCAGCTAAGAAGGCTCTTGCCGCTTCTGCAGAAACGCCGATTCTAGCTGCGAATTCCCTAAAATCCACAACTGGTTCAGTAAATTTAATAGACAAAGCCTCCAGAAGCTTAATCTCCTTAGATTTGACGTCTTCGAACTGTGTTTGTAGATACCGCAGAATCGGAGCTAACGAAATTTTGTTGCGGTAATAA